>JADMIO011385301.1_pt1 | contig 90916 bp, 78 predicted proteins | sample 8958161 | NCBI WGS metagenome assembly JADMIO01 (sample SAMN16585339, study PRJNA669376) | soil metagenome | isolation source: Crop rotation soil | place: USA: Cullars Rotation, Alabama | collected 2011
CGCGACAACTTGTCCACGTGGAATTCTAAGCTTAGGATCCCAATGTGCTGGAAAGCGTCATCTGCAACCGCCAAGACGCTGCCGTCCTCGGCAAGGCCGAGGCGCTCGCGATCCCGAGCAGCTTCATCAACCACCGCAGCTTCCCGAGCCGCCGCGATTTCGACCGTGCGGTGGCGGACGAGCTCGAGCAGGCCGCCGTCGAGCTCGTCGTCATGGCGGGCTTCGACCGCGTCGTGACCGGCGAGCTTCTCGGCCGCTTTGCGGGCCGCGTCATCAACATCCACCCTGCGCTTCTGCCGGCCTTCCGCGGCGCCAACGCGCAGAGCCAGGCCGCTGCCTACGGCGTGACGATCGCCGGAGCGACGGTCCACTTCGTGGACGAAGACGTCGATCACGGACCGATCCTGCTGCAGGCTGCCGTGCCCGTCGTGCCGGGTGACGATTCGGAAACGATCCGCAGGCGCGTCCTTGCCGTCGAGCACCGCATCTATCCGGAGGCGATCCGCCTGATTGCCGAAGGCCGCGTCGAGGTCGAAGGCCGCATGGTCCGCATCCGCGGCAGAAGGCCGGTCGGCGACGAATGTCTCGTGAGCCCGCCGCTCGACGAAGACTGATCGCCGCCGCCGTTCAGCGCTCGTCGCGATAGTGAGGCACGAGCCGGCTTGCCGGCACCCCTGCAAGATAGAGGCACTTGAGCGTCCACATGCGCAGCGTCGTCGCGAGCACGCCGCGATTGCGCCAGCGCCGCGTCGACGTGATGACGCGGCTCTTCGGAATGCCCATGCGCCCGCGCGCACGCAGGCGGCGCGAGAGATCGACGTCCTCGAACAGCTCCGGCTCGCGGTAACCACCCACCGCCTCGAAATCTTCGCGCCGTACAAAGATCGCCTGATCGCCCGTCGCGCTGCGGAAGATGCGCGAGCGGCGCGAGATCAGCCTCGCGATCAGGTGCAGCAGCGGCCCGCCTTCGTCGAAGTCGAGATCGAAGCGGCCCCAGCGGACACCCGGATCCTCGAACACGGCTTCGACGTCAGAGCGAAACTGCGCCGGCAAGGCCGTGTCGGCGTGAAGGAACAGCAGCACGTCACCGCCTGCAGCACGCGCTCCCGTGTTCATCTGTGTGCCGCGGCCACGTTCGCTCGTGACCACCCTCGCACCGGACCCGGTCGCGATTCCAGGCGTGCCGTCACTGCTGCCGCCGTCCACGACGATCACCTCGTCCCCGTGCGCGATTCCGCCGCGCACGGCTTCGAGAGCCCTGGCCATGACGAGCGCCTCGTCGAGCACCGGAATGACGATGCTCAGGCGCATGCGCCGTGCCCGCGCGGCGACGACGCGCTGCTCTGGACCGCCCGCGCGTGACTGCTATCTTGCCGGCCATGTCGCAGAAGAAATGGTTCGCGATGGCCGCGATCGGACGGGACCGTCCCGGGATCGTCGCGGATTTGAGTGAGTGCGTCTACGCGTGCGGCTGCAATCTCGAAGACGCGAGCATGACGATGCTCGGCAGCGAGTTCGCAACGCTCATGCTCGTGAGCGGCACGGCCGCCGACGTTTCCGACCGGCTCTACGAAGCCACGAAACGTCTCGAATGGGAGCGCCACCTGACGATCTTCCTGCGACCCGTAGACGGCAGTGTCCCGCAGGGCGGCGGCGGCGAGTACTCGCTCTCCGCGGTCGGCGTGGACAAGGCCGGCATCGTCGCAGGCGTCTCGAGAGTGCTCGCCGATCACACCGTTCTCATCACTGACCTGCGCGGCGAAGCAAAGCCCGTCGCAGAGAGCGGCACGCCCCTCTACACGCTGCAGATCCGCATGCGAGTGCCCGATACGTGCGCGCTCGTCGATCTCCAGAAAGCTCTCGACGCTGCCGGCTCCCAGCTCGGCATCGAAATCACCATCGCCCCGCTCGCACCCGTCTCCGCCGCATAACCTTCCAACAAGCTGAAGCGACGCGTCCCGGGGCGGCACCCAACGCGTATCGGCCTTTGCCGATCGTCCACGGGGGCCAAGGGTATGTGGACGGCGCATCTCCTGAGCGCGGGCGCCGGGGGCGCGCACGAACGGCGTATCGGCTTTTGCCGGGCGTGCGCCCCCGGCGCCCGCGCGATGAAAAGCTCAGGCCACGCGGCCTGCCCGGAACAGCACTTTGCCGTCGACGACAACGACCTCGTCGCGCACGCAGAGCTGCACCGCCCGAGTGAGCACCTTGGCCTCGAGCGCGCGCCCGTTCGCCTTGATCGTCTCGAGTGAGTCCTCGCCGACGCGGATATGAAAGACGTCCTGGAGCACGATCGGCCCCTTGTCGAGCTCTTCGGTCACGATATGGGCCGTGCACCCGCACACGCGGATGCCGGCCTCGTAGGCCTGCTTGTAGGCGTTGGCGCCCGGATAGTACGGCAGAAGCGACGGGTGGATGTTGACCACCCGGTTGGCCCAGCTGCGCGTGAGCTCCGGCGTGAGCACCTGCATGTAGCGCGCGAGCACCACGAGGTCGGGCCTGACCGCGTCGAGCTGCTCGGCCAGCCACTTCATGTGCGCCGCCTTGTCGGTCGAGGGCTGCCACCGGAATGGCACTCCGGCCGCCGCAGCGATGGGCTCGAGGTCCGGATGGTTCGAGAGCACGACGGGAAACTCGGCGTCGAGCTCGCCGGCCTGGCGGGCGGCGAGCAACGCCTCCAGACAGTGCGGCTCCTTGGAAACCAGCAGCGCCACCTGCTTTTTCGTGCGCTCGCCGTGCAGACGGATTGTCACGTCCATCTGCATCTCTTGGCCGATACTCTTGAGGTCGAGGATGAGGGTGTCGAGGTTGATGTCGAGGTCCCCGAGGTCGACCAGCATCGACATGATGAAGAGACCCTCCATCACGTTCTGGTCGATCTGCTCGATGTTGACGCTGTGCTGGGCGAGGTAGGTGCAGATGCGGGCTACGACGCCCTTCTGGTCGCGTCCGAGGACTGACACGACCGCCGGATTTGAAGCAGGCATCCGGCAAAATAACGGCGGCGGGAAGGTGCCGCAAACACCTGCCCGCCGCCGCCGGGAACCGCCCTCCCGGGTTTTCCCAGCTTACTTGATGTGGCCGCGCCAGCCGCGGCGGTCGTAGATCCGCTCGCGGCGCAGCTTGCGCCCGCGCGTGACGGTACGACGAGACAGCGACTGGCACTTCATCGTCTTGAGGCCGGCACGGATGTAGTCCGGATCGATGCGCAGCGTCTGGCAGATGTTCTCGAACGAGAACGGCCAGTCGGAGTCACGCTCGGAGACCCATTTGTCCACTTCGCAGAAACGCTTGCGGCGCTCCGGCACCGGTGAATTGAGGCCGCGCTGGAACGTCACCAAGGCTTCCTCGAGGACTGCCAGCATGAGGCGATTTTCGGGCTCGCGGGACGGTTCCGCTCCGACTTGTTCGGCTGTTCCAAAGGCGACGGCTGGATGACTCATTTGGGACCTCCTCCCTGTCTCAGTTGTGAAGGCACTCGACGGCCTGATCCACGTTTCCCCGTGACTTAGTGATAACCGCCACTCCCCCTGCCCGTCCACGCGCAGGCGAGGCGGTGTGACGATTTACCAGACCTTGCCGCAACGCGCCGTAAACGCAGTGAAGTCGCGCTAGTTTTCCCATTGACAAGAGCACGGCGCGTAGGCCCCTTCGCTCTCGCCCAGTGAGACCACGCCAAGTGAAGAAGCGCTGCCGCGGCCGTTAGTGAGGCTCACGCTTTTGGAATCAGGCTCAATGCGCGAGGTGCGCGCCGAGCGCATCGTTGTTCCAAGCGCACGCGCGTGTTAACCGCTCGGTTTTGCAAGGCACTCTCGATGTTAACGGGTAAACGGCAACGCGCGCGGCGCGCGTACGAAACGTCTGTTCAGGCAGGAACCATCGCGCTCGTGATCCTGTTCTCAGCGCGAATTTCGCCCGCGGTCGAGAAAGATCCTCTCGTGTTTCAAGCGGAGCGAACGCTCCGTTGTGCCGAGTTGCGTGACGTCGACGAGACCGCGCTCACAATCTACCGCCGCGCGCGCGACGAGGCGCAGGCCGCGCTCGCGCGCAATCCGGATTCCGCCGGCGCCAATTTCGTCTACTTCGCCGCGCAGGGCCGCATCCTCATGGCCGACGGCATCACCAAGAATTTCATGACCCTGCGCTCGCTCGACAAGCAGTATCTCGACCGCGCGATCCGGCTCGATCCGAACTACCCCAACGCGCTCGCAGCCAAGGGGGGCGTGCTGCTCGATCTTCCGTCGCTCATGGGCGGAGACGCCGACGAAGGACTGCGCCTGCTCAGGCGCGCGAACCAGATCAATCCATCGGGCGTCGGAACCCGCGTTTCGCTCGCAAGAGCGCTGGCCCGGCGCGGCGATACGCAGGAGGCGCTCGCGGAGGCCCGGACCGCCGCGCACTATGCGTGCATGCAGAGGCGCCGCAAAGCGCTCGAAGACGCCGTCAAGCTCATCACGGAGCTCGCGCCCGAGACGGCCGGAGCGCGCGAGCAGTGAGCGAGCAACGGCGTTTCGACGAGCTCGTCGCGATCCTGCACCGCCTGCGTTCGCCGGGCGGATGTCCGTGGGACGCCGAGCAGACCCACGATTCGCTTCGCCCCTATCTGATCGAGGAAGCCTACGAAGTCCTCGAAGCGCTCGATGCGCGAGACGACCGCGAGCTGCGCGACGAGCTCGGCGACCTCCTGCTGCAGGTCGTGTTTCACAGCGAGCTCGCGGCCGAGCGACGCGCGTTCACGATCGACGACGTCGTCGAGAACATCTGTGCGAAGCTCGTGCGCCGTCATCCGCACGTGTTCGCCGACGTCGTCGTCGGCTCGAGCGCCGAGGTCGAGCGCAACTGGTCGAACATCAAGAAGGCCGAGCGCCGCGAGCGCGGCCACGAGCATTCGTCCGCGATCGACGGAGTGCCGCGTGCGCTGCCGTCGCTCACGCGAGCGCACCGCGTCGGCGAGAAGGCCTCGTCGGTCGGGTTCGATTGGACGAAAGCCGACGACGTGCGCGCGAAAATTCGAGAAGAGCTGGCCGAAGCCGAAGCGGCCGCCGAAGCCGGCGACGAGGAAGCGCTCGCCGGCGAGATCGGCGACCTGCTGTTCGCAATCACGAGCTGGGCGCGTCTTTCGGGCGTGCATGCGGAGCTTGCCCTCGAACGCGCGCTCGCGAAATTCTCGCTGCGCTTCCGCCGGCTCGAAACGAGCTTCCGCGAGGATGGAAAGGAGCTTGCGGCGAGCACTGCCGAAGAGCTCGAGCGGGCCTGGCAGCGCGCCAAGAGCGAGGTCGGCTGAGCCTGCTCAGCGAGGCCCGCGCAGCGCTGCGGGAACCAGGCGTGCGAGGCCCGCGTTCCGGGCGAGCTCAGCCACTTCCGCGCTTCCGAGCAGCAGCGCGGCCGCGAGGTAGCTCGCCGATCCGACCGTCACGGCTCCGAACACGCTCACGACGCCCGCGCCGTCGAGCCCCAGCGCGGCCGCCGAGGTCTTCCAGCCGAACACCACTGCGGCCATGACGAGCGCAGCAACAGCGTGCATGGCGGCGGATTTCGCGAACGGCGCCAGCCGCAGGGCCGGAAGCGAGCGGCGCAGCATCAGCAGGAGAACGAACGCGTTCACGGTCGCCGAAAGGCCCGTCGCGAGCGCGAGCCCTGCGTGCCGCAGGTCGACGACGCCGAGCACCCGGCTCGCGTGCTCGACGATGTGCGAGCCCCACCACGGCGCACCGCCGCCGACCGGTCCCATCAGCGCGATCGAGAACACCACGTTGAGCAGCATCGTCATGAGGCCGGTCGCGACGGGAACCAACGAGCGCTCGAGCGCGAAGAAAGCAGCCGACAGCACACGGACGAGCCCCACGGTGACGAGGCCGGGCACGCTTGCCCTGAGGGCCCACGCCGTCATTGACGTATCGAATTCCGAGAAGCTGCCGCGCTCGAACAGCAGAGCCGTCGTCTCGTGCGAGAGCAGCAGCAGCCCGACGGCGGCCGGAAGACAGAACGCCACCGTGAGGCTCATCGCGTGCACGACCGTGTCGGCCATCGCATCGAAATCGGCTTCCGAGGCCTGCGACGACAGGCTCGGCAGTGCAGCCGTACCGACCGCAACCGCGACGATGCCGAGCGGAAACTCGAACAGCCGGTCCGCGTACCAGAGATACGCAACCGTGCCGGCCGGCAGTAGCGATGCGAACACCGTCGCGACCAGTACGTTCACCTGGTAGACCGACCCGCCGAGGAGCGCGGCGAACACGAGCCGTCCGCAGCGCCGCACGGCCGGATGCGCGAGCGCGGCGAAATGCTCCGGCTGGATCCCGAGGAAGAGCAGCGAGGGAAGCTGCACCGCGACCTGCAGCGCGCCCCCTGCGAGAACTCCCGCGACGAGCGACCACACGGGCACCTCGAGGTGCGGCGCAAGCGCGAGCACGGCCGTGATGATCGCGATGTTCATGAGCACCGGGCCGGCGGCCGGCAGCGCGAAGCGCCGGAAGGTATGGTGCACGCCCATCGCCCAGGCCGCGCTTCCGACCAGCAGCAGGTAGGGAAAGGTCCAGCGCGTGAGCTGCACCGTGAGCTCCTGCTTGGCCGGATCGCGCGCGAAACCTGGCGCGAAAAGAGCCGTGAGCGGGCCCGACAGGACCATGCCGATCACGGTAAGGACCGCGAGCACGATGACCGCCGCGCCGCCGACCGCTGCGGCCGCCCGCGCAGCGCCGCGCTCGCCTTCGTTGCGCAGGTGCTCGGTGAAGACCGGCACGAAGGCCGTCGAGGTCGCGCCTTCGGCCACCACGCGGCGCAGCAGGTTCGGGATGCGGAAAGCCACGAAAAACGCATCGGCGCCCGCTCCCGTGCCGAACACCGCGCTGATCGCAGCATCGCGCGCAAGGCCCGCCACGCGCGACACGAGCGTCATCGCCGCCAGCACGCCGGCCGCGCGCGAAACCCTCGCTCTTTCGTCGGTTTGACCGCCCCGCGATCGGCTGTTATCAGACCCCGTTTCGCTCATCCGCAGGAGGTTCCGTGGCTAATCATCCGTCGGCGCTCAAGCGCCATCGCCAGTCCGAAAAAGCCCGTCTCGCCAACCGCTCGACCCGGGCAAAGCTCCGCACGATGGTGCGGCAGCTGCGCGAGGCCGTCGCGACCGGCGACAAGGATGGAGCTGCAGAAAAGCTCCGCGAATCGACGAGCCAGCTTCACAAGGCCGCGAGCAAGGGCGTGCTGCACCGCCGCACCGCTGCCCGCCAAGCCGGCCGCCTCGCCAAGTCCGTCTCCGCGCTCAAGAGCTGAACCCTCCTTTCGGCACTGCGCAAAAGGGCCCTTCTGCGGCGTGGGCCTTGCATCTGGCCCCTTCCTCGCAGTCTGGAGCGGCCTAGTATCCTTCCGTCATGCGCGCATAGACCGTTTCCGCGAGGTCTCTGACTACGGCCTCGCGTGCAGCGGCCTTGCGCTCCTCGCCGAGCTGCACCGTATCGAAGCGGCGCAGGTCTTCGCGGCGCACAACGTCGCCGCCCTGGAACGACGAGCTCGAGGTCACGACCGCACCCGTCACGGCTGCCTGGCCTCGCGTGGCCGCGATGCGTTCGGCGGACCAGATCTTCGCATCCCCGCGCCGCAGCAGCTCCGCATCGACCGCGATCGTCGCCTGGTAGTCGAGAACCTGATCGAATTCGTCGAACGCCACCGCGCGCGTGCGGTCCGTCGTGATCGTGAGCACGAGCTCGGCATCGGCGTTGCCGTCGACGGGCTTGAAGCGGCCGCGCCAGCGGATCACGCGGCGGAGCTCGCGCGCGAGAGCGTCGGCAAGCAGCGGATCGCTGCGCTCGGGAGCGACGATGCGCACGCGCAGCGTATGGATGTCGCGCGGAACCACGTCGGCGCGCACGAGCGAGTAGCCGCAGCCGGCCACCGCAAGAGCCACGCAGACGAGTGCGACCACGACGCCGAATGCAGGTCGAAGCGCTGGTCCGAAGCGGAAGCGACGCGCGTTCACTAGACGACCACGCTCACGAGTCGGCCGCGCACGTAGACGGTCTTGCGCGGCGTGCGCCCGGCCAGCTCGGCGGCAATTTTCGAATCGGCAAGCGCCGCCTGGATTGCATCGTGCTCGGGCGCTTCGGCGGCAATCACGATGCGCGAGCGCACCTTGCCGTTGATCTGCACGGCGACTTCGACGCTGTCGCGCACGAGCGCGGCCGCGTCGTGCTCGGGCCACGGCACTTCGTCGAGCGCGGGGCAGCCGACGAGCCCGTCCCACAGCTCGCTCGCGATGTGCGGCGCGAACGGCGCGAGCAGGCGCAGCACGGTCGCGACCGCGAACGGCAACACGGGATCGGCATCGCCGCCGTCCTTGGCGCGGCGGTCGTAGATCGCGTTGACGAGCTCCATGATCGCCGCAACCGCGGTGTTGAAGTGCATGCGCTCGCCGATGTCGCGCGTCACGCGGCGGATCGTGTCGTGCACGACCTGGCGCAGCGCCGCAGATTCCGCGCCAAGACCGCCTGCCCCCGGATCCTTCCAGTCGAGCGGCTTGCCCGAGACGCCGAGACCGAGTCGCCAGACGCGCGAGAGGAAGCGGTTGCTGCCTTCGACGCCGCGCTCGCTCCAGTCGAGATCTTTTTCGGGCGGAGCTGCGAACATCGAGAACAGCCGCGCGGTGTCGGCGCCGTAGGCGCGCACGAGCTCGTCGGGGTCGACGACGTTGCCCTTCGACTTGCTCATCTTGGCGCCGTCCTTGATGACCATGCCCTGGGTGAGCAGGTTCGTGAACGGCTCGTCGAGATCGAGCCAGCCGAGGTCGCGCAGCACGCGCGTGAAAAAGCGCGAGTAAAGAAGATGCAGCACGGCGTGCTCGACGCCGCCGATGTACTGGTCGACCGGCAGCCAGCGCTCGATCGCCTTGCGGTCGAACGGGCGCGCAGCGTCGCGAGGCGACGTGTAGCGCAGGAAGTACCACGACGATTCGACGAAGGTGTCCATCGTGTCGGTATCGCGGCGCGCGTCGCCTTTGCAGCGCGGACAGGCGACGCGCAGCCACGATTCGAGGGTCGGCAGCGGCGAAGCGCCGCCTTCGAGCAGCGGCGCATCGGTCGGCAGCTCGACCGGAAGATCGGCTTCGGGCACCGGCACGATTCCGCAGGCCGCGCAGTGGATCACGGGAATCGGCGTTCCCCAGTACCGCTGGCGCGAGATTCCCCAGTCGCGAAGCCGGAAATGAATCCTGCGATGTCCTTTGCCCTCGCCTTCGAGACGATCGGCAATGCGCGAGCGCGCTTCGGCGCTCGCGAGACCCGTGAAGTCCTCGCTTGCAGCGAGCACGCCGTCGTCTTCGAACGCGGCTTCGAGTTTGTCGGCAGCGAGCGCCTCGCCCGCGGGCTGGACGACCACCTTGAGCGGCACGCCATGCTGCTTTGCGAACTCGAAGTCGCGCTGGTCGTGAGCCGGCACTGCCATCACGGCGCCCGTGCCGTACGCCATCAGCACGAAGCTCGCGACGTAGATCGGGACCTTCTCGCCCGTCAGCGGATGGACGGCGTGGCAGCCCGTCGCAATGCCGTCCTTGCCCTGCGCGCGCTCGCTCGCTTCCTGGCGGCGGATGCGCTGCGCGAATTCGAGGACCGTCTTCTCGCTGCCGCCTGCGGCCGCGAGCTTTTCGACCAGCGGATGCTCGGCAGCGATGCTTGCGAACGTGACGCCGAAAAGCGTGTCGGCGCGCGTCGTGAAGATCTCGAGCGCATCGCCCGTTTCGGCCACGCGAAACGTCATCTCGACGCCTTCGCTGCGGCCGATCCAGTTGCGCTGCATGACGCGCACCTTCTCGGGCCAGCCCGACAGCCCGTCGAGGCCTGCGAGAAGCTCGTCGGCGTAGGCCGTGATGCGCAGGAACCAGCCGTCGAGCTCTTTCTGCGTAACGGGCCGGTGGCCGCGCCAGCACTGGTCGTCTTCGACCTGCTCGTTGGCGAGCACGGTGCCGCACTGGTCGCACCAATTGACGACGGCCTTCTTGCGGTACGCGATGCCCTTTTCGAGCATCTGCAGGAAGAACTGCTGCTCCCACCTGTAGTAGCCGGGATGACAGGTCGCCACTTCGCGCCACCAGTCGTAGCTGAAGCCCATGCGACGGAGCTGCTCGCGCATCGTCGCGATGTTCTCGTAGGTCCAGGCGGCCGGCTGTACGCCTCGCTGGATGGCGGCCGTCTCGGCCGGAAGTCCGAAGGCGTCCCAGCCCATCGGATGCATGACGTCGAAGCCGCGCGCGCGCAGGAAGCGCGCGAGCACGTCTCCGATCGTGTAGTTGCGCACGTGGCCCATGTGGATGCGGCCCGACGGGTACGGGAACATCTCGAGCAGGTAGAACGCGCGCGCGTCGTCCGACGCTTTGGGGCCTCGTGCGGCCGCTTCGTCCCAGCGGCGCTGCCAGCGCGTCTCGATGTCTTCGGGGTCGTAGCGTTCCGCGATCATGCCGTGCCGCTGTCCTGGGGTTTTCCGATCCGTCCGCTGTCACGCGCCACGCGGTCGAGCACGCCGTTGATGAAGGAAGCCGCCTTCTCGTCCGAGAAGCGGTGCGCGATCTCGACCGCTTCGTTGATGACGACGGGCGCCGGGACGTCGGGCGAGCCGAACAGCTCGCCGACCGCAAGGCGCAGCAGATTGAGGTCGACGCGCGAGAAGCGCGCGAGGTCCCAGTTGCGCGCAGCCGCGTCGATCGCTGCATCGATCCGCACGCCGTCCGCGAGCACGAAGCGCACGAGGTTCTCGGCGAACTCGCGCGTGCGCGCGTCGTTTTCGATCTCGGGCCAGGATTTCCAGTACGCCGCGAACGCCGCGTCGTCGGACTCACCGGTCAGATCCACCTGGTAGAGGAGCTGCAAGGCCGCTTCCCTGGCCTTGCGGCGCGACGGTCGGCTCACACGCGGCTCCCGGCGCTGCGCACGCGATCGAGAGTCGCAAGCGTGTCCGCGACCGTGACGACGGCTTCGTAGCCCTTGTTGCCGACCGCACCGCCCGCGCGCTCGAGCGCCTGCGTCGTGTCGTCGGTCGTGAGCACGCCGAACGCAATCGGCTTGCCGGTCTCGAGCGCTGCGCGCGCAATGCCGGCCGCGACTTCCTGGCACACGTAGTCGAAATGCGGAGTCTCGCCGCGAATCACGGCGCCGAGGCACACGACGGCCGCGTAGCGCTCGAGGCGCGCGGCTTCGCGCGCAACGAGCGGCAGCTCGAACGCGCCCGGCACTGAGTAGAGGTCGACCGGATCCTCGCAGAGGAGCCCGAGCTTCGAGACGGCGTCGAGCGCGCCTTCGAGAAGGTTGTCGGTGACCGAGCGGTTGAAGCGGCTGACGATGACCGCGATGCGCGCGGGTTTCATCGCGATCCTTCCTTGTCGCCACCCGAAGGAGCGAAGTCGAGCAGATGGCCGAGCTTGCGGCGCTTGGTCTGCAGGTAGGCGATGTTGTCCTCGTGGGCCGGCACGACGATCGGGCGCCGTTCGGCGACGCTGACGCCGTAGCGCTCGAGGCTCGCGACCTTGCGCGGGTTGTTCGTGAGCAGCCGGACGCGCCGCACGCCGAGATCCTTGAGGATCTGCGCCGTGATGCCGTAGTCGCGCAGGTCTTCCCCGAAGCCGAGGTCGAGGTTGGCCTCGACGGTGTCGCGCCCATGGTCCTGCAGCTCGTAGGCGCGCACCTTGTTCGCAAGACCGATGCCGCGGCCTTCCTGGTGCATGTAGACGATCACGCCGCGGCCTTCGCGCGAGATCGTGTCCATCGCGAGGCGGAGCTGCTCGCCGCAGTCACAACGCGTCGAGCCGAACACGTCGCCGGTCAGGCACTGCGAGTGCACGCGCACGGTGACCGGCTCGTCGCCCGACAGATCGCCGGCGACCATCGCCATGTGCTCGTCGCGGTCGAAATCGTTGCGGTAGACGATCGCGCGGAACCTGCCGCCGAACCCGCTTTCGATCTCGCGCTCGGCGACGCGCTCGACGACCATTTCGGTCGCGAGGCGGTGCGCGACGATCGCGCCGATCGGCAGCAGCTGCGCACCGATCTCGCGCGCAAGGTCGGCAAGGCTGTCGGGACCGGCAAGCTCGCCGTGCTCGTCGAGCACCGCGCAGAGCGCAGCCGAATCGGTCTCGCCGGCGAGCGCGCAGAGGTCCGACGCTGCAGCGGCCGCATCGGGGCGTACGAGCACGCCTCCGCTTCGCACCTGGATCGGGAAGATGTGACCCGGCATCACGAGATCGGCCGGCGTCGCGTCGGGTGAGCTCGCGACGAGGATGGTGGCGGCGCGATCCGCGGCCGAAATGCCCGTCGTCACGCCCGCCGAAGCTTCGATCGAAGCACCGAAGGCGTGGCCCTGGCGAAAAGGGCTGTCGGCGACCAGCAGCGGAATGCCGAGCTTGCGCAGCCGGTCTTCGTGCACGGCCAGACAGATGAGACCGCCCGCGCGGCTGGCCATCAGATTGACGGTGTCGGCCGTGATGCGGCGCGCGCTCGCGCACAGGTAGCCGCCCGCTTCGGGATGGTTCTCGTCGAACAGCACGACGGCGCCGCCGCGCGCGATCTTGCGCAGAGCCGCATCGAGCTCGACGGGCCTGCCTTCTCCACGCCGTTTCATTTCGAGCGCTCTCTCTTCGTCCCGCGCTCTTTTTCTTTCGAGGGGCGAGCGGGTTCTGCTTTCGGACGGAGAGCAGGCTCTCCTTCCCAGAGCAGATCGTCGCCGACCGGGCCGAACGCGAGAGTGCGCAGGCGGAGTCCGTCCGCGGCGCGCCTGGTTCCGAGGCCTGTGATCATCGCGACACCATCTCCGCCAATGAACCTGGGATTGTAGAAAATGGAAACGCGGTCCACGACGCGCGCTTTGAGAGCCGAAGCCGCGACCGCGCCGCCGCCCTCGACGAGAAGCTCCATCACTCCGCGCGCCTCGAGCAGCGCAAGCAGCCGCCTCCAGCCCCCAGGACCACGCGAGTCGAGCGCTGCGACTTCGGCGCCGGCGTTTTCGAGGCGCCGCCTGCGGGCAGCGGACGCTCGCGGCGAGCCGACCACGAGCACCTTTCCGCGACCGCTCACGACCTTCGCGCGCGCAGGCGTGCGCAGCTCGGGGTCGAGCACGACACGCAGCGGGCTTGCTGCGCCCGCGATCCTGCAGGTCAGGCGCGGATCGTCGGCGAGCACGGTGCCGATCCCGACCAGCACGGCTTCCGAGCGCGCGCGCATGTGCTGGACGAGCGCGCGCGACTGTTCACCCGAGATCCATTTGGAATCTCCGCCCTGCGCAGCGATGCGACCGTCGAGCGTGGCTGCGAGCTTGAGATGAACGAAGGGCCCCTGGCCCGTGATCACGCTGCGAAAGCCGCGGATCATCTCGCTGCATTCGCGCTCGAATAGGCCGCAGGCAACGTCGATTCCGGCATCGTGCAGCTGGCGCACGCCGCGCCCGCGCACGAGCTCGTTCGGGTCCATGCAGCCGATGACGACGCGCGCGATGCGCGCAGCGATGAGCGCGTCGGTGCAAGGCGGAGTGCGCGACTGGTGCGCGTGCGGCTCGAGCGTCACGTAGGCCGTGGCGCCCTTCGCACGGGTCCCGGCCGCTGCGAGGGCCACGGCCTCGGCGTGGGGTCCCGCCGAGCCTGCATAGAAACCGCGCGCGACTTCGCGACCGCCCTTTACGATCACGCAGCCGACTGCCGGATTGGGTGAAGTGCGCCCGAGACCGCGAGCGGCCTCCGAGAGCGCTTCGCGCATCCAGCGCTCGTCGTCCAGCGGAAATTCGCACTGGTCGCGCTCATCGTTCCGCATCTCGCGCTTCGGGCGCGCGTGCGGCTCGCTCGAGCGCGCACGGCGCAGCGACGTTGCGCGCGACTTGCGGCCCGCGCGCACGCTCATTCCTCGGACTCGCTGCGCTTGCGCTCGCTGACGAGAGTCTCGACGGTTCGCTGGAACTCGGCGACGTCGCGGAACGACCGGTAGACCGAGGCGAATCGTACGAAGGCAACTTCGTCGAGAGTCTTGAGGATCTCCATCACCTGCTCGCCGACCACGCTGCTCTTGATCTCGCGCAGGCCCTTCTCCTGGATCGAGCGCTCGATGCGCGAGACGCCCTGGTCGATGCGGTCCGTCGGAACGGGCCTCTTCTCGCAGGCCTTGTGGAAGCCGGCCTCGAGCTTGGCGCGGTCCCAGGGCTCGCGGCGGCCGTCCTTCTTGACGACCATCGGCATCACGACGTCGACGCGCTCGTAGGTCGTGAAGCGGCGCTTGCACCCAAGGCACTCGCGGCGGCGACGGATCACGTCGCCATCGCTGCTCTCGCGCGAATCGACGACGCGGTCGTCGGCGTGCTGGCAGTAGGGACAGCGCATGGTCAGCTCACGCTCGCCGCAGCGCGGCCGCAGAATCCGGGCAAGGCACCGGTGCTTGCGAAAACCCGTTGCCTGTCCGGGGTTTTTTTCAGGCTGCGTAGCCGCGCGCCGGATAGATCGGGAATCGCCGACACAGCGTCTCGACTTCGCGCGCGATGGCGGCAAGCGAGGCCGTATCGTCGGGCGCAGCGAGGCTGCGTGCAATGAGGCCGGCGATCTCGCGCATCTCGGGCGTCTTCATCCCGCGCGTCGTCACGGCCGGCGTGCCGATGCGCACGCCCGACGTCACGAACGGCGAGCGCGGATCGAACGGCACCGTGTTGCGGTTGGTCGTGATGCGCGCCTGGTCGAGACATTCCTGCGCTTTCTTGCCGGTGACCTCGGTGTCGCGAAGGTCGAGCAGCATGAGGTGGTTCTCGGTGCCACCCGAGACGAGGCGGAATCCTTCTGCGAGCAGGCCGGCGGCAAGCGCCTTGGCGTTCTCGACGATGGCCTTCTGGTACTCGCGGAAGGCGGGCTGCAGCGCCTCGTGGAACGCGACGGCCTTGCCCGCAATCACGTGCATGAGCGGACCGCCCTGGTTGCCGGGGAAGATCGACGAATCGATTTTCTTGGCGTGGTCTTCCTTGCACATGATGAGACCTCCGCGCGGGCCGCGCAGCGTCTTGTGCGTCGTGGTCGTGACGAAGTCGCAGTGCGGAACCGGCGACGGGTGCAGGCCCGCAACCACGAGCCCCGCGATGTGCGCGATGTCGGCGAACAGCAGCGCACCGACTTCGTCGGCGATCGCGCGGAAAGCCGCGAAATCGAGGATGCGAGGGTAGGCGCTGTGTCCCGCCACGATCATCTTCGGCCGGTGCTGGCGCGCGAGCGAGCGCACTTCGTCGTAGTCGATGCGGTGATCGCCCTCGCCCACGCCGTACGGCACGATCTGGAAGAAGCGGCCCGAGAAATTGACGGGGCTTCCGTGCGTAAGGTGGCCGCCGTGCGAGAGGTTCATCGCGAGGATGGTGTCGCCCGGCGCCAGATTCGCGAAGTAGACGGCCATGTTGGCCTGGGACCCCGAGTGCGGCTGCACGTTGACGTGCTCGGCCCCGAACAGCTTCTTCGCGCGCGAGATCGCGAGGTCTTCGACCACGTCCACGTACTCGCAGCCGCCGTAATAGCGCCTGCCCGGATAACCCTCGGCGTACTTGTTGGTCAGCACCGAGCCGACCGCTTCGAGAACGGCTTCGCTGACCGCGTTCTCCGACGCGATCAGCTCGAGGTTGAGCTCCTGGCGCCGCCCTTCCTGGCCGATGGCGGCGAAGACTTCGGGGTCGCTTTTCTCGAGAAAGCTCACGGTGCTGTCCTCTTCGGATCGCCCGACGCGGCTGCGTGCTCGATCGATGCGATCTTGTCGATGCGCCGCTGGTGGCGCCCACCTTCAAAGCTGCTCTGTACCCAAGTCCGGACGATGTCGCGAATGAGCCTTTCGCCGAGCATTCCGCCGCCGAGCACGAGCACGTTCGCGTCGTTGTGCTGGCGCGATAGCGCTGCGCCCGTCACGTCGTGCACGAGCGCCGCACGGATGCCGTCGACCTTGTTGGCCGCGATCGACATGCCGATGCCGGTGCCGCACAGGAGGACGCCGGCCTCGGCATCGCCTTTGGCGACGCCGTTCGCAACGGCCTGGGCGTAGTCGGGATAGTCGACGGACTTGGTATCGGAAGGTCCGAGGTCTTTGGCGTCGACTCCGCAGGCCTTGAGCTCGTCGAGGACGACCTGTTTGGCGGCGACGCCCGCGTGGTCGCTGGCGACGAGGAATCTGGGCGTCGCCTGCGTCATGACGGAGCCCCTACTTCCTGTTGTCGATGAAATCGACGATGTCCTGCACGGTGCGGATCTTCTCGGCGTCTTCGTCCGAGATTTCGAGGCCGTATTCTTCCTCGAGCGCCATGATGAGCTGGACGATGTCCAGCGAGTCGGCGCCGAGATCCTCGAGGAACGAGGAATCAGGCGTAACTTGCGACGGGTCGAGGGTCAGCTGATCGCAGATGATCTCGACGACTCGGTCGGTTACGGACATCTAGACGTCTCCCTTCGTGGGTGCCTGCGGAAGCTCGCGGAAGCCTTCCGAGTGAGCGCTCATACAAAGCCTCTGAGCCGGTTGCAAGGCAGCCGCGGTGCCGAATTCCGCAGCTTCGAACGCAATTCAGGGCGCCGCTTCACGAGGCTGCGGCGTTCGCACCCTTTCGTTGCGCGGCGTTCAGACCTCGGCAGTCTCGATCACACGACGACCCTTGTAGTGACCGCAGGCGCGGCAGGCGCGATGCGGTGTAGTCCGCTCGCCGCAGTTGGGACATGCGATGAGCTGGATCGGAGTCAGGAAGTCGTGCGCACGGCGCATGTTCTTCTTCGATTTCGAGGTTCTACGTTTGGGAACCGGCATCTGTTCTCTCTCTTCTCGAGTCTCTCGAGCGTTTCATTCCCGCACGGCGATGCCACGCAGGGACAGCGGCCTCGAGGCGCCGCGCGACCTTTCTTCTTCGCTGCAGCGGCATTCCTCGCGGTTGAGGTTTGCCCCGCATCTCGAACACAGCCCGCGGCAATCCGGCGAGCAGAGCGGCATCGAGTCCAGAGCGAGCAGCGCCTGTTCGGCGACCAGCGGACCGAGATCGAGCTCGTCGCCGCTGTAGTGATCGACTCCTTCGTCGTCTTCCGAATCGTCCGTCGCGAGCGGGCGCGGCAGGATCACGAACCGGAAGCTCCGCTCGAGCGGCCTGTCGAACTCTTCGAGGCAGCGGGCACATACGGCCCTGACCTCACCTTCGACACGACCCTGGAAATGAACGTCGCGCTCGGATCGGTAGATCTCCGCAACGACCGCCAGATCCCTCGCGAAATGCTGATCGTCCGAGCCCGGACTGCCAGCGATCCGGGCGTTGAGCCTGGCAGCCGGCTCCTGGAACGCGAGCTGCCGGACCTCTTCCTTGAGGTCGGGGACCCTGATGATCACTGCACTCCTCCACCACGAACGAAGCGCGAACCGGATCAGTTAGCGGGAGCAGGCTGCAGAGGCAATGCGGGCCAGCGCTTTCATGCGTCGCCGGGGTCGCTGTCCTTCGGGCCCGAGCCGCGCTCGAGCTCGAGCCGCCGCACGCGCCGCAAGAGCTCGGGAAGGCGCAGCAGGGCCGCCGTCGCGCGCCTCCAGAGCGCGATGTCGACCGCGGGCATGCCCGACACGGTCGAGCCGCTCGCGACGTCCGAAATGACGCCTCCGCGGGCCGCGATGCGCACGTCGTCCCCGACTTCGAGATGACCTGCAAAACCAACCTGGCCGCCGGCCATCACGCGCTCGCCGATGCGCGTGCTGCCGGCCATGCCCGTCTGCGCCGCGAGCATCGTGCCGCTGCCGATGTGGCTTCCGTGGCCGACCATCACGAGGTTGTCGAGCTTCACTCCCCTACCGAGCCTCGTCTCGCCGATCGTGGCGCGGTCGACCGTGGTGTTGGCGCCGAGCTCGACGTGATCGTCGATCCTCACGCCGCCGGTCTGCGGGATCGCGAGCGGCACGTCCTTGCCGCGCGGCAGGAACCCGAAGCCGTCGCCGCCGACGACGACGCCGGGCTGCAGTACGACGTCGTTGCCGATCGTGACGCCTTCGCGCACGACCGAGCCCGCATGCGCCGTAAAACGGCTGCCGATCGTGACATCGGCATAGATCACGACGTGCGGATGAAGAACGGCGTCGTCGCCGATCTCGCTGCGTTCTCCGACGACCACACAGGGTCCGATGGATGCGCGCGCTCCGAAGCGCGCAGAGGCCGCAATCACGGCGGTCGAATGCACGCCCGGCACCGGGCGCGGGCGCGCGTCGAGAAGCGCGAGAGCGGCGACGAAAGCAGCGTACGGCTCGGCCGCACGAAGCACCGAGAGGCCGGGCGGAGCCTTGTCGGCGCGAGCGAGAATTGCGGCCGAGGCGCGAGTGGCGCCGAGAAGGGAGCGGTAGCGGGGAGCGTGGACGAGGGTCAGGTCGCCGGGCCCGGCTTCGTCGACGGGAGCCAGTCGGCGAATGTCGATCGTGGCGTCGCCCTCGAGCTCGAGGCCGAGCCGGCGCGCGATCTCGCCGAGCAGCATGGAGGATTTTTGCCTTTCACCCCTCTCTCCGCAACTATCCCGGATTCCGTCGCGCGAAACTCGCGCATTCCAGCGGCCCCGAGTCGCGCGCACGCGCGCTCTTCCCGAGTCGCGCGCAGCGCGCTCTTGCAGAAAGGATCCATCGTGAGCGTTCTCAAACTCGGCCTACCCAAAGGCAGTCTCGAGCAGACCACCGTCGACCTCATGAAGAAGTCGGGATGGCGCGTGACCACGAGCTCGCGCAGCTATTTCCCGAACATCGACGACCCCGAGCTTTCGTGCTCACTCGTGCGCGCCCAGGAGATGGCCCGCTACGTCGAGATCGGCAGTCTCGACTGCGGCATCACGGGCAAGGACTGGATCGCCGAGAACTCCTCCGACGTCGAGGTCATCTGCGACCTCGTCTACTCGAAGGCCTCGTTCCGTCCGACGCGCTGGGTGCTCGCCGTGCCGGCCGACTCGCCGATCCGCAAGCCCGAGGACCTCGCCGGCAAGCGCATCTCGACCGAGCTCGTCGGCTTCACGAAGCGCTACTTCGCCGAAAAGAAGGTGCCCGTCGACGTCGAGTTCTCGTGGGGCGCCACCGAGGCCAAGGTCGCGGCGGGCCTCTGCGACGCCATCGTCGAGGTCACCGAGACCGGCAGCACGCTGCGCGCGAACGGCCTCGTGATCATCGCGGACCTCATGGAGTCCAATCCCCAGCTCATCGCCAACAAGACCGCGGTCCGCGACGAGTGGAAGAAGCGCAAGATCGAGCAGATCGCAATGCTGCTCGAAGGCGCGCTCAAGGCCGAGGCCCAGGTGGGCCTCAAGATGAACGTGCCGCGCGAGAAAGTCAGCGACGTGATCGCGCTGCTCCCGTCGATCACCGCACCGACCGTCGCGAACCTCTACGAAAAGGACTGGCTCTCGATCGAAGTCGTGATCGCCGAAAAGATCGTGCGCGACCTCATCCCCCGGCTCGTACGTGCAGGAGCCGAAGGCATCATCGAATACCCCCTGAACAAAATCCTCTAGGTTCGATGAAGAGCAGCAACGCTGCTCGAGACCGCAACCTTTTGCGCAGTCCGCCGACGACTTGTCGGCTTACTTGATGGAGCGCACCGCGCGCGCGAAGTAGGCCGCCGTCTTCAGGTCACTGCTCGGGCCGGACGTGTAGTGAAGGATGTACGCGCCGTCGGGAAGCGTCGGGTGCTGGGACATGGCCCAGTACCCGCCGGTCCGGTTGGGCAGCAGCGCCGCATCCACACACGGCGGTGAACCGCACGGCGCACTCGAGATGCTGTCGAGCTCGTCGATCGTCGGAATGCGCCAGTCGCAGTGGCCTCCGTAGCAGCTGAGAGTCACCGGATTCGGATCGTCGACGGTGCCGTTGAGGTTGACCAGGAAGTCGGTCCAGAGCGTGCCGGTCATTTTCTGCTTGGTTGCCGTGCCCGTGACTGCCCACGTATACGTGTTGTCCACGTCGTGGCGATCGGCAGCGTTGGCCGTCCCGTCGGAGCCGTCTTTCTTCTCCCACTCGAGGTTCGTCTGGTAGTCGATGATCGACGTCGCCGTGGCCTGGAAGCGCGTCGCGTGGCAATCCGACGTGTCGAACTGGCAGCCCGGCCCGCAGCGCAGCGTGCCGTTGAAGAAGCCCTGAGTCGCGCAGGTTTTGCCGTCGAGGTCGCCGTCGTCGCAGTCCTCGCCCGCATCGACGGTGCCGTCCCCACAGGCTGCGGTCGGAAGCGTTCCACCCGAGAGAATGGTCTTGATCGTGCCCTCGAAGTCGTCGCTCTGGTCGCGAACCTCGGCAAGGTCCGTACCTTCGCTCGGACAAACGCCGGGTCCGGCGCTCTCCTCGAGCTTGGGAAACTTGCTGTTGATCTTGTCGACGCACTTGGCGAAGTCGGCCGCAGCAGGAGGATAGAGCGCCTTCGCGTCAACCTTGAGCCGGCACGACGCGTACGCGGCGACCGCCTTGAGCTTGCCGATCTCGCACTTGATGTCTGCTGTGGGACCGGCCCACGCGGGTGCAATGCTCGTCACGAGCGCTGCAGCGACCAGCACGGACAGCGGGAACTTTTTCGTCGCAAAGTTTTTCATGGGGCGAAACTCCGAGGGCCGTGCGTGCTCCGGCCCGCCAATGAAGCTAGATTGCAGAAGGGTTACTAACAAGAGAGGTTCTTTCGCGCCGCCGCGGCCGATCCGCGTCGCAACACGGGAATTCGCGAAAGAACCGCGGCTCGGTCCGGCGCATGCGGGGTAAAACGCCGGTTCAGGCGGCAAAACGCCGCAGAAAGCTCTCCCAGGTCCTCGCGAGCCCTTCTTCGAAACCGACCAGCACTCGATAGGCGAGCCTGGCCTCCGCGGGGGCGATATCGGCGAGGCTCTTGCGCACATCCCCGGCCCGCGACGCCGTGTGACGCCGTTCAAGTTTGCGGCCGCTCGCCTTCTCGAGCGCGTCGGCCACATCGATCAGGCTGTAGCTGCCGCCGCACGCGATGTTGAACACCTCGCCCGCAACGCCATCGGCCGTCGCGGCCAGAATGTTGGCGGACACGACGTTGTCCACGTAGGTGAAATCGCGAGACTGGCCCCCGTCGCCGTGGATCTCGAGAGGCTCGCCGCGCATGGCCCACGCCATGAACTTCGGGATCACCGCCGCGTAGGCGGAGTCGGGACGCTGGTTCTCGCCGAACACGTTGAAGTAGCGCAGCGCAACCGTCTCGAGGCCGTAGACGCGATGGAAGACGCGCGTGTAGCTCTCGGCGGCCTGCTTGGTCACGGCGTAGGGAGAGACGGGGTCCGTCGCCATGCCGACGCGTTTCGGGATCTCCGTGTTGGCGCCGTAGACCGACGACGAGGACGAGAACACGACGCGCGCCGCGCCTGCGTCGCGCGCAGCCATGAGCACGTTGAGCGTGCCGGTGATGTTGACCTCGTTGCTCGTCGAGGGGTCTTCGATCGACCTCGGCACCGAGCCGAGCGCACCGAGATGCAGCACGTGCGTCGCGCCGCGCGCAGCCGCGGCCACCGCGGAAGCGTCTCGAAGATCGCCGCGCACGACCTCGATCCCGCGCGCGATCGCATCGAGATTGCGCTCGAGACCGGTCGAGAAGTCGTCGAACACGCGTACGGCTTCGCCGCGCCGCACGAGCTCTTCGGCGATGTGCGATCCGATGAACCCGGCGCCGCCGGTCACGAGCCAGAGCTTTGTCAGGACCCTGTCCTCGACACGCGCTCACCTTCGAGCCTTACCCACGCAGCATCCGACGGAGGAACGCGTTCGGACAGCGGCATGCGGTCGAGCACGTTGAACTTGAAGATGAACCAGAACGCCGCCACGCCGTCGCGCCAGGTGATCTTCTTGCCCGCGTCGTAGTCGCGTCCCCAGTACGAGATCGGCACCTCGAAGATGCGGCAGCGCATCTGTGCGACGCGCGCCGTGACCTCGGGCTCGAAGCCGAAGCGGTCGGTGGTAAGTCGCATGCGCTGCACCACTTCGCGGCGGAAGACCTTGTAGCCGGTTTCCATGTCCGTGAGGTTGAGGTTGGTCATCACGTTCGAGAGCAGCGTGAGGAACTGGTTGCCGAGCTGGTGCCAGAAGAACAGCACGCGGTGAGGCCCGCCGAGGAACCGCGAGCCGTACACGACGTCCGCGACGCCCTGCAGAATCGGCTCGAGCAGCACGGGATACTCCATGGGGTCGTATTCCATGTCCGCGTCCTGCACGACGACGACGTCACCCGTGGCCGCCGCCAGCGCGGTGCGGATCGCCGCGCCTTTGCCGCGATTGATCTCGTGGAAGTAGATCTTGAGCGAGGCGTCTTCGGCGGCGAGCTTCTTGAGCAGGTCGCGCGTTCCGTCCTTCGAGCAGTCGTCGACGAGAATGATCTCGGTCCGCACCGGAACCGCGCGCACGCGCGCGATCACGTTCTCGACCGTGTGCAGCTCGTTGTAGCAGGGGATCAGCACCGAAACGGTGAGGTCCTGGTCACTCATGCAAACTCCTTCACCCAGTCACCCGGTCCGTCCACTGGGACCTTCCGGTCCCGGTGGCTCTCGACTTCGTTGCGAGCCGCCGCGGCTCGTTCTCCGGTTTCTTCCAGCGATCGCGGAAGCTCCACAGCCCCGCAAGGAAGCCGGCGGCCCAGCACTGGTGGATCAGCACCAGCGCCAGCCACAGCCGCGCACGCTCGCCGAGCTCGCGGGCCGCCTGGGACGCCACGACCGCAAGGAAACCCGCGTAAGATGCCAGCACCGCCAGCGCGGTCCAGAAGGCCGGCAGCCAGAAGAGCCCGACGAGCAGCAGAAACGCGATTCCCGCCTGGAACGCAGGCGGCACGAAATGGCGAATGCTCATCTGGCGCGGATGCTTCTGCAGCACCCTCACCTTCCAGAACCCGTACTGGAAAAACTGGCGAATGAGGAGCCGCCATGACTCGCGGTTCTGGTAAAGCGACCGCATCGCGGGCGAGACGATGATGCGCCCGCCGGCTTTGCGGATCCGATAGCTCAGCTCGTCGTCCTGGTTGCGCACGAGCTCCTCGTCGAAGAGGCCCACCTCTTCGAACACCGTGCGCGGCCACATGCCCATGTAGACCGTGTCGCAGTCGGTCTCCTGCTTCGCGAAATGGAAAGCCGCTCCGATGCCGAAACGCGACTCCATCGCCGACGCGATCGCTTCGCCGACAGGACCGCCGCCGCGGCAGACCATGGGCCCGCCGACGTTGCCGGCGCCCGTGCGGCGCAGCAGCTCGACGCCGCGCTTCATGTAGTCGCGCTCGATCACCGTGTGCGCGTCGATGCGCACGATGACCTCGCCGCGCGCGGCCTCGATGGCAAGGTTGAGGCCGGTCGGCACGATGAGCCCGGGATTCTCGATCACGCGCACACGCGGGTCTCTGCTCGCGAGCTCGCGCAGCTTGTCGCGCGACGAGTCGGTGGACATGCCGTCGGCGACGAGCACCTCCATGAGCTCTTTCGGGTAGTCCTGGCCGAGCACGCTTCCGAGACAGCGGTCGATCCACGCGGCCTCGTTGCGCATCGGGATGATGACGCTGAGCATCGGCAGGGCCGGCCTGGCGGCGGTCTCGCTCATGCCGCGAGTCCCGACGCTGCTTCGTAGACGGCGAGCGTTTCCCTGACCATGGCTGCAATCGAGAAGCGCTCGCGCGCGGCTTGTGCGGCCTTGCTGCCGATCTCGGCGGCGCGGCGCGGGTTCGACGCGAGCTCGAGCGACTTCGTCACGATTGCGGCCACGTCTCCTGCATCGACGAGAAATCCCGTGCGGCCGTGCTCGATGACCTCGGGCGTGCCGCCCACGCGCGTCGCGATCACGGGCACGCCCGCCGCCATCGCTTCGAGCACGACGTTCGGAGTGCCCTCCCAGTCAGACGTGAGCCAGAACTGATCGAGCGTGGCGAGAAACTCGGGGATGTCGCTGCGCGTGCCCGGAAGCGAGAGGAACCCCGAGAAGCCGCGCTTCTGGACGGCCGCCTGGTAGTGCTCGCGCAGCGAGCCGTCGCCGACGATGACAAATTCGGTGTCGGGCCTCTGCACGTGCACACGCGCGGCTGCATCGATGAACGCATCGAGGTTCTTCTGCTTCTCGATGCGCCCGATGGTCGCGATGCGAAGCTTTGGCTGGGGCCGGCGCGGCGCCGCGAAGCGGTCGGTGTCGACGCCGTTCAGCACGACGACGGTGCGCGCGGGCGGCGCGCCGTAGTGCTTGTGCGCAAAGCTCGCCATCTCGCGCGAGTTGCAGATGATGCGCGCCGACGCCTGAAAGGCGCGCGCGAGCAGCCTTCGCCGCACCGGATTCGGCTCGAGCTTGCAGTTGCGCGCCGAGGTCACGAGCCGCACGCCCGCGAGGCCGCGCGTCGCGAGATAGGCGTAGCCGCTTGCAAGGAACAGGAACGAGTGGACGACGCGGATCCCGTCTTCGACGAGCGCACGACGCAGCGCGAGCACGCGCGTGACGTCGAAGCTCCCGCGCGACGGCAGCACGCGCACCGGAATGCCGGCCTCGCGAAGGCGCGTGCCGTAGGGCTCGTCACTCGCAGACAGGCAGTAGACGACGGGATCCACAGTCTTCGGGAGCGCGCGCGCGAGCTCGAAGAGCTGGCCCTCGGCGCCGCCGTACGTGAGCTGGCCGATCACGAGCCCTACCCGTCCCCTGCCTGTCTCCACCCCCACCGCGGCTCCGTCAGACGCGCAGGATGTGATCGCCGGCGATGCCCTTGAACGCGTTGCGGGTGTCGATGACGAGCCGTGCCGCGCTCGCGATCGCCGGGCGGTCGAAGGCCGTGTGGTCCGTGAGCAGCACCACGGCATCGGCCGTCGAGATCACCTCGGGGTCGAGCGCCACGCTGCCGAGCTTCCTGCCGCGGATGTCGATCGACGAGACGAACGGATCCGAGAACGTGACCTCGGCGCCCTTGTCGATCAGCAGCGTCATGACGTCGAGCGCGGGCGATTCGCGCACGTCGTCCACGTCGCGCTTGTAGGCGACGCCGAGCGCGAGGATGCGCGAGCCCTTGAGCGACTTGCACTTGTCGTTGAGCGCGTCGGCGACCTTGGCCGCCACGAACTCCGGCTTCTGCGCGTTGATCTGGCCCGCGAGCTCGATGAAACGCGGCTCGAAGCCTTCCGCGCGCGCTTTCCACGTCAGGTACAGCGGGTCGACGGGAATGCAGTGTCCGCCGAGGCCGGGACCCGGATGAAACGGCATGAAGCCGAACGGCTTGGTGGCAGCGGCGTCGATGACTTCCCAGACGTCGATGCCGAGGTGGGCGCACATCATCGCCATCTCGTTGGCGAGCGCGATGTTGACGCTGCGGAAGGTGTTCTCGAGCAGCTTGACCATCTCGGCGACGCGCGGCGAGCTCACCATGACCACGTGATCGATGCAGCGGCCGTAGAGCGCGCGCGCCGCGCTGCTCGCAAGCGGCGTGCAGCCGCCCACGACTTTCGGAATGCGCCGCGTGTCGAACAGTTTGTTGCCGGGATCGGTGCGCTCGGGCGAGAACGCGACCTCGACGTCACGACCTGGCTCGAGCCCGGCAGCGCGAAGGCGCGGCAGCACGATTTCGTCGGTCGTTCCCGGGTACGTCGTGCTCTCGAGGATCAGGAGCTGACCCGGACGCATGTGCGGGATCAGGCTGTCGAGCGCGCCGACGACGTAGGACAGGTCGGGCTCGCGCGTCTTGCGCAGCGGCGTGGGCACGCAGATGTTGATCGTGTCGACGCCCGAGACGGCCGCGAAGTCGTCCGTCGCATCGAGGAATCCTTTCTCGACGAGGCCCGCGACACGCTCGGTCGGCACGTCGAGGATGTAGGAGCGCCCTGCATTGATCGCGTCGACCTTGGGACGCGACACGTCGATGCCCGTCACGTGCAGCCCTGAGTGCGCGAACTCGACCGCGAGCGGCAGCCCCACGTAGCCGAGGCCCACGACGGCCGCGCGGGCCTTTCCAGAAAGGATCTTCTCTTCGAGGTCTTTGGTCATCTCTGTCCGTCCATCCTTTGAACTGCGGCTGCGCCGCCTTCCCGGCCGGCGGCTGCGCCGGCTTCATTCTTCGGCGTCACCGCCAGCTGCGTTTCCTTCCTGGCCGGCGGCCGGAGCCGTGCGCACGGCCTCCACGTCCGCCGAGCTGATCGCGCGGCGCGGAGAGAGCCGGTACAGCACGTGATAGGGCCCGACATCGGCTTCTTCGTAGCGGACCTCTTTGACGGACAGCAGGTGCATCATCTCGAGGTGCTGCCGCTTGTCCTTCTGGTCGTCGCGGAACACGTAACAGACGTCGTCCGCATCCTCGATGGTGCGGTCGTAGGCCGGATAGCGGTTCTTCTGCAGCGGCGAGATCACGACTCTTTCCTTGCCGCTGAACACCAGGTGGTAGAGCGGCGACGCGCTATAACAGGCGCGGACCCCGTGGTCATCCAGCCACTCGACGAGCGTGGCGCCACGCGTCTCCGAGTCGCTGCGCGGCAGCATCGCAGCATCGACCCACCCGGCCACGTGGAACACCATCACCGCTGCGAGCCCTGCGACCATCCAGCGCCGCCGAGCACCGGGAAGGCGTACGACGAGCGCGGACGCGAGCACCGCCGCGAGCGGATAGGCGGGCAGCATGTAGCGCGGGCTCACGTAGCCGACCGCGAACGTCACGAGCGCGAACAGGCCGAGCAGCTGATCGGACCCGACGGCGGACCACCCTCCAGGCCCGCGGCGCGGCCGCGCCGCAGCGAGAGCGAATCCGAACACGATGGCCGGCAGCAGGAACAGCGCGCGGCGCAGGCCGCCGAGCGGACCGCCTTCGCGCGTTTCCTCGCTCATGCCGAGGCGCTCGACGTCTGCGCCCGGCGGCACGCCGAACACGATGCCGAGCTTGTCGAGCCCGTCGCCGAGCGCCGTGATGCGCTTTCCGAGCCCGCGCGCGACCCAGCTCTGGTCACGTTCCTCGACCGCGACGCGGTTCATCACGAGGGCCTTGCGCGCGAGCGAGCGCACCGTCGCGAGCGGATGCACGACGTTGTAGCCGATCAGCAGGATGGCCCCGAGCAGGAGGCCCGCGACCGCGGGCTTCCAGCCGCGCTGGTCTTCGCGCTCGAGCCCCACGAGCGCGGCCATCACGACGAGGTAGGCGCCCGCGAGCTGGTTCACCCAGAGCGCAATGCCCGAGACGAAGCCGAGCAGGAATGCCGTGGCGCCGTCGCGCCGGCGGTAAAGATAGAACGACCAGAACAGCAGCATCACGAGGAAGAGCAGCACCACGTGCTCGACGAAGCCGCCCCTCGCCTTGAGGTTCCACTGCAGGAAGTACATCGGCGCGACCGCGACGAGCGCAGTCGCCCAGCGCGCCACCGCCACCGAATAGAACCGCTGCGCGAACCGGTACACGAGCAGGCCGAGCGCGACCGAGAACAGGAACGGCACGAGCCGGAGCGTGACGAGGCCGACGCCAGCCACCGCGAACACGGCCGCCGCGCACCACGCTTCGAGGGAGCCGAGGTAGGCCTGCCCGTAGAAGAACACGGGCGTCTCCCTGCCTTCGAGGATGTGCTTGCCCATGAGGCCGACGATGCCTTCGTCCGCGAGGTAGACGTCCACGTCGCCCGCGCTCACGAGCCAGTAGTGCGTGAGCATCCAGAGCCGGACGGCGAGGCCGAGGGCCACCAGAGCGTAGAAGACGGAGCGGTTCACGGACTTACTGCAGGTATCCGAGCGAGCGGAGCTGCTCCTTCGTCTTCGCGTCGAGGATCACGGGCGCGATGCCCTCTTTGCGCACGCGCTTGTCGAAGCGGTGCCAGCGCGCGTCGAGCCAGTCGCCGAGCCGCGACACGAGCGGAGCTGCGAGCGGGCCTGCCGGCGGCAGCGAGTGCTTCTCGGCCGGATCCTCGGCGAGGTCGTAGCTCTGCAGCCAGCGACGCTGGAAGTGATGGATGACCTTCCTGCGCTCGCTGATCTCTGCGGCCTGCACGTTGCGCGTGCCCGTGCGGTAGAGCTCGGCGAACACGGGCCCGGGCTCGGGAAGAGATCCGCTGCCGTAGAGTCCTGACCAATCGCGACCTTCGGCGCCATCGATCGGCGCCGCGCCTGCAAGGCCCGCCAGGGTCGGGGCGACGTCGATGATGCTCGCCTCGGCTTCGACGACGGCCTGCTTCGGCGCGAGGCCCGGCACGCTGAGCACGAACGGCGTGTGCAGCACTTCTTCGTAGAGCGTCCGGTGGTGCCCCTTGTTGCCGTGCTCGAAGAATTCGTCGCCGTGGTCGCCGACGACGGTGACGATCGTGCGACCCGCGATGCCGAGCTTGTCGAGCTCGCTGCGCAGCCTTGCGATGTGATCGTCGACGAGGCGGATCTCACCGTCGTACAGCGCGACGAGGTGCTCGAGGTCGCGCGGATCCATGTTCCGGTTGATGGCGGGGTCGAAATAGAAATTGTTGCCGTCGACCTTGCCCGTGTAGTCGGGGTCGAACATGCGGTCGTACGGGGTTCCGGGCGCGTAGTCGTAGTGCACGTCCCACGCGTGCAGGAACAGGAAGAACGGCTTGTCTCCATGCGCTTCGAGAAACTCCGTCGCCGCGCCGAACAGCTGCGGCGCCGTCACGCTGCGGTAGGAGTCCTCGTTGGTCGCGAAGAAGATCGTGTGGTCGTCGTAGTCGTCGAAGCCGCGCGCGAAGCCGAAGCGCGAATGCAGGTACGGCGCCGACACGATCGCGTGGGTCTGGTAACCGGCTTTCTGGAAGCTCTCGGCGAGCGTCGGCACGCTGGCCGAAAGGCTGCGGTCGTCCGCGACGACGCCGTGGCCGAGCAGCGAGCGGCCCGTCAGCAGCGACATGTGCGCGGGCAGCGTCCACGACGTCGTGCTGCTGCTGTGGCGGAACAGCACGCCGTTCTTCGCGAGGTCGTCGATGGCGGGCGACGTCGCGCGGCCGTAGCCGTAGGCGCCCAGATGGTCCGCGCGCAGGCTGTCGATCGAAATCAGGATCACGTTGTAGCCCGCGGCCGGCGCCGGCGCGGCAGCCTCGCGCTCGGGCGCGGGAATGCGCGCCGTCGCGTCGGGAACGACGCCTGCCGCGCACAGCAGTGCGGCGGCAACACCGCTCGCGAGCGAAAGCCTCGTGACCGACTGCTTCGCGAGGATCGCTGCGGCCAGGCCCGTGGCGACCGCGAGCACGCCGAGCGCAACGCCGAGACCGCCCTGCAGCACATCGCGCGCCGCCGCGCGCAGCACGTTCGAAGCAGTCGCGGCCTCGGGCATATGGAAGGCCAGCGCCCAGACCGCAAGGTGCACGACGATGCAGACGGCCACGACGAGCGCGAGCGCGCGCAGCGGCCGGACTTCGCGCCCCACGCCGAACAGGCCCGCGACGGGCGCGAGCAGCAGCGAGAGCACGATCGCGACCGAGAGATTGATCGCAACGAGCTGCGGCGCGATCGCGAGCTTCGCGACGGCGCCCTGCGCGACGAAACCGTCGAGCAGCGACGGCAGCACGCCGCGGTCTACGCCGACGAAGAAGAGCTTGGTGAACGCGTCGTAGCTGTGCGTCGGGAAGAAGCGGTACGGAGCGAGCAGCAGGTCGCGGTAGAGCCACGCGACGAGGAAGGTGCCGACGAGCGCCTGCATCAGGCCGAGCACGGATGCAGCGACTGCGAGGTCGAGGAAGCGGCGTTTCACGCCCTTGCGCTCCCGCGCCCGTCCGCCGCGAACTCGCCTTCGAAGCCGACACGATCGCGCACCACGTAGTGGGGCCGGTGCTTCACTTCTTCGAAGATGCGGCCGACGTACTCGCCGATCACACCGAGCGAAAGCAGCTGCACGCCGCCAAGGAACAGCACGATCACGACCGTGGACGTCCAGCCTGCGATCGGCGCGCCCACGAAAATTCTCGCGAGCACGAGGTACGCCATGTAGGCGAGCGCCGTCATCGAGACGAACAGCCCCATGTTGCTGACGAGGCGCAGCGGCACGTACGAGTACGAAACGAGCCCGTCGAAGGCGAGCTTCATGAGCTTGCCGAGGCTGTACTTGGACTGGCCCGCAAAGCGCGCGTCACGCGCGTACTCGTAGCCGATCTGGCGAAAGCCTGCCCAGGTGCGCAGCCCGCGCACGAAGCGATTTCGTTCGGGCATCGAATGCAGGATCTCGATCACGCGCCGGTCGATCAGCGAGAAGTCGCCCGAGTCGAGAGGGATGTCGAGGTACGAGACGCGGCGCAGCAGCCAGTAGAAGGTCTTGTACGCGGTGCGCTTGAAGACGTTCTCCTTGCGCTTCTGGCGCACGGCGTAGACCACGTCGTAGCCTTCGCGCCAGCGCGCGATCATGCCCGCCAGCACCTCGGGCGGATCCTGCAGGTCGCCGTCCATCGCGATGACGGCGCTGCCGCGCGAGTGGTCATAGCCGCACGTGATCGCGGTCTGGTGGCCGAAGTTGCGCGAGAAGTGGACGGAGCGGAACCGCGGGTCGCGCGCCGTGAACTCGCGCAGCATGCGTTCGGAGCCGTCGCGGCTGCCGTCGTTCACGAGGATGACCTCGAAGGTCTCACCGAGCGCTCCGAGCGAGCTCGACAGACGATCGAAGAGCGCGGGCAGCGTCTCTTCCTCGTTGAAGATCGGGATCACCACCGACAGGGTCGGCGACTGGCCGGCGTCGCTCACGAAGCGGCTCCTCCTCCAATGGTTCCAGCGTTCACGGTCCGTCCCGGCGTCCGTCCGGATCCCGCAACCCGGCATAGACGTCTTCGATTCGCGGCAGCACCTGCTCCCAGGTCAGGCTCTCGAGGTAGCTGCGCCGCGCCGCCTGCCCGAGGGCCGCACGCCGCGCAGGGTCCTCGCGACAGAGCTCGATCGCATCGGCGAGCTGGGCCGGATCGTCGTCGGCGACCACGATCCCGTCCACGCCGCTGCGAAGCACCTTGGAGCCGCAGCCGGCGGTAACCACCGCCTTCGCCGCGCTCATGTAGTTCAGAAGCTTGACAGGATAGCCGGAACCAAGGCGCCGCGGTAGCGCCGCAATGTCGGAGATTCCGAGCGCGCGGCGCGCCTCGGCATGGCCGCGCGCCTCGATCAGGTGAAGCCGGCCTTCGAGGCCGGGGCTCGCGACGCGCTCGCGGGCCTCCCTGGCGGCGTGCGTGACCATGAGCAGATGAACGGGCGCCGATCGGGGCCCTTCGCGTCCGCGCACCAGCTCGATGGCGCGCAGCAGCAGCGGCAGGTTCTGGTAGGCATCGAGATTGCCCGAATAGACGACCACGAACGCATGCTCGGAGATTCCGAACGAAGCGCGCGCGCCGGCACCGGCAACGATCGGGCCCTCGTCTTCGACCGCGGGCGGGATCACCGAGATGCGCGCCGCCTCACAGCCGGCCTCGCGAAGACGCGCGGCCGACCATTCGCAGAGCGCGATCACCCGGTCCGCTTTCGAGGGTACGGTGCGATCGAGAGCGCGACCTGCGAGCGCCGCGAGCCGCTTCGCGAGCGGCGTCTTGAAATAGGTCTCGAGCTCGTCGCCCATGAGGTTGTGGCTGTGGTAGACGACCGGCACTCTCGTGACCGCGCGCGCCGCGATCGCGGCGACAGCCGCTTCGTAGTTGTGCGCGTGGATGATCTCGATCCGCTCCTCACGCACGAGCCTCGCGAGGCGCCGCGTCAGCATCGCGTCGAGAATCGGTTTCATGAGCGCCGGGCCCGAACGCAGCGCATCGTCGCCAGGAAGCCGCGCGATGCGGTGATGCCGGTAGCCGTGGCCTGACTGCTCGGCGCCCTGACCGTACGTGAGCAGGTGAACGTCGTGGCCTGCGGCGGCGAGCCGCTTTGCCATCTGGCCCACGAAGACCTGGGATCCCTGCGGCGACGGGAACGGGCACGCGGCCACGAGCGCGATGCGGCGCGAAGCGTGCATCAGGGAAGGTAACCGAGCGCGCGCAGCCGGCTCTCGACTTCGAGTTCTTCGTCTGCGCTGTACTCTTCGGCAATCTTGCCTGTCGCGGTGCCGCCGGCATCGCTCGCGCCGCGCGCCGCGTTCGCACTCGGTGCGACGAGAGGACGTCCGCTGAGCTCGGGCGGAATCGCGACGCCCGAGAGCGCGAGCACCGTCGTGCCGAGGTCTGCCAGAGAGCATTCGGGGAGCGCGTCGCGCTGCGGCTCACTGCCGGCGCCCGCCAGCACGGCCATGCCGAAATCGCTGTGAACTCCGCTCGTCGAGGAGCCCTTGGCGCCGCTCGTCTCGCTGCGTTCGAGTCGTCTGATCCACGCGCGCTCGCGCCCCGCTTTCGAGGAGCCGGCCGTGTACGCGTAGCCATCGGGGCGCCGCAGCTCGAGCACGAGATCGGGATAGCGATGCGCGAACGGCCCCTCGAACAGCTCCTCGCGCAGCCGCACGCGTTCGACGACGGGGCCGCCGTCGAATGGATCGCGCAACGCGACGAGCTGCGAGCTGATGGTCGCGATGAGCGCTTCGCGCTCGCGCGCCCGGACGATGCCGTGCTTTTCGCGACCCGCGAGATTGATCCTCAGCGACGGGAAATACGGCAGCTCGTCGCTGTAGATGCGCGTCTGTTTCCAGTCGATGCCCGCGAAGCGCGCGCCGGACTCGAGCCTGTCGGCGGCAGCACCGGCGGCCGCGAACACGCGAGCCTGCAGCGACGGCGGCACGAGCGCGAGGGCACGCCGCTTGGCCGACGACATCGCAGCACCGAGAGCGCCTTCGTCGAAGCGAAGCCATCCGGAATCTGCGAGCCAGCGGTTCCAGAACACGATGCGGTCGGATGAGCCCGCGCTGCCGTGGTCCGAAAGCACGAGCACCTTGGCGTCGTCTCCCGACTGGCGTGCTGCGCCGACGAGCGCGCCGAGCGAACGGTCGAGCTCTTCGTAGACGGCCGCGATGGCGCCGCGAGGTCCATTGCGGTGGCGCGGCGATCTGTCGTCGTCGAACTGCCAGAAGTGATGGGAAACCGTGTCCGGCTCCATGTAGTGCACGACGAAGGCATCAAGCGCGCTCGTTTCCATGAGGTCGAGCGCGATGCGCGTGCGCAGCCGGATGTCTTCGAGCAGGCGGCCTCGGACTTCGTCGTGCCAGCCCGCGTCGATGCGGCCCTGCGCGATGCCTTCGATGCCGAGGCGGCCGTGACGCGCGCGCAGCTCGGCGGCAAGCGCGGGCGGATGCGTGGTGCGTGCGCCCGAAGCCCCGAGCGGCGTATCGAAGCCCGGGATCTCGAAGACCGCACGGCCTTCGGGCGGAAACGTCGCAGGCACGCCGTACATGCCGGCGCGAAGGCCCGCGCCGGCGAGACGCGCGAACACGGTCGGCAGCTCGCGGTGCGTGGCGTTCGCGAAGCGCACTCCGTAGCCGTCCGCGCGCGGAATCGTGAAATCGGTGACGCCGTGGCGGTCAGGCGAAGTCCCCGTCAGGAAGCTCGTCCAGGCTGGAAACGTGACGGCGGGGACCGTCGAACGGACGCGCCATGCCGAGCCGCGCTCGAGGAGCCCCCGCAGCACCGGCATGCGCCCGGCGCGAAGAAGAGGCTCGATGAGCTCGAAACAGGCGCCGTCCCAGCCGACGATCAGAAGCACAGCAGCATCGCGCCGGCGCCGCCGCGCGCCTATTTCGCGTAACCGAGCGATTCGAGCTTCTGCCGCGTCGCTTCGTCGATCGCTCCGCTCGAGCCCGAGACGGCGCGAGAGCCCGCGTGCGCACGCAGCACGTCGAGGTCGGCGCGCAGCTTCTCGATCACTTCGGCGTTGGCCGACGCGACGTTCTTCGTCTCGCCCGGATCCGCCTGCAGGTCGTAGAGCTCGACCGGCGCGAGCCCGCGCGGGCTGCCCTCGTTGGCGAGGATGAGCTTCCACTTCTCGGTGCGGATCGAGTGCAACACGTTGCCCTCGTGGTCTTCTTCCTGGAACAGCGCCACCGGCGGCGGAGCATCGGAGAACAGGTCCCTGCCCTGCCAGATCTCGGGCGCCGGAACGCCCGCGGCACCAGCCAGCGTAGGAGCCACGTCGAGGAGCTGCACCCACGTCTTGACGCGCGTTCCCGCCTTGTCGTTCTTCGCGAGCTTGACGATCAGCGGCACGCGCGATTCCTCGTCGTAGAGCGTGTTGCCGTGCCACCAGCCCTTGTGCTCGTAGAACGCCTCGCCGTGGTCGGAGACGAAAGCGATCACGGTGTTGTCGTAGTTCTTCGAGCTCTTGAGCGCTTCGATGAGATTCCCGACGAAGCGGTCGAGGTACTCGATGTTGCTCGCGTAGAGGCGCGCCATGCGGTCACGCTGCGAGGGGTCGGGGTTGTCGTTGTCGACGCGCGCGATCGCGACGCCGTTGTACGGGATCTCGAAGTACGGATCGTGCGGGTCCATGTAGTGGATCAGCGTGAAGAACGCGCCGCCGCCGTTCTTGTCGAGCCACGGAAGCGCAGCGCCGTTGACGGTCTGCGCGTCCTGGTAGTAGTTCTGCACCCACTTGTCTTTGGAAATGAAGCGCTCGCGCAGGAGGCGCATGCCGCTGTAGAACGCGAGCTTGGCGGCGGAGTCCGTGGCGCCGAAGAAGAACTCGGGCGACAGGTAGTAGTACTCCTGGAACCCCTGCTCGAAGTGGAAAGACGGCGCGACGTTGATGTTGGTGACGTAGCCGACCGTGCGATAGCCCGCGCCTTTCATCGTCTCGGCGATGGTCGTGACGCCGTCGGGCAGCAGGTCGGTCTTGTACATGACCTTGTGCGACGACGGGTAGAGCGAGGTCAGGATCGTCGAGACCGATGGGCGCGTCCACGTCGAGTTCGCGAAGGTGTTTTCGAACACGACGCCGTCCTTGGCGATGCGGTCGATGTTCGGGGTCTTCGTCACTTTCGAGCCGTAGGCGCCGATGTGATCGGCGCGCAGCGTGTCGGCGATGATGAGGATGACGTTCGGGCCCTGCGCGGTGCCGGGCGCCTGCGGAGGCGTGGCCTCGGCCGTCATCATGTCGAGCCCAGCGGTCGCGACGAAGCCGACGAGCACGAGCGCGATCGCGAGCGCCGCGCAGGCTCCGATTCCGGTCGATTCGCGGCGCGAAAGGCGAAGCACGAGCGCACGCACGAGCAGCAGCACGACGAGCCCACCGACGAGCAGGCCGCCGTGCACCATCATTCCCTGGGAGGTGCCGATCGGCAGGTGCTCGGCGAACACATCGCGCACGATGCGGAAGCGCGCCACGGCAAGGCCGAGCAGCGCAGCCGAAGAGCCTGCGGCGAGCGCCGCGGCGCTGCGCGCGTCGCGCGCAAGCAGCGGCAGGATCACGGTACCGAGCCCGACGCCGCCGCCGATGACCGCGCCGATCAGGCCGTACGAGATCGCGGCGAAGCGGAACACGCCGAACTCTTCGCCGCCGCCCCACGCGATGACGATCGCTTCGACGAGCCCCGCGAGGGCTCCCCCGAAAAAGCCACCGAGGACTGCGGCCGGAATCTTCGAAAGACGCTGCATGCCTGTTACTTTCCTGCTGGAGCCGAGATCTTGAGCGCGTGGCCGTCGTAGGACGGCGGAACCGGAACGCCGAGCAGACCGAGGATGGTCGGGGCGAGATCGCCGATGGCAGGATGCTCGTCCTCGATCTTCGCGCTGCTCAGGAGAATGCCTTCGGTCAGCGCCGTTTCGGTGGTGGCGTGGTCGCCGCTCCACTTTTTCATGTTGTTTTCGAACAGGCCTTCGGGAGCGCCGCCGAGCGGCGTCGCCGACGACACGCGGTAGCCGGACGCCATGCCGATCTGCATGTCCTGGCCGTCGCCGAGCCTCGGGCCCTTCCAAATGTCCCTTCCCGCGTAGACCTTGTTGACGGCCGGTTTTCCGGTTTCGGGATCGACGACCTTCGTCATCTTGTCGGCAAGCTCGGCAAGAAGCGCATCGTACTCGGCGCCCTCCTTGACGATGCCCTTGCCCTCGCGGCCCTTCAGATTCACGTAGAGGCTGCCGACGCCGAGCGCGTAGGCTCTCGTCTTCGACCAGTCGACGTCCTGCAGGAACTTCTTCGTCGTCGACTTCGCGCCGCCCTTGAGCGTCATGAAGCCTTCCTGCACGAGCCAAGTGTTCACGTTGAAACCGCGCCGCCAGCTGTGGAAGCCGTGGTCGCTGACGATGAACAGCACGTCGTTCGGCGAGAGCTTGGCGCGCACCTTGCCGATGATCTCGTCGGCGCGCTGGTAGGTCTTGAAGATCGAGTCGCCGAACTTGGCCGCGAGCGCGGCGTCGTAGCGCGGATGCTCGGGATCGAGCAGGCGATACATCATGTGCGAGGTGCGATCGGTTTCGACGAACACCGAGATGAACAGGTCCGTGGTGCGCGTTTCGAGCTCGTGGAGCGTGATCGCCTCGCTCTCGCGGAAGGTGTCCCAGATGTCCTGCATGAACGCTTCGTCGTCGATGCGCTCTTCGTTGAGGCCCCAGGTCTCGTGGTTCCAGCCAACCGTCTTGAAGTCGCCGACGGCCCTGACGAGCTCTTTCGAGTAGCTCTCGGGCTCGGTCACCGCGATCGCGGGATCTTCGGGATCATGGTTGATCGGCGACATGTAGAGCTTGATGTGCGGCTCGGTCTCGAGGACCCGAAAGCGCGCCATGCCCGGGATCGTCGACATCGAGGTCACGTCGAACTTGAGGTGGAACCAGTCGCTCCACTTACCGCTCTCGACCGTTTCCTTGCGGCCGCCGACGTCGATCGACAGCGCGTCCTTGCCTGCGCGCGAAAGCTTGAGCGGAATCGAGAGCCGCTGCCGTTCGGCTGGGTCGCCCTCTTTCCAGAGCGGATTGACGGGTCCTTCGATGATGGTCTCGACCGAATCGCCCGAAGCGAGCGACAGCACTTTGCCGCCGAGCTCGGGATTGGCTGCATCGCGCGGGCTGAGCTCGCTCGACCAGAAGTGAAACGTTCCTTCGGTGCCGCGCATGTCGGGCAGCCCGAGGCCGCCCTGCGCGTAGCCGTGCTGCTCCTTCTCGAGCGGATAGATGCACGGCACGCGCAACACGACGCTGCGCTTGCCCGCGCGGTCGGCAGTGGTCCAGAACGCTTCGCCCGACATCGTGGTCGTGAAGGTCTCGGGCTTCTTGAGCAGGGTACCGAACCTGTACTCGGCCTTGTGGCTCACGGCGCCCGTGCGATCGGGCAGGTAGGTCTTCGGATCGCGAAGAATGAAATCGAAGATGCCGTGGCCGCCCGGATTCATGCCCGTCGTGAACGTGGACCACGCGGTGCACGAAGAAGGCGGCGTCGTGGTCTCGAGGCGGCGGAAGGTCCCCGTCCGCATGAGCTCCGAGAAGTTCGGGAGCTTGTCCTTCCACTGCTCGACGAAGTCGGGATCCACTCCGTCGAAGCCGAGCACGACGACCTTGCGCTGCGGGGCCGGGCCCGTGTCGCGACGCGCGTCCCCTCCTCCGCAGCCGGCCGCGAGAGCTGCTGCGGCCGCGATCGTCGCCAATCCGATCGGCAGCCGCCGCACGCGCCTCGTCCGGTCAGGTGTGCTCTGCAGCCCCTGGGGCCGTGCTGCGGCGCGCGGCTTCCAGCGCGCGGCGCCTCGCTCAGTCGTCGTCGTCATCGTCTCCTCTGCCCACGACAGCGCTTCGGCCGTGGCACTCGGTCGTCAGTCCGTCCGTCTCATCGCCGGGGATTGGCTACGCGCGCGGCGCAGCGCTCGTGATCAGTTTTTCTTCTCACGCAGAAGCTTCGCGTACAAATCTTCGATCTGCCGCACCATGCTCGCAGCGGAGTAGGCCGCCACGACGCGCTCGCGCGCTGCTCGCCCCACCCGCTCGCCGACAGCCCGGTCCGCGAGCAGCGCCGAAACGCGCGATGCGAGAGTCGCGGAGTCCGGGTAGTCCACGAGAAAGCCGGTCTCGCCCTCGCGGATCACCTCGGGTGCCCCGCCCACGTTCGTGACGACCACGGGCAGCTCGAGCGCCATCGCTTCGAGGATCGCGTTGGACATCCCTTCGCTCTCGGACGGCAGCACGAACACGTCGAAGGCTGCCAGAACCTCGGGCATGTCGCTGCGGCGACCGAGCAGGTGGATGGCGTCTTCGAGGCCGAGCGACTTCGCGAGCGTGGCCGGATCAGCCGGCATCTCGGACTCGCCGGCGATCAGCAGCCGTGCCCCCGGATGCTCGCGACGAATCTCGGCCATCGCTTCGAAGAGCATTCGAAAGCCCTTGCGCGGACGGAAAGTTATCGCAGTTCCTACAACCGGAGCATCAGCTATGCCGAGACCCTCGCGCAGCTTCTGCCGCGCGGCCACCAGCACGGGGGAAGGAGCGAAGCGGTCGGTGTCGATGCCGCTCGGGATCATGACGAGCGGAGCGGACTGCACCCCTTCGACCTCGCGCGTGAAGTCGAGGACCTGCTGCGAGTTGCCCGTGACGGTGTCCGAGAGCCGGCCCGAGGTTCTCACCGCGAAGCGCTCGGCCACACCGGCAGGTTTGTGGAGGCCGCGCTTGCTCGTGACCACGACCGGGACCTTGGCGCTGCGCCCGGCAACAGCCGCATAGAAGTTGCCGCGCAGCAGGTAGCCGTGCACGACGCCGGGCCCGAGCTCGCGCAGCGCTTTGACGAGACGCCGAACCCCGCGGAAATCCCTCGGATCCTTGAGAGAGCCGCCCATGCCGAACGTGCGCACCTCACAGCCGGTCCCGCGCGCGGTCTCGAGCAGGTCGCCCCCGTCGCGCAGCGCGAACAGCACGGGCCGGAACCGATCCCGATCGATGAGGCTCAGCACCTGCAGCAGGTGGGTTTGGGTGCCGCCCGTGATCATCGAGGCGATCACGTAGACGACCGGGACGGGCGCGTCGCGCCCAACTGCTTCCGAAGTGCTCACGGCGATAATCGTGGAGGCTTGCGCCTCAACTCAATGCGGGCTTGCGCCTCAACTCAATGAGGCTTGCGCCTCAGGGCTTCCAGTACTGGTCGAGCCCGAACAGTCCAAGCCCGTTCATCGCAAGCGGTCCGAAGGGCTCGAAGCTCTGCCAGTTCTTGACGAGCGTACCGTCGGGTTCGTAGGCGTAGATGCGGCCCTGCACGCCGCCGCCCGGAGCCGTGATGATCTCGGCCTTGCCGTCGAAGTCGACGTCCGCGGTCGTGATCGTAAGGCCGTTCGTGAAGTGCGGGCCGTACTCCTTGATGACGAAGTTGACGGCCTTGTCGGGCGCGTACTCGAACGGCGTGCCGTTCACGTTCCACGCCTGGATCCACGGCTCGCCCGTCGCCGGGGCCGTGACGATCTCGATGGCGCCCTCGCCGTCGAGGTCCCCGACCGCCACGGAAGTTCCGGAGTTCGGATGCACGCCGTCGCCTTCGGGCGGATACGCGAGCCACTCCGAGATCAGCGTGCCGATGCGGCTGTAGACGCGGACCATCGGCAGGCCGGCAGCCGGACCCGCGACGATCTCCTGCTGGAGGTTGACCTCGCTGAGATCGGCGGCCGCGAGGTTCGCGCCTTTGGCTCCGATGGTCACGCCGTCGAGCTTGTCGGCCGGGCTGAAGATCGGGAACTCGCGGACCTTTCCCCAGGTAAGTTGCCCGCTTGGACTCACGAGCTTGCGGCGATGGATGATGACCGTGACAGGCCCGGTCGTTGGGTCTGCGGGAGCCACGGCGAGCTCGTCGCCGTCCTCGCCTTCCTGGGCCGCGAAGTCACCGCCGACGATGTTGACGCCGCCCGTGTAGCCGTCGGGGCCGGCCGCGAAGCGTGCTACGCGCTGGCGGCGCTTGCCCGCGCGGTACACGGCAACCTCGGGCGTGGCTCCGCCGCGACCCGTACCGACCGCAAGCAGGGTCTTCCTGCCATCGATCGTTTCCTGGCGGCGCCCTTCATCGATCACGGCGATCGAGAGATTGGTCGAGGTCTGGCCACGGAAGGGGCGGATGTCGGCCTCACGCCGGCGCCCGAACGGATCGAAGCTCTTGAGCACCGGCGCGCGATCGGGACCCGGCCCCGCCACGAAGATGCGCGTCTCGCGACCGCGGCGGCCGTTGTAGGTCTCGAGCACCGAGCCGTCCTTGCCCGACAGCACGAGCGCAGAGCCCGCGCCGCGCTTGCCGCGCGGCGTGTCGCCCGGAGCGCCCGCAACGACGTCCTGGATGCCGTCGTCGTCGTAGTCGAGGCCCGCGTCGAGAGACTGGCCGAGGCGCTGCTGGATCAGCGTTCCGCCAACGGTCCAGATCGGCGTCCCGTCCTCGCCGTGGAACGCCGTGATGCGTCCTGACAGCGAGCGGCCCGTTACCTTGCCGAGCGGCGCGCTCGCGACGAGATCGTCGATGCTTCCGCCGTCGAGAGAGCCCGGAACCGCGAGCGAAGTGCCGAACGCTGCGCCGCCCTGCGGGATCTCCTCGGTGATCTCGCGCACGAGCTCGCCCGTGCCCGAATAGAGGCTCACGCTGCCTGCGCCTTCGGTCGAATTGGGCTCGGCGCCCGGCGCGCCGATCCACAGGTCGTCCTTGTTGTCGCCTTCGATGTCGCCGGCAGAGACGGCCGCGCGGCCGAGCCGGTCGAACAGCGTGAGGCCATGGAAAGTGCGCAGCAGGCCGTATGGGGGCGCGCCCGAGAAAACCTTGAGCGTGCCTGCACGCGGAGGAAGCGTGGTGGTCGTCGTCGACGTGACGGTCGTCGTCGTGACGACTGCTGCGTCGGCTTCGGGAGCGGGAGGCTCGTCCGGGACTCCGACGCGCGAACCGGAAAGCCAGTCAGGAACGCCGTCGCCGTTCACATCGCCTGCGCCGCCTGCGAGCGCGCCCCACTGGTCGCCGTCTTCGGCGCCGTTGTTGCGCGAGAGCTGCGCGCCGTTCGCGCCCGAGAGCAGGAACACCGAGCCGCGCACCTCTCCCGAAACCAGAGCACCGCTCGCGCCTACCGCGACCTCGGGCTTGCCGTCACCGTTGACGTCGCCGACTACGCCCAGGGTTTCGCCGAAGCTCGCGTCTGCAGTCGTGCCCGAAACGGACCAGACGACGGAGCCATCGGCAGTGATGACGTCGACCTTGCCCGCGCCCGCGATGGTTCCGCCTGCGGGCTTCGGTGCATCGAAGGTCGCCGAGCCGACGACGAGCTCGTCCTTGCTGTCGCCGTTGAGGTCGTCGATCCAGTCGAGCGCGGAGCCAAGAAGCTGCTCCTCGAGCTCTCCTTCGAGGTGAAGAAGAACTTCGTGCGTCGCGCCCGAGAATACCGTGACGCGACCTGCGCGGAAGGACGCTCCGACCGACGCACACGGAGCGCCGACCGCGATGTCGGTCGTGCCGTCGCCGTCGAAGTCCCCGCCCGCCGCGACCGACCATCCGAATGCGTCGCCGCCTTCGGTGCCGCACTGCACGTCGTAGGCGTGCGCAGACGAGCCGGCCAGCGTGCCGGTCGCAATCGCGGCGCACAGCAGGAAGGTCCGGGAGCGATCGCGCAAGTGCCCGTACTTGATCACGTTCATGAGGGCCCGAGGGGGGTCTCGGAAGATTGGCAGAATGGCCCCGGTCTGCAACCCACTATTCCTGCGGCGCGCGTCCACGCCGGGCTCAGGCCTCGTCGCTGCCGCCGGTTGCGGGGGCGTTCTTGCGGCCGAACCTCTGGCCGAGCTCCCCCGCAAGGCGCGACCAGCGTTCGATGTCGCTGCCGTTGAGGACGAGCGGCTCGTACCAGGGCAGGCCCGATTCGCGCAGGAAGAACACGTAGAGCAGCAGCGCCGCCACCGCGTACGACGTGCTGGTCCCGATGGCCGCGCCCTCGATGCCGTAGCGAGGGATGAGCCAGAGGTTGAGACCGATGTTGCCGCCGAGCGCGATGTAGGCCGCGATCACGTTGATCACCTGGCGATCTCGCGCCGTGAAGTCGCGCGAAAGCAGCACGTACATCGACATCATGACGATGCCCCACGAGATGATCACGAGCGGCACCGCGGCAGGTTCGTAGGCAGCGCCATAGAGCGTCACGATCACGAAGCGGCCGACCAGTGTGAGCAGTACGGCCGACGCCACCGTGATCGCGAGCGTCTGGCGGCACGCCGCGGCCGTCATCGAATGCACGCGCGCCTCGGGCATGCCGGCGAGGCGCGGGAACATCGCGAGGCCGAGCGACTGCGGAATCGACATCATCTGCTCGGCAAACTTGGCGCCGATTGCGTAGAACGCGACCTCGGAAGGGGTCAGGAAGTACGAGCAAAGATAGACGCCTGCCTTGAAGTTGAAGTGCGAGGCGATGATCTGCAGGTGCGACTTCATGCCGTAGCGGAACATGCGGCGGAACAGCGCGCGGTCGAACAGGAACGACAGCGGCGTGTCCTTGTGGATGGTCCAGAACACCCACAGCAGCATCACGGTGTTGAGCACGACCGAGACGCCGAGCGCGCCCGGCAGCCCGAGACCAAGGCCCACGAGCACCACGGCCATCAGCACGAGCGCGATCACAGACTCGCCGAGCAGCCGCGCGTTGTAGATCTTGAAGCGGTCGGTCGCCTGCAGGACGCCGTAGAGATAGCTCTCCATCAGCAGGATCGGAATCATCGGACAGACCGCGACGAGGGCCCACAGCGGCACTCCGCGCAGCATCGTCGAAAGGATCCGGTCGTGCAGCAGCAGCACGAGCGCAACGAGCACGGCGCCCGTCGCGAGCCCGAACACGATCGCCGTCGAGGCGACGCGCGAGACGTCCTCTTTTTCGCGGCGGATGAAATAGATCGTCGCCTGCGCCTGGCCGAATTTCGTCAGCGTCGTGAGCGACGCGGGAAACGTCGAGACGAGCGCGAAGATGCCGCGCGAGGCGGGCCCGAGCGTGCGCGCCGTGATGATGCCGATGATCACGCCGAATCCCATCTTCGCGAAGATGGTCGCGAGCGTGCCGCTGAAGTCCTGGGCAAGCCCGAGCAGCGCCGAGCGCTTCGGCTTTGGCTTCTGCGTGCTCATGTTCGGCTCATTCGTCGCCGAGGCCCGAGTAGAGGTCGGCGAGCACGCGGTCGCGCGTGAACGCGACGAGGTCCGAGACAGGCGGCACGTGCAGCTCGAAGGACGGCACCGTTGCAGCGAGGCGGTCGGGCGCCGTCGCCTCGTCGTAACGCCGCGCGCCCGAGACCGCGTCGAGCACTTCGTCCATGATCATGATGCGCCGCACTTCCTTGGCCATGAGGTTGGCTGCGCGAAGACGCGCGGCGCTCTCGCGCGGGTTCATCGGCTTGAGCGCGAATTCGCTCGCGCGCTCGACGTGCAGCAGCGCGGCGGCCGGCTGCGCCGTCATCTCGTGGGCGTCGACGCGATACGCATCGCGTGCGAACACGCGGCGTTCTCCGGTCGCGACGAGGCGCGACGCGGCCGAGCCGACGAGACGTCGGCTGTTCTCGTCGAGCAGCAGCAGTTCGGGGCACGCAAGGACGCTGGTGCCGTCGTACATCACGAGGTTGTCCGAAAGCATGCGGTTGGCGGGATCGGCGAGCATCGCGACGGAAAGCGTGGACTTGCCGCAGCCCGGCATGCCGGCCAGCACGATCGCGCCGATCTTCGTCATGACCGCGCCGCCGTGCAGCACCTGCCAGCCTGCGCCGCGGCTCAGCCACCAGAGCAGCGGGTGATAGAAAAGGTAATAGAGCAGCGTCGAGAAACGGCGTCCGCGCATCTCGTCGAGATGCGAGCGGTGACGCAGTCGCTGCAGCGATTCGGCCGTGCCCGAGCCCGCCAGATGGAAGAAGTAGCGGCCGCGCAGGTCGACAGCCTCGTCGCGCATCGCGAGCTCCATCTGCAGGTCCGGAAAGTCGTCGATGCGCAGCCACTGGGCGCCTTTGGCGCCCAGGTAAAGGTCGCGGTCGGGCCGGCGCGTCCATACCATCGGCTCGAAGCCGGCGTCGCCCTCGGCCCTTTTCGGAGCCACGCCGTCGCGCCACTCGAGACGCGAGCGGATGTCGAAGCGGCCTTCGTCGGCCGTCTTCCACGGCTCGAGCGCGACTTCGGCGTATTCGAGAAAAGCCGGCAGCTCCGAATCGAGCCGCACGCGCACTCCGTGCATCTCGAATGCGAGAGGCGCGCTCACGTTGCAGCTCCGGGCCGCGAAACCGCGACGGGCGTCGCTTTCGCAGAGCCAGCTCGAGCCGCACGTTCGAAGACGGCCGTCATGAGCTCGACGTGCCTCGCGAGCGCGAATCGCTCGGCCGAAGCGCGTGCGCCTTCGCTGAGCCGTGTACGCTCGGCGCCGTTCGAGAGCAGTCCCTCGAGGCAGGACGCGAGCGCGGACGCATCGCCGGGCGGCACGAGCACGGCGTCCTCGCCGTCGCGCACGAACTCCGGAACGCCGCCCGCGCGCGTCGCGATCACGGGTTTTCCGACCGCCATCCCCTCGATGATGACACGTCCGAAGGGCTCACCTCGCACCGAGCTGTGCACGACCACGTCCATCGCGTTCATGACGTCGGGAACGTCGGGCCTGGCCCCGGTCCAGTGAACGCGTTCCGCGAGGCCGCGCGTTTCGGCCAGGCGCCGGACTTCGCTCGCGTAGGCGGCGCCGCTTCTGTGCACTCCGCCGACGAGCAACACGTGAAGCGCGGGCCGCGCGAGCTGCAGCAGGTCGAGCGCCCCGACCAGGACGTGCTGGCCCTTCCACTCCTGGATGTTGCCGACCACGCCCGCGACCTCCGCGGTTTCGGGAACGCCGAGCTCGGCGCGCACCTCGGCTGCCGCGCGGCGCGGCTGGAACGCCTCGAGGTCGAGCCCGTCGTAGATCACCGTGAAGAAGCCCGGCTGCATGCCGCCTGCCCGGCAGTGCTCCTCGATGGCTTTCGTCATCGAGACGCAGGCCGCGACCGAGCGCGACAGCCCGCGCTCCACCCAGCTCAGCTTGTCGAAGCCTTTCGAATGCACGACGCACGGCACGCCGAGCATGCGTGCGGCGAGGATCGCGTCGGCGTTGCCGCGAAAGCCATTGCAGACGTAAATGAGATCGGCGTTCGCGAACAGCTTGCGCAGCCGCAGCGCTGCCGGGAGCGTCTCGAGCAGCAGCGTCGCGGCAGCGCGGACGAAACGCATCGAAGCGCCGACGAGTCCGAGCTGCTTCGCCTGCGCGTAGCCGGCCGACTGCTGGAGCGCGTGCTCTTTTGGAAGTCGCCTGCGGTCGAAAACTTCGACGGGAATGCCCGCTGCGCGAAGCGCGTCGATGCAGGGCTTCTGTTCGTAGAGGACGACGGAGGGTGAGATCCGGCTTCGATCGATTCCGCGAAGCAGCTCCAGCATTCCCGTCAGCGAGCCGCCAATCACTGCGCCGGAGGAAGCCTCGAGGAAGACGACATTCACGCGGCGCCTTGCAGAGACTCCTGCAGGCTGGTGCGCAGATCCCTGGCGGGAGTCCAGCCGAGCTTCGTGCGTGCTGCGTCCGTCGGATAGCGCGCACTGCGCTCCGAGCGCAGCAGCTGGTAGGCCACGTGCCACGGCCGGCCCCTGCCGAGCTTGTGCACGAAATCAACGGCCTTTACCGCAGGCGAGACGAGCGAAACCGGCAGGTACAGCACGCGCAGCGGGCGCTCGCGCACTTCGCTGAGCGTGCGGAAGTAGTGCTGCTGTGTGAGATCGGGATCGTCGATCACGTTGAAGATGCCGCGCTCGATCGTCGTGGCGATCCCTGCCAGCACGACCGCGTCGGCAGCGTTCTCGACGTAGGTGAGCGGCACGCGGTAGCTCGGGCTGCTCACGACGGCGAGCAGGTCGGGCCTCAGGAATTTCTTCACGCGGCCGAGGAAGATGTTCTGCGTGTTCGGTTTGTAGCCGTAGAGCACGCCCGGCCGCACGACGACGACGTTCCTGCCCATGCGCACGGCGGTGCACGCGAGGCGGTCCGCATCGAGCTTCGAGCGCGTGTAGTGGCCGCGCAGCATCGGGCGCCGGTCGTAGTCGCCCTCGTCGTCGATCACCATGTCGTCGCGGCCGATGTCGAAGATGCCGAGCGAGCTCACGTGCACGAAGCGCTGCGTAAGGCCTGCGAGCGACGCGTCCATGAGGCGCTGCGTGGCCTCGACGTTGACGCGGAAGAATTCGTCCCACGGGCCGCTCGTCTGCACGCGTGCGCCCACGTGATAGACGACGTCGCAGCCGGCCGCATGCTCGAGCACGGGCTCGACGTTGCCGAGGTCGCCGCGCACGACTTCGACGCCTCTGGCCGCGAGCGCATCGGCGGCGGCGCCTTCGCGCGCTAGCGCGACGACTTCGTCGCCTCGCGCCAGCAATCTGTCGACGACGCGGCTGCCGAGAAAACCCGTGGCTCCTGTCACGAATGCGCGCATCAGTTTTCCGATCCCGTAAGAGCCGTATCTTCGCCTTCGGGCAGCGACCCTTCGGTCGCCGTAACCCTGGCACCCAGGGCTTCGGAAGGTCGTGTCCGCGCGGCTCGCGGACGCGCGGGCTTCGGCGCTGCGACAGCCGGGGCGGGCGCCCTGCCCGCCTGCGCGCCGACGGCATCCCAGATCTTTGTCGTGACGTCGACGACGGCGGCGGCTTCGGCCTCGCTGACCGGAGGCGGCGTACCGCGCCGGACTGCATCGTAGAAGCGGCGGATCAGCTCGCCCATTCCCGGGTAGTAGCGGACCTTGCCGCGCACGAAATCGACCGTGGTGCGCGCGGTCTGCGTGACGAGCTGCCACGACTCGTCGAGGTTGGGCAGCGGCTTGGCGACGATCTTCGGAACCTTGTAATCGCGGCGCCTGACGATCGTCATGTTGTTGAGATTGACCTCGACCGTCATGCGCGAGCCACACAGCTTGAGCGTGTTCATCATCGGCGATGCGTTCATCGAGATCGTCAGGCTGCCCGTGCGCCCTTCGCCCTGCATGAGCACGCGCAGCTCTTCGATTTTGCCGTCGTTCTTCGGCGAGAACGCAAGCGCCTCGAGGCGCTGGATCGCGCCGAGGAAGTAGAGCTGCAGGTAGAGCGGATGCGGCACGAGGTCGCCGATGCCGCCGCCGGCCATCTCGCCGAGCCACTGGCGCTCGCTCGCCATGCCGGCCTGATAGCTTTCGATCGCGACGAGCTCGCCGAGCGCTCCGCTCTCCCAGAGCCGCCGCGCTTCGAGCATCGGCGGATCGAAGAGCCGGTTATGGTCGGCCGTAAAGAACGTGTTGCCGCGGCGCGCGGCCGCGGACATCGCTTCGACGTCGGCGAGGCCGAGCGCGAGCGGTTTCTCGATGAGGGCGGGAATGCCGCGCTCGAGCGCGGCGATCGCGACCGGAGCATGCACGTGCGGCGGCGTGAGCACGTGCACGGCGTCGATCTTCTCGCAGTCGAGCATGTCTTCGATCGAGCGATAGACACGCTGCACTCCGTGGCGGTCGGCCATCTCGCTGGCGGCAGCGATCGAAAGGTCGCAGACCGCAACAGGCTCGCCGCCCGCCGCACGCACGTACGGGAGATGCGCGTTGGCGATGATGCCGCAGCCGGCAATGCCGACGCGAAGACGTCCGTCCTCTCCGATGGCCTTCATTGGTTCGTCATTCCTCTCGATCAGAGCGCCACGGGCGTCGCGAGACGGCACACGAGCCCCGGCGAAGCCGTGACCACGAAGGAGCACGCGTTGACCGCGCTCGCGAGCGTCGCGAGATCTCCCTGCAGGCCATTCGGGAAGCGTACGACGACGGGCGGCCTTCCGTCGATCTCGATTTCGTCGAAAGGCTGCTCGCAGTCGAGGCGCATCGTGAGCGAGAACGAGATTTCCTTGCCGTCGGCGCTCGTTGCTTTTGCCGTATGCGCGAGACCGAGCACCTGGCCGGGCAGTACGACTTCGCCGGCGCGCTCGACGCGCGTATCGGCGACGACAGGCTCGAGGGTCTGCTCGACTTCGCCGACCTTCCAGCCGAGCGAGGCCGCGAGATACCGCACCGATTCCGGGAAACCCGCATGGCCCATCGCGAATCTGTCGGTGCGCTCGCGAACTTTTGCGGCATCCTCGCCCACGCCCATCTTGCGGCGCAGCGCATTGCGGCGCTTCGAAAGATCGACGAGACGCCTGCCGCGAACGGCCGTCGGTCCGAGCGTCTGCGACGAAAGGTAGGTCGGCAGCCGGTCGAGCAGGAAGCCCGGATTGACGCCCGCCGCGAACAGCGTGACGCCGTACTTTCGTGCGGCAGCGTCGAGGCGCGCGGCAGCGTCGTCCCTGCTGCCGTAGGGCCAGATCACTTCTTCGGCCGTCGTCACGACGTTGCAGCCCGATGCGATGAGCTCGAGCAGCTGGCTCTCGATCGTGTCGATGTGCGAGCCCGCGCAGTGGAATGCGACGTCGACCGCGCCCGCGTCGGCCAGCGCTTCGTCGAGCGTCCCGCGCACGACTGCTCCGCCATCGCCGCCCCACAGCGAAGCGAGCGGCTTGCCGATCTTGGCTGCGTCGACGTCGACTGCTCCGACGCTCGCAAGCCGGCCCGTCGCCACGCTTTCGCGCGCGATGCCGATGCCGATCTCGCCGAGACCATAGTGAAGTACCCGCAGAGTGCCCTGCCCGTTGTTCGTCATGCTTTGTATTCCGTATGGCCGGTCTGCCCGCTCAGGCAACCTGCTCGATGGGATCGCCCGGCTCCGCAGGCTCGTCGACGCAGTCTCTTCCGAGGCCGCCGAAACCGTTCTGCTTGAGCCACGCGAGGTTCGAATAGCGCGCATCGGTCCAGTCGAGACGCCGCTTCTCGAGCAGCGCCTTCACCTCGTCGATGCCCTGATCGATCGTCACCTGCGGCACGAAGCCGAGCACGTGGCGGATCTTGTCGAAGCTTACGCGATAGCTGCGCAGATCGTCGACCCGTCCGCCCGTCTCGACGCGCGTGCCAGGGATGCGCGCCGCGACCATCTCGGCCGTGGCTCCGATCGTGAAGTTGTTTTCGTTCGAGCCGACGTTGAACGTCTCGCCCGAAACGAGGTCCGAGGACGATTCGGCGCCGAGCAGGAAAGCCTGCGCAACGTCGCGCACGTGGATGTGCGGCCGCCACGCGTCGCCGCCTGTGACGGTGATGACGCCGTCCTTGACGGCGCGGCATGTCATCGTGTTGATCATGAGATCGAAGCGCGGCCGCGGCGAAGCGCCGAACACGGTGCCGAGGCGCATCAGCACGAGACTGCGGTTCTCGAGCTCGCGCTGCAGGATCTGCTCGGAGACGATGCGGCTGCGCGCATAAAACGACACGGGATTCAGGCGCGAGCCTTCGTTGAGGATCAGACCTTCGGTGGCGCCGTAGACGCTGCACGAGGACGCGAACACGACGCGCGCGAGATCGGGATGGTGCTTGACGACGTGGCTGAGGAGCTTGCTCGACTCGATGTTGATCGAGGTCGTCTCCTCGCGATCGATCTCGCAGGCGCCGTCGCCGACGAGCGCAGCCAGCGCGATCACGGCCTTTGCTCCGCCCGCGGCGCGCATCATGTCGCGCACGTTGCAGATGTCGCCGTACTGGATCTCCAGGCGCGGATGCGGGCGGATGCCGCGCAGACCCGCGTTGCCGTAAAGGAAAGTCTCGAGCACGCGCACGCGATAGCCGCGCTCGAGCAGCATGCGCACGAGGTGGGAGCCGACGTAGCCGGCGCCTCCGGTCACGAGGACGAGATCGTCTGGGTTGAGGAAGCTCTTCATCATCTTTTCAAATCAAAACGCCGCCTCACGGGCGGCAATCGTCCACATCCCTGTCCGACGAGGAATCAGGTCTGCGAGGAGAGCACGATCTTGTTCAGCGGGCCGGCGGCCGGCTGCGAGAGCAGGTCCGAAAGCGCCGGCACCAGCCGATACTCGAGGCCGAGCTTGTTGCAGGCCTCGGTGATCTCGCGCAGCACGACCGGATCCAGATCCACGAGCGAGACCAGCACCATTTCGACGCCATGAAGGCTTGCCGACATCGCGATGTCGGTCGCTCCCCCCATGACGCGCACGCCGTGGATCAGCGCGCCCCAGCGATGCGGCTCGTGGTCGATGATGCCGACCGGCATGAATCTCGACCCCGGGTCTTCGAGCAAGGAACGAAGGATGGTCTCGCCGCCGTGTCCCGCTCCAGCAACCAGAACCTTGACGAACGGGCCCCTCTCCTCGTTCCGGGCCACCGCTCCGCTCTGGATGGAACGGACGATATAGCGGACACCACCGACCAGGAAAAGCAGCAGGATCCAGTCGATCACGAACACGGCGCGCGAGTGACGCTGCACCGAGAACGTCGCCGCGATGACGAGCAGCGCCGAGCTCGCGCTCACGGCCTTGACGAGCGCGGCGAGATCGCGGCGTCCGAGCCATCGTGCAGAACGCTGGTAGAGGCCGTAATAAACGAAGACCGGCGGCTTGATCACGAGCACCCACGCCAGCGTCTTGCCGGCATACGCCCACAGGGCCGGATCGAGGCTCCAGTCGAACTTGATGAGATTCGCGAACACGTAGGCCGCGACCATCAGGATCATGTCGGCGCCGAGCGCGGCGAAGCGATAGCGGTTCCGCAGGAAGAAGCCGCGCTTGACCTGCGACAGCAGCACGTGGACGAGGCCGCCGACGAGGAAGCGCACGTCGGACCAGAACGTCGCATTGCGGACGTAGTGCAGGTCGCGCTCGAGCTTCTCGGGAAGGATGTGGTGGATGTAGTACTCTTCGACGTTCTCGCAGCCGTCGGGGTACTTCTCGATCTCGTCGCGCCCGTCCACCTGGCTCGGGCCGATGAGGCCGGGCTTGACGCTCAGCACGTCGCGAAGGTGCGGTGCGTAGAAATTGGTGAAGTACGGGTCTTCGGGGCGCGGGCCCACGAAGGCCATGTCGCCGAGGAACACGTTGAGAAGCTGCGGCAACTCGTCGAGCTTGCTCCAGCGCAGGAAGTGGCCGACCGCCGTGATGCGCGGGTCGCGCTTGACGGTCAGACGCGCGCCGCTGCGATAGGCGCCCACGATCATCGTGCGGAACTTGAAGATGCGGAACGACGCTCCGTCCGGCCCCGCGCGCTCCTGGCGGAAGAACACCGGTCCGCGCGTGTCGAGCTTGATGAGGATCGCGATCACGGCGAACAGCGGCCACAGGAAAAACAGCGCCACCGACGCGATGCCGAAATCGAACAACCTCTTGGCTGTTTGCTGTCCCCCCGTCATTCGCGATCCCCTCTCGCGAAAAGTGCGAGCGGACAATAGCGCAGATCGGGGTCCATTTGCACGGACTCGCCAAAAGAATTGCAGGCGGTTCCCCCGGAAGTGTTCGTGCAGCGCGTCGTATTCATCGGATCAGGCCGCCGAGGCGATCGGCAGCGGCGCCGCCGGCTGGATGCGCTGGTCGAAGACGCGCGCGAGCGCCTCGAGGTTCTTGTTGCGGTCCCAGATGTCGGCGACGCGCGCGTGTGCCGCGCTGCGAAGTCGCGCCGCGAGCTCGGGGTCACCGGCGATCCTTGCGAGCGCAGCCGCGAGCGCCGTGGGATCGCGCTGCGGAACCATGATTCCGGACACGCCGTCCTCGACGAGCTCGGGGATGCCGCCCATCCTGGTCGAAACGATCGGCAGTCCGACGGCCATCGCCTCGGCGATCACGTTCGGAATCACGTCCTGGCGGCCGAAGTTGGTCATCTCGATGCTGCCCATCGCATAGACGTCGCAGTCTCGGTAGAGCGAGAGCAGCCGGTCGTGATCAAGGTAGCCGTGGAACACCACGCGATCGGAGATTCCGAGCCTCTTGGCCTGCTCGACCAGATAACCTTTCTGCGGACCGTCACCGGCAAGGTGAAGGCTCGCGTCGATGCCCTGCTGCACGAGCCGCGCAATCGCATCGACGATGAAATGAAAGCCCTTGTACTCTTTGAACCAGCCGACGCTGACGACGCGAAAATCCTTGCCGGGCCGGCGCGGGCCCGGCTGGAAGCGCTGCAGGTTGGTGCCGTGGTAGTTGAGCACGATGCGCCTGGAAACCTGGGGGGCGACCATCGAAGCGAGGTAGCGGCGATTGTAGTCGGCGCACGTCACGAAGAAGTCGGCGGCTTCGAGCTTTGCCGGAAGCATCCACGGCATCATGTGGATGTCGTAGGCGTGCGCGGTGACGCTGTACGGGATTCCGCACCACTGCTTGACGAGCATCGCGACGGTGGCCGGATACGTGGCCCAGTGGCAGTGCACGTGCGGAACGCCGTCGCGCTGGAACACCTCCGAGAGGTAGATCGCGTGCGGCACCATCATCCAGTTCTTGAGAAGGTAGAACCACTTGTTGCCACGGTAGAGCACGTCGAGCCAGTCTTCGAGCCCGAAGGTCTCGGGGCCCGGCAGGCCCTTGGTGCCTCGCGCCGTCGGAACGTGGCGCCGCCACGCAGAGAGCACGGTACCGAACAGCTTCATGACGCCGCCGAAATCACGACGGAGCGCCCGCACGAACGGCTTCCACAGATCGGCTGAAGCGTAGCCCGGGCAGTAGTGCGTTTCGTCGATGAGCCCGCGCGCTTCGGCTTGCTGCAGGCTGTGGTCCACGCGCGAGAGCAGCGAGTAGAGCCGGATGTCGTAGTCACGCTCTTTCAGCCAGACGACTTCGGCGAGCGTGAACGTCTGGTTGATCACGGGAAACAGCGGGAACAGGTAGGCGATCTTCCTGCTCATGCGCATGCCTCTGGACACGCTGCGCCGCCATGCGAATGCACTTCGAACGTCGCGCGATGCGAACGCACTCCGAACGTTGCGCGATACGAAGGCGCTCCGAATGTCGCGCTTCGAGCGTCGCGCGATGGGGGAGCGCCCCGAAGGTCTCCCGCCCGGCTGCGCGTGTCGTGCATTGCCCTGCGCCGCTACCCGATCATCGCCGAGAAGCGCTCGGGGATGTACTGGCGCGTCTTGTTGAGGACGACTCCGAGGATGTTGCCGCCCGATTCACGAAGGATTTCGGTCGCACGCGCGGCGACGCTCACCGGAGTGGCGTCAGCCTCGACGACGAGGATCACGCCGTCGACGAGCGGCGCGATCGCGCGCGCATCCGGATAAAGAGTGATCGGAGGCGCGTCGATGAAGGTCACTTCCGCGAGACGCGCGAGGCCTTCGACGACTTCGGGCGTGCGCGGGTTGTCGATGACGTCGACTGCAGAAAGACGGCCGTTGCCTGCGGTAACGATCGCGACGCCGTCGAGATCCGTCGGCTGGATCACTTCGTCGAGGCGCTTGTCCTCGGTGATCACGTTCATGAAGCCGGCCTGCCCGCTCACGTTCATGAGGCGCCAGAGCGCGGGCGTGCGCAGGTTGATGTCCACGAGCAGCGAACGCGAGCGGCCGCCGCCGGCGATCGCTCTTGCGAGCAGGCACGCGACGCTCGACGCGCCTTCGCCGTGCACCGAGCTGACGACGAGCACGCTGCGCACCGAGTCGCCGACCGCCGATCCCATGAGCGCGCGGCGAAGCTCGTAGTAGTCGTCGGCGCCGTGCAGCGGGATCGAAGGCGTGACGTGGTCGATATCGAAAGTCTGCTGCGCGCGCTCCTGGGCACGGAGGGCTTCGGCACGTTTGAGGGCTTCGTAGGTCTTGCTCATCGAATCGCCCGCGCCTCAGGAGAAGCGCCCGCCGGTGCCGCCGTTGTTGCCGTTGTTGCCGCGCCGGTTGCCCGGACGGCGCGAGTTCCCGACCCGGTAACCGTTGCCGGTGTTGCCCTGCTGATTGCCCTGCTGGTTGTCCTGCAGGTTGTTGCCCTGGAAGTTCAGGTTCCCGCCGGGTCCACCGCCGCCGATCGCGGCCGGAATCGCAGCGAGCACCGGAAGATCGAGATGGTGACGCACGTCGAGGTCGCTGTTCATCACGGGGTTGATGAGCTCGACGACGACGGCGGCGCTGACGCCGAGCAGCAGCGCGAGGAAAGTCGTAAGACCAAGCGTGACCCAGCGGTAATCTGCTTCGCGCTCGAGCGGAGCGGCGGCCGCTTCGATCACGGACACGTTCGAGAGACCCGCGAGGTCCATCGCTTCGGAGATCTTGATTTCGTTGAGCTTGCCGAGCACGGCGTCGTAGCGGTTCTTGGCTTCTTCGCGGTCGCGGCGCAGGCGCATGACCTCGTAGTGCTTGGCGTGCAGCACGCGGATCTTGCCTTCGTAGTCGGTGATGCGCTCGGCGAGCATCGCGCGGCGCGCCTCGAGGGCGCCGAGCTCGGCCTGGGACGAGAGCAGGTCTTCCTGCAGGCGGCGGCGCGTCGGGGTCTGCGACATCTTCTTGCGGCCGACGACAGTGCCGTCCTGGCCGGCCGTCTGCGACTTGAGCGCGGCGAGCTCGGTCTCGACGTCGACGACGAGCCGGTGCTGGGGCGTGTAGAGCTGCAGCAGCCGTTCGCGCTCCATCTCGAGGCGCGCGACGTTCTGGCGCAAGTAGCTCAGCAGCGGGTTCGGGATCATCTCGGTCTCGACCGCTTCCTGCTCGGGAATGTACTCGAGCTCGGCCTCGATCGCGGCGACCTTGGTCGTAAGCTCGGTCACCTGCGCTTCGGTGCGGCGGAGATCGGCTTCGAGCTGGGCCCGCTGGCGCAGCATGTTGTCTTTCTCGGTGGCGACCGAGGTCAGGCCGTTGGTCGCATCGAAGCGCTCGAGCTCGAGATCGGCCTGAACGAAGCTTTCCTTGGCGGTCTGCGTCTCCTTGTCGAAGAACGGCAGCGCGCCGAGCGCCTTGTGGGTCTCGATGTGGTAGCGCGAGTAGAGTCCGACGAGAGTGTTGACGACGTGGATCGCGAAGTCGGGATCGACGCTGCGGTACGAGACTTCGACGACGTTCGACTGCGGCTTGCGGACTGCCGTGACGCGCTGTTCGAGCTGTCCGATCGTGGGCACCGGGAACGCGCCTTCGGGATTGGTGGCCGACTGGGTTTCGAGCTCGTCGTGGAGGCGGCGCACGAGGTCGCGGCTGCGGATGAGCTGGATCTCCGAGTTCACGACCATTTCGTTCGGCAGGTCATTGACCGCGTGCTCGCGCTCGAGCGGCGAGACTTCGGCGTAGGCGCGGTCCTTCGTGATCATGACCTTGGCGCGTGCGCTGTAGACCGGCTGGCGGATCAGCAGGTTCACGAAGTTGAACGGGACGACGATGAGCCCGATCACGAGCGCCACGAGGCGCCACCGCTTGAAGATGGCGGTGATGGCCTGTCGTAGAAGATAGAGAGAACGTTGATCCATCTAGCTTATCCGCTCTCTCACATACCGGGCAGACGCGTCGTGGGCTCGCGGATCGGGATCAAGTCGATGATCCACTGCCGCACCCACAGATCCGCGTTCGTGATCCAGGTGGCAGGAACATAAACGACGTCGTTCGGACCGAGCGCAAGATCCTGAGTCGTGTCGCCGGTCTCGAGCACGCGGCGCAGGTCCAGTCGCTTGGCGGAGTAGCCGCCCTGCGCGTTCCACGCGATGTGGAGCACGCTGTCGAGACGGGCGGAGTACGTAAAGCCGCCGCGCTCCATCGCAGCGCGCAGCGTCGTCATGCCCGGCTTGAGCACGACGTATCCAGGCTTTTTCACCTCGCCGCCGATGTAGGCGCGATAGGTGGTGAATTCCTTGACGGCGACCGTGATCTGCGGCTCGCGGTACGTGAGCGATGCGCGGCGCGTGACTTCGGTGGCGAGCTCGTCGGCGGTCAAGCCGACGGCCTGGAAGTGACCGAGCGCAGGAATCGCGAGCTGGCCATCGGGGCCGATCGTCGCATCACCGGAAAGCTGATCGTGGAACTGCGAGTGAATCTCGACGCGATCACCGGGCTGCAGGCGATAGATCGGAGAAACCACCTGCTCGGGCGTACCGCCGAGCTCGAGAGGAAGAGTCGAACCGTCCGTGACTGCTGGAATGGACGAATAGTTCTGAAAGCAACCGGCAAGAAGAAGCGCCGGCAATACGATCGTGAATACGCGTGCTTTCATGACTCCCGTCCAAGTCGCCGCGGTACCTTTCGCGTGCGCCTCACTTCTCCCGTCGATCGCGCTTCCGGCAGACTCCCCATCAGTCCGGAAGCGGCCAGTCACGACCGACACTTCAAGCTGTGCGTTACCAGAACCTGGACGCACACGGCCGACTGCTGCGAGCTCTCCAGTGAGCTCGTTGCTGCCTGCCCAACACTTTCCGCGCACGGAAATTCCCACCCCAATCCAGCCGACCCGCCCGGCTTCGGATCAGACAGCGAATGCATCCAAAAAGATGCACTGCGACACGAACGATCCGAGTTCAGACGAATAGAGCAATCTACGGAAACTTACAACAATTCCTCAATGCGTTCCGCAACTTTCACTCGATGCTCACGGGGCTTTCCCCGTGTCGGCGGTAACCGCAGCACCGAACTTCGAGAAGGCGAAACGCCGCTTCGTTGTCATCCAACAGGGAACCGCCGCGTCGGTCCCGGGGAGAGTACCTGTCGGTTCCCGGTGCAACAAGACAGGAACTTTGGCGAGTTTACTGCGACGCGGGTCCGAGCAGTTGGCGGGCCGCGGTCAGCGCGGCCTCGCGACCGGTGAAGCCGGTCGCATAGACGGTACGGACAGGGTTGTCCTTGCCTTTGCTGGCGGTGCGAAGCTCCCGTCCGGGGAGGCGCGATGCAGCCCAGGACGAGGCCTTGGCGATCTCCGCCGCTTCCGGGCTTTCGGCCACCAGAACCCGGTAACCTCCGCCCTGAACGGGGTCGATCATGTGCTCGGGCTTGAGGAACGGAACGAACACGCTGGTTCCGACCGGAAGCTGGTGCGCGTTCCGAATGCCCGGATTGTGCTTGAAGATCTCGGTGAGCACGGACGAATCGACCGTGCCGTAGTACTGCATGGCGATGGCCCAGACGGTGTCCCCGCGCGTGACGCGAACATGGCGACCGACCACGGGTTTTTCGCCAGCCTTCGGGGCCCGCGCGGCCCCGCCGGAAAGCGACGCGACGGTCTCGAGACCGCCGGCAAGGCCGGTCGGTGCTGCCGCCGATGAGGGGGGCGCTTCGCCGGGCTTCTGGGTGGCAGCGAGCGGCCCTGTGGGCGGATTGCGCAGCACTTCGGCCGCGAGGGCGGCCGCCTCGGCCGTCGGGCGGACCTCCGGTTCGGGCGCTCGCGCGACGGGCTCGCGCACGACGGGCTCGCGCACGACGGGCTCCTTCACAACGGGTTCCGAGGAGTGCACGACCGGCTCGGGCACCCTCGTCGGCGGCTCGGGCGACTTCGGCAAGGAAGCGAGCTGTCTCGGCGCCGGTCGCACGGGCTCGGGTTCGGGCTCCGGCACATTGCCGCCGTAGAGGCGGGCGGCCGTGGACCTTGCTGCGTCCTCGGCCCGCTTGACGCTGCCCTTCACGGCCTCGGCGACCTCGGGACTTTCCGCGGGCGGAGCGGGGGCAGGCTCCGGTGTCAAAAGCGTAGCGCTCGCAGGCCTTGGAGGAGCGGACGGCTCGACGTTGCGCAGCGCTTCGGCGTTCGCGCCCACGGCGGGAGGAGTCTCGCCGCCGTAGACGACGTCGCGAGGCGGCGCGGGCGCGACCGGCATCGGCGGCGGCGCGGCAGCAACCGGCGAGGCAGGCGGCGGCGTCGGATTGACAGGCTCGGGTACGGCGTAGGTCGGAGTGGGAGGCGGCGGCGCGACCGCCGCCGGCGCCGGCGATGGCGGAGTCGAAGTCGGAGTCGGCGGATTGAGCTTGGCGACGGCCGCGGGAACCGGCGCGGCAGCCGGCGGCGTCGCGTGCTGCGCGGCCGGGGGTGGTGATGCCGGCGGCGCGAGCGCGATCCGCTCCGGCGGCATCTCACCTTCATCGTTCATCGTGAGTCCGCGACCGAGCGCGAATGCGAGACCGATGACGACGACCGCAGCAGCCGCGTAACGCAAGCCCGGACCGGAGAGCGCGTCGCGCACCGCGCCGAGCCACGCTTCCGATTGTGTCTGACCGTCGAGATCGCGGATTGCCGCGTTCATGACGGAGACGGTGATCCTGTCGCTGCCTTCGGCGAACGCGACCATCATCGCGTTGTCGCAGATGACATTGATGACGCGCGGAATGCCCTGCGCTGCTTTCCAGCAGCGCAGCAGAGCCGCGCTCGTGAACAGCTCGGCCTTCTGGCCGCCTGCGCTGCGCAGCCTCGTTTCGACGTAGGCGCGGATCTCGTCGCTGCGCATCGGCTTGAGCGTCGCGCGCACGCCGATTCGCTGGCGCAGCTGGCGCAGGTTGGGCCGGCGCAGCTTCTCTTCGAGCTCGGGCTGGCCGCTCAGCACGATCTGCAGGATTTTTTCCTTCGACGTTTCGAGGTTCGAGAGCATGCGCAGCTCTTCGAGCACCTGATCCTCGAGAGTCTGGGCTTCGTCGATGATGACGACGACGTTGCGGCCGTCGGTGAGCTGCTCGAGCAGATACTGGTTGAGCCTTTCGATGAGCTGCAGGCGTCCGCCCGGATCGGTGCGGATACCGAGCTCCATGCAGAGGTATTCGAGAAGCTCGTCGAAGCTGACGCCGGGATTGAAGACGAAGACGACGCGCGTCTCGCCTTCGATTTCGTCGACGATGCGGCGCAGCAGCGTGGTCTTTCCCGTGCCGGCTTCCCCGATCAGTGTCAGGAAGCCTTTGCGCGACTTGATGCCGTAGAGCACCGCGGCGAGCGCCTCGCGCGTGGACTCGTTGATGTAGTGGTACTTCGGGTCCGGAGTGAGATTGAACGGGTTTTCCGAGAGATGGTAGAAGTGCGCGTACATCCGTTGGCGGCCCTCCCCGGGCCTGCTCGTCGTCCTTTATCGCACGGCGCGAAACGCTTCCCAAGCATTCAATCTGCCGCGGCCCGTCCGCCAGAAACCGGGGCCGGGTCTCCTTCGATTGGGAAATCCGGACCGGACCCCGAATTCTCCGCAAACCGCCGTGTTCAGCTGCCGGACTGCGGCTCCCGCGGTCGGCGGAAGTCCTCCCGTTTCAGTCCGTGCTGCTTCATCTTGCGGTGCAGCGTCGCGGCGTCGACCATCGCGTGCTTGGAGGTCGAGGAGATGCCGCCTCGCGCGCGTCTCAGCACCGAGGCCAGGTAGTCCTTCTCGGCCCGCTTCAGGAATTCCCGCAGCGGCAGCTCGTAGTCCCGGCTGCGGCCCGAGCTGGTCGGGCCGGTCGGAGTGCCCGCCCCGGTCGGCAGGTCGGCCTCCTTGATGATCGGCCCCGGCGCCTTGAGGATCGAACGCTCGAGCACGTTGCTGAGCTCGCGCACGTTGCCCGGCCAGTGGTACGACATCATCGCCTGCAGCGCCTTGTTCGAGACGCGCATGCCGCCGCGCTCGCGCGCATGCGGATTGTTCTTGAGCATCTCGGTGACGAGCAGCGGGATGTCCTCGAGCCTGTCGCGCAGCGGCGGAATGATGATGGGCACGACGTTGATGCGGTAGAAGAAGTCTTCGCGCATCTCGCCGCGCTGGACCATCTGCTCGAGGTCGCGGTTGGTCGCGGCAATCACGCGGATGTTCACCTTGATCAGGCGATTGCCGCCGAGCTTCTCGACTTCGCGCTGCTCGAGCACGCGCAGCATCTTGAGCTGCATCGGCAGCGAGATGCTCTCGATCTCGTCGAGGAACAGCGTGCCGCCGTTGGCGAGCTCGATCTTGCCCATGCGGTCCTGCACGGCGCCCGTGAACGCGCCGCGCTCGTGCCCGAACAGCTCGGTCTCGAGCAGCGAGTCGGGAAACGCCGCGCAGTTGATCGCGACGAAGCGTCCGCTCTTGCGCCGGCCCTGGAAGTGCACCGCTCGCGCCGCGAGCTCCTTGCCCGTGCCGGACTCGCCCGTGATCAGCACGGTCGCATCGTTCTGCGAGAGCGCTTCGATTGTCCGGAAGATCTCGTGCATGGCCGGGTTGCGGCTGACCATGTTGGCGAAAGCATAGCGCTCGGAAAGCTGGCTGCGCAGGTAGCTGATCTCGTCGAGCAGGCGGCGCTTTTCGAGGATTTTCTCGGTCGCGAGCAGGATCTCCTCGCGCTCGAACGGCTTGGTGATGTAGTCGTTCGCGCCCTGCGAGATCGCTTCGACGGCGCCTTTGATCGACGCGTACCCGGTAATGATGATCACGCCGAAATCGGTCCAGCGCTCGTGGATCTGGCGCGTGAGGCTCAGGCCGTCGGTGCCCGGGATCTTGAGGTCGACGACGCCGAGCGCGTAATCGTACTGCTCGAGCAGCGCGAGCGCTTCGGTCGCGCTTCCCGCGCTGTCGACATCGTAGTGCCTTTCGCGGAACAGGTTCTCGAGCTGGCGGCAGATGAGGGGATCGTCGTCCACGACGAGGATTCGTTGAGCCATCGTCACGCCTCCGCTGCCACGACGGGCAGCCGCAGTGTGAGCGACGCGGAGTCGCCGTCTTCGATGTCGAGTGCGCCGCCGTGAAGCCTGACGATGCGCGTGGTGAGAGCGAGCTTGAGGTCCATCGGCGTCGGGCGCGTGGCGCCCGGAGCGCGATGGATGCGCATTCCTACCGGATTGCCGCCGAACAGCTCGACGACGACGGGCGATTGCGAATCGTCGTCGGCCATCGCAGCGCGGCACAGGAACGCGAGGGCTTCGGAAATGCGCGCGGGATCGACTTCGACCTCGCAGCGACCCGCGGTGATGTCACCCTTGAGCTCGATCGCGCGCATGCCGGCGTGCTGGCGCAGGCTGGCGGCAAGATCGTCGACGCGCACGCGCAGCGGGTGAAGAACGAGGGGCCGCACGAACGCGAGCGCCGAGCGCGACATCGATTCGATGTCTTCGATCGTCTCGCGGAGCCGCTCGAGCAGGGCGCCTGCGTTCTCGTCTTCCGACGGGAGCGACTGGCCGAGGAGCTCCATCAGGTAGTAGGTGCGGTGGAACTGGTTGGCGAGGTCGTGAGAGACCTCCGAAAGGACGCGATGCTGCTCTTCCAGTTCTGTCGGCACGCGGCTGCTGTCTCCGGACCTTGGCGGGCCGGATGCAGGTCACCGGTTCCCCCCGCCGGGCTGAAGGCCCCCCGAATTTCGGGGCGACCTTGCAACCTTGCGTCGCATAGAGCCGCGATTCGCGCAACTTTGCAAGCTCCGAATCGTTGCAAAGTTGCGCTTTGCCTCGATCGGGTCTCAGCCGGCCTGACGCTCCTCGGCCAGGATGCGCTCGCGCAGCGCCGTCGGGTCCAGGGCCAGGGCCTCACAAACGTTGTTGAAAGAGAACGGCGACTCCCAGTCTTCGCAGCTGAGCCAGAACGCAGCCTGGCGACGCAGGATCTTGGGATTCTCGCGCGGGGCCTTCAGGCGGCCGGCGTAGCAGGCAACCGCATCCTCGAGAACCGCCAGCATGAGAGCGCGCTCGGGCGTGCGTTCCTGCTGGTCCTCCGCAAGCGGGTCGCTCGAGCCCGACGAGAAGAACGAGCGCGGGCGCGTGCGCGAGAAACGCTCCTTGCGAGCGGCTGTCGAAGAATCGGGCCGGGCGGACTGCAACTTCCTCATCTCCTCTACCTCCGTGCGCCCATGGCGGGCGGCGATGGCAGAAGAGCAAGACGGAAGCCGAAGGGTCCGGCTCAGAAAGTGTTTGAAAAAGCTGGGATTTGCGCGCGGCCACTCGGATCGCGGCGCACAGTTCCGTGCGCCGTGGAACAGACTCGTACGACGTCGAGGTCGGAAAACAGGGAAAGTCCCTAGGCGAACAGCTGTCGCGCGATGACCTTGAGCTCGAGGATCGGCTTCACGCCTTCGAAGATCGGCAGCACGGTCGCATCCACGACGTAGCGCGAGATCGCGTACTCCTCGGCATAGCCCCAGCCGCCATGAATGAGCTGTCCTTCCTGAGTGACGGCTACGGCAATGTCGCACGAGAGCAGCTTGGCCATCGCCGGCTCGAGCGAATTCGATTCGTCGGCGTCGACAGCGCGCGCAGCACGGTAGGTGATCTGGCGCGCTGCCTGGGTGGCTGCGGCCATGCGGCCGAGCTTGTACTGCGTGAGCTGGAAGTCGATGAGCGGGCTGCCGAACTGCTTGCGGTCCGCTGCGTAGATTGAAGCTGCTTCGAGTGCCGCCTGCGCGAGTCCCGTCGCACGTCCCCCCGTCTGCAGCCTTCCGCCCGCGAAGCCGCTCATCTGCAGATAGAAGCCTTTGTTCAATCCCGCTTCGCCGCCGACGAGATTCTCGGCCGGCACGAAGTAGTTCTCGAACGCGAGCGTATACGAGTGCATGCCGCGATAACCCGGCGTCGCGTCCGCCTTGCCGGTCAGCACGCCGCCTGTCGGCTGACGCATCTCGAAATGGTGACCAGGAAACGCGTCCTTCTCGACCACGAACAGCGAGAGGCCGCGCGGGCCAGACTTGGGATCCGGATCCGTGCGCGCGAGAAGCGCAATGACATTCGCGCGGCCGGCGAAGGTGCACCAGGCTTTCGCACCGTTGATCAGCCAACCCTTTTTCCCGCCAGCTTCACCGCGCTCGGCCCGACAGGCTACGGAAGCCACGTCTGATCCCGTGTTCGGCTCCGTCACGGAAATCGCAGCCATGATCTCGCCCGCGCTGAGCGGCGCGAGCCATTTTTTCTTCTGCTCTTCGGTGCCGCCCTTGAGCAGCGCCTTCGTCAGGATCTCGGGTCGCGTAATCAGCGATCCGGCAGCTGCGAGCGAGACACGCGACAGCTCTTCGGTCGTCACGATCATCGCGAGATTGCCCATGCCGAGGCCGCCGTAGCTCTCGGGCGCGGACATGCCGAAATACCCCATCTCCGCCATTGCATTGATCAGCGAATCCGGGACCAGCTCGTCGTGACGGTGAATCCTTTCTGCGAGGGGCGCGACTTCCTTCTGCGCGAAGCTGCGCACCGAGTCGCGGACCATCACGACGTCTTCTTCGGCCAGCCATGCATTGTGCGCGCCACGCTGCGCGGCCACACGGCGACCCACGCTGCGCACGCGGTTCTCGCACGCGCACTTGCGAATGCGCGCGAGCGATTCGTTTGACGCGAGGGTCTTCGCGAGCAGCTCGGCGGGAAGGTCGTACTGGTCCGATGCTGCGGCGACCTGCCCGAGCAGCTTCGAAGCGATCTCGCCCGCAAATACTGCAGCCTGATCCACGTACAGGGAAGCATCCGCTCCGGCGGCGCCCGCTGCAGCCGCATAGTCGACGAGAGAGCGCGCGGCGAGAACCTCGGTCGCAGCGTATGCAACGCGTTCGGAGTGCACCTGCCAGGAATCGATCGACTTGCCGCCGTCGGTGCGGCGGGAGGCCGACTGAACTGCGCCGCGCACGACTTCGTCGATGCTGTCGACGAGCGCGGAAACTTCCTCGATCGTGGTGGTGACCGCTTCCCTCTCCGTCATGTCCTGCTCCTGTCTTTCGGGATACTGCTTCGGGCTGCGAAACAGCACCGGGCCCTCTACGGGCGGCCCCCCTCGGTGTCAACAAAAGCGTGGTCGCAGCAGGCAGCGCGAGGCGGAGAACGCGGAGCGCGAGTTCGCGAGCGGCGCCTGGCTCGGAGTCGCGCTTCATGTCGAGCTTGTGCGGGCGTCGGCGGCAGCCCCGCGCAGCGCAAGGGCCGCAAAGCTTTCGCGCCCATCATCGCCGTGTTATTGCTCTCCGGTACGACGCCCGAGACCAAGCAGCACAGGCCGGTCGCATCCTCTGCGTCGGACGCAAACTACCCCCGATCCCAAGGAGCCATCGACATGACGCTTCCCACCCTTCAGCACAGCAGGCTGCGCGCAGCCGCGGCAATTACCGCCATGTTCGTCGCCGCGACGCTCAGCGGATGTTCCAAAGGGCCCGACACGGCAGGCGCGCCAAAGGTAGCGGCCAAAGCGGCCGGCCCCGTCGTCACGATCAAGACCAACAAGGGTAGCGTCGACGTCGAGCTTTACCCCGACAAGGCGCCGCAATCGGTCAAGAACTTTCTCGACTACGTCGACGCGGGTCACTACGACGGCACGATCTTTCACCGCGTCATCAAGGACTTCATGATCCAGGGCGGCGGGTTCACGCCCGACGGCCAGCAGAAGCCCACCAAGCCGCCGGTCAAGAACGAAGCGAACAACGGTCTCAAGAACACGCGCGGCACGCTCGCGATGGCCCGCACGGCCGTCGTCGATTCCGCGACGTCGCAGTTTTTCATCAACCACGCCGACAACGCATTCCTCGACTTCAAGAACGAAACGCCGCAGGGCTTCGGCTACTGCGTATTCGGCAAAGTCATTGCGGGCATGGACGTGGTCGATGCGATCGCGACGGCCGAGAAAGGCCCGAAGACCCCCGGCGTGTTCCAGGACCGCCCGAAGGACGACGTGATCATCGAGTCCATCAAGAGGAAGGGCTGAGCCCGGCGGCGACCTGTCATGCGAATCGCTTCCCTGCTCACGCGGGGTGAGCCCGTATTCTCTTTCGAGTTCTTCCCGCCGAAGACCGAAGCGGGAGACCGCGCTCTACTCGCCACACTCGCAGACCTGAAAACTCTGCGGCCCGATTTTGTCTCGGTGACCTACGGAGCCGGCGGCAGCACGCGCGACCGCACGGTCGAGCTCGTCGCGTACATCCTCGGCGAGCTGCACATCGAGGCGATGGCCCACCTTACCTGCGTAGGAGCGTCGCGCGCCGAGCTTTCCTCGGTGCTCGACCGGCTCGAGAAAGCAGGCATCGCGAATGTCATCGCGCTGCGCGGCGACCCGCCGCTCGGCGAGGACGGGTTCTCTGCGCACCCCCAAGGCCTCACCTATGCGAGCGAGCTCATCGAGCTGATCCGCTCCCAGAACCGCCCTTTCTGCCTCGCGGCCGCCTGCTATCCAGAGAAACACGTCGAGGCCGTATCGCTCGACGCCGACCTCGACCATCTTCGCGCCAAGGTCGCTGCGGGCACGGACTTCCTGATCACGCAGCTGTTCTTCGAGAACCGCATGTACTTCGATTTCGTGCGGCGTGCGCGCGATGCGGGCATCACGGTGCCGATCATCGCGGGCATCATGCCGATCACGAACCTCGCGCAGATCGAGCGTTTCACACAGCGCTGCGGCGCATCGATCCCGGGGGAGCTTCACAAGAAGCTCGAGCCGCATCGCGAGAACCCCGAAGCGGTCGAGTCGCTGAGCATCGAGTATGCGATCCGGCAGTGTCGCGACCTCATCGACGGCGGCGCGCCCGGAATTCATTTCTATACGCTGAATCGCTCGCGCGCGACGCGCGACATCCTGACGGCGCTGCGGCGCTGACGGGCGCTGCGGCGCGATGAAAGGCGATTCCGCGCGCGGCGCGCGACAACAGCTTCGCGACACATGGCGCCGCGATCCGGCCGCCATCGCCGCACCGGCGCTCGTCTTCCTCTTCGCATTGTTCACGTACACGCGTGCGCTCGGCTGGGGCCTGCCGTCGGGTGACGAGACCTGGGCCGGCGATGCGCTTCGTCCGAGCGCGCCTCTTGCCGTCGCGTATCACAGCTTCGCCGGCCACGGATGGAACAGCGGCTGGTTCTGGTTCAAGTATCCTCCCTTTCACGCCTACCTTCTCTGCGCGCTCTATGCGCCGTATCTCGCGTGGCTGTGGCTGACGGGCGGAATTCACGGCTTCGCTTCGGACTATCCGTTCGGCATGAAGGATCCGGTCGCCTCGCTCTCGATGCTCGCGCTGATCGGGCGCGCGGCCAGCGCGGTGATGGGTGCCGGGAGCGTGGTCGCCGCTTACCAATGCGTGGTGCGCAGCTTCGGTCGCGCAGCAGCGTGCGCGGCGGCTTTCGTCGTCACCCTCACCTATCCGATGGTGTTCTATTCGCAGACAACGAACGTCGAGGTGCCGTACCTGTTCTGGATGATGCTCGCGCTGCTCGCGGCGGTGCGAATCGTTGAGCGAAATCCGCACGCGGATTTCCACGAGCGAAGCCCGCAGGCGGATCTCTCTGAGCGAGACGCGCGCGCTGGCATCGATCAAGGAGGCCGTACCCGCTGGTGGATACTGCTCGGCATCGGCGCGGCGCTCGCGATCTCGACCAAAGAGCTCGTGGCTGGAGCTTTCGTCGGCCTGCCGTTCGTCCTCATCGGCGTCTCGATTGCCGAGCATCGCCCGGTGATGAGCTGGATTCGCGGCGGTCTCATCGCGTCCGCAAGCTTCGCGGTCGCCATGGCCATCGCCAACAACGCGCTCTACAACCCTCTCGGCTTCGCGCAGCGCCTCGGCTTTCTCACGCAGACGCTGCCGCGCGAGATCGCGCTCAAGTACGCGCCCTACTACTTCCCGATCGATCTCGGCGGCAGCCGCGGCCTCGAAGTCGAGCTTGCCCAGCTTCGCCTCGCCGTCGAGCGCATCGTGACGAGCCTCGGTGCGCCGACTCTCGTTCTCTCGCTCGGAGGGTGGATCCTCGCGCTGCGGCGCAGGCCGGCGTGGACCCTGCTTCTGGCCGCGATGCTGCTCGGTTACTACTTCGTGAGCGTGCGCGCGATGTTGTCTCTCAGCATCCGCTACCTGCTGCCGATCGCGGTGCTTTCGGCGATGACGGCAGGCATCGCGCTCATCGAGCTTGCCGGCGACCCGCGCCGGCAGCCCGTTCGCACCCTCGTCGCCGCGCTGTTCGCCGTGTACGTGTTCGCGTACGGGTGGGACATCAATCGAATGATGACCGGAGACGGGCGCTATGCAGCCGAAGCGTGGCTTTCGGCGGTCGCCAAAGACGCACCGAGCGTGGAAATCTACCAGAGTCGCACGTATCTTCCGCGCTTCCCCGAGGGCCTGGACGTGCGCGAGGTGCCATTCGACGAGCGGACGACGGAAGCGTTCGCCGCGCGGCGCCCTGATCTCGTCGTGATCTCTTCGAGCGGAATCGCAGGCGTCACGGTGCGATACAAGGAAGACTGGCAGCAGGATGCTGCTGCCGATGAGGGCTACACCCCCTCCAAGATCGGGGCGACGGGGGACGCCATGACGTTCACGCGCGACGCCAATGTGCGCTTCCTCGACGAGCTTCGTGCAGGACGGCTCGGCTATACCGAAGCGGCTCGCTACGGCGTCAAGCCGTGGATCCCGAGACCGCTCATCCAGAGCCTCAATCCCGAGATCACGATTTACACGCGCAACGCGGCGACAGGCGTGCCTGCAGCGGAGCAGCGCTGAAGCCCATGCCCTCGCGCGCATCTGCATTCGGGCGCTGTGTCGGTGCGCTGCTGCTGTTCCTCGGCTGCACGTGGCTCGTCGAGATCGCAGCTTTTCTCGTCCTCTGGCGCGGCCAGACGCTGCCGCCTTACGCGTGGTTCCCGAATCAGGCCTACGACTTCGTCGCGAAGATCCGCTGGTTCGGCGCAAAGGCTCTCGACTGGGCGCCGGCGCTTCCCGATCGCTTTGCGGGCCTCGAAGCTTCCGACAAGCTTGCCGCGCTCGCGCCGCTGCTGCCGTCCACGCTCGTGACCGCGCTCGTCGTGGGCGCCATCGGCGGCATGCTCTGTGCTTTGCTGTCGCGGCGGCGCGGATCGCTGCGCGGCGATCTTGCCATGTGGTTCGCAGTCGCTGTCGCCGTGCATTTGGCGGCCAGCATCCCGGGCTTCCGTCCTGAAGAAGGGTTTCGTCTGAGCCATCTCGCGTTTCGCGCGCGCGGGCTCGTCGTCGACGGCATGGCGCTCGCGGCGGTGGTCTCTTTCGTCGCCTGGATGATCGCACGCGCGCTGGCGCCGCTGTTCGAGCGTTCCCGTACGGCGGCTGCGGCGGGGCTCGTGTTGCTCGTCCTTGCCGCAGGCTACGGGATCAGCGCGACGCCTCCGCGGATCACGGCGGATGCTGCGCCCCCGCTGCCCGCCCTCGATCCGTCGCGTCCCCAGCGCAACGTCGTGCTCATCTCGCTCGACAGCCTGCGCGCCGATCACGTGGGCGCCTACGGCTACGAGCGAGACACGTCTCCCAGCTTTGATCGCTTCGCGCGCGAAGGGGTGCTGTTCCGCAATGCGATCTCGACCTCGTCATGGACGCTGCCGACGCACCTGACGATGTTCACGGGACGCTCTCAGCTCGCGCATGGTGTCGTCGAGGACACTCGCGTGCTGTCGCCGGCGATCCCGACGCTGGGCGAGATCTTCCACGCTGCGGGCTATGCAACGGCAGGTTTCGTTTCCGGTCCCTACCTTGCCGGGCACTACGGTTATGCGCGCGGAATGGATGCGTACGCGGATCTGAGCGCCGGCTGGGGCAAAGGCGCCGAGGCGCGCGCAGCAGTCCTGTCGCCTGCGATCAACGAAAAAGGCCTCGCGTGGCTCGACGAGCCGCATACTCAGCCTTTCTTCCTGTTCCTCCACTACTTCGACATCCACTACGACTACGTGCCGCCCGCGCCCTACGACAAGATGTTCGACCCCGACTACACGGGCACGATGGATGGCCGCTTCTTCATCGAGCGCAAGGACGTCAACCCCAAGATGCCGGCGCGCGACCTCGAGCACATCCTTGCGCTCTACGACGGCGAGATCCGTTTTACCGACGATCACGTCGGGCGCGTGCTCGACCGGCTGCGCGAAAAGAACCTGCTCGATTCGACCGTCGTGATGATCGTGGCCGACCATGGCGACGAATTCTTCGAGCATGGCAACAAAGGCCATCACCGCACCGTTTACGATGAGGTGCTGCACGTTCCGATGGCGATCCGGCTTCCGGGTGGCGAGCACGCCGGAGAAAAGATCGACGCCCAGACGAGTCTCATCGACGTGTTCCCGACCTTGCTCGCGGCCGCGGGAATCCAGCGTCCGGCCGAAGCCGAAGGCCAGAACCTCCTTGCGTGGATCGCGGGCGAGAGGCCTGCCCGCGAAGCGATCTACTCGGACTTTTACGACAAGCGCGGGTTCAATCTCCAGGTCGCGCGCCGCACGCCCGATGCCAAGACCATCCAGCACTTCAACCGCATCACGCACCCGAAGCGCGGCGCGCTCGAGTACTACGACCTCGCCGACGATCCGCGCGAGCGCGACGACCGCGCCGACCAGAAGCCGGCCGAAGCTCGCTCATCCGTGCAGTCGATGACGGGATGGCTCGACGAGCAGTGGCTGTCGCACCGCCGAACCGAAGCGCGTGCAGGCGGCGAATCATCGATCGAGATCGACGAAGAGACGAAGAAACGCCTGGAGTCCCTCGGCTACGTCGGCAAGTAGGACGGCCGTCCCCGCAGGTTTGTGCGCAGGCTAGAATCCCTGCAGCGATGCGAAGCGGTCGCGATGCCAGGCGGCGTCGCCGAAGGTCATCTCAGAGCCGCGCATGCGCTTGAGATAGAGCCCGACGTCGTGCTCGTCGGTCATGCCGATGCCGCCGTGCATCTGCACGCCCTCGTAGCCCGTCAGCACCGCGGCATCCGAGCAGCGCGCCTTGGCTACCGAGACCAGAGCGCGGACATCCTTCGCGCCATGGTCGATTGCAGTCGCAGCGGCGAGCACCGCCGAGCGCGCGAGCTCGAGCTCGACGAACACCCGGGCCGCGCGGTGCTTGAGGGCCTGGAAGGTTCCGATGACCACGCCGAACTGCTTGCGCGTCTTGAGGTAGGCGAGAGTCATCTCGAACGTCGCCTGCATGTTGCCGAGCATCTCGGCGCAGAGGCCCACCGTCGCGCGGTCGAGCACCGAATCGAGCAGCGCCGCCGCTTTTCCTTCTTCGCCGACGAGCGCGGACGCCGGCACGTCGACCTTCGAGAGCTTGACGATCGCGGAGTTGCGCAGGTGCATCGTCGCCTGCGCAGTGATCGTGAGGCCGGCAGCTTCGCGATCGACCAGAAACAGCGAAAGGCCGTCGGCGTCGCGTTCTTCGCCCGACGTGCGAGCGACCACGACGATCGTGTTCGCCGTCGCGCCGTCCATCACGAGCGTCTTCTCACCGCTGATCGACCAGCCCGCGCCCGACTTCGTTGCGCGCGTCGAAGAAACGGTGCGCTCGTAGCGCGATCCCCTCTCCTGCCACGCGAGCGTCATCGTGCGCGTTCCGTCCGCTATCGAAGGAAGCAGCTCCTGTTTCTGGGCGTCCGTGCCGCCGAGCAGCACGGCGTTGGCGCCGAGCAGCACGGTCGAGATGAGCGGCTCGGGAACCAGAGTGCGTCCGCACTCTTCGAGCACGCAGGCCATCTCGACGTAGCCGAGCCCCATTCCTCCGCAGTTTTCGGGAAGGATGATCGCGGGCCAGCCGAGCTCGGCCATCTTGGACCAGAGCTGCGGCGAATAGCCGACCGGGTCCTTGCTGTCGCGAAGCTGCCGCACGCGTGAGACCGGCGACTGCTTGCGCACGAAGTCGGCCGCCGAGCTTTTGAGCATCTGCTGGTCTTGATTGAGGACGAGAGCCATCGATTCGTTCCTGTTGTCGTCGAACGCCGCCGAACGTGGAGGGCGCGCGTCAGTCCGGAAGGCCGAGCACACGCTTGGCGATGATGTTGAGCTGGACTTCGGAAGTGCCGCCTTCGATCGAATTGCCGCGCGCGCGCAGCCATGCCTTGGTCGCATCGACCTCGGCGTCGTCGAAACCGTCGCTCTCCCAGCCGAGGCCCTGCGGCCCCATGATGCCGACCAGCAGCGCAGTGCGCTCCTTGTTGAGCTCGGTCGCGTAGTACTTGAAGATCGAGGACTCGGGGCCGGGCTGCTGGCCGAGCTTGGCCGCTTCCTTGGTGCGCTTGAGCGTCAGCTCGAGACAGGTCTTGTCCATCGTGAGCTGCGCGATGCGGTCACGCAACGCCCCGTCGCGGATGCGGCCCGAGCCGTTCTCGCCGACGTACTTGCGCGCGGCCGTGACGAGTTCGTTCTTCTCTTCGGATTCGTTGAACGCCTCGCTGATCATGCTGCGCTCGTGGCCGAGCAGCGCCTTGGCCATCGTCCAGCCGTTGCCGACGCCGCCGACGACGTTCTCGTTCTGCACTCGCGCGTCCTCGAGGAAGGTCTCGCAGAACGGCGAGTAGCCGCTGATCAGCTTGATCGGCCGCACGGTCACGCCCGGCTGGTCCATGTCGCAGAGCATGAACGTGATGCCTTCGTGCTTGGGCTTGTCGAACTCGGTGCGCACGAGCACGAACATCCAGTCGGCCTTGTCGGCGTACGAGGTCCAGACCTTCTGGCCGTTGATGATCCAGCTGTCGCCTTCGCGGACGCCCTTGGTCTGGAGGCCCGCAAGGTCGGAGCCGGCGCCCGGCTCGGAATAACCCTGGCACCAGCGCACTTCGCCGCGGCAGATTTCTGGAAGGAAGCGGTGTTTCTGCGCGTCGGTGCCGTACTGCAGCAGCAGCGGTCCGATCATCGTGAGCCCGAAGCCGATCAACGGCGGCTTCGCGCGGATGCGGCGCATCTCTTCGGCGAGGACCTTTGCTTCTTCCTTGGAGAGTCCCGCACCGCCGCAGTCTTTCGGCCAGGTCGGCGCCGTCCATCCTTTCGATGCCATGCGATCGAGCCAGGTCTTGGCTTCCGGGTTCGGCCAGGTCTCTTTCTTGCCGCCCCACGAAAGATCATCCGCCATCGTCGCGTTCTCGGTCGTCGCTCCCCAGCGCATCGACGGCGGACAGTTGGCTTCGAGCCAGGCTCTCGTTTCCTTGCGAAAAGTCTCGATATCGCCCATGGGCGCGGGAGTTTAACGGCGCTTCCGGCGAATCAAAATCATGCTCGCGCCGGGATCGCCGCCGCGTCCTGTCGATCCAGGGATCGACAGGACTACGGCGGTCAGCCGAGGGAGGCGTTCGTCAGCGGGTCGTAGTCGGCGGCGCCGGCAGTCCTTCGAGCGCTGCTCTCAGGGACTGCGCTGCGCCGAGCATCGCGGCGCTCTCGTAGGGCACCACGAGCTTCGCGTTGTCGCTGTCGGCGAACTTCGCGAGCGTCTCGAGCTGCAGGATCGCGACGACGCGCGAATCGGGATTGGCCGCCATGATCGCATTGTAGACGGTCGAGATCGCCTGGGCGCGGCCCTCGGCCTCGAGGATCGCGGCCTGGCGCGCGCCTTCCGCTCGCAGGATTGCCGCCTGTCTCTGGCCTTCCGCCGCGCGGATCGTCGCCTGCGCGTCACCTTCCGCAACGTTGATCGCCGACTGTTGACGGCCCTGCGACTGCAGGATGCTCGCGCGCTTTTCCTGGTCGGCCTGCTTCTCGAGCGCGAGGGCCGCAAGGATGTTCGGCGGCGGCGAGATCTCGACGATCTCGATGCGGCTGATGCGGATGCCCCACTTGTCGGTGACGACTTCCATCTGCTGCTGGACGTCCGTGTTGATGCGCTCGCGCTCCGAGAGCGCCTGGTCGAGCGTCATCGTGCCGATGACCGAGCGCAGAGCGGTGCGTGCGAGCGCGTCGATGCCGATGTCGAAATCGGCGACACTGAACAGCGCCGCCTTGGCATCGATGACCTGCGTGAAGATCGTCGCATTTACGGTCACGACGACGTTGTCCTTCGTGATCACTTCCTGGCGATCGCCGGGCCGAGGGATCTCGCGCATGTCCACGCGCTGAAGCTCGTCGATGAACGGGGCGATGATGAGCAGCCCCGGGCCGTGCGTCTTGCGGTACTCGCCGAGCCTTTTCACGACGCCGACGTCACCCTGCTGGATGATGTTGACCATCTGGGAAAGGCCCGCGAGCAGCAGCAACACGAGTACCCCGAGAACGATGATTCCAACTTCCATTTGCATAGGGATCCCTCCGGACCGGCGTCGGCACGCAACGGCGGTCGCTGACGCGCGTCAGATGATATCGCGCGCGTCGTCCACCGGCGCGACAGCGAGGGTCGTGCCCTGTACCGCGGTGACGACGACCGGCGTGTGCGCCGGAATCTGCGGGCCCGTGCTGCGCACGGCGAGCCAGCGCTCGCCTGCGAGCCTTACGTGGCCGACGTGGTGCGCGTCGCCGACGAGATCGAGCGTGATGGCTCGCTGGCCGACGAGGCCGCCGTGCACGCCGCGCACCACCTCGCCGCTCGGATGACGGCGTTCATAGGCTTTGCTGATGTAGGGCCGTACTGCCGCAACGCCAGCGACCGCAACGGCCGTGAAGACGATGCCCTGCATTACGATGGAAGTTGGTGCGAAGGCTGCGACGAGCGCCGCAGCGCCGGCTGCGACAGCCACGAACATCGCGTAGAACGCAACGTGGTGAAGCTCGACGAAAACAAGAGCGACAGCGAGAGCGATCCAGACCCAGAACACGGCGAATACCTCCGTCCCCTAAGGCAAGCGGTCCACACTCTGCTCGTAACGACGAAGCGCGACCGCGCAACCATTCGACGCCGAACGTCAGAAAAGACAAGCACCGGTGCCCGGCCTGCGGTGCAGGACCGGAACACGGTGCTCGAACGGCAAAAACCAGCGCGGCTATGCGAAATTCGCTTTGGGATCCATCACTGGCTGTACAGCCGCGACTGCGGAATCACCTGCTTCGCCTGGCTGGCGTGCGACCACGAAAGCCGGATCGACGCGCGGTTGGTCTTCTCGAAATACTCGAGCCGGATGCTGTACTTCTGGCCACCCGTCAGCGAAATCGACCCGCTGACTTCTCCCGTGTTGCTGATCCAGCTGTTGATGACCTGCACGTTGTTCACCCACAGCCTGACGCCGTCGTCGGCCAGCGCGTAAAAGGTCGTCGTGCCGCTGAACTGCGGCTGCACCTGGCCCGTCCAGCGCGCAGTGAAGAAATCGGTCGGGAAACCGCTCACCGCCGCACCCTTGCCCCAGTCGAAGTTGACTGTCGGGTCGACACGCGTGCTCGAAGCGCCCGTGAAATCCCTGGTACGGAAGTACGTTCCCGTGAGTCCGTTGCCGCCAACTGCTGCTGCCGAGAACGTCGCGGTGTACGTGGTCGGGCTCGCCGGCGTCGTCACGTTGTGCGTGGCTGCCCCGTTGTCCGACCACGAAGAGAAGTTGTAGGTCGTGCCGCCCGAGCTCTGCGGCGACGTCGCGCCGATGCTGCGCAGCATTCCGACCACGCTTCCCGTCGAAGCGGGCGCCGTCACGGGCTGGCCGTCGAGCGTGAGGCCGAACCCGGTCGGATTGCTCGCGAGATTGATCGTCGAAAGATTCGGCACGACATCGCGCGTCACCGTGTGCGAGAGATTGCCCGAATCGCGCACGGTCAGGTAGATGCGGTACCAGACGTTGGTCGCCGTCTCTCCCGTGTTCGGCACGACGAACGACCCGCTCGTCACGCCGCTGAAAGGCTGGATGAACGGGTGCGTGTGGGCATCGTGATGAAAGTCGACGCGCCACGTGAAATTCGAGGCCGGAATCGACGGATCCTCGCTGTCCTGACCCGTGCCCGCGTAGTTGATCGTCTGGCCGGCATTGTAGTGCGTCCCGCTGACGGGCTGCGTGATTGTCGCAGTCGGAGCCGTGTTCGGCGTGACGGTCAGCGTCGCGTCGTTGCTCATCGCCGTGCCGAAGTCGTTGAGCACCTCGCAGCGGAACTGCGCATTGCTGTCCGCGAGCTGGGCGTTGGTGAGCGTGTACGTCGACGAGTTGGCTCCCGCGATATCGGAATGGTCGCGCTGCCACTGGTAGAGAAGCGTCGGGCTCCCCGTTGCCGACACCGAGAAGCTTGCGCTCGCGCCGACCGTCACCGTTCTGTCCGCCGGATGCTGCGTGATCGAGGGCCGCTCGTTCAGCGTGTAGCGGATGCGGCCCACGGTTCCCGCGTTGCGCGCGAGGTAGTAGAGGCTGCCGTCGGCGCCGACTCTCAGGTCCACCGGCGCCGAGATGTTGCTCGCGAAGATCGGGGCCTGGTTATTGGCCGGCGGAGCGTCGGGATCGATGACGCGGATCCAGTTGCCGCAGTAGTCCGAGAAGAAGTACTTGCCGTCGTAGCTGGCCGGAAAGGACGGGGAAGCCGGATCGTAGAATGCGCCGCCCGTGATCGCACAGCCCTGGGAATGATCGTAATTGTAGAGCGCGCAGCGAAAGCCGGCGTTGGTGCAGTTGGTCGGGCCTTCGGAGGTCGGCCATCCGTAGTTGGCGCCTGCCACGCCTTCGTCGATCTCTTCCCACGTGTCCTGGCCCACGTCGTTGATGAACATCCGGCCGCTGGTCGGATGAAACGCGAACGTGAACGGATTGCGCAGGCCGCGCGCCCAGATCGAGCGGTTGTTGTTGCTCGTCGTGCTGTAGAACGGATTGTCCGTAGGGATCGTTCCGTCGGAGTTCAGGCGCAGGATCTTGCCGAGCAGGTTCGTGAAGGACTGGCTGTTCGAGCCGACCGCGTTCTCACCAGCCGCGATGTACAGCTTGCCGTCCGCACCGAAGTGCAGCGCGCCGCCGTTGTGGTTGGTCGCGCTCAGGTTCTCGAGATCGAGCAGCGCGACTTCGCTGCCGGAAGCCGCCACGTCCGGATTCGACACGCTGGCAGTGAAGCGGCTGACCCGATTGTGGATCGGCGAGCTCGAAGTCGTGTAGTAGACGTAGACGAAGCGGTTGCTCGCGAAGCCGGGATCGAAAGCGACCCCGAGCAGGCCGCGCTCGCCCGATGAATTGACGCTGACAGTCAGGAACGGCGTAGTCAGAAGGCTTCCGTTCTTGATCACGCGCAGCTGGCCGCCCTGCTGGCAGACGAAGATACGGCCGTCCGGCGCGATCTCCATCGCCGTCGGACTGGCTAGACCGCTCACGACGACGCTGTCCGTGAAGCCGGAAGGAACGGTCGCCGCTTTAACGTCTGTTGAGCCGCACAGCGCCATCGCGATCGAAACCGCTGCGGCGGCCGCGGATCGGCCGGCGATCCGCTCCATCACGTGTCGAAAAGTGTTCATCTCATCCCCCAGTCGATCGAAGCTGAGGGATTGTGGCGGGTTTCGCGCTCGTTAGCACGCGGGTTGCCAACGAAAAGACACAGGTGCGGGGGCAGTCTGCGTGCGAGGCGGGTTACCGAGAGAAGCTCAATGCGGATCCGCCGCACGGATGCGGCTCACGCTGCGACGTCCCTCCCAGTGATGCTGCTGCGAATTGCGGAAATACGCCGGCCTGCTCGCGAGCACGTGCGTCTCGAGCCACAGCCGCTTCAAATGACGGACTGCGCCCGCTGCCTTGTCGTCTTCGTACGCGGTGCGGCCGTGCAGCACGTGATAGTTGTTGATGAACTGCATGTCGCCCGGCTTCAGCTCCATCGCGACGTGGTTGCGCGGATCGTTCGCGAGCGCCTCGAGCATCGCCAGCGCTTCCTTCGCAAGCGGCGTGAGGCGCGGCGCGTCCGCATGGCGCTGCGACGCGTAGATGTAAGGCGGAATGCAGCGAACGAAGAGCCGCCCTTCCCATTCGGTGAATACCGGGACCGAGTACCAGCCCGGACGTCCCGGCGCCTGCTCTCCGCGGTGATCGTAAGGCTGGGATTCGTAGAGCTCGGCCGCGAGCTCCGGTCTCTCGCGTACCATGCGATTGTGGATCACGACCGAGTTCGCGATCGTCGACAGACCGCCCGCGATTCCATTCTGCAGGCACATGAGACCGACGAGATCGCTGCCGTCGCAGTGAAACGGCAGCGCGTGCCCGCCGATCTCGTTTCCACGCACGGTAGGATCGTTGAAAGACTTGTACTGGTCGGTCACGTCGCCGAGCACGTGGCCGTGCTTGTTCTGCGCCCACGGCGTGCCGAGATGCGTGCCGATGCCCCAGTACAGCATCTCCATCGCGGACTGGTCGTAACGCCGGCGATCGATGCCGCGAAGCCGCACGAAGCCGCGGCCGTTGATCAGCTCGTTCTCGATGCGCGCAAGTCGCGCAGACAAGGTCGGCAGCGGAAATGCTTCCTTGCCGATCTCCAGGACATCCGTCGAGACCGAAAGCGCGTAGCGGAGAGCAGCGTCGAGCTCCTGGAGCTCGCTGGCCGTGAACGTCTCGGTCCAGGCATCCTCGTCTGCGACGTCGGCCGTGATCCACTCGCACCGTTCTTCGAGAACGCGCATCGGGTTACTCCTTTTTCGGCGCAGGCCTCGCGCCGCGGATCAGGCGTCCCGGAAGCTCGCTCGTCGCTTCGCCGTCGCGGTACGTCACGCGACCCGAGACGATCGCGGCCCGGTAGCCTTCGGCTTTCTGCATCAGGCGGCCACCTCCCGCCGGCAGATCGCGCACGATCACGGGCTCGCGAAGCCGCAGGCGATCGTAGTCGATCACATTGAGGTCGGCCTTGTAGCCGGGCGCGAGCACGCCGCGATCGAGAAGACCGACGGCGCGCGCGGTGTCGCGCGTCTGCCATTTCACGACGGTTTCGAGCGGAAGCTTCGGCCCGCGCCGCCGGTCCCGCGTCCAGTGCGTGACCATGTGGGTCGGAAAGCTCGCATCGCAGATCGTACCGAGGTGGGCCCCGCCGTCCCCGAGTCCGAGCACGGTGTGCTCGTGCTGCATCATCTCGAGCGACGGCGCGAGCGATCCTTCGGCGTAGTTGAGGAACGGAAGATAGAGCAGCGCCCGGCCCTCGCGCCCGAGCATCTCGTCGTATGCGTACTCCGCCGCCGACACTCCGGCGCGGGCCGCGCGTGCCGCGACGCTCTGCGATGCATCCTGCTCGTAGTCCGGCGGATCGCCGAGAATGAAGACCTTGTCGAGCTGCAGCAGGAAGGCCGTCTGTTTGTGGACACGACCTGCAGCCGCATCATCGAGAATCGCGCGGCGCACTTCGCCGCGGCGCAGCTCGGCGATGCGTCTGTCGAAAGGCAGCTCCGCGAGCGAACGATAGCTCTCGCAGCCGCGGAACGGATTGAGAGTCGCCTCGAAGCCGAGCATGAGCCCGACAGGTCGACCTGCAACCTGCGCGAGCAGCGGCAGGCCCTCGTCGGCGAGGCCGCGGATCCATTCGAGAACCAGACGGAAAGCGCCCGGCGCCTGATCGGCCTGCGCGAGCGATACCGAAAGCGGCCGGCCCGAGCTGCGGCACAGGTTTTCGAGCAGAGCGAGCTCGCGTGCTGCATCGCGAAAGTCGGTGACGAACTGCAGCACGCCCGCGCCGGCCTGCTTGAGACCGGCCGCGATCCCGACGAGCTCGCCTTCAGCGGCCGTAAGCGTCGGCGTCGGCTTTCCCTCGCTGGTCCTGTGATTGACGGTCCGCGAAGAGGTGAAGCCGAGAGCGCCTGCTTCCATTGCTTCGCGGGCGAGGCGTCCCATCTCGACGATTTCTTCGGGCGTCGCGTCTTCGAGTCGCGCAGCGCGCTCGCCCATCACGTAGACGCGCAGCGGTGCGTGAGGAAGCTGCGCCGCGATGTCGATGTCGTGGTTGCGCGCTTCGACCGCATCGAGAAACTCCGGGAAGGTTTCCCAGTTCCATTCGAGCCCTTCGGCGAGTACGACGCCTGGAATGTCCTCGACGCCCTCCATGAGCTTGATGAGCAAGGATTGGTCGGCTTCGCGGCACGGAGCGAAGCCCACGCCGCAGTTGCCCATCACGATCGTCGTGACTCCGTGCCAGGACGAAGGGGCGAGCCGATCGTCCCAGGTCGCCTGCCCGTCGTAGTGTGTATGGATGTCGACGAAGCCGGGCGTGACGACGAGGCCGCGCGCATCGATCTCCTTACGCCCGCTTCCGCTGACGGATCCCACGGCCGCGATTCGCGCGCCGTCGATCGCGACGTCGCCCTCGCGCGGCGCAGCGCCCGTTCCGTCGACCAGCGTGCCGCCTCGAATCACGAGGTCCCAGGAAGGTTGTGCCACCCGTTCCGTTTGCCGCAAAGGCCGCGCCGCGACAATCGCACTCTCGTCAAAAAAGCAGGGGTCGGCCCCGGACAGGGGTCCCCGGATCAGGCGATCCCGTGCTAGCTTCGCGCCCGGTCCCAATCCCTTTCAAAGGAACCTTCGTATGGGCAGACGATTTCCGGCCTTCCTGCTAGCGGTGATCCTCGGGCCGCTCTCGACCGGTCTTTTTGCAGGGCGGGTTCTCGCTGCGCAGTTCACATGCGGCGATGCGACGGCTCCGGCCGGCGTGAGCGCGAGCGATGCGCTGGCTGCGCTGAGAACGGCGGTTCTGCTCAGCGATTGCTCGGTATGCGCCTGCGATGCGAACGACAGCGGAACGGTCACTGCGAGCGACGCATTGCTCATCCTCAAGGCTTCCGTGGGGCAGAACGTCAATCTCGCCTGCCCTTTCTGCTGCCCGATCTGCGAGTGCACGCCTCAGAAGCTCAAGCTGACACTTGCCGACGTCGAGAACTGCGAGGACTGCATTGCGCGCATCCCGACCTCCAACTTCTTCATTGACAGCATCACGATCGAGTTCGATCGCAAGTTCGACGATTCGTACGAGCTCGAAGCGGTCGCAGAATGTGTCTGGGAAGCCGTCCTGCCCGATGCCCTGGTGAAGAAAACGTACTGGGGGTCAGGTGTTTCCGATTGCAGCGGAAGCCCGTCGACCTCTTCCGAAGGCGGAGACGTGCTTGTTCGCGTGACGCGGACCGAGACCGGGTGGCAGACGCGCGTCGGAACGTATGTGTCCGACCTCGGCTGGGGAGACATTGTCACGGCCGACATCGAATCGGCGAGCTGTGAGGTCGACGGTTCGGCAAAGAATCAGAACGAGATCTGCCATCTCGCCGAGAAGGACAACTCGAACGACTACGACACGCACGCCATCGATGGCGCAGCAACGATCGAATTCGTGGACGAGAAGCCGGTCTGCCCCTAGAACCAGGCCGACGGATCCGCCGGAGCCGTCTGCCCCTGCGCACGGGTTTGCGAAACCTTTGGAAAGGACGCAGGCATGCGGCCCATGAACGCAATCGACGTCTGGGCCCAGCAACCGAACCAGCGTTTCATGGAGCAGCCGTGGCTCGACACGCTGCTGCGCTGGACGGGCAAGAGAGAAGACCGCCGCGCACCCGCGGTCGAGCAGACACTCGAGGCCATGGACGATGCAGGTGTGGGCATCGCGCTCCTCTCGGCGTGGCACGGCCCCTCCGGCGAGCTCATCGCTAATTCGGAAGTTGCGGAAACGATCTCGAAGGCGCCGCAGCGCTTTCGCGGCCTTGCGACTGTCGATCTGACGCGGCCGATGGACAGCGTGCGCGAGCTGCGCCGCATCGTCGACCGCAAACGTTTCGTCGGTGTGCGCGTCGTGCCGTGGTTGTGGAACCTGCCGCCGAACGACCGGCTCTATTATCCTGTCTATGCGGCCTGCGTCGATCTCAGCGTCCCGTTCTGCACCCAGATCGGCCACACCGGACCGCTGTGCCGCTCCGAGCCCGGACGGCCGATTCCTTATCTCGAGGACGTGCTGCTCGATTTTCCCGAGCTCGTCGTCGTTGGCGGTCACGTTGGCTTTCCGTGGATCGACGAGGTGCTCTCGCTCGCGCGCAAGTTTCCGAACTTCTACGTCGACACTTCGGCGTATGCCGTGCACCGGCTGCCGGCAGCGCTCGTCGAGTTCATGCGCGGCGCGGGAAAGACCCGCGTCATGTTCGGAACGAACTGGCCGATGATTCCGCCCGCGCTGTGCCTCGCGAAGCTCGATGAGCTGCGTCTCGGCGATGAAGCGAGGTCACTTTTTCTCGAGGGAAACGCGAAGCGCGTGTTTGGACTTTAGCGGTCTGCGAGGGGCCAGACGATGTTTGCCGATTTTCGCAGAGACGTGGGTTGCGCGCTCCTCACCGCGGCGCTCTGCGTCACTTCGTGCGCGCCTTCGCAGCCTCTTTCGATCGCGAGCGGCACGGAGCCGCCAGATCCCGAGCCGACCGAGGACATCACTCCACTCAAACGATCCGCAAAGGTCACCTTCACGATCGATCCACCGTGCGAGACGTGCGAGCAGGATTGCCCCATAACCGACCGTTGTCCCCCGATCGCCTTCGAAACCATCGTTGCGGCCATCCCCGAACTTTCTTCAGGAGATCGCAAGATCCGCCATGAAAGCGAGTGTGGAGTCGAGTGGTTCCACCTCGAGCCGGTCGTGCTGGCGCCGCATCTGGTCGCATCGCGGGCGGTTCGTTGCTCTTGTTCGCCCGACCGCCTCGAATGCTGGCTCGAATCGTTTCGCGAGGTCTACGAGGACGATCCGCACACGAGCATTCCCGTCTCCGATACCGTGACGGTCTCCGAAGCGCTCGAGATCGCGGCGCTCTTTCGCGCGAAGAAGGTAGCCAACGCGCCGGAGAGCCTGTTCACGCCGGCGACGCTGTCCGGGATCTACCGCAATGGCCGGAACTTCGAGCTTTATCTCGCCAACTGCGGCGAGAACGCTCTCGTCCGGCTCGAGCGGTCGTGGGGCGGCCGGCGACTTCGCTACGTGAAGTCACTGCACGGCAGCGGGTGTATATGAGCTCCACGCTCGCGCGTTGTTACCTGGCGTCCAGCAATCGTTCGATTCTCCGGACGATAAAATTTGCTCGAGGCGAAGGTATGGCCTCTTGAAAGGAGCGTCCCCGACGCCGCACCGGGTTTTCGGGGCTGGCGTCAGCATGGAGAATTCAACTATCCTGCGCCGGAGAAGCCCGCGCCGCATTTGCGAAGGTCCCGCGGGCTGGAGGATCTCCCGATGACACACACTCGCACACTGGCAATCACTGCCGTCACTGTCGCAACTCTGCTGAACGTGCCCGGCGCTTTCGCCCTCGACAAGTGCAAGGCCAAGACCGATTCGAAAAACGGCACGATCCTCGTCTCAGCCGCCGACGTTGACGGTACGCTGAAATGGGGTGCCACAGCCTCCGGTGCGACCAACACTTTCTTCGATTCGGCCTGCGTCAGCGCGGGCGTCGCCAAAGGCTGCGTGCTCGGCGATGTCGGCAGCGAAGCACGCATTACGCCGCCCAGGCTGTGTACGATCTACCTGGCCGACGATTCCGGCAGCTGCTCGGTTTTCCTGAAGGGCTGCACACCAACGGCGCAGGGTTTCCTCACGGCCGCTTCAACGGGTTCGATCCTCTGCCCTGCCAGCAGCACGTGCAGCGGTCAGATCGTGGAGGACTGTCCGGGGAACTCCGTTCCGGCGAGCATCCTTCGCTGTGAGCCGCAACCCGAACCCGGCGTGACCGTGGTCTCGACTGATCCCGTGTTCGGGGCGACCGTCGCGTGCGACGTGTCACTCAACAACACCAATGGGACTCCTGTCTCGGTGGACGTCGATATCGAGGCTCTGTGCATCCCCGCGTTGGACTAGACGAGTAGCGGCGCACCGGTCAGCGGGCGCAACGAGATCGCGGTCTGGCTGAGTCGGAGACTCTCTGTGGGAGTCGGATCTGATGCGAGCGTCCGCCGCGGCAGAGCAGACGACCCCTGCATCCCCTCGCCTTCACCGGACATCCGCGTTGACGGTCTCGATCCAGTTCGAGAACTCACAGGCGAGATGCCACTGATGCTCGTGGATCATGAACCCGGGCGTCGTCACCGGGAATTCGACGCCAAGACGGGCGCGGAATCCCGAGGGGGAGTCTCGAAACTGATGCCGGATTCCACCGATGGGCGTACCGTCGGCGAGGCGTGCGATTCCCGCCCATTGCCGCGGGAACGCCGCATCGGCCGGGGTGACGAGCGTCGAGAGATCCGTGTCATCGAAGAACATGCGAACAGCGAGCGGCGCACCGCCGGTGGTTTCGATGACCTCCTCCCTTCCGTCCGCACGGGTACGCGACAGGTAGTGATCGGGACAGGCTGCGAGCAACGGCGTTTCGTCGTTGCTGCGGATCGCTTGGCGATACCAGTTCGGAACCGCCTCGGCCGACCCCGTGTCGGAGGCCAGTTCGATGGTGCACAGTCGTCGCCTGCCTCTCGACAGAGTCGCACCGATCCGCCCGAAGCGTTCCGACCAGCGTAGCTCCCGCGCAAGCAGGTTCTCCACGCCGTCGTGCCCGAGCGCGCGCTTCTGTTCCACAAGCGTGCGTCGAAGCTCGGTGACATCCGACGACCCTGCCGCGAGACCCAGCTTCCTTGCGACTTTCGTCGCACGTCGCAGTTCCCACGCCAGAACGGCCGCGCGCGGAAATCGCTGGCCGGAGATGTGGGCCGTGATCACCATAGGGGCATCGTATGACGCGCATCCGATGCAATGGAAGAGAGCGTCCCCGACGGGATTCGAACCCGTGTTACCGGCGTGAAAGGCCGGTGTCCTGGGCCAGGCTAGACGACGGGGACCCAGAGTGCCGCGGAAGGATCCGCGATGTTTTCGTGCCGGCGCGTTGCGCGCCCGGTTTCTTCAAGCGACCCGATCTCGCGGGTGCCTGCAAAGTGTGAGCCCAGTTGGACTCGAACCAACGACCCGCTGATTAAAAGTCAGCTGCTCTACCGCCTGAGCTATGGGCTCAAAAGAGCCGCGAAAGATAGCAGCGCATCGGCCGTTTGCAACCAGCCTGCCCTCGCAGCACCTCGTGTCCGGGTGCGTGCTACGCGGGTTTCGTCCGCGTCGTGCGAGCGCTATCGGACAGCCATGGCTACGTGGCTCGCGAAGACCGAACCCTCCACCTATTCGTGGCAGAAGCTCGTCAAGCAGAAGCGCACGCGCTGGGACGGTGTGCGCAACGCACAGGCCCGCATCAATCTGTGCGCGATGAAGGTCGGCGACGAGGTCCTCATCTACCACAGCGGCGACGACAAGGCCGTGATCGGAATCGCCAAGGTCGCCAAGAGCGCGTATCGCGATCCGACGGCCGACGATCCGCGCTGGGTGTGCGTCGATCTGGCCGCAGAACGTGAGCTGCCCGCGCCAGTTTCGCTGGCAAGGATCAAGGCCGAACCGTCCCTCAAGAACTGCCTGCTCGTGAAGAACAGCCGGCTCTCCGTGATGCCGCTTACGGCCGACGAGCTGCGCGCCATTCTCGCGCTCGCGAGCGGCAAGTAAGCTCGCCGCGTGTCCGGCCGGCTGCGCGAGATCGCGGGACACGCCGCGGCGTGGACGCAGATCGATCTCGACGTTGGCATCGAGGACGCCGGGGCCGTTCATCCCTTCCCTGCGCAACCGATCTCGCTGTACACGCTGGCCGAGCCCGAGAAATCCATCGATGCGGCGGCGCTGCTTCGCGAGCCCGTCATTGCAGATCCGCCGTACTGGGCTCTGGTCTGGACCGGGGCACGCGCGCTTGCGGCGATCGTCAGCAATCTCGAGCCGTCGTCCGGAATGCGGATTCTCGATCTCGGTTGCGGGCTTGGCCTTGCCGGGCTCGCGGTCGCGCGGCGCGGCGGCAACGTCACGTTCGGCGACTACCTCGACGAACCGCTCGAGTTCGTGCGCGCGACTCTCGCGCGCCTCGGCATCACGACGAGCACGGTGAAGACCATCGACTTCCTGCGCAGCGACGAAACGATGACCTACGACATGATTTTTGCGGCAGACATCGTCTACGATCCGTCGCACTACGCGCCGCTTGCCGCGTTTCTCGATCGCAGTCTCGCACCGAGAGGTACGATTATGCTGACCGAGAGTCTACGCGCAGACGCGACGGTGTTCCTCGAAGGAATGACGGCGCGCGGGTTCGTCGACGGCAAAGGTGCCCTCTGGGTCAGCGAGGACGGGCGGCGCGAGCGAAGCTGGCTGCACTGCCTCGAGCGGCGGGGCTGACCAAAACCCCGGACTGGCACGCGTTTTCTGGCTTTTACTCTTCCTGCGGCATCAGCGGACGGAACAGCTCGACGAGATCGGGACCGGCGCGCAGCGTGTGGCCGCCGTCGACGCCGATGCACTGGCCCGTGATCCATGCAGCGTCGTCGCTCAGCAGGAACGCTACGAAAGCGCCGACGTCCATCGGCTTGCCGACGCGCGCGAGCGGCATGAGCCGCTCGTACTCTTTCACGGCTGCATCGTTCGACGTGAGCGTCACGGCGAGCTCGGTCTCGACGAGGCTCGGCATCACGGCGTTTACGCGAATGCCGTGCTCTCCGAGCTCGTCCGCCGCGCAGCGCGTGAGCATGTTGACGCCGGCTTTCGAGACGCAGTACGCCGACATCCAGCGGTGCGTGAGCACGGCAGCGATCGAGCTGACGTTGACGATGCTGCCGCCGCCCGACGCCTTCATCGCGCGTGCCTCGGCCCGCACGCAGCGAAACACACCCGTAAGATTCGTATCGAGCGTCATCGCAAACACGTCGGTCTGCTGCCCGGTGATCGGCCCGGCCATGCCCATGCCGGCCGAGTTCACGGCGAGATGAAGGCCGCCGAACCGCGAAACCGTCGCCGAGATCGCAGCGTCGACCGAAGCGTCATTCGTTACATCGCACGAAACGAAGTCGGCAGCGCCACCAAGCTTTGCGACGCCCTGCTCGAGCACTTCGGCGCGCCTGGCCGCGAGCATCACGCGCCCGCCGCCATCGACGATCGCTTGCGCGCATGCGAAGCCGATTCCGGTCGCGCCGCCGCTTACGAAAGCGACCTTCCCCTTGAAATCCGGCACGGCCGCGTCAGACCGCGGCCTGCTCGAGAGCCGGCTTCGAATAGAACTGCGCGTACCAGCGCCGGTAGCGCACGTACGGCCCGTCGTTCTCGGCGATCACGGGGATCGGCCGATAAAGCTTCGCGTTCCAGATCGGGATGTCGAGCTCGTAGTCTCGCACGTAGTTCGTGAAGAACGCGTCGACGATCGCGGGATCAGTGTTCGTATGGCCGTAGTAGCGGTGCTGGATCAGAAGCTGCTCGGGAGCGAGCGGAACGAGCACGTTGATCGCAATCCCTGTCATCGGCCCGCGCACGCGCGTGCAGGTGAACGAAGGCCCCGAGTTGAACGAATCGACGTCGGTCGCGTTCTGCGCAGTCGCCGCCTGGTCTTCGGCGCCGGCGTCGACGTCGATGCGCAGCGTGTAGCGATGGCCCGCCGGTTGCCAGTCGATCGATTTGGCCTTCCAGCCATGCAGCGTGAAGAAGTGCTGGATGTCGACGCCGTTCTCCATGATCTCCTGGGGATGCGAAGCGATGCGCCACTCGCGCTTTCCCCAGAGGTAGTAACCGGGATCGGCCAGCTCCTCGACGACGTCAGGCGTCCAGTCGGCGGGCTTTCCTTCGACGTGATGCCACACGAACACGAAGCCGTTGTTCTCCCAGACCGGCCATGAGCCGACCGCAGCCTTGGGCGGAATCTTGTCCGTGTACGGGATCGACACGCAGCGGCCGCTCGTGCCGTCGTAGCACCAGCCGTGGAAGGGACAGCGGATCGTGTCGCCTTCGACGCGGCCTCCGACACCGAGATGCGCGCCGAGATGCGCGCAGTACGGATCGACCACGTGCGCCTTGCCACCCGAGCCGCGGAAGAGCACGAGCTCTTTTCCGAGCACGTGTACGGTCTTTACGTCACCGACCGCGAGCTCGTCGGAATGACTCACGGCGAACCAGCCGTTGGGGTACGGCGGAAGCGGGATTCGTTGCATCGGCGGATTCTCCACTGGTAGAACCTGTTCCAATTTGGCGGATTATGGGCGCTGAGCGGCTGCGAGTCCACCCGCATCGTGGCTGTCGTGCCCGGACCCGTCGGGGACCAGAATCCCCAGGAAAGGCGGCAGCTTAACGACCGCCGCGCTTGCGCCGAGAGGAGAGCCCATGGCCACCGTCAACACCGTCCTCGGTCCCATCGACGCCGCCGATCTCGGCGCGACCATGTCGCACGTCCACCTGACCCTCGACATCTCGTGCTGGTACATGCCGCCCGAGGATCCCGCCTCTCGCCGCGAGCAGGAGAAGGAGTTCTCGCTCGAACGTCTCGGCGAGATCCGCCGCAACGGGCTCGCGTGGTCGCGCAATCTCAAGCAGGACGACGTGGCGCTGACCATCCGCGAGGTCGCCGAGTTCAAGAAGCACGGCGGCGGGACCATCATCGACATGGATCTCGAAGGCATCGGTCGCAACGTCGATGCGATGATCGAGATCTCGCGCGCGACGGGGCTTCACGTCGTCGCTTCGACCGGATGGTACATCCAGGGCGCACACCCCTCGTGGGTTGCGGGCAAGTCGGTCGAAGAGCTCGCCGACATCATGACGAAGGAGATCCTCGAAGGCATCGGCGCGACGGGCGTGCGCGCGGGCAACATCGGCGAGATCGGGCTCAGCGGTTATCCCGACACGCCGTTTCACCCGGATGAAGAGAAGGTGCTGCGCGCGGCCGCGCGAGCGCAGAAGGCCACTGGCGCATCACTGACGCTGCATCCGAACGCGCACCTTACGATCTACGGCGAGACGCCCGTCGATCACTTCCCGGCCTACATCGACATCCTCGAGAAGGAAGGCGCCGACCTTGCGAAGGTTTACCCTTCGCACCTCGGACTGTTTCCCGTTTCGACGGCGCGCAAGCTGCTCGAGCGCGGCGTCGGGTTCATCTCGTATGATCACTTCGGGCACGAAGAGTTCTGCGAGGTGCTCGGCGCAGGGCGCGGCTTTACGCCGGACCGCATGGAAGTCGAGATCGTGATGCAGCTACTGGCCGACGGCTACGCGGATCGCATCCTGCTCGGCGCCGAAGTGGGCTGGAAGACCTGCTACAAGGCGAACGGCGGCTGGGGCTACAGCCACGTTCTGCAGAACATCGTTCCGTGGCTCAAGGCGTGCGGTGCGACCGATGCGCAGATCCACGCGATGACGGTGGACAATCCTCGTCGCCTGCACGGCATTGGCTGAACGAAGAACGGCCTGCGAGAGTGATCTCGCAGGCCGTCCGATCTGAACCGTATGGGCTCCTGGACGGCGTCAGGCCGCCATCCCCAGACTCTTTTTCACGAGCCCGGGGATGTCCTCGATGCGCTCGGCCACCGAGATGCCTGCCGCATTCATGCGCGCGATCTTGTCGGCGGTCGTGTCGGCCTTCCCTTCGACGATGGTTCCGGCGTGGCCGAAGCGCATGCCTGGCATCTCGTCCATGAAGCGACCGGCCATGAACGCAACGACCGGAAGTCGTGACTTCTTCTCGGTGACGTAGCGCGCGAGCTCGGCTTCCATGCGGCCGCCCGGCTCGCTGTAGATCGCGATGGCCTTCGTCTCGGCGTCGGCTTCGAACAGCGGCATGAGCTCAGCGTACGAAGAGCCGATGATCGCGTCGCCGCCGATCGACACCGCCGTGGACTGGCCGAGGCCGGCCGCCGTCAGCGTGTTGCAGATCTCGGTCGTCATTCCACCCGAGCGCGACATCACGCCGATGCTGCCCTTCGTGAAAGCCTTGCGCGCGTCTTCGGCGCGACCGCCGAGTCCGCCCATCTTGGCTTCGTTCGGCGAAAGAACGCCGAGGCAGTTGGGGCCGATGATGCGCGCTCCGCGCTGCTTGGCGGTCTCGACCATCTGCGCGACATGCATGCGCGGAATGCGCTCGGTCACGATCACGATGGTCTTGATGCCGTTCTCGAGCGCTTCGAGCACGGCGTCGCGCGTGAACGCAGGCGGCACGACGACGATCGAGCCGTCGACGCGCTGTTTCGCGGTGATCTCGCGGACCGTGTCGTAGACGGGCACGCCGTAGATGTCGCGTCCCGCGCGACCCGGCGTGACGCCGCCGACCACCTTCGACCCGTAGTCGAGGCAGTCCTTGGTCATGTTGATGGCCTCGCGGCCCGTGATGCCCTGGACGATGAAGGTCGTGTCTTTGGTAATGAGGATCGACACGTTACTTCCCCTGCATGTTCGAGACGGCGCGGCCGGCCGCTTCGAACATCGAAATCTTGCGATCGCAGTACGGCACGCCGTAGTGCTCGAGAATCTGGAAGCCGTCGCCTTCCCACGATCCGGGAATGCGGAAGATCGCGATCTTCTCGGAAGGCTTGAAGCCCGACTCGACGACGCCCTTGATCACGCCGCGCGCCACGATGTCGACGCGCGTGTTGGAGACCACGTTCATCATCACGGCGATCTTCTCGACGCCGGGCTTGCGAAGGATGAGTTTCGTCAACTCGCAGGTCTTCGAGACGCTCGGATTGCCGCCGATTTCGCAGTAGTTGGCCGGCTTGCCGCCGTGCTTGCGCACCGCATCGAACAGCGTGAGCGAGCCGCCGCCCGCACCGATGATGAGCCCGAGCGTACCGTCGAACTCGACGACGTTGCCTGCCACGCCGCGGTGGTCCGCCGCGTCGACTGCAGCGCCGTCGATCTCGAACTGCGTCGCAGGACGCGCCTGGCGCTTCTCGAGCGGATCGATGCCGAGCTCCTTGAGGATTGCTTTCTGCATGTCCAGGGCCTCGTCTTCCATGTCGATGTGTCCATCGAGGCAGACGAAGCGCCCGTCTTCGAGCTTGGCCAGAGGATTGATCTCGGCCAGCGTCAGGTCGTACTGGATGAAAACGCGCGCCAGCGCGGCCGCAATGCGGCTGAGCTTGTTCAGGTCGTCGCCGGTCACGCCGACCGAAGCGACGAGCTCCTTGGCCATGTAGTCCGAGAACGGAGCGATCGTCGAGAAGTTGCGCTTGCCGAGGTGCTCGGGGTGCGTTTCTGCGACTTCCTCGATGTCGATGCCGCCCATGTCGCTGAAGATCATGATGGGCAGCTTGTTGATGCCGTCCCACGTGACGCCGATGTAGTATTCCTGGGCGACGGGAGCTTTCTGTTCGACGAGCACGCCGCGCGCAGTGTGCCCGCTGATCTTGAGCGGCAGGATCTTCTCGCAGGCTGCCGCAGCTTCGTCGGGCGTGTTCGCGAACAGCACGCCGCCGGCCTTCATGCGGCCGCCCGAGAGCACTTGCGACTTGAGCACCGTCGGACCGCCGATCTCGGCCGCGATGGCCTTGGCCTCTGCCGGAGTCGCAGCAACCTTGGAGCCTTTCGGAAGCGGGATGCCGAGCTTGCCGAACAGGCGCTTGGATTCGAATTCGTAGAACCGCATGGGGCGCCGCTCCTAGTACAGCTTGACGACGGCGACGCCGTCGGGTGAGGTCTTCAGGCACAGCTCGCAGAGCGTGCACTCGTCGACGTTCTTCTCGACGATCGTGACCTTGTCGGCCGCCGCAGCGGCAAAAATGTTGACGGGACAGACCTCGGCGAGCTTGGCAGCAAGCCCCGGAGTCTTCGCAACGACAGCGTCGTTGACGTCTACGCGAATGAACATCGCCATGAGCTCGCTCCTCAACAAATCGGGGTCAGGCAGGATTTGTTTCTGACGCCGATTTCGGAATTCGGGCGGGTTTATAGCCGGAACGAGCGCCGTCGCAAGACGGCCCGACGCGTGTCGGCGCACAGGCGAGATGCAGCGCGTAACCGCATCGGGCGAGCGGCGCGCGCCGGTGGAGATGATCAGAACCCGTACGCCGCCTTGAGGTCGGCGTCGCGCGTCGCGAGCATGCGCGCCAGCTCGACCATCACCTTGCACTGCTTGTAGGTCGCATCGTCCTGCATCTTGCCGTCGAGCATGACGGCACCGCTGCCGTCGCCGAGCTCGCTGATGACCCGCTTGGCCCACAGCACTTCGTCGACGGGCGGGCTGAAGACCCTCTTCGCGATGTCGATCTGCACGGGATGAAGCGACCAGGCGCCCACGCAGCCCATCAGGAACGCATTGCGGAACTGGTCCTCGCAGGCAACGACGTCCTTGATGTCCCCGAAAGGCCCGTAGTACGGCAGGATGCCGTTGGCCGTGCACGCATCGACCATGCGCGCCATCGTGTAGTGCCACAGGTCCTGCTGCGCCGTCGGCCTCGGTGCGTCGGGATTCGACGGATCGGGATCCGTGCGCACGAGGTAGCCCGGATGTCCTCCGCCCACGCGCGTCGTCTTCATGCGGCGCGAAGCCGCAAGGTCCGCAGGTCCGAGCGAAAGGCCCTGCATGCGAGGGCTCGCCGCGCAGATCTCTTCCACGTTGGAAACGCCGGTCGAAGTCTCGAGGATCGCGTGAACGAGAATCGGCCGCTTGACGCCGGCGCGTGCCTCGAGCTGCGCCAGAAGCTGGTCGACGTAGTGAATGTCCCAGGCGCCTTCGACCTTGGGAACCATGATCACGTCGAGCTTGTCGCCGATCTCGGTGACGAGCTCGATGATGTCGTCGAGCACCCACGGAGAATCGAGGCTGTTGACGCGGCTCCAGAGCTGCGTGTCGCCGAAGTCGGTCTTCTTCGCAATGTCGATGAGCCCGCGGCGCGCCGCGACCTTGTTGGTCGACTGGATCGCGTCCTCGAGGTTGCCGAGCAGCACATCGACCTGCTTCGCGATTTCCGGAACCTTCGAGGCCATCTTGGGGTTGCTGGCGTCGAAGAAGTGGATCATGCGCGACGGTCTGACGGGGATCTCCCGCATCGGCTCGGGAGCGCCGATCGCAAGAGGCCGGAAGAAAGGTTTGGGGCTGCGCATGACGCTTTCCAGCACAGTGGGATCCGAAGCTTGGAATTCACGTGACTTGAAGTCGCG
>JADMIO010835317.1_pt1 | contig 90913 bp, 81 predicted proteins | sample 8958161 | NCBI WGS metagenome assembly JADMIO01 (sample SAMN16585339, study PRJNA669376) | soil metagenome | isolation source: Crop rotation soil | place: USA: Cullars Rotation, Alabama | collected 2011
GCCGCGACTTCAAGTCACGTGAATTCCAAGCTTCGGATCCCACTGTGCTGGAAAGTTCATCACCTGACCGACGATCGCGCCGAGCGCCTTGCGCTCGCCCGCCACGTACTTCGCCCATGCGGCGGGCTGCGATGCGATCGCCTGATCGACGATCGTCTCCAACGCGGTGGCGTCCATCGCTTCGAAGCCCATTTCGGCGGCGATCGCCTCGGCATTGCCGCCGCCATCGTCGATCAACCTCGCGAGCACGGCCTTGGCCTGCGTCGCGGTGATCGTGCCGGCGGCCTCCAGCCGCGTGAGGCCCGCCAGGTCGGCGGCCGGCAGATCGGGCTTCGAGCCGAGCTCGGCGAACGCCTCCTTCAGGTGGACCACCGTGCGCCCGGCATCACCACCGGCGGCGACGACCGCCAACGCGTAGTCGTCCTGGCCGCGCTCGACGATCGACGTGACGGCGTCGCTCGTGGCCGGGAGACCGGTCACGTCGGCCAGCCGGGTGCGCCGCGCAGCCGGCAACATCGGCAGCGCCGCACGCACCCGTTCGATCCATTCCGTCGACGGATCGACCGGAACGAGATCGGGCTCGAGGAAGTACCGGTAGTCGTCGGCCTCCTCCTTGTCGCGCAGCGTGTGCGTGCGATTGTCGATCTCGTCCCAGTGGCGTGTCTGCTGCCGCACCGACTCACCGTGCTGCAGCATCTGGATCTGGCGCTTGGCCTCGTACTCGATGGCGCGGCCGATCGAACGGATCGAGTTGACGTTCTTGATCTCGCAGCGCGTGCCCAGCGGTTGGCCCGGCTTGCGGACGCTGACGTTGGCGTCGACGCGCATCGATCCCTCTTCCATCTTGGCGTCGGAGGCGCCGACCGCGAGCAGGATCGCACGCAGTTCACTCACGTACTCGCGTGCCTGCTCCGGCGAGCGGATGTCGGGCCTGCTCACGATCTCGACGAGCGGTACGCCGGCACGGTTGAGGTCGATCAACGAGTAGTCGGCGCCGTGGACGCGGCCGTCACCACCGGCGTGCACCGACTTGCCGGCGTCCTCCTCCATGTGGGCGCGCTCGATGCCGACGCGGCTGCCGTCTGGCAGCTCGAGCCAGCCGTCGACGTTGAGCGGCTGGTCGTACTGGCTGACCTGGTACGCCTTTGGCATGTCGGGATAGAAGTAGTTCTTGCGGGCGAACACGCACGGCTGGACCGTGCAGTTGAGGGCCAGTCCGATCCGCATCGCCAGCTCGACAGCTTGCTTGTTGAGCACGGGGAGCGCGCCCGGCAGGCCGAGCGTCACCGGATCGATGTTCGTGTTCGGATCGTCGCCGAAGCGGTTCGGCGACCCGGAGAACAGCTTCGTGCGCGTCGCCAGCTCGACGTGGACCTCGAGCCCGACCACCATCTCGTATCCGTCGTGCGACCAGCTCATCCCGGAACCCCGATCCGCGCCGCGGCACGTTCGAGTTCGGCGGCGACTTGCAGCATCACTGGCTCACCGAGCGCCGGCGCGATCACCTGCACGCCCACCGGCAGGTCGTCAGCGCCGGTGCCGAACGGCACGCTCATCGCCGGGTCGCCGGTGAGGTCGGCCGGGATCGTGTACGTGTCGCACAGGTACATCGCCAATGGATCGGCGGTCTTGGAGCCGAACGGGAAGGCGACGCTCGGCGATGTCGGCGTCAGCAACACGTCGACGTCTTCGTACGCCCTGGCGAAGTCGCGCGCCATCAGCCGTCGGATCCGCAACGCCTTGCCGTAGTAGGCGTCGTAGTACCCGGCCGAGAGTGCGTACGTGCCGAGCAGGATGCGCCGTCGCACCTCGTCACCGAAACCCGCCGTACGTGTCGCCGCGTACATCGCGTTCGTATCGGGAGCGTCGACACGCAGTCCGTAGCGGACCCCGTCGTAGCGGGCGAGGTTCGACGAGGCCTCGGCCGGAGCGATGATGTAGTAGGCGGTCAAACCGTACGTGAACGCCGGCACCTCGACATCGACGATCTTGGCGCCGGCCGAAGCGAGCGCCTCGAACGCCTGGTCTGTGCGCTCGACGACGTCGGGGTCGGCGCCCTGCGGCAGGTCGGTGATGCGCCCGACGCGCAGCCCGGCGACGCCCCGATCGAGTACCGACGAGTAGTCGGGCACCGGCTCAGGGATCGAGGTCGAGTCAGCCGAGTCGTGTCCACAGACGACCTGCAACGCGACCGCGGCGTCGCCGACGGTGTGTGTGAACGGCCCGATCTGATCGAGGCTGCTGGCGAACGCCACCAAACCGAAGCGGCTGACGCGACCGTACGTCGGCTTGATGCCGACGACGCCGCACAGTGCCGCCGGTTGGCGGATCGAGCCGCCCGTGTCGGATCCGAACGCGAGCGCAGCGAACCCGGCGGCGACGGCGGCCGCCGAACCGCCCGACGATCCACCGGGAACCCGGCTCGTGTCGAGCGGGTTGCGCGTCGGCCCGAACGCCGAGTTCTCGGTGCTCGAACCCATCGCGAACTCGTCGAGGTTGGTCTTGCCGACGATCACGGCACCCGCCGCCTGCAGTCGCGTGACGACCGTGGCGTCGTACGGCGGCTTCCATCCATCGAGGATCCGGGACGAGCACGTCGTCGGTACACCGCGTGTGCACATGTTGTCCTTCAGCGCAACCGGGACGCCTGCAAGCGGACCGGGGTCGTCGCCGGCTGCAACAGCGGCGTCGATCGCCGCTGCCCGCTCGCGGGCGGCATCGGTCGTCACATGGTTGAAGGCGTGGATCTCGGACTCGCGCGCGTCGATGGCGTCGAGGTGCTGCTCGACGACGTCCACGGCGCGAAGTTCCCCGGCGCGGACGCCGGCGGCGATCTCGGCAATGGTTCGGGCGGCCGCCATCAGCTCTCGATGCCGATCACGGGGGGAACGCGGAAACGTCCATCCTCGGCTTGCGGCGCCTGCGCCAACACCTCGTCGCGATCGAGGCATGGCTGCTCGACGTCGTCGCGCATCACGTTGGAGAGCGGGTACGGCTGGTTCATCGGTTCGACGTCGGACAGGTCGAGGGCATCGATCTCGGCGAAATGGTCGAGCATCTTGCCGAGCTGTTCGGTCGCGGCATCGATCTCGGCTTCCGTTAGATCGAGCCGAGCGAGGCGGGCAACTTTGGCGACGACGTCGCTGGTGAGGCGATCGGACACGACTGGCGAGGCTAGTGGTGATCCCCGCAGGCCACGACTTCAGTTCTGCTCGCTCGCTGCGTGGGCACCCAGACCCAGCAGCCACTCGACGACGTCGTCGGCCTCGCTGCGGCGCGCGGCGTCGAGCGGTGTCGTCGAGTCCCACGACGAGACCCAATCGAAATCGGCGCCGCGGTCGAGGAGAAACTTGGCCGTGGCGAGCTGCCCTCCGTGGCACGCTCCCCAGAAGGCGCGGGTCGCATCGTCGGCCGTGGGCGGCGTTTCCGAGTCGAACGACGGCTCGATCCGGTCGAGCAGGCCGAGCGTGGCCGACTCGAACATGTTCGATTTGGCGCCGCGTTCGATCAGCCTGCGCGCGGCGTTCCACTGGCCGAACGCGGTGGCGTCGGCGAGCGGCGTGCCACCGGCGATGACCGCGCCGGGCGCCTCGATGTCAGCGCCGTTGTCGAGCAGTACGTCGAGCACATCGACGTCGTCGGAGCTGGCAGCCCAGTGCAATGGGGTCTCAGTGTGCGGCCCGGTGAAGCGGGCATTGACGTCGGCGCCGGCGTCGATCAGCAGTTGCACGACCTGCGGGTTGTTCGGGAAGTGCCCCGGCCAGTCGGTGGCGGCGTGGAGCAGCGTGCGCGACATGCCATCGGGACAGGTGCCGATGTGGGCCGTGACGAGCGACGGGTTGTCCTCCAGCAGCTGCGCCAATCGCTCGAGCTCGCCAGCCTGGACGACCCGTGTCGCTTCCACCGCGAGCGGGTCGTCGGCCGCGATCACGATCATGCCGCCATTGTTGCCTACCGACTGAGAACTGCGTGCTGCGGCAGCGGCCCGACGTAGCGCGCCGAGGGACGGATGAGCTTGGCGGCCGCGGCCTGCTCGAGTGCATGCGTGACCCATCCCACCGTGCGGCTGACCGCGAACGTGGGCGTGAACATCTCGCGCGGGAGCCCGACCGTCGCCATGATGACGCCGGCGTAGAACTCGACGTTGCTCGGCAGCGGCCGATCGGGCTTGAGCTCGGCAAGTGTCGCCAAGATCTCCGACTCGATCGCCATCGCCTGCTCGACGAGCTCACCGCCGAGCTGGCGCGCGACATCGCGCAGCAGCGACGAACGCGGGTCCGGAGCGCGATACACGGCGTGACCGAAACCCATGATGCGACGGCCGGCGGCAACCTCGCCGCGGACCCAGTCGGCGGCCCGCTCCGGTGTGCCGATCGCATCGAGCGCGTCCAGCGCCCGACTCGGCGCACCGCCGTGGAGCGGGCCGGCCAGAGCGCCGATCGCGGCACAGACGACATCGACGATGCTCGCGCCCGTCGAGGCCACCACGCGGCCGGTGAAGGTCGAGGCGTTGAAGCCGTGGTCGATGGTCAGGATGAGGTACTGCTCGAGCGCACGCGCGTGCTCGGGGTGCGGGATCACACCGGTGACCTCGTGGAGATATGCCGCGGCGTGGCCAAGGGAGCGATCGGGTGTGACCAGTTGTTCCCCTGCCGCCCGCCGGTACAGGCGAGCGAGGATCGCCGGCACCATCGCCGCCAGCCGCCGGGCATCGACCGCACGCTGCGCGGGATCGACGTCGAGCATCGGGCGCGCACCCGTCGGACCGGCCGAGGCCGACAGCACCGTGCGCAGCTTCGACAGCGGGGCGTCGTCGATGCGAGCAACGACGTCGGCGAGCTCGTGCAGCTCCGCTGGCACGCCACGCAACGCGGCGACGTCGGCCCGGAAACGCTCACGCTCGACATCGCTCGGGAGCGTGCCCGTCTCGAACAGGTGCCACACGTCCTCGAACCTCGCCGTGCGGGCGAGGTCGGTGGCGTCGTACTGGCGGTAGTGGTAGAAGCCTTCGTCTCCGTGAACATCGCCGATGGTGGTGTCGGTGACGGCCACGTTGTGGAGTCCGGCCGGGACGTCGATCAGTTCTTCCATACGGCGAGTGTCCGCCCCTCAACGTGCTGAATCAACATTGATTCGATCAACGTTGACGTGTACACGTTCGCTCGTCACGATGGACGCATGACGACCTACGTCAGCGCCAACGAAGCCGCCCGCATGCTCGGCGTCACGAAGCCGACGCTGTACGCATACGTGAGCCGCGGCATCGTCGGCCGTAGCACCGCCGCCGACGGCCGCACGTCGTTGTACGCACGCGAAGAGATCCAGCGCCTCGCCGGCCGGGCGCGCACTCGACGCGATTCGGCGCCGGCGACGATCGACGTCCAGATCAGTTCGGCGGTCACCGAACTGCAGGACGAAGGCGTCAACTATCGGGGCCGCGATGCTGTCGAGCTGGCGCGCACGTGCAACTTCGAACAAGTCGCCGAGCTGCTCTGGACCGGCGAGCTCGGCGAGCACGGTTCGACGTGGCCGGTCGAACGTGCGGGGCTGGCGCGATGTCGCGAGGTGCTCGATGCCGCGGGTGCCGAGGGAGCGATCGTGCGGCTCACGCTGGCGGCGACGACGCTGTCTGCGAACGCCGGTGACGACGACGCGGCGACGGCCGCGCGGCGCCTGCTCGCGATCGCGCCGAGCCTGCTCGGCGGGCCGCTCACCGGCGACCTCGCGACCCGTATGGCCGCTGCGTATCGCAAGCGGCCTTCACCGGAACTGGTCGCTGCGATCTCACGCGCGCTCGTGCTGCTCGCCGACCACGAACTGGCGACCAGCACGCTCGCGGTGAGAGTGGCGTGCTCGGTGCGCGCCGATCCGTACGCCGCGATCACCGCCGGCTTGTGCGTCGTCGGCGGACCGCTGCACGGGACCGCCAGCACCACGGCTGCCGAGTTGCTCGACGAGGCGAGGCGCGACGGGCCGCTGGCCGCGGTCGACCGCGTGCTCGCGTCCGGGCAACGGCTCCCCGGGTTCGGACACTCGGTGTACCGCCGGGGCGACCCGCGCCTGGCGCCGTTGCTCGAGAGCGTGCGCACCCTCCCCGACCCCGAGCGCCGCATGCACGTCGTCGACGAGTTGCTCGTGGAGGCCGGACGGCGGCTGGGCCAGTTGCCGAACGTCGATCTCGGCCTCGGCGCCCTCTCGTTCGTGGCGGGATTGCCGCGCGATGCCTCGCTGTTCGCAGTCGCCCGCATCGCCGGCTGGGCGGCCCACTACGAGGAGGAGCGGTCGGAGCGCCCGGTGCGGTACCGCGGCATCACGACCCGCGACTGAGTCTGCGGAAAGCGGATTCACGCGCGACAGGTGGACGCAGACCCGCTCTGCGCGGATTCGAGGCGCGTGGCTAGAGCTCGGTCGAGCGCTCGACAGGTTCTTCGTCTGCAGCGCTGTCCAACTCATCAGGTTCGGGCTCGATGTCGCCCACCGGGGTGCCCTCATCGTGCTCGCCGACAACATCGTCGTCGATTGCCTCGTTGCCGTCGACGACCGCCACCCTCGGTTGTTCGTTCCACTTCTGGCCCCACGTGAGCAGGAGGTAGATCGCACCGCCGGCGATCGCGGCGAGTGCCACCCACTGGTTCCAGCGCAGGCCGGCGATCACATGGGCCGGGTCGATCCGCAGGCCCTCGATCCAGAACCGACCGATGCCGTAGCCGATCAGGTACACGCCGAGCAGGCGACCGGCAGCGAGCTGATACCGCTTCTGGACCCACAGCAGGAAGCCGCACAACAGCAGGTTCCAGAACGACTCGTACAGGAACGTGGGATGGAACGTCGTCCCCGGGGGATACCCAGGCGGCAGGTGCTCGTTGTCGATCTCGAGCGCCCATGGCAGGTCGGTTGGTTTGCCGAACAACTCCTGGTTCCACCAGTTGCCCCACCTCCCGATCGCCTGTGCGAGCGCGATCGACGGCGCTGCGAACGTCATCGCCACCGCCGGTCGGATACCGCGTCGCTTGGCCTGCCACGCGCCCACCGTGATGCCGGCGAGCAGGCCGCCGGGGATGCCCAGTCCGCCCTGCCAGATCTTCGGGATCGAGCTCAGGTCGTCGGAGAAGCGGCTCCAGTCGGTGAGGACGTGATACAGGCGGGCGCCGATGATGCCGGCAGCGACGCCCCAGATGCCGATCGAGCTGGCGTCGTCACGGGTGCCCAGCCCCGAGTCCTCCAGTTGGCGACCGAGCAACCAGACGGCAGCGATCACGCCGATCGCGATCATCAGGCCGTACATGCGCAGCGTGATCGGCCCGATCGTGATCGCGTTGCGAGCCGGGCTCGGGATCGACCCGAGCAGCGTGACGCCGAGCGCGATCATGCCGACACCTCATCGACACACGGCTCGTCGACGAACAGCTGGGCGACGAACGCCAGCGACTCGGCGATGATCAACCCGCTGTCGTAGTCACGCGTGGCGACGTGATAGCTGCGCTCGAGCCAGGTGTGCTCGACCGGGCCGCCGTACTGGGCTGCGAGGTACTCACTGTCGGCGGGGTCGACGACGTGATCGTTGCGCGACGTGAAGAGGCGCAGCGGCACGGTGATCTCGCCGTAGCGATCGGCCATCGGTGCGACGCCGTCGAGCAGCAGCGACTTGAGCGGTGCGATCGGCGTGCCGGCGTAGGCGATGTCGGTCGCGTCGGGGTCGGCGATGTCGGACCGCTCGCCGGGTGCCACGACGATGTCGTCCTCGAGTAGATCGTCGAGCATCGCCATCGTCTCGGGGTCGCGGGACTGTGTCACCGGGTTGATGCACACGAGCGCACGGATCTCGGGATGGTCGAGCGCGGCGCGCAACACGAGCGCGCCGCCCATGCTCTGCCCGACTCCGACGATCTGCGACACCCGCGCGCCCAGGCGTGTGACGGCATCGGCGACCTCGCGCGACCAATCCGCCCAGTCGGTGGTGAGCATGTCCGCGACCGTCGTCCCGTGTCCGGGCAACCGCGGCAGCTCGACGTCGTAGCCGGCGCCGGCCATCGCCTCGGCAACCCCGCGCACCGAAGCGGGCGTCCCCGTGAACCCGTGCACCACCAGCACTCCCACCGACGACCCGGCGATGCGCGACCACGCCTCGCACCCAGCCATCACCTCAGTGGTCGGAGCCCCGGCGTTCATGCCGAGTGTTCTACCAGCCGCACCGCCGCGAGCGCAGCCGGTGCGCGGCTAGGTGATCTCGCCGAGGAGGTCGGGGTGGCGGGCCGTGATCACGGCGACGAAGGCGTCGACGATGTCGGGGTCGAACTGGCCGCCGCGGCCCGACGTCACGAACTTGGCCGACTCGATGCGCGACCACGAGCGCTTGTAGGGCCGCTTGCTGCACAGGGCGTCGTACACGTCGGCGACGGTGACGATCCGGCCAGCCAGCGCGATCGAGCTGTAGGCGATGCCGAGCGGATAGCCACTGCCGTCCCACCACTCGTGATGCGACTGCGCGATCTCGGCGGCCATCTGGAACATCGGCGACGAGTTCCCGGCGAGGATGCGATGCCCCATGCTCGTGTGGGACTTCATCATCTCGTACTCCTCGACCGTCAGCGGACCGGTCTTGCGAAGCACCGCGTCGGGTACTGCGACCTTGCCCACGTCGTGCAGCCGAGCCGCCATGCGAAGTTGCTCGCACCATTCCGGCGGATGTCCCATCGCGTGCGCGATCTCGGCCGCCAGGTCGCCGACCCGGTTGGTGTGTTCGCCGGTCTCGGCGTCGCGGAACTCGGTGAGGATCGCCAGGTGCTCGAACGCCTCGTGGTGTTGCGACGCAGCCGTGGCGGACCCGAGGAACACCTCGTCGCTGTTCACCATCACCTCGAGCTCCTGCGTGCGGAGCCGGAAGATCTCGGCCTGCTGCCGTGCGGTCGCCGTGTCGTGCGCCACCTGCAGCGTGCGCAGCCGCAGGTCGGCGGCGTGCGTGAACATCTTGCGGTACTGGGCGTCGTGGCGCTCGCGCCGATCGAGCGCCTCCTCGAACCGACCGGCACGCTTGAACGCCGTCGCCAGCAGGTCGTTGATCTCGAGCTCGTACTCCTTGGCTTCCGTCCGCTCCGACATGTCGAGCGCTGCCTGCAGCACGGCGATCGCATCGTCGAGCGCGCCGCTGCGGAGCGCCACGCGGCCCTCGGCGACCATCACGCCGAGCTGCGCCGACGGGCTGGGCTCGGAACCGATCGCCGACGCATCGGCCAGCACACGGCGCGCTTCGGCGAAGCACTCTGCGGCGCGCTGCCGATCGGCGAGGCCCATGTACGCCTCCGCCAGGTCGGCGAGCAGGTTGGTCACGATCGACGGGTTGTGATCGCGGGCGATCTCGACCGCCCGCTTCCCCATCGACACCGCCGGCAGGTACTCGGATCGCGACGACCGGATGCGGGCGATGTTGCCGAGGATCAGGGCGATCATCTGCTGCCGCCCGAACGGCTCGGACGCCGCCAGCGCCTGCTCGTAGGTCACGATCGCCCGGTCGTTGTCGCCCATCGAGTGGTAGATCGCGGCGATCGTGTTGAGGATGTTGCCGGTGTCCACGTGCTGGCCGGTCGTGTGGTACACGTCGAGCGCCCGCAGGCAGTGCTCGAGCGCCTCCGAGAAGTTCGACGCCTGGTAGTGGACGATGCCCAGGAGGTGCAGCGACCACGAGAGCACGAGCCTGGCGCCGCACTGCTCGGCGATCTCGCTGGCCTCCATCGCCAAGCCGAACGCGGCCTCCGGATCACCGGACGAATGGGCGATGCTCGCCAGTCGGTAGAGCGCCTCGCACTCGCCGACGCGATCGCCTTCGGCCCGCGCGGTCACCCGCGCCTGCAATGCGTGTTGCCGCGCCGATGGCAGGTTCGTCTCCTGCTGATCGGCGGCGCGTTGCAGCAACTCTCGGACCGCTGGGGACGCGCTCGGTTCGGCGGCTGCGACGGCATTGGAATCCATCGCCCCTCTTTCGGCACGCGGGCACGGGGACTTGAAGGGATCTTGACGCGTTTCCTGGCCGCTGATTTCCCTGCTCACGGACCGCGCGAGAACGACGTCATGGCTGCGTATCCTCGCAACGATGTCGGACTCGGCCGCCCGCACCTCGCGACGGGTCGAGCGCTCGGCACTGACCGCGTTACTCCCCGTGGTCGTGCTGTTCCCGGTCTTCCTGATGGCGATGGTCGTGTTGTGGCTGCCGCTCCGGTTCGTGTTCGGAATGCCGTACTGGATCGTCCCGGGGGCGTGGATTCTGGCGGCCGCCTTGTTGTTCGTCCCGTCGGTGCAAGTCGTCGTGTTGGCGCGCTTCCTCGGCACGCGCCCGCCGACCCCCGACGAGCTGACGGTGATCACGCCGATCTGGCGCGACCTCGCGGTCAGGGCGAACCTGCCGCAGTACCGCTACGTCGTGCGCGTGATCGACTCCGACGAGCTCAATGCGTTCGCGTGCGGTGGTCACCTCGTCGTCGTGACCTCGTTCGCGATCGAGGAGCTCACGGCTCGCGAGCTGTCGGGAGTGCTCGCTCACGAGTTGAGTCACCACCTGGGGCTGCACACCGTCGCGTTGACGCTCGGCCACTGGCTCTCGCTGCCGGTGCTGCTGCTCGCCCGCGTCGGCTTCTTCCTGCAGAACGTTGCGCGGGCGGCGACGGCATCGTTCATGTCGCATTCCGCGGCGCTGACGATGCTGGGCCGCGTCGTCGCCGCCGTGCTGATGGTGATCTCGTGGGTGTTCCTCGCCGCGCTCTACGCGTCGGACTACTTGTCGAACGCGGTCGGCCGCGGTGCCGAGTTCGAAGCCGACCGGCGCGCCGTACGGATGGGCTACGGCAAGCCGCTCGCCGACGCGCTACGCGAGGTCATCCGGCTCGGCGGCGGCGTGCGCCCGGTCGGATGGCGGGCGCGCATGGCGGCGTCGCACCCTCCCGCCCGCACCCGCGTGGCGCGCATCGAAGCGATGTTGCGCCACCCGTCTCGATAGGGCTTCGCCTCCGGGCCGTTCACCGCGTTCGGCTCAGGCAGAAATGTCGGCGACCGTGGCGTCGAGGACGCGGACGAGATCGTCCGGAGCGATGCCGAGGTCGAGGCCACGCTTGCCGCCGCTGACGTAGACCGTCTCGAACAGCATCGCGATCTCGTCGATCACGGTCGGGAGTCGCTTCTTCTGACCGAACGGGCTGATGCCGCCGCGGACGTATCCGGTGATCCGTTCGGCGACCGCGGGGTCGCACATGTCGACGTGCTTGGCGCCGAGCGCCTTGGCGACCGACTTGAGCGACAACTTGCCGCTGACCGGCACGATCGCCACCGCCTGTCCGCCGTCAGCGGTGACGAGCAGCGTCTTGAACACCTGGTCGGCGTCGAGCCCGAGCTTCTCCGCCGCCTCGACACCGAAGTCGCGCAACGACTCCCCCCGCTCGTACTCGTGCATGGTGAATGCGACCGCCGCCGCCTCGAGTTCCCGCACCGCCGGTGTCATGGCCCACCAGTATGTTCTCGCCGTGCGCATCACTGCCGATCCGTCGACGTCGCCGGGTGACTACGAGTTCCGCCACCGGGTGCGGGTCCGGTTCGCCGAGACCGATGCGATGGGGATCGTGCACCACAGCCGCTACCTCCCGATCATGGAAGAGGCGCGCGTCGAGTACCTCCGCGACATCGACCATCCATACCAGTCGGTGCGAGACGAAGGGCTCGACTTCACGGTCCTGGAGGTGTCCGTGCAGTACCGCCAACCGATCCGGTTCGACGAGCTCGTCGACGTCTATCTCACGCTGTCGCAGGTCGACCGGGCGTCGTTCCAGATGGCGTACCTGCTGACTGTGGCGGATCAGGTCCGTGCCGTCGGCGTCACCGCCCACGGGTGCATCACGGCCGCCGACGGACGGCCGACACGCCTACCGACCTGGCTGCGGGAGCTGCGGCGATGACGACCAACGTGGCGATCGGCAACGACCGGCTGCGGGTCGACGTGGCGCCCGACGCGGGCGGCCGCGTCGCACAGATCACAGTCGACGCAGTCGATCTCCTGATCGCGCAGCACGCCGCCCACGAGCAATCGCCCTTGGCGTGGGGGTCGTACCCGATGGTGCCGTGGGCGGGTCGTATCCGACGCGGCCATTTCGAATTCGACGGTGAACGGTACGAGCTACCGGTGAACTTCGGGGTGCACGCCATCCATGGCGTGGGGTTCGACGCCCCGTGGGCCGTCACACGCCACCTGCACGATCTCGTCGAGCTCGAACTGCCGCTGCCCAACGACACACGCTGGCCGTTCGGCGGAACGGCGCGGCAGCGCATCTCGATCGACGCCACCGGCGTGCGCTTCGAGCTCGCCGCTGTCGCCGCTGAGCGGCCGATGCCCGCCTCGCTCGGATGGCATCCGTGGTTCCGCAAACCAGAGCGCCTCGACTTCCGTCCGCAGGCGATGTACCGCCGGGACGACGACTACATCGCGGTCGACGATCTGGTTCCCGTGGCCAATGGGCCATGGGACGACTGCTTCGTCAACGAGCAGCCGGTCGGTCTCACGATCGACGGCATCGATATCCGGCTGACGTCGGATTGTCGCGACTGGGTGATCTACGACATGCCTGCTCACGCAACCTGCATCGAGCCGCAGAGCGCGCCGCCCGACGCCTTCAACCTGCGTCCGAACCGGATCGCGCCAGGTGAGGAGCTGGCGATCTGGTTTGCGATCGAGTTCGTTACTGCTCGGTAACAATCGGTTTGTAGCCTGTCCCGATGCCTCGGCCGCGAATTCTCGATGCTGACGCGCCGCTGTCGCTGGCCTATCTGACGTATCGCGGCAAGCCGCACGTCGGCGGCCAAGGGATCTACACCCGGCACCTCACCAAGGCGCTCGTCGATCTCGGCCATCACGTCGAGGTGTTCGCCGGTCAGCCCTATCCGGTGCTCGACGATCGGGTCACGCTCACCAAGCTGCCCAGCCTCGACCTCTTCAACGATCAGTACCCAGGGCGGTTTCCGGCGTACTGGGAGTTCAAGGACCGCTACGACTTCCTCGAGGTCGGGCAGTTCTCGCTCGGTGTCTTCTCCGAGCCGCTCGCCTTCAGCGCCCGCATCAACAAGCACCTCACACCACGGCTCGGCGAGTTCGATCTCGTCCACGACAACCAGTGCCTCGGATACGGCATCGTCAAGCTCGAGCAGAAGTTGCCGTTGATCGTCACGCTGCATCATCCGATCACGCGCGATCGCATGCTCGAGATGGCTGCCGCGCCGAATGCGTTCAAGCGCTGGTCGATCGGTCGCTGGTACAGCTTCGTAAGGATGCAGGGCAAGGTCGCCTCCCAGATGCCGCGGGTCGTCGTCGTGAGCGAGAACTCGATCCAGGACATCCACACCGACATGGGCGTGGCTCTCGACCGGATGCGGCTGGTACCGGTCGGCGTCGACCCCGAGCTGTTCAAGCCGGTCCCGGGTGTCGCGCGCGTCCCCGGCCGGTTGATCACCACGGCATCGGCCGACGTCGCCCTCAAAGGCCTCGCGTTCCTGATCGAGGCGATCGCCAAGCTGCGCGCCGACGGCGACGACATCACGCTCACCGTCATCGGGCGCGCCAAGCCGGGCAAGTCACTCGACCTGATCGAGCAGTTCGGTCTGTCTCCGTACGTCGACTTCGTGTCGGGCGTGCCCGACGAGCGGATCGTCGAGCTCTACAGCGAAGCCGAGCTGGCGGTCGTGCCGAGCCTGTACGAGGGATTCAGCCTCCCCGCGATCGAGGCGATGTGCTCCGGCACCCCGCTTGTCGCCACCGATGGCGGAGCGCTGCCAGAGGTCACCGGTGCCGACGGCGAGACCGTCTTCCGGTGCCGCAAGGGCGATGCCGGCGACCTGGCAGCGACGATCAAGCGGGCCCTGGCCAACCCCGACCTGCGCGCGGCCGTCGGTGAAGCCGGGCGGCGCCGTGTGATCGATCGTTGGACGTGGCAACGCTGCGCCGAACTGACCGTCGAGCAGTACCGCGAGGTGCTGGCGATGCCCCAGAACCTCGCCAAGCTGCGACGGAACGGGCGCATCTGATGCTCACGATCAGGTTCGATGCGCTCGGTCTGCAACGCGGTGACGCGGTGCTCGACGTGGGGTCCGGCTTCGGGCGTCACGTGTACGAGTGCGCTCGGCGCGGCGCGCGCGTGGTCGCCCTCGATCACGCCGCCGACGAGGTGATCGAGACGCGCAACACGTTGGCGGCGATGGTCGGTACTGGTGAGATCACGGCCGATCGTCTCACTGGCGTGCTGCGCGGCGACGCCCGATCGCTGCCATTCCCCGACGACACCTTCGACGTCGTGATCACCTCGGAGGTGCTCGAGCACATCCAGGACGACGTCACCGCGATCGCCGAGATGGCGCGCGTGCTCAAGCCGGGCGGCCGCTTCGCAGCAACCGTCCCGGCCCAGTTCCCCGAGACGATCAACTGGCGACTGAGCGACGAGTACCACGCACCCAAAGCGGCGGGCGGCCATGTCCGCATCTACTCGCGCACCGAGTTGGCGGCCAAGCTGCGCGCCGCAGGGCTGTCGGTCGACGGCTACCACCGCGCCCACGCACTGCACTCGCCGTACTGGTGGTTGCGCTGCGCGGTCGGCCCGCACAACGAAGACCACCCGGCCGTCGTGCAGTACCGCAAGTTCCTCGAATGGGAGATCGTGTCGCAGCCCCGGAGCACGAAGCTGGCCGAGCGTGCCCTGGCACCGGTGCTCGGCAAGAGCTCCGTCCACTACGCGACGAAACCGTCCGACTCGTCGAACGGCCACGTCACGGCCGGTCGCCCATGAGCCCACTGCCCGATCTGCCCGGCGTGCTCAGCGCCGAGGAGCTGTTGCTCTCGGCGCAGCATCTCGCCGAGCTGCAGACCGCGTCCGGCATGATCTCGTGGTACCCGGGCGGTCATTGCGATCCGTGGAACCATGTCGAGTCGGCAATGGCGCTCGATGTCGCCGGCTTCCACGCCGAAGCCGAGCGCGCCTACGAGTGGCTCGCCGACATCCAGCGCGCCGACGGTAGCTGGCACAACTACTACCTGCCCGACGGCGACCGCGACGACGTGACCGAGGAACCCAAGCTCGACACCAACGTGTGCGCCTACATCGCGACCGGCGTGTGGCACCACTGGCGATGCACCGGCGACCGCGGCTTCGTCGACAACATGTGGCCGACCGTCGAGCGCGCCCTCGAATGGGTGCTCTCACTCCGCCGCTACGACGGCCTCGCGGTGTGGGCGACGGAAATCGACGATCACCCGTGGGAATACGCGCTGCTCACCGGTACGTGCTCGATCCAGCACGCCCTGCGATGCGGTGCGTCGGTCGGTTTCGCCACCGGTTCGGCACGGCCCGATTGGGTCGAGGCGGCGGATGTGATGTGCACGGTCGCTGCCTGCGAACCGAGCGCATTCGAACCGAAGGAGCGCTGGGCGATGGACTGGTACTACCCGGTGCTCACAGGCGCGATCGTCGGCGAGGACGCCAAGATCCGGCTCGGTGACGGGTGGCCGACGTTCGCGATGGAAGGCCTCGGCGTGCGGTGCGTGTCGGACGAGCCGTGGGTCACGGCGTCCGAGACCGCCGAGACGGCACTCTCGTTCGCAGCGATCGGCGACTTCGCCACGGCGACCGATCTCTTGGGATGGACCCGTCGTCACCGTCGCGACGACGGCTCGTACGTCACTGGTTTGGTGTATCCGGACGAGATCGTGTTCCCCGCCGGCGAGACGACGTCGTACACGGCGGCGGCGGTGATCCTCGCCGCCGACGCGATCACCGGGGCATCGCCGGCAAGCGACCTGTTCGTTCCGTCACGAGTCCGCTGACTCGCCCGGATCGTCAAGACGATCGGTCTCCTCGGTCTCGATCTCGACGCTGCTGGCGAGCACCTCGCGGGCGAGGTCGGCGTCGACTGCTTTCACCACAACGGCGACACCCCACTCGCCCTCGATCGGAACGAGACCACCCTCGACCTGGTCGACGATGAACGCATCGATGCCGTTCGCTGCCAGATGGGCAACCGTCACCTCCGCCTCGCCCGGATCGGGGTGAATGGCCACGGCAACGGGTTCGGCGTGTTCGTCCGGCGATTCCTCGGTGATGTCCTCGGTCATGCAGCGAGCGTAGGTCGGCGCGACGGCGAGGTGGCACCCGGCAGCGATCCGATCTGCTCGACGTCCGTACACTGCAGCCCGTGTCGCGGCTCCTGAGCTCCAAGCCTGCACGTACCGTCATCTCGGTGTGGTCGTGGTTCGTGCTCGGAGCAACGCTGTTCGTCGTCGTGCCCCTCATGGGGCTGATTCGACTGGTGACCTGGCGCGACCAGGGCCGCTACAAGGCCGGGCTGCTGTTCCGCAAGGTGGCGGTCGTCCATCAGAAGCTCAACCCATTGTGGAAGTTCAAGGTGTCCGGCAAGGTCCCCGATGATCCCCGGCGTCCTTACGTCGTCGTCGCCAACCACGAGAGCTTCGTCGACATCCTCCTGATCTCGCATCTGCCGTTCGAGATGAAGTGGATGAGCAAGACCGAGATGTTCAAGATCCCGTGGGTCGGATGGGCGATGAAGCTGGCCGGCGACATCGAGCTCGACCGCAGTGATCCACGAGCCGGCGCGCACGCCCTCATCGAGAGCCGCAATCGACTCAAGAACCACGTGTCGGTGATGATCTTTCCCGAGGGCACCCGATCGGAGACGGGCGAGCTCCAGGAGTTCAAGGACGGCGCCTTCCGGCTCGCCGTCCAACTCGGGCTCCCGATCCTTCCCTTGGCGGTCATCGGTACCCGCGACGCGCTCGTCAAGCACGACTGGCGGTTCGGGTACAGCGAGGCCGAAGTCCGTGTGCTCGAGCCGATCGAGACGACTGGCATGACCAAGCGCGACTCGCCGGCGCTGCGCGAACGCGCCCGCAGCGAGATCGCGGAGGCGCTGGCCGAGATGCGCGCCGAGCGCGCCGAGCGCGCCGCCTGAGCAGCGACATCGATCAGCGGACGCGTCGCAGCGTCCGCAGCGAACCGGTCACCGATGCCAGTTCGAACCGCCCGCCGGCGAGCGCCGGCACGTAGATCTCCTCGTACGGCGGGCGTCCGCCGTCGGCCGGGTCGGGGAACACGTCGTGGATCGCCAGCGTCCCGTCGATCGCAAGGTGCGGCGTCCATCCGGCGAAGTCGTCACGCGCCGGTTGCACGCCGTGACCGCCGTCGATGAAGAGCAACGCCAGCGGCGTCGACCAGTGCGCGGCCACGACCGGCGACGGTCCGACGACGGCGATGACAGATGATTCGAGATCGGCGGCATGGATCGCCCTGCGGAAGAACGGCAGCGTGTCCATCAGCCCGACGCGGTCGTCGACCAGTTCGTCGTCGTGGTGGTTCCACCCGGCCTGGTTCTCCTCCGAGCCGCGGTGGTGATCGATCGCGAACAGCGCGGTGCCCGACTGCCGCGCCGCGTCACCCAACCAGATCGTCGATCGTCCGCAGTACGAACCGATCTCGACGAACGGCGCACCCGGCACATCCGCTCCGGCAGCGATCGCCGCCGCGTGCAGCGCATCACCTTCCTCTTCGGGCATGAATCCCTTGGTCGCCAGCGCCAGCCCGCGCAGCATCGGATCGAGCATCGCGCCACGCTACGGCGGGCCGCGCGCAGTCAGGCGTGGCAGCATGGCACGGATGTCAGACGCGCTCGAGGATCTGATCGCCTTGCTCGATCTCGAACGGATCGAGGTCAACCTGTTCCGTGGCGTGTCCCCCGACGAGGATCAGCAACGTGTGTTCGGCGGCCAGGTCGCCGGACAGGCGCTGGTCGCCGCCTCACGCACGGTCGACGAGCACGATCGCCACGTGCACTCGTTGCACGCCTACTTCCTGCGGCCGGGCGACCCGAAGGTGCCGATCGTGTACGACGTCGATCGCATCCGCGATGGCAAGAGCTTCAGTACCCGGCGGGTCGTGGCGATCCAGCACGGCCTGCCGATCTTCAACCTGCAGGCCAGCTTCCATCGCCCCGAACCCGGCCTCGAGCACTCGATCTCGCCGCCGCCCGACGTGCCGCCGCCCGAGTCGCTGCCCGATTGGCGCGAGCGGCTGGCACCGCTCCGCGATCAGCTCGGTGCCCGCTACGACGTCCCGCGCCCGATCGACATGCGGTACGTCCCACCCGATCCGATGTTCGAACCCGAGCTCAAGTCGAGCCACCAATCGGTCTGGGTGCGCGCGGATGGACGGTTACCCGACGACCCGGTGATCCATGCCTGCGTCGTCACATACCTCAGCGACATGACGTTGCTCGACACGGTGGTGCGGCCGTTCGGCATTCCGGTCATGAGCAACACGTTGATGATGGCCAGCCTCGACCACGCGATGTGGTTCCACCGACCGTTCCGAGCCGACGAGTGGCTGCTGTACGAGCAGACGACGTTCTCGAGCTCGGGGGCACGGGGTCTCGCCGGAGGTTCGATCTTCACCACCGACGGGAAGCTCGTCGTGAATGTCGTGCAAGAGGGACTCATCAGGGTGATCGAGTGAGTCTGATCACACGGCGCGGCTGTGTCGTCGCGGCAGCGGTGATCGTGTGCCTCACGGCGTGCGCCGACGATGACGACGCGACGTCGACATCGGCACCACGCGCGACCGGGACAAGTCCCGTGGGTGTCATCCCCACGAGCGGGACCGGAACGCAAACCTCGGCGTCGGCGACGACGCCCGGCAGCACGACTGGTGCGTCGGCATCGACCGCAACGACCGCACCCCCGGGGTCGACCGCGCCCGCGCCCGTGTTCGGCAATCCCGTGGTCGCTCTCCAACAGGTGGCCGAAGTCGCCCAGCCGATCGGCATGGCGGCACGTCCCGGCGACGCTGCGCTCTACGTCATCGGCCAGGACGGCACCGTGTTCCGGATCGTGGTCGACACCGGCGGCAACTCGCAGGTCGCCGATGTCGCCGACCTGGCCGACAAGACGAGCGCCGACGGCGAGCGTGGCCTGCTCGGCATCGCCTTCTCGGCCGACGGCACGTTGGCCTGGCTCGACTACACCGACAACAACGGCAACACGGTGGTCGCCGAGTACCCGGTCGCCGCTGACGGGACGTTCGACGTAGGCGCCGAACGAGTACTGCTCCAAATCGGCCAGCCGTACCCGAATCACAACGGCGGTGATCTCCAGCTCGGTCCGGACGGGATGCTGTACGTGGCGATGGGCGACGGCGGCGCGGGTGGCGATCCCCAGCGGCGCGCGAGCGATCCGACGAAGCTGCTCGGCAAGCTGCTGCGAATCGACCCTCGCCAGTCGGGCGATGCGGCGTACACGATCCCCGCTGACAACCCGTTCGCCACCGGCAGCATGGGTGACGTTGCCGGCGCACCGGAGGTGTGGTCCTGGGGACTGCGCAATCCGTGGAAGTTCGCGTTCGATCCGATCACGGCCGAGCTCTGGATCGCCGACGTCGGCCAGAACGACGTCGAGGAGGTCGACGCCGTGGGCCCGACCGCCGACCATGCGGCCGGATGGGGTGCCAACTTCGGTTGGAGCGGCTACGAGGGCAACAACCGATACAACGACGATGTCGCTGACCCGGGCAACCTGACCTTTCCGGTATGGACCTACACGCACGCCGAGGGATGCTCGATCGCCGGTGGCGAGGTGTATCGCGGCACGGCGATCGCCGAGCTGCAGCCGGCATACGTGTACGGCGACTACTGCGGCGGCGCGCTCTGGGCGTTCGATCTCGCGTCAGGTCGCAACGAGCAGTTGGTGAATGGGCTCTCGCAGGTGGCCGCCGTCCGCACCGGGCCCGACGGCGAGCTCTACGTCCTCCAACAATCCGGCACCGTCAGCAAACTCGTCCAGGGCTGAGGCCGGTTTACGCCACTCGTTCGTAGGTCACTTGGCCGGCGACGACATCGACGTGCACGACCTTGACTCGGATCTGGTCCCCCGGATCGACGCGGTGGGCAGGGACTCGGCCGACGATCGCCGGGTCGGCGATCTGGAACTCGATGCCCCACTCTCCTTCGTCGATGACGACCGCCGGGAAGGTGCGCCCTTGCTGCCCCGACAGCACCACCGCCTCCGCCAGGTCGAGCGCTTGCCGCTCGGCCCGGTTGGCGCGCTGCTCGCCGCGTGACATCGCCCGCGGCAGGTTGTCGAACGCGGCCGTGATCTCGTCGGGAACCGGGTTGCCGTTGGCGACCGCCAACGCGGTCTCGATCACGTAGCGATCCTGCAATCGGCGCAGCGGCGCCGTGGCGTGGGCGTATGTCGCGGCGACCGCCGCGTGCCACGGCCGCTTGCCCTCGCGGTAGGCCTCGTAGCCGGCGCCACCCGACGCCCGTCGAACGGCCAACAGGAAAGCCGACGTGCGGTAGTCGTCATGCGGCAACCCGCGCACGAAATCCTCGAGCGACATCTCCCGTGGCCACTGGAGCCCGAACGCCTGGGCGAAGTTGCGTAACCGGCCGGTGCGGTTGCCGTCGACCTCGGCCATCACTCGGAACACGCCCGTGTGGGCGGCGAACAACGCGTCGGCGACAGCGAGGTTCGTCGCCAGTGACAGCGCCGCGTTCTCCTCCTCCGAATCGGCGCGGGGGCGGAACTGCAACGAATAGTGGCCATCGCCGTCGCGGACGATCTGCTGTTCGGGGAACTCGAAGCGCATCGCGTCACGCCGCTGCTCGGCAGCCCCGATGCGGCGGTGCAGCTCGGCGAACCCGGCCGGCAGGTCGGCGTCGGCCACCGAGTCGTAGGCGAGCTTCGCCCGACTGCGAACGATCGCCCGCTCGACCGCGTCGAGCCGCGACACACCGTCGCTGCCGACCCGCACGACGAACACCACCGCCGGCCGGTCGACATCCGGCAACAGGCTGGCGGCCCCCTCCGACAGTGCGGTCGGATAGAGCGTTGCCCGTTGGTCCGGCAGGTACACCGTGACGCCCCGGTTGAAGGCCTCGGTGTCGAGCGCATCGCCCGGGCGCACGAACCAGCCGACGTCGGCAATCGCGTAGTGCAGCAGCAGGTCGGAGCCGGACTGCTCGATGTCGAACGCCTGGTCGAGGTCGACCGACGCCGCCGGATCGAGCGTGACGAAGTGGCGGTCGGTGCGGTCGCGGTGATCGGGCCCGACCGGCCGCTTGATCGCAGCGTCGCACGCCGCCAGCACCTCCGGCGGGAACTCGCCCGGGATCGCAGCTTCCTTGCGGATCCGGTCGAGCCCTGCCGACATCGCCGCCGCGGCCTCGACGTCGACGCGCATAGTCACCGTCGCGTCAGCGACGCGCTCCCATGAACATCCCCTTCAGCGCGTCGTAGTGCTCGATCACATGGCCTGCGCCCAGGACGACCGCTTCGAGCGGAACGTTCGACATCCGCACCGGCACCTTGGTTTCGCGCTCGATCCGCTGCGCCAGCCCGCGCAACAGACCACCGCCGCCCACCAGGTACATACCGCGCACGAGGAAGTCCTGCGACAGCTCGGGCGGCGCCTTGGCGAGGCAGCGGATGACGGACGCGATGATCGATGACACGACGTCCTCGATCGCGTACCGGATCTCCTCAGGCGTCAGGATCACCGTCTTCGGCAGGCCCGTCATCAGATCGCGGCCACGCACCTCGGCCTGCGATTCCTGCGGCGTGGGGTCAGCCGACCCGATCGCCATCTTGATCTCTTCCGCCGTGCGTTCGCCGATCGCGATGCCGTGCTCGCGCCGGACATAGTTCTGGATCGCGGCGTCGATGTCGAACGAGCCGACGCGCACGGCCTCGAGCGCGACGATGCCGCCGAGGCTGATCACCGCGGTCTCACTGGTGCCGCCGCCGATGTCGATCACCATGTTGCCGACCGGCTCGTCGATCGGCAGGTCGGCGCCGATCGCCGCCGCCATCGGCTGCTCGATGAGGTTGGCGTCGGCGGCACCGGCGCGCCGAGCGGCGTCGGTGACGGCGCGGCGCTCGACCTCGGTGATCGCCGACGGAACACAGATGACGACCTTCGGTCGCGTGAACCTGCTGACACCAACTCGTTGCAACAGCAACCGGATCATGCGCTCGGTGATCTCGAAGTCGGTGATCGCACCACCGCGCAAGGGACGCACGGCCACGATGTAGCCGGGCGTACGGCCGATCATCTGCCACGCCTCGCGACCTGTGGCGAGCACCTCGCCGGTCTGACGATTGAGAGCGATGACGGACGGCTCGTTGAGGACGATGCCGCGGCCCTTCATGTAGACGAGCGTGTTGGCGGTCCCGAGGTCGATCGCCAGGTCACGTGCCACTTCCACCATCCTCGTCGGCGTTGCCGTCAGTGGAGGGTGATTGGTCGGGCGTCGCTACGTCGTCGGGCTCGTCGACGGTGTCGTCGTCGCCGGCGTTGCGTGCCGCCGCGCTCTGGACCTGATCGACGGTCGTGCGTCGCGCCTCGGGTCCGAGCGCGTCGATGTGGCGCCGGAACGAGTCGACGCTGCTGGCCGTGGATCGGTTGCGCCGCATCACGACCACGACGACGACCGCGATGACGGCCACCGCCAACAGGACGACGACGAAGGCCACGTCAACGGACCTCGCGACCGGCGCTGGCCACATCGGCCGCGTCGGTCAGTTCCTGGGCATTGGTGGCCCATTCGGAGCCATCAGCCCAGACCTCGCGCTTCCATACGGGAACGGAGACCTTCAAGGCGTCGATCGCGAACCGGGCGGCGACGAACGCCTCGGCCCGGTGCGGCGCCGACACGGCAGCGACCACGGAGCTCTCGCCGAGCTCCAGGCTGCCCACGCGATGAACCAACACCAGCCGCCCGATCATCGGCCAGCGCGCCCGCGCTTCGGCCGCGATCTCCGCGAGCTTGGGAACGACCATCTCGTCGTATGCCTCGTACTCCAGCCTCCGCACGTCGGTGCGGCCGTCGGCGTGATCGCGGACCGTGCCGCTGAACAGCACCACGGCACCACAATCGGGCCTCACGCACCACTCGTACAACTCGCCGACTGGCAGCACGGCATCGGTGAGACCGAGCCAATCATCGCCGTCGACGGGAGGGAACACATGCGCATCGTAGCCGTGCCCCTTCTCTCCGCGATGCCCGCACCTACGCCCGGATCGTTACGATCTTGCACTCGTGGGCTCACCACCTCTTCCGCCGCACGAGCGAACCTGGCGTCACCCGTCCGAGGTCGCAGCAGCGGAGCGGCTGGCCATCAAGCACACCACCGCCCAGCGATCGACCCGTGGTTTCGCGATCGCGACGGGGTCGATCGGGCTCGTCGCGCTCGGCGCGTTGATGATCTTGGTGACGCCGCCGGCGCAGGATTCACCCGTCGCGGTCAGCGCGACGACGTCGCCGTCGACCGTGCGCGCTGCGCCCGTACGCACCGTCACACCCGCTGCCGCGCGTGCGGTTCCACACGAGCTGGCGACACCGATCGGCGACGGTCGTCTCGCCCTCATCACTGCGCCGGGGTTGGCAGTCCGGCGTGGCGATCGACTCGACGTGCAGCTCACGAACGGACCTATCGTCACGGCGGTCGTCAACGACACCGTGCAAGGCGTCGTGGTCGTGTCGATCGCGCAAAGCGCGAGCGGCCGCGAGATCGCCGCCACGCCACCCGACCCTGACGAGATCGTTACCGTGCTCGCCGACCCACCGGTCACGATCGCGTTCTCGGCGCTGACCACGCTCGACGCCAGGGAAGGGACGCCCGTCCTCGACGACGACGGCGATCTGATCGGGCTGTGCTCGCAACGCCACGGCGCGGGTGACGATCAACCGATCACGCTGATCGATGTCACGGGCGATCAGTCGCTCGGCGCGCAGCGCGTCGTCGCCACCACCATCGCCCCGTGACCGCGGTGAGCAGAACGCCGACCACGACTGCGCCGATCATGCCCCCGAGCGCGAGCTCCTGGCGCCGCTTGGGCGTGATCATCGAATACCACTTCGACTCGGTGCCTTCGACGTAGGCCTGTTCGTTCGAGACAGTCGGTCGCCAACCTTCGGCGCGTAGTTTGTCGTTGGCGATCGCCCACGGGAAGCGCGTGTAGGAGCGGAGGCCGGGCGGGATCGGACCGCGCTGGAAGCGCCATCTCAGCGAGCCGACGAGGTCGGCGATCGCATCGGGCAGTGGAAGTCGGAAGCGTCGCCCGCTCAAGGCGCGAACGCGATCGCCTGGGATGCTGCCGTCGGGCGCCACGTTGTAGACGCCGTCGAGCCCGCGCTCGACCGCCAGCGCAACCGCTGAGGCGACGTCGTCGTGATGGACGAACTGAGCGCCGGGGTCGGCCTCACCGAACCGATGACCGAGCCCGGCCGTGAGCGCCCGCGCGAGCGACGACGTGCCGTCCGAGGCGAGCGGGATCGCTGGCCGCAACACGGTGGCGCGACGGCCCGGCTGCGCCACGCGCCACTCCTCGACGAGCGCCTCCGCCGCAGCCAGTTGACGGGCGTAGACGAACGTCGGATCGGGGCGCAGCACCGCTTCCTCGGTGAGCGGGATCGGATTGTTGGCGATCGCGCCGTAGACCATCGCCGACGACACCACCACGAGCAAGCCGGCATCGAGGAGATGTGCATCGGCGAGCAGCTCGGCCGCACCTTCGGTGACGCTCTCTCCGCGCCGCCCGAGCAGATCGTGATCAGCGAGCCCGACGTCGACGATCGTGTCGCACGGCCCAGATGCCGTCTCAGCCGGGGCATCGCCGCTGGCGACGATGACATCGACAGACTCGAGCTGTCGCAGACGATCGGCCACGCACCAGCCCAATCCGCCACGCGCACCGCGCACGTAGACGCGGCGTCGAGCGTTGGAGCCGGAGACGACCACGCCGGCGACGCTACCGGTCACACATCCTGGGGCAGCGGCCGTAGCATCGAAGCGATGGCCGACGATTCCGGTCCGGACGAAGACAACACGCCCGACGAGTTCGGTGACACGCCCAATCCGTTCTCCGCGTTCCCGATGTTCGCCGACATCGCACGCGCTCTGCAGGGTCAAGGCCCGCTGAACTGGGACGCCGCCCGCCAGTTCGCGATGCTCGGCGCCACCGAGGGTGGCACCGAGCCGAACGTCGACCCGCAGGTCCGGATCGCCTTCGCCGATCTCGCCCGCATCGCCGGCATGCATGTCAACGACGTCACGGGGTCAGACACGAGCTTCCCCGAAGTGCGCGTCGTCAATCGTGGGCAGTGGACGAACGAGACGCTCGAGGCGTACCGACCCCTGTTCACCGACCTCGCCACCTCGCTCGGGCAGGTGAACACCAGCACCGAGGTCGACCAGACCGGCGACCCGTTCGTTCAGATGCTCTCGGGGATCGGTCGCATGATGGGTCCGGCGATGATGGGCATGGCGGTCGGATCGATGGTCGGTTCGCTCGCCAAGCGCGTGTTCGGACTGCACGATCTGCCGATCCCGCGGAGCAAGCAGGAGGTCGTGCTGGTCGGGAGCAACATCGACCGCTTCGCCGCCGACTGGGAGATCCCCGCCGACGAGATGCGTTTGTGGGTCCTGTCGCACGAGCTGTCCGGCTACCAGATCCTCTCGATCTCGCACTTGCGCGACACGCTCGCCGACTTGGTGCGCAAGCACGTCGGCGGGTTCCGGCCCGACCCGAACGCGATCGCCGACAAGCTCGGTTCGTTCGACCCGTTCTCCGGCGACGACACCAGCGACCCGACCGAGGCGCTGCAGCGGATGTTCGGCGATCCGGAAGTGCTGCTCGGCGCCGTTCGTTCGCCCGAGCAGGTGGCGTTGCAGCCGCTGCTCGATGCCGCCGTTGCGGCCGTCGTCGGCTACACCGACTGGGTCGTCGACGCCGTCGCCGTGCGAGTCGTCGGCGGTGAGGCACTGCGCATCGCCGAGGCCGTGCGCCGCCAGCGCGCCAGCGCCAGCGCCGAGGACACGTTCGTCGAGCGCCTGCTCGGTATCCGTCTCGGGGACGACCAGGTGACGCGCGGCAAGAACTTCGTGCAAGGTGTCGTCGACCGAGTCGGCGAACCCGGCCTCGCGCGACTGCTGGCGCTGCCTGATTCGATGCCGACACCCAACGAGATCGACGCCCCCGGCCTGTGGATCGCGCGCGTCAGCGGCGAGTGAGCGCCTCCTCGGTGCGGACGCCCGTGGCGTAGCTCACGAGCGCCGCCACCATCACCGCCCCGATCAGCAGATAACCGACCCTGCCCGGCATCGGCAGCAGCACCGGCAGCACGGCGGCGATCACCCAGCCGAACTGGAAGTGCGTCTCGAACCGGGCGAATGCCTGACCACGATTGGCGGCCGGACCGTCGCGCTGCACGATGCTCTCGAACGACAGACGGCAGAGCGCCGCCGAGAAACCGACCACGAACGCGAGCGCGATGCCCGCCTTGTCACCGCCCGTGAGCGCCGCGATCGTGCCCGCCACGGCCGGCAGGCCGAGCGACAATCCCACCATTCGTTCCTCGTGCAACGACCGGCGGATCACCGGCGCCAGCGCGTTGCCGGCCATCGTGCCAAGTGACGACATCAAGATCGCCGCGCCGAGCAACACGTTGCCGCCGTCATCTCGCCCGCGGAATTCGAACGCCAGGAGGAACAACATGAACCCTGACACCGCCCGCAGGATCAGCATCGCCGCCCATGCCAATTGGACACTGATCGTCAGAGCTTCACGACTCGCCGCCGACGGCGCCTCGGGCCGTAACGCCAACTCGCGCGGCAGGCGGAGCGACGCCACGAACGCGACCACGAACAGCGCCCCGCTGTAGGCGAGCGTCGCCCGGCTGCCGATCACCGCCTGGAACAGTCCAGCCGGCACCACGGCCACCACGCCCGCCAACCCAGCGATCAACCCGAGCTTCGAGTTGGCCTCGACGAGCTCGCGGTCGCTGCGCACGACCGCCGGCACGAGCGCCTGCTTCGACACCTGGTAGGTCTTCGACAAGACCAGTGCGACGAAGACAAGTCCGAACAGCACCGTGTCTCCGGAGAACCGGATCATCAGCACTTGCACGACGAAGCGCGCCACCGCAACCGCCTGCACGACGAACCGCCTGCCGCCCCGCACGCGGTCGATCACGGGGCCGATGAAGGGGGCGACGACGATGAACGGCGTGAAGCTGACGAGCAAGAACGCCAGCACCTTGCTGCGCGCCCCGGTCGGGTCGACGTCGAAGAAGAACGAGTTGGCGAGAGCGACGACCATCGCCGCCTCGCCGCCCATCATCGCCGCATGCGTGATGGCGAGTTGCTGGAACTTCGACCGTGATCCAGCAGCCACGGGGCGACTGTAGACCGACCCCCAGCGGCGCGATCAGGAACAGGAGGAGGGCGAGCTTGCGAGCCCGACCATCGATACGTCGTTTGAGCTCAGCGGAATCAAGAGGAGCGTGCGACGTATCCGCTGATCTCAAACGGGCGAGCTTGCGAGCCCGACCATCGATACGTCGTTTGAGCTCAGCGGAATCAAGAGGAGCGTGCGACGTATCCGCTGATCTCAAACGGGCGAGCTTGCGAGCCCGACCATCGATACGTCGTTTGAGCTCAGCGGAATCAAGAGGAGCGTGCGACGTATCCGCTGATCTCAAACGAGCTGTGCCGGCACCCGCTCGTACTTGTAGCCCAAGCCGCGGATGGTGACGATGCGCGTCGGGGCTGACGGGTCGATCTCGATCTTGGAACGCAAGCGCTTGATGTGCACGTCGAGGGTCTTCGTGTCACCCACGTAGTCGCTGCCCCACACGCGGTCGATCAGCACTTCGCGAGTGAGCACGCGTCCGGCATTGGCGAGCAATAGGTGCAGCACCTCGAACTCCTTGAGCGGGACCGTCACCTCCTGACCGCGGACGGTCAAGCGGTGCGCTTCGGGATCGAGCATCACGTCGCCGACGCGCAACGTCGAGTTGAGTGCCGAGCGTTCGACCTCGCCGGTGGTATCGCCGCCCGCCCGGCGCAGCAGCGCCCTGATGCGGGCGACGAGCTCGCGGATCCGGTACGGCTTGGTGACGTAGTCGTCGGCACCCACCTCGAGCCCGACGACGGTGTCGATCTCACCCGACTTGGCCGTGACCATGATGATCGGTACCGAGCTCTGGGCGCGGATCTGGCGGCAGACGTCGAGTCCCGAGACGCGCGGCAGCATCACGTCGAGCAGGACGATGTCGGGCTTCACCTGCTTGAAGCGATCGAGCGCCTCAACACCGTCGCCGGCGACCTCGACTCGGAAGCCCTCGCGGGACAAGCCGATCTGCAACGCCTCGACGAAGCTCGCTTCGTCCTCGACGACCAACACGGTTGGCTGGCTCACGCGACTCCTTCAGATGTTCCGCTTGGATGTGACGTCGACGCGTCGGCGCTCAACGGCAGGCGCAACACGAAGGTGCTGCCCTCGCCTTCGATCGAGCTGACAGATACATCGCCGCCGTGATTGCTGGCGACATGGCGCACGATCGCCAATCCGAGTCCGGTGCCGCCGGTCGTGCGACTGCGCGCCCGGTCGACGCGGTAAAAGCGCTCGAAGATGCGGTCGAGGTCGCGCTGCGGGATCCCCACTCCTTGATCGGCGACACTGATCTCGACCCAATCGTCGACGCGCCGGGCACGCACCTGGACCGAGGTACCCGATTCGCTGTATTTGACGGCGTTCTCGATCAGGTTGCCGACGGCCGAGACCAATTGTCGCCGATCGCCACGGATGAGCAGCGACCCACCCTGCTTGTATTCGGACTCGACCGGAGCGAGTGTCGAGATCGTGATCTCGTGCCGGGCGGCGAGCTCGGTGACACGGTCGACTCCGCCCCGGATCACGTCGGCGATCCGCACCGGCTCGTCGGAGCGCTCGGCGCCCATCTCGATCCGCGACAGCTCCATCAGGTCGTCGATCGTGCGGCTGGCGCGATCGGTCTCGGCCAGCATGCGTGTCACGACCCGCGCGATCGTGTCGAGATCGGTTTCGTCGACGAGCGTCTCGGCGAGCACCGACAGTGCGCCGACCGGCGTCTTCAGCTCGTGGGAGATGTTGGCAACGAAGTCCGTCCGAGTCTGCTCGACGCGGCGCCGCTCCGAGATGTCGTCGACGAAGGCGACACTGCGGCCCTGCGGCAGCGGGGCGGCGGAGATGACGAAGGCCATCTTGGGAGGACCGAACAGCTCGATCGCACGGTCGCTGAAAGTGCCGGCGCGTCCGAGTGTGAGGTGGCGCTCGATCGCCTCGTCGATCAGCACCCCGGCGTGCGTTCCCGCCAGCCGGCGCGCGGCTTCGTTGCGGTACTCGACCTGGCCCCGTTCGTCGCCGATCACGATCCCGGTCGGATGGCGTTCGAACACATCGCTCAACGACACCCCACGGGCGACGTCGTCTCGAGCCGCCAACTCGACACCATGCGCTTGTCTCGAACGACCGATCGACCACCCTGCGGCGAACCCGGCCGCGATCGCGAGGACAACCAGGACGAGCGTCATTCCGCTCCGACGGCGCGCGACCCCTTGGCGATGGCACTCAGGTCGCGTGACCCCGGCGCCGCCTCGTGCTCCGGCAACACGCCTGTGGCGATGAAGCGGATGCGGTTGGCAATGTTGACGGCGTGATCACCGAGACGCTCGTAGAAACGGGCGACGACCGCCAGTTGCACCGCAACCTGCAGATCGATCGTGCCCGCCGCGTGACTCTCGAGGATCTGGGCGATGAACTGGCGGTGGATGTCGTCGAGCAACCCGTCCATATCGGGCAAGGCAGCCGAGCGCACGCCGTCGATCGCGAGATACGCCTCGACCGCTTCCTTGTACTCCTTGTGGGCCTGATCGCTCATCTTCTGGATCAGCCCGCGCAGCTTGGGGTCGAGGTCGTGCCCGTAGATCCGGCGCGCCGCCTTGACGATGTTGCAGCACAGGTCGGCCGAGCGTTCGATCTCAGGCGCCAGCTTGAGCACCGACGCGATGTGGCGGAGGTCGCTCGCCATCGGCGCCTGGAGCGCGAGCAGCGAGATCGCCCGCTCCTCGGTGTGGGTGGCACGGGCATCGATGTCGGCGTCGTTGCGCAACACGTACTCGGCGCCTTCGAGATCCTGCTGGAGCAGGATGTCGGTGACGCGCGGGATCAGCTCGACGACGTACGCGCCCAGTCGGGCGACTTCGTTGCGGAGCTCGTCGAGCTCGTTGTGGAACTCGGGGCGGAGGTCGTGCGTCATCCGAAGCGTCCCGTGACGTAGTCCTGCGTTGCTTTCACGTTGGGGGCCGAGAACATCATCTTGGTGTCGCCCATCTCGATCAGGCGGCCGGGTTTGCCGGTGCCCTCGATGTTGAAGAACGCGGTGCGATCACTCACACGCGCGGCCTGCTGCATGTTGTGGGTCACGATCACGATCGTGTACTTCCGCCTCAGTGCGATCATCAGTTGCTCGATCGCGAGTGTCGAGATCGGGTCGAGCGCCGAGCACGGCTCGTCCATCAGAAGCACATCGGGCTCGACGGCGATCGAACGGGCGATGCACAGTCGTTGTTGCTGGCCACCGGAGAGGCTCGACGCCGGCTTGTCGAGCCGATCCTTGACTTCCTCCCACAAGTTGGCTCCGCGGAGCGCAGACTCAGCGAGCTGTTCGGCGTCCCGCCGGCTCATCCGCTTCGAGTTGAGCTTCTTGCCTGCCAGCGCGTTGTCGATGATCGACATCGTCGGGAATGGGTTGGGGCGCTGGAACACCATGCCGACCTTGCGTCGTACGGCGACCGGGTCGACGCCGGCGCCGTACAGATCTTGACCGTTGAGTTCGACCGAGCCCTCGACTCGCGCCCCATCGATCACTTCGTGCATGCGGTTGAGTGATCGCAGGAACGTCGACTTCCCGCACCCCGATGGTCCGATCAGTGCCGTGATCGACCGCGGTTCGATCGTCATCGAGACGCCGCTGACGGCAAGGAAGTTCCCGTAATAGATATCGAGGTCGCGCACCACGATGCGGTGATCGTTCTCGGTCGAGACCGCCGGTCCCGCCTCGCTGACCTGCTGTGTCTGCTCCACGTCGGTGTCCGGTCCTTGCTCTGTCAGCGCGTTGAACGATTCGTGACTCGCTGCGCTCATCTGAGCCCCTTCGGTTTGAGGATCGAGGCGAGGACCCGCGCGGCAGTGAACAGGATCGCCACGATGATGATCAGTGTCAACGCCGCCGCCCAGGCGCGGTCGAGACCAGCTTGGGGAGGAATCCCCGGCTGGGTGTACTGGTAATAGGTGTAGACGGGCAGTGTCGTCATCCGCCCGGAGAACGGGTTGTAGTTCGTGTCCTGAGCGAGACCGGCCGTGACCAGCAGCGGAGCGGTCTCGCCGACGACGCGGGCAATGGCCAGCGTCACGCCGGTGAGGATGCCCCCGATCGCCGTCGGCACGACAACCTTGACCACCGTCTTCCACTTCGGCACGCCCAGCGCGAGCGAGGCCTCGCGCAGTTCGTTCGGCACCAGCCGCAGCATCTCCTCGGACGATCGCACCACCACCGGTGTCATCAACACGGTCAGTGCCACGGCACCCGAGATGCCCGTGCGGGTCCCCGGCCCGAGGAAGATCTCGAACAGCGCGTAGGCGAAGAGACCGGCGACGATCGACGGGATACCGGTCATCACGTCGACCATCGACGTGATCATGCGCGCCAGCCGGCCGCGGCCGTACTCGACGAGGTAGATCGACGTGAAGACGCCGAACGGGACCGACATCAGCGTCGCCAGACCCGTGACGATGAGCGTGCCGATGATGGCGTGCCGGGCGCCGCCACCCTCGCCGACGACACCGCGCATCGTTTCGGTGAAGAACGCCTTGTCCAAGCGCGCCATGCCGTTGTCGATCACGGTCCACACGAGCGAGACCAACGGCATCAACACCATGATGAAGGCGCTCGTGACGGCGCCGGTGGCGACCCGGTCAACGGCGTGACGGCGCCCTTCGACGAGACCAGACGTGATCGCGATCACGATCGCGTAGAAGAACATCGAGGCGATCACCCAACCGACCCAGGTCGGCTTCCCGAACGGCAGCCACACGACGGCTCCGAGCACGAGGGCGACGACGAAAACGGCGATGTGGCCCACGCGCGGCAACCGCCCCGACGTGAGCGGCGATCGCGGGGGAGCGACGACCGGACTGGTGGTGCTCATGCCGCTGCTCCCGAGAACCCGGAGTTGGCGATCCTGCGGGCGACGAAGTTGACCAAGAAGGTCATCACGAACAGCACGAGCCCGGTCGCGATCAGCCGGTTGAGCTCGAGCCCCGACGATTCAGGGAACTTGAGGGCGATGTTCGCCGCGATCGTGTTCGGGTTCTGGTTGCTGATCAGGTTGAAACTCACGACGTCGGCCGGCGACAGGATGATCGCGACTGCCATCGTCTCGCCCAGCGCCCTGCCCAACCCGAGCATCGCCCCGCTGATCACACCAGAGCGACCGTGCGGAAGCACCGCCTGGCGGATCATCTCCCACCGGGTGGCGCCGAGCGCCAGCGACGCCTCCTCGTAGAGGCGCGGGGTCCGGAGGAACACCTCACGCGAGATGGCGGTGACGATCGGCAGGATCATCACCGCCAACACCGTTCCCGCGGTCAGCATCGTGCGGCCGCTGGAACTGGCGGGACCCTTGAAGAAGGGAATGAACCCGAGGTTGTCCTCGAGCCAGGGGTACAGGTGGTGAGCCAACGCCGGGGCCAGCACGGAGATGCCCCACAGGCCGTAGACGACGCTCGGGATCGCCGCCAACAGGTCGATGAAGTAGCCGAGCACCTGGGCGAGCCGCCGGGGGGCGAAGTGGCTCACGAACAGGGCGACGCCTACGGCCAAGGGGACAGCGAAGATCAGCGCCAGCACGGCGGCAAGGATCGTGCCGAAGATCAGCGGCCAGACGTACGCAGGGAACGTCTTGCTGCCGGACAGGTGGGTCGTGTCCTGGGTCAGAGCAGGCCACGCCTTGATGATCAGGAAGATCGCCACCGCCGCCAGCGTCACCAGGATCAAGATCCCAGCTCCCTTGGCAGTGCCGCCGAAGAGGCGATCGCCGAGCCGGCGCACGGGCTTGGCGCCAGGCTGCGCGGTCGGGTGTTCGAGGACGGTCACGAATGCGCCTCCGGTTCGAGCGGCATCGGCGGTGTTTGGTGTTGCGTGGGTGCCGGCGGTTTCACGCCGGCACCCACGCGGGTCACCATATGCGTCGTCGGAACGTCGATCGTCAGCCGGCCGAGATCGTGCTGACGACCGCGAGCAACTGCTGACGCAGGTCGTCCGAGATCGGGGCCGAACCGGCTGCATCTGCAGCCGCCTTCTGACCGTCCTCGGAGCCGACGTACGTCATGAACGCCCTGACGAGATCGGCCTTGGCCTGGTCGTCGTACTGCAGGCACACGATGTGGTACGACACGAGCACGAGCGGGTAGGCGCTCGAGTCGGTGAGGTCACGCTTGATCTCGATCGCGAAGTCGCCCTCGGGGCGGCCATCCGCCACCGACGAGAGGTCGACCGCCTTGGCGGCGCCTTCGGCGCTCGGCGCCACGAAATCAGTGCCAACGCCGATCTTCGCCGCCGGCAGGTCGCCGAGCTGCGACTCGTCGGCGTAACCGATCGAGCCCTCACCGGCGGTGATCGACGAGATCACACCGGACGTCTTGTCGGCGCCCTCACCACCTGGAGGCCCATCGGCGGTCCAGTCCGAGATCTTGCCGACGGTCCACACGTCGGGCGCGGTCTTGGTCAGGTAGTCGGTGAAGTTCTCGGTCGTGCCCGACTTGTCGGAGCGGTGCACCGCGTTCAGCGCCAGGTCGGGCAGGTCGACCCCCGGGTTGTCGGCGGCGATTGCGGCGTCGTTCCAGTTGGTGATCTGGCCCATGAAGATCTTGGCGATCGTCGCCGGCGCCAGTTGCAGGTCGGTGCCCTCGAGATCGGGAACGTTGTAGGCGACGGCGATCGGCGAGATGTAGTGCGGGAGGTCGATCGCACCCTTGCCACCTGCGCAACGATCGTTGGCCTTGGTGAGCTCATCGGCCGACAGATAGCTGTCGGACCCGGCGAAGTCGGTGTTGCCGCCGGCAAGGAAGGAATCGCGACCGGCACCGGAACCGGACGGGTCGTACTCGACCGTCGCGTCCGTGGCGAGCGCCTGGAAGCCGGCCTGCCAGGCCTGCATTGCCGCTTGCTGCGCCGAGGATCCGACACCGACCAGCGTGCCCGAGACCGAGCTGTAGTCGGGCGGCGGGGTGGTCGTGCCCGAACCGGCGGCGGTCGTGGCGGGTGCCATCGTCGTCGCCGCCGAACTGGCTTCAGTCGTCGCCGGGGCGGCGGCCGCAGTCGTTGCCGGTGCAGCGGTGGTTGCTGCCGTGTTGTCGTCGTCATCGTCGCCGCACGCGGCGAGGGTGATGGCAGCGATCGCGGCGAGGGCGACCAATCGTTTCGAGGACATCATCACGCGATTAGCTCCATTTCGTGTTCACGGTGGGACGAAGCAGCAACAGGCTTCGTCGGGAACGCTAGGAAGCCCAGGTGAACACGCCCGGAGGGAGACATGAACCCGAGGTGAACAGTTCACTGTTATCGGCAACCTGCGACCAGCACATGTTCACCGCTCGTTCGCTTCGATCGCCGGGCCGGCTCACATGGCGGACATCGCGCGGGTGAGTTGAACGGTAGATGTCGGAGCTACCGGCGGGTCTGCTGCTGGCGTTCGATCGTCCAGCGGTACATCAGCTCCTGCGCGTCGGGCTCGTAGCGGTCACGCGGTCCCACGCGCACCCAGCTGTCGTCGGGCTGCAGCTCCCATCGCACGACCTCGTCGGACAGATCGAACTCGAGCACCTGATCGAGCCACTCCCGGTGCTTCGGGTGGTCGATCGGAACGAGCACCTCCACCCGTCGATCGAGGTTGCGCGGCATGAGGTCGGCCGACCCGATCAGATGCATCGGACCGTCGGCGTCGCGGTTGGCGCCGAAGTCGCCGTGCCCGAACCGATAGATCCGGCTGTGCTCGAGATAGCGGCCGAGAATGCTGCGGATCCGGATGTTCTCCGACAAGCCGGGTACGCCGGCTCGCAGCGTGCAGATGCCGCGGACGACACCGTCGATCTGCACGCCGGCCTGACTCGCGGCGTACAGCGATTCGACGATCACAGGATCAGCGACGGAGTTGCATTTGAGGGTGATGCGTCCCTCCGGCCCGAACGACGTCTCGTGCTCGATCAGATCGATCAGTTGGCTCTTGAGGTCGCGCGGCGCCACCAGCAGCGTGCGGTACTCCTCGCTGCGGCTGTAGCCGGTGAGGTGGTTGAAGAGCTGGGCGACATCGGCACCGATGTCGTTGTCCGAGGTGAGGAAGCCGAGGTCCTCGTAGTGCCGCGCGGTCTTCGAGTTGTAGTTGCCGGTACCGATGTGGCAGTAGCGCCGCAACTGGTCACCGTCGTCACGCACGACGAGCACGACCTTCGAGTGCGTCTTGAGCCCCACCATGCCGTACACGACGTGGACACCCGCCCGCTCGAGTTGTCGCGCCCACTGCACGTTGATGGCCTCGTCGAAGCGGGCCTTGATCTCGACCATCACCGCGACTTGCTTGCCGCTCTCGGAGGCCTTGATCAGGCTCCGCAGGATCGGACTGTCACCGCCGGCGCGGTAGAGCGTCATCTTGATCGATTGCACGCGCCGGTCGATGGCCGCCTGCTCGATGAACTGCTCGACACTGCTGGTGAAGCTCTCGTACGGATGATGGACGAGCAGCGCCCGGTCACGGATGACCGAGAAGATCGAGCGGCCGGCGTCCTCGGCCACGAGCAGGCGCCCGGCGGTGACCGGCGGCCAGGCGCGGTCCTTGAGGTCGGGCCGGTCGAGACTGTGCAGTTGCATCAAGCAGCTGAGGTCGATCAAGGCCCGGTGACGGGAGACGTTGCGGATATCGAGCTCGAGCTCGCGTACGAGCAGGTCGAGCAGCTCGTCGCCGATGTTGTCGGCGACCTCGAGCCGGATCGCCTTGTTGAACCGCCGCCGGCGCAGCTCGAGCTCGACCGCTTCGAGCAGGTCGTCGGCTTCGTCCTCCTCGAACGCGAGGTCGGCGTTGCGAGTGACCCTGAACATCGCCCATTCCTCGACGATCATGCCGACGAAGAGTGTGTGCAGGTGCGCCGCCACGACCTCCTCGGCCGGGACGAAGCGACCGTCGCCGAGTGCCAAGAGGCGCGGGAAGACGTCGGGGATCTTGAGCCGTACGAACCTGCGCTCGCCGGTGTCGGGGTCGGCGACGTGGGCGGCGATGCTGAGCGCCAGATTCGAGATGTACGGGAACGGATGGGCTGGGTCGACCGCCAGTGGCGTCAGCACGGGGAAGATGCGAGCGTCGTAGTACCGGCGCATCTCGGCCCGGTCGGCGGGCCCGAGGTCGTCCCAGGAGACGACGTCGATGCCCTCCTTGGCGAGCGCCGGCCGCAGCTCGTCGATGTACACCGCCTCCTGCCCGGCGATCAGCTCACCGACCACGGCCGAGATCTCGGTGAGCTGCTGGAGCGGGGTGCGCCCGTCCCAGGTGGGATCGTCGATGCCGGCCGCGATCTGGTCGCGCAGGGCGGCCACCCGCACCTGGAAGAACTCGTCGAGGTTGGTCGAGACGATCGCGCAGAACTTGGCCCGCTCGAGCAGCGGGATGCCCGGCTCCTCGGCCAATCCGAGGACCCGGCAGTTGAACTCGAGCCAGCTCAGCTCGCGGTTGACCTGCCGATGTTCGCCGAGCGGCGCGGCAACGTCGGTGATCACGTCTGTCATCCCCATGCCCCCCGGCGCCGACGACTCCTGGTCACTCCACGCCGTCGGGCAGACCGAGCTCCCACTCGATCGAGATGTACTCGCGCTCGGCGTCGCGGTTGATGCGCTCCTTGTTGCGGCGGAACTGGGGATCGTCACGAGGCAGCAGCACCAGCCGTGCCAACGCCCTCGCCCGGAACTCGTCGAGCACCTTGTGGTCGCCCCAGTCGCCGTAGACCTCCCAGTGCGGCGACACCGGACCCAGGTAGACGATCCGGGCGTGCGCTCGCGGCGCAATTTCCTCGACGACATCCGACATGGTGCGCACTTTACCGGTCGCTGTTCCAGGCGTTGTCAGAGTGCGGTCACACCGACACCAGTACATGACGAAACGATGGACATTTGTTTACAGTTCCATTACGCTTTGCGTCCTAGCGGGAACCGCAGCTGCGTACAGAACGTAGTAACCGAGTAGATCCCTTCACACAGACGACCAGTGACGATGCATAGACGACTGCGCTTGCGGGAAACCCATCACATCAACTCGAGCGCAGACAGATCGACACAGGAGGCGACCAGATGACCCCCAGCGCCAACACCGGCACCTCGCTCCCCCTCATTGCCGACCCTGACTCGACCACGGGATGGATGGCCCTCGGATTGTGCCGGATGTACGCGCCATCGACGTTCTTCCCCAGCGACGGGGTCGGGGTCGACAAGGCTCGCAAGATCTGCGCCAGCTGCCCGGTCAAGAACGAATGCCTCGAGCACGCGTTGGAGCACCGCATCGAACACGGTGTCTGGGGTGGCTGCAGCGAACGTGAGCGCCGCAGGATCCTGAAGCGCCGGCGCGACCTGGCTGTGAACTAGCTGCTCCTGAACTCGCCGGTCGTGAACTCGCTGACCGCCGCCTGGTTGCGCTCGCTCAGCCCGGCGGCGGGGGCGGCGGCATGTTCGAGGGCGGGGGCGGCGGCACGACAGCCTGTGGCGTCTGTACCTGCTGCACCGGTTGAGCCGCAGACTTGTCGTCCTTCATGCCCTCGGCCAGCCCGTCCTTGAACTCCTTCTGGGCCTTGCCCAGGTTCTTGGCGAGCTTCGGCAGCTGCGAGCCACCGAACACGAGCAACACGATGATCAGGACGATGATGAGCTCGCCGGATCCGAAACTTCCCATGCGGCGAACTCTAATCCCACGCCGACCCACCGAGACTGGCGGCGAGGAATATTCCCGAAACTAGGCGCCGACGATCGAGCGCGCCGCCTGGGCGCGTTGACGCCGGATGCGACGCCGCTCGCGCTCGCTCAGTCCGCCCCAGATGCCGAACTTCTCGCCGTTCTGGAGGGCGAACTCGAGGCATTGCTCACGCACAACGCACCCGCGGCACACTTCCTTGGCCTCTCGCGTCGAGGCGCCCCGTTCCGGAAAGAACAGATCGGGGTCGACGCCCAAGCAGTTCGCATCGTCCTGCCAGTTCTCCGGAAGAATTGCCGGCTCCGTGCTGTCGTCGTGCATATGTGGACCCCCCTGCCTTGGTGTCCGCGTGTGTACCGCGAGCCTGTTCCGTGCGGTCGCTCTGTGGCCGATACACCCGTGTAACTACATTGGTGTAAGTCTCGCATACCATACCGGATTCCCGCAAGGGCGCATTTCGCGACGGTGTGAACAGGACCGTCGCGCGACGTCTGAGCAGCCCCCGTCAACTGGCGCGGCGACGCGTGAGCCGGCGGCGGTGTTCGAGAAAATCGACCAGCACGTAGTCCCCCAGCGCTTCGTTCGTCGTGTAGAACGCGCGCCCACGATTGATCTGCGTCATCTTCTCGATGAACGCGGTCAGCGCGCTCGTGGCGTCGAGCACGAAGGTGTTGATGCGGATGCCGTCGCGCGTGCAACGCATCACCTCGCGCAGCGTCGCTTCGACCGTCTCGCGCACGGGCGGATAGTTGAAGTAGATGTCGCCGGCCGGGGTGATGTGCGCCGTCGGCTCGCCGTCGGTGATCATCAGGATCTGCTTGTTGCCGCTCTGCTTGGCAAGCAGTTGGCGGGCGAGCGTGAAGCCGTGGTGCATGTTGGTGCCGTAGACGAAGTCCCACGACACCTCGGGCAGTTGATCGGCGGTGATCACGCGCGCGGTCTCGCTGAAACCGACGAGGCCGAGGTAGTCGCGCGGGAACTGCGACGAGATCAGGTGGTGCAACGCCATCGCCACCTTCTTCGCCGGCAGGAAGTTGTCGCGCATCGGCATCGACATCGACAGGTCGAGCATCAACACCGTGCTCGACCGCGTGAGGTGCTCGGTGCGCTCGATCTCGAAATCGTCGGAGTGCAGGATGACCGGTGTGCCCCCGCCCTGACGCCTGATCGCGTTGCGGATCGTGCGCTGCAGGTCGAGCTGGAACGGGTCGCCGAACTCGTACGCCTTGGTCTGGTACGAGCGCTCGTGACCGAGCCCTTCGCGGTGCTGCTGGTGCTGGCCGAGACGTTCCTTCGTCAGTTCCGAGAAGAGATCGCGCAGGGCGTTCGAGCCGATCGCGCGCAGCCCGCGCGGCGTCAGCTCCAACCGACCTTCCTTGGTCTCGATCAGGCCCGCTTCCTCGAGCATCTTCGTGAGCTGGCTCAACCGCTCGAGCGACCGCGCCGCGTCGTCGCCGAGGAGATCGCGGACACGGTCCATGTCGGCCTCGGCGAGCGCCGCCGGATTGGTGGCGCTCTGGAGCAGATGCTCGAGCTGATCGAGATCGCCGAGATCGTGCATCGCCTGCATGGCGTCGGAGAACCCCATCGGATCCTGCCCGTCGAAGTCGTACGACTGACCCCAGTTCATCTGCGGGAACATGCCGCGCAGGTTGGAACCGAGTTGGTCGAGCTGCCACCGCAGGTCCATGTCGTCGAGCAGCTGTTGGGCGAGCTGCTGCAACTGCGAGCGCTGCTCGGGGGTCATCGAGTTGAGCATCGCCTGCATCGCCGCCATCCGGCGGGCGATCTGTTCGAGCAGCTCGTCGAGAGTCTCGGGGTTCTCGGGGAAGAAGTCGCCGAACTGCTCCATGAACTGTTCGAAGCCCGGGTCTTCGCCCCGCTGGCGACGTTCGAGCATCTCGTTCAGACCGGCCAGCATGTCCTTCATGTGCTGCATGTCTTGCGGCGACATGCCCTGCATCCCGTCGGACATCTGATCGACGACCTGCTGCATGAGTTGTTCACGCAGACGTTCCATCAGTTGCTCGAATCGCTGCCGCGCCTCGTCAGACTCGAAGTCGTAGCTGCTGAGGTCGCGCACCTTGCCGGCGAGGTCGGGCGGCATCAGGTCGAGCTGCATGTGTCGCTCGGCAGCCGTGTCGCGGGCCGTTTGCATCCGGCGGTCGTCGCCGCTCGTCTCGGCATCGCGCACGGCATTGTCGATCGCGTGCCGCTCCTCGTCGATGATGTCGTCGAGCTCGCGGTTGATCTCGTCGTAGACGCCGCCGAGGTCGTGCCGTTCGAGGCGCTGCTGGCGCTCTTCGCGCAGCCGGTTGAGCAGATCGCGGACGCCTTGCAGGCGTTCACCGTCCTGGCCGCGCATACCTTCCTGCAGCATCCGCCGCAGGGCGGCGTTGACGTCGCCGTGATACAGCAGTTCGTCGGTCAACTGATCGAACAACAGATCGGCGTCGATGTCGAACCCGCGCTGGGTTCCGTCCCAACGCGAGTACGTGAAACGTGACGCCATTGCGGTCACCGTACCCCCGCGATGAGCACCGTGCTTGGTCAGTACCGGCCCTATTCTTGGCGGCATGCGGGTGCCGCGGACGTTCGTCTTTGTCGACCTGTCCGGGTTCACGAACTACACCGCGGCGTACGGCGACGACGCCGCCGGTCGGATCCTCAGCACGTTCCGGGCGCTCGTGCGCGAGGTCGCGTCCGAGCGCGGCACACGGGTCGCCAAATGGCTGGGTGACGGCTGCATGATCGTGTCGATCGACCAGGCGGCGGCGCTCGAGTTCGTGATGGATCTCGAACGCCGGGCGTCGAGCGTGTGTGCGCCACTCACGCTGCGGGCGGGCATCGCCACCGGACACGCGTTGTTGTTCGAAGGTGACGACTACATCGGCTCGGCGGTCAACATGGCGGCGCGGCTGTGCGACCATGCCACCAACTTCGACGTGCTGATGCCGACGATGCATCTCGATCGGCTTCCGCCCGGCGTCACCGCCGAGCCCTACGGCGAGATCGAGCTGCGCGGCTTCCCCGGCACGATCGACGTGATCCGCCTGCACGGTGCGCCCACGACCGTCAGAAACGACACCGGCGAACTCTGGACCCGCAATCCGCTGGTCTGACCTCGCGTCGCGTGTTGCTCCACCTCCGCGCCGGTGTGCGTCTGCAATTGCTCTTGAAGGAGACGCCGCCGCGGCGCGACACCGTTCATGTCGGTGATGGGTGAACTGGTCACCAAATTCGTTGCGCGTCTGCGGCAATGCGGTGACCAGTACGCCCGGGCGGGGTGTCCTCGTCTGAGTCGACAGGCCAGCCTGTCAGGAAAGCCAATGGAATCAAGGGTCCTGTGACAGGCCAGCCTGTCGACTAAAGGAGGGCACCCCCGGCAGAGCCCGCTGACGAAAGCCGGGCGACGGGCGAACGCTCGAACGAGAGCCGCACGCGACGCCACAGCACCTCCCGCCTCAAGAGCAAAAGCACCCCCAACCCGCGCCGACGTGAGCAAGCACGCGCGCGGTCAGCGCTTGCTGCGGTATGTCGCGTGGGTGCCGGAGGTGTCCTTGTTGAGCCGCTTCGAGAGGTGCAGGCCCTCCAGCACGAACTCCGCGGCCGCGGCCACCGCCGCTGGTGACGAGTCGTTCGGCGTGAGCTGCGACACCGGCGCGCGCAATGCCGGGACTTCGGCGACTACCGCCGCGAGGTGATCGCTCGACAGGTCCTCGCCGGTGTGCACCACCAACCCCTCTTCGAACGCATCGACGATCGGTGTCGAGTAGGACGGGTCGAACTTGTCCTTGAAGACGGTCAGCACCGCGCCCTTCACGAGGTTCTCGAAGATCGCGCCCTCGCGGCCATCGTCGAGCGCCTCGATCTCGATCTTGCCGATCGAGCTGGCGGCGAGTGCCTCGAGGTCGTCGACGCGGGCGACGATCGAGCGCTCCCCCGCCCGCAGGCCACGCCGCAGCGCGTTGGCGGCGAGCGCTTCGTAGTTGGACACGCTCAAGCGCACACTGACACCGCTGCGTTGGTTGACGTGAGCGTTGTCGCGGGCGAGTTGGCTGATCGTGGCGACGACCAGCGCGAGGTAGTCGGGCACGCTGACGGCGACCGATTCGCCGACCGACAGCGGGCGCGCCTCTTGGCGCATGATGTCGTGCTCGATGTCGACGTCGAGCGGGTAGTGCGTGCGGATCTGTGACCCGAACCGGTCTTTGAGCGGCGTGATGATGCGACCCCGGTTCGTGTAGTCCTCAGGGTTGGCGGAAGCGACCAACATCACGTCGAGCGGCAGTCGGATCTTGTAGCCACGGATCTGGACATCGCGCTCCTCGAGCACGTTCAGCATGCCGACCTGGATTCGCTCGGCGAGATCGGGAAGCTCGTTGATCGCGAAGATGCCGCGGTTCGTACGCGGCACGAGTCCGTAGTGCAACGTCAACTCGTCGGACAGATAACGACCTTCGGCGACCTTGATCGGGTCGACCTCGCCGATCAGATCGGCGATCGAGGTGTCGGGCGTCGCCAACTTCTCGCCGTATCGCTGGTCGCGGTGGACCCAGTCGATCGCGGTGTCGTCGCCCAGTTCGGCAACGAGATCCCGGGCGTACCGCGACACCGGATGGTATGGGTCGTCGTTGATCTCACTGCCGGCGACGATCGGCATCCATTCGTCGAGCAGCCCGGTGAGCGAGCGGATCATGCGGGTCTTGGCCTGGCCCCGCTCGCCGAGGAAGATCACGTCGTGACCGGCAAGCAGCGCGTTCTCGAGCTGTGGCATCACGGTCTGGTCGTAGCCGAGCACACCGGCGAACAGCGGCTGCCCGCGACGGATGAGCTCGACGGCGTTGGCGCGGATCTCTTCCTTGACGGGACGCGACCTCCAACCCGATGCTCGTAGTTGCCCGATCGTCGTCCCACGCTCAGCCATGGTCCGAACCTATCCCGCTCGACGTCGAGGTCGCTCGCGCTCATGACAATGGTCGCTGGCGCTCATGACAATGGTCGCTGGCGCTCATGACAATGGTCGCTCGCGCTCATGACAATGGTCGCTCGCGCTCGCTCTCAGAAGAGGGGGCGGCCACTCGTTACCATCCCGACGATGGAGCTCAACGGCGTGTGGCGCGCGGCGCATGCCGACGACGATCTGCGCCGTGATGCGATCGGGCTCGACGCCGACGACTCGACGTGGGCCGAGCTCGCGCTACCGGGGCACTGGCGACGCCATCCCGAGTTCGCCACCAGCGATGGCCCGGTGCTCTACCGCAGGCGGTACGAACAGGCAGGACCGCCCGACGGCAGGCGCCGCTGGTTGACGCTCGGTGGGATCTTCTACCAGGCCGATGTCTGGCTCGACGGCGCCTACCTCGGCGATCCAGAGGGCTACTTCATGCCGCACACGTTCGACATCACGGCGCTCTCGCGCATCGGCGACGAGCACGTCGTGGCGATCGAGGTCGCCTGCCCACCCCAGCGCAGCCATCGCGGGCGGCGTTCGATCACCGGCATCTTCCAGCACTGGGACGGCATCGACCGCACCTGGAACCCGGGCGGCATCTGGCGCCCGGTGAACGTCTACGACACCGGCCCCGTTCGCATCGACCGCTTCCGCGTGCTGTGCCGCGACGCCGACGAATCGCGCGCCCACATGCTGCTCTCGGCGCGTCTCGACAGCGACGGATCGCGCGGCGTCACGCTGCTCACACTCGTCGACGGTGTCGTGGTCGCCGACGAGGAACGCCGGTTGGCAGCGGGGCTGAACGAGGTCAACTGGACGCTCGACATCGGCGATCCGAAACTGTGGTGGCCACGCGCGCTCGGCGACCAGCCGCTGACGACAATCGACGTGATGGTCGTAGTCGATGGCGAATTGAGCGACCGTCGCTCACGCCGGACCGGGCTGCGATACGTGGCATGGAATGACTGGACCTGCTCGGTCAATGGCGAGCGGTTGTTCATCAAGGGCGCCAACCTGCTCCCCACGCGCATCGCGCTCGCCGAGGTCAGCGCGGCCGACGCGCGACGCGACATCGAGCTGGCGGCGGAAGCCGGACTCGACGCGCTACGCGTGCACGGCCACATCGCCACGCCCGGCACGTACGACGCCGCCGACGAGCTGGGAGTGCTACTGCTGCAGGATTTCCCGCTGCAGTGGGGGTATGCCCGATCGGTTCGGACGCAGGCCGTCGCCCAGGCGCGTGCTGCCGTCGACTTCCTCGGCCACCATCCCTCGATCGTGCAATGGAACGCCCACAACGAACCCACCGCCGTGGCGTTCGGCATCGAAGGCGACAGCACGTCGTCGCGGCTGCGCTACATGGCCGCGCAGCAACTGCCGTCGTGGAACAAGACGGTGCTCGACCGGTGGGTCAAGCGCTCGTTCGAGCGCGCCGACCCGACGCGGCTCGCGGTGCCACACTCGGGCGTGTTGCCGCACTTCCCCCTGCTCGACGGCACCGACAGCCACCTCTACTTCGGCTGGTATCACGGCGACGTCCGCGACATCGAGCGGCTCGCGTCCGCCGTGCCTCGCGTCGTACGGTTCGTGTCGGAGTTCGGCGCCCAGGCTGTTCCGGAGACCGCCGACTACATCGATCCCGGCGACTGGCCCGACCTCGATTGGGACGACCTCGCCGTGCATCACGGGCTGCAGAAGTGGGCGTTCGACGAGCGCGTGCCGCCCGCCAGTTTCGACACGTTCGACGAGTGGCGGCACGCGACACAGACGTATCAAGCCGAGTTGGTCCGCCATCACATCGAAGTGCTGCGGCGGCTCAAGTACCGACCGGCGGGCGGCTTCTGCGTGTTCGCGCTCAACGACCCGGCGCCGGCCGTCTCGTGGAGCCTGCTCGACCACGAGCGGGTGCCCAAGGCGGCGTGGGAGGCGCTTGGGCGGGCGTGCCGACCGGTGATCGTGGTCGCCGAACGACCGCCGTCGATCGTGACGCGCGGCGACCGTCTCGAGCTCGACGTGCACGCCATCAACGACCTCCGCTACCCGGTCGACCCGGCCGTCGTCGACGTCGTGGCACGGTGGGCGGGCGGCAAGCACCGGTGGCGATTCGGCGGTGCGGTCGGAGCCGACGAGTGCATCAAGGTCGGCAGGATCGAGCTCGACGTGCCGAACACGTTGGGAGCGTTGACGTTCGATCTCACGTTGACCGCCGGCGACATCACCGCCACCAATCACTACGCGTCAGTGGTGACCGTCGAGCCGGTTCCGTTCGCGTCCCGCCCCTGATCGGGTCAGACCCGCGACAGCTTCTTGCGGTTCTTGAACTTCGACTTGAGGTAGTCGGCGTTCATGAGCGCGATCACGTCGATCGAGATCTCCTTCGGGCACGCCGCCTCGCACTCGCCATGGTTGGTGCAGGAACCGAAGTACGAGTCCATCGTCTCGACCATCGCCTGGACCCGGCTGTAGCGCTCGGCCTGGCCCTGCGGGAGCAGGTTGAGGTGCGTGATCTTGGCGCCGGTGAACAGGTTGGCGGCGCCGTTCGGGCAGGCCGCGACGCACGCGCCGCAACCGATGCACTCGGCGGCATCCATCGAGGCATCGGCGACCGGCTTGGGGACGGGGATGAGGTTGGCGTCGGGCGCGCCACCCGTCTCGGCTGTGATGAAGCCGCCGGCCTCGACGATGCGATCGAACGCCGCGCGGTCGACCATCAGGTCGCGCAGGATCGGGAAAGCGCTCGCCCGCCACGGCTCGACCGTGATCGTGTCGCCGTTGGCGAACTTGCGCATGTGCAACTGGCACGTGGCGGTGCCGCGCTGGGGACCGTGGGCGCGGCCGTTGATCATCAGCGAGCACGTCCCGCAGATCCCCTCGCGACAGTCGTGATCGAAGACGATCGCTTCCTTGCCCTCGGCGATCAGACGCTCGTTGACGACGTCGAGCAGTTCGAGGAACGATGCCTCGTCGCTGATCGAGTCGACGGCGTGGGTCTCGAACCGACCGTTGTCGTTCGGCCCTTCCTGCCGCCAGATGCGCAACGTCAGATTCGAAATCGGGCCACTCATTTGTAGCTCCTCGTCTGGAAGTGCACGACCTCGTACTCCAGCTCTTCCTTGTGGCGAGTGGGGGCCATCGGATCGCCGGTCCATTCCCAGGCGGCGACGTGGGCGAAATGCTCGTCGTCGCGCTTGGCCTCGCCGTCCTCCTCTTGGTACTCGGCGCGGAAGTGGCCACCGCACGACTCGTTGCGCTCGAGCGCATCGCGGCACATCAGCATCCCGAGCTCGAAGAAGTCGTCGACGCGGCCGGCCTTCTCGAGCGTCTGGTTGACGCTGTCGTCGCCGCCGGTGACGCGCAGGTCGGACTTGAACTCTGCATACAGCGCCGGCAGCTCGGAGAGCGCCTTCTCGAGCCCCTCCTTCGTGCGCTCCATGCCGCAGTAGTCCCAGATGATGCGACCGAGCTCGCGGTGGAAGTGATCGGGTGAACGCGTGCCGCCGATCGTCATGTACTCGCGGAACCGGTCGGACACCGCGGCCTCGGCCTGTTTGAAGGCCGCGTGATCGGCGCCGGGGATGGGCTTGTTCAACCATCCGGCGAGGAAGTTCGAGATCGTGTACGGCAGCACGAAGTAGCCGTCGGCCAGGCCCTGCATCAGCGCCGACGCGCCGAGCCGGTTGGCGCCGTGGTCGGAGAAGTTGGCCTCGCCGGCGCAGTAGAGACCGGGGATCGTGGTCATCAGTTCGTAGTCGACCCAGAGCCCACCCATCGTGTAGTGCGAGGCCGGGTAGATGCGCATCGGCACGTCGTAGGGATTCTCGCCGGTGATCCGCTCGTACATGTCGAACAGGTTCCCGTAGCGCTCCTTGACGACGTCCTCTCCGAGCCGGCCGATCGCCTCGGAGAAATCGAGGTACACACCGTTCTTGTGGGGGCCGACACCACGTCCGGAATCCACGGCCCGCTTGGCAGCGCGTGACGCGATGTCGCGCGGCGCCAGGTTGCCGAAGCTCGGGTACAACCGCTCGAGGTAGTAGTCACGCTCGCCTTCGGGCACCTTGTCGGGTGAGCGCTGGTCGTCGGGATCGTTCGGGACCCACACCCGACCGTCGTTCCGGAGCGACTCGGACATCAGCGTCAGCTTCGACTGGAACTCGTCGGCCTGCGGGATGCAGGTCGGGTGGATCTGGGTGTAGCAGGCGTTGGCGAACGCCGCGCCCTTGCGGTGCGCACGCCAGATCGCCGTGGCGTTGCACTGCATCGCGTTGGTCGACAGGAAGAATGCGTTGCCGTAGCCGCCTGTGGCGAGCACCACGGCGTGGGCGGCGTGCGACGAGATCTCACCGGTGACCAGGTCGCGACACACGATGCCGGCGCAGCGACCGTCGACGACGACGACGTCGACCAACTCCATACGGTTGAACAGGCGGATGCCACCCATGCCGACCTGCCGCGAGAACTGTTGGTACGCGCCGAGCAGCAGTTGCTGGCCCGTCTGCCCGCGGGCGTAGAACGTGCGGCTGACCTGGGCGCCGCCGAAGCTGCGGTTGTCGAGCAGGCCGCCGTACTCGCGGGCGAACGGAACACCCTGGGCGACCATCTGGTCGATGATGTTGAGCGACACCTGGGCGAGGCGGTACACGTTCGCCTCACGGGAGCGGAAGTCGCCGCCCTTGATGGTGTCGTAGAAGAGCCGGAAGACCGAGTCGCCGTCGCCCTTGTAGTTCTTGGCCGCATTGATGCCACCCTGGGCGGCGATCGAGTGCGCCCTGCGAGCGGAGTCGTGGAACGTGAACGCGTCGACCTGGTAGCCGAGCTCGGCGAGCGTCGCCGCCGCCGATGCGCCGGCAAGGCCGGTGCCGACGACGATGATCTTGAACTTGCGCTTGTTGGCGGGGTTGACCAACTTCTCGTTGGCCTTGAACGAATCCCACTTCTCGGCGAGCGGGCCGCCGGGAACCTTGGCGTCGAGCGTGATCATTCGCTTGGCTCCTCGGTGGGGGCGGTGACCGCCGCCGGGTCGTATTCGATCACGCCCGCCAACGTCATGATCGGGAACGACACGTTGCCCACGACGATCGCGGTGGCGATGCCGGTCGCGAGATGGCGGCGCCACTTGTTGAACCGTGGGTTGTTCCACCCCATCGACTGGAACAGGCTCCAGACGCCATGGAAGAGGTGGATGCCGAGCGCGATGTTGGCGACGATGTAGAGGATCGCCACCGGCACGCGGCTGAGGCTGGCGTCCATGTTGCGGTACACCTCGCCACGCACGAAGCCCGGGTTGAACCAGCCCCATGTGAAGTCGGCCAGGTGCCAGAAGAGGAACAGCAACACGATGATGCCGGTCCATCGCATGGTGCGGCTGGCGAAGTTGGCGATCTCGTAGTCACGCGCCGACTGGTACTTCACGGGCCGCGCCTTGCGGTTGATCACGGTCAGGCCGTAGGCGGCGTGGAGGTGGAGGATCAACGCTGCGATCAGGACGAGCCGCAGCATCCACAGGAACCACGTGCGAGGCAGGATCGGAACGAGGATCTCGCGCAGATACTCGCCGTAGACGTCGATGTCGTAACGGCCGTCGACCACACCGAGGTACACCTTGAGGTTGCCGAGCATGTGCATCACGACGAAGCCGATGCCGATGATGCCCGTGATCGCCATCACGTACTTCTTGCCGACCGCCGTCGAGTAGATGTCGAGAAGGAACGGCTTGCGACGGCGTGACCGCTTGGTGGCTGTGCCGGTGACCGGGCCGCGCTCGGTGGCCGGCGTGATCGTCTGAGCCATACCTGCGACGCTAGTCCTCGGCACCGGGTCAGGCGAAGAGAAGACCCCGCCTGATCTGCGAGAACGCGACCCCATCGGCGAAACCGATGGCATCGATCAGCTGGTGAAGTCGATCAACCGCTCCACGGCGCCGACGAGCTCCGGTTCGAGGTCGGCGTAGGTCCGGACCCTGCCGCGCAGCATCGGCCAGAAGCCGTCGAGGGCAACCCCGAGCGCGGCGCACATCCCCTGCTTCCACGGCTGCCCTCTGGGGACGTCGGGCCACCGGTCGAGCCCGAGCACCCGCGGCCGGATGCCGGCCCACACGTCGACGAACGGATGGCCGGTGATCAGGACCGCCGAGTCGTCGATCGCCGCCGCCAACCGAGTCTCCTTGGAGCCGGCGACGAGATGGTCGAGCAGGACGCCGAGCCGACGTTCCGGGCCTGGCCGGAATGCTCGCACCGACGTGGCCAGGTCGTCGGCTCCGTGCATCGGCTCGACGACGATGGCGAGCTCGCGCAGATCGTCGCCCCAGATGTGCTCGACGAGCTCCGCGTCGTGCTTGCCCTCGACCCAGATCCGGCTGGCGCGCGCGATGCGCGGCGCGGCGTCGCCGGCGATCGACCCAGAGTTGGTCAGACGGGCGGTGACTTCGCGCTGGGCCGGCGGCCGCACGAGTGTCACCGGCCTACCCTCGTAGAGGAAGCCACCCGGCTTCCACGTGAAGTGACGGAGATGTTGCCTGCGGTCGCGAAGCGTCACGGCCTCGAAGTTCCACCGCACGACGTCGCCGACGAACCCGCTCGCCCGGTCCTCGACCACCAGACCCGTCGTCACCTCGATGGTGGGATAGCGGGTCGGTGCACGCGAGGCAGCGAACTCGTCGAGGATGTCGCGTTCGTACGCCATGAACAGTCGAGTGTCGCACGCCCGCTCACGCGGAGCCTGGCACCGCGCGACTCCGCCAGCCTTGGGGGGTGAGGACCCAGTCGGCGACGCAGCCGTCGGGGAACGCGAACGGGGCGCGCAGCCCGGTGTGCGCGATCACGGCCGGCCGCGCAACCGGCATGAGCGTGCCGGCAGTCCGCCAGCGCCGCCAGCGAACGGCGGGCACCTCGGCGATGTCGGTCGCATCGCGCCCCAGGACATCGATCCGCCCGTGCACCACGCCGTCCTGGCGGAAACCGTCGTCGAGTGGTTCCGGAGCAGCGGTCGAATACCACTCGAGATCCATCGCGGTCGGCGTCGGCGTGCCGTACGCGCGACCCAACGCCTCATCCGGATCGTCGAGGGCGACGAAGTACGCCTCGTTGCCGATCGACCACTGCTCGAGCGGCGCGACGCAATGGTGCTCGGCCCACATCTCCGGTGCCTTGACGATGAACGGATCGACGCGAACCTTCACGTCCCACTCCGCGAGGTGCAGCAGGGGACGGCGCGACTGCACGAACGCCGACCAGTACCACGCCCGCGATCCGGTGATGCGGTGACCGGACACGAGACCGACCGACGCGTCGGGCGACCAGGCCGCGAACAGCCACTCGTCGGTGATGCCCGGCCCGTGCGGCAGCTCGTCGGCTCCGGAAGGACATTCACGACGCGGCGCGACGACCACGATCGGGCACACTAGATCGGTGCCCGAGACGACGGTCCGTTACCTCAGCCTTGCGTGGCTCCGTGAACTGACCCGCGAGGTCGCCGACAGCGAGACGCTCGCCGAACTGGCGCACGATCACACGATCGGCGTCACACAGTTCGTCAGCGACGGACCAGAGGGCGACGTCACGTATCACCTCCAGATCGGCGACGGTGAAGCGACGTTCGGTGCCGGACCGGCCGACCCCGAAGACGTGCGGATGGAACAGGACTGGGCGACGGCCGTCGCCGTCGCCACCGGCGAACTCAACGCTCAGGAGGCGTTCGTCACCGGACGCATCCGCTTCTACGGTGACCAGCAGCTGCTGATCGATTCGCAGCCGGTGTTCGCGGCTCTCGACGGCGTCTTCTCGGCGGTGCGCGACCGCACGCAGTACGAGTGACAAAGCGCGGCACGGGCGATGCCAGAGCTTCCCGAGGTGCAAGCGCATGCCGAACGGCTGTCGGCCGACTACAGCGGCCGGGTTCTGCAGCGATTCCAGCCGATCACGTTCACGGCGCTGAAGACGGCGGTGCCACCTCCCGACGCCGCATACGGACACGCGCTCGTCGACGTCGGCCGGCGTGGCAAGTTCCTGCTGTTGAACTTCGACACCGTGCAGTTCGCAGTGCACCTGATGCAGGGCGGACGGTTGCTGGTCGATCCCAAGCAGTCGGCCAAGCCACGCGGCGGTCAGGCACGATTCATCTTCGACGACGGTCCGGCGCTGCTGCTCACGGAGGCCGGCACCGAGCGCCGAGCCGGGGTCTGGGTGTATCCGGCCGGCGAGGCGCTCGACCTGCCGCCGTTGAGCGAGCTCGGACCTGAGGCCGATCAGATCGGACCGGAGGAGATGCTCGGGTTGTTCCAGGCGCGCAACCAACGCCTCCACGGTTTCCTCCGCGATCAACACGCGCTGGCAGGGCTCGGCCGTCGACTCGCCAACGAGGTGTGCTACACCGCCCGCCTCAGCCCGTTCGCGATGACCGGCAAGCTCGGCATCGAAGGCGCCGCCAAGGTCGTGGCCGCGATCCGCGAGTGTGTCGACGAGGGTCTCGCGTACGAGCGCACGCGTGATGACATGAGCGCGTCGAAGGACCGGCCTGGTGCCGTTCACGGAAGGACCGGCGAGCCGTGCCCCGTGTGCGGCGACGTCGTTCGCGCGGTCGAGTACTCCGGATACACCGTGAACTACTGCCCCACGTGTCAGACCGGCGGCAAAGTGCTCGCCGACAACACGACGAGCAAGTTCCTGAAGTAGCTCGTTTCGCGCGTCCGTTGGTCGAGACGATCGGCCAATCGAGGTCTGCCTACGATGCCGACGTGCGTATCGGAATCCTGACTCGCGAGTACCCGCCGGACGTCTACGGCGGTGCCGGCGTCCACGTCGACTTCCTGGTCCGTGAGCTCGTCAAGCTCGCCGAAGTCGAGGTCCATTGCATGGGCGCGCCCCGACCCGGTGCAACGGCGCACTCCGAGCACGATCCCCTGCTCGAGAACGCCAACGCTGCACTGCGCACGCTCGCCGCCGACCTGTCGATGGCCAACACGACAGTGGCGTGCGACATCGTCCACTCGCACACGTGGTACGCCAACATGGGCGGGCACTGGGCCAAGTTGTTGTACGACATCCCACACGTCGTGACGTCGCACTCGCTCGAACCGCAGCGGCCGTGGAAGGCCGAGCAACTCGGCGGCGGCTACCGCGTGTCGTCGTGGGCGGAGCGCACGGCATACGAGGCGGCAGAGGCTGTGATCGCGGTCAGCCACGGTTCGCGTCGTGACGTGTTGCAGTCGTACCCGAAGCTCGACGAGGCCAAGGTCCATGTCGTGCACAACGGGATCGACACCGACTTCTACAAGCCCGACCCGGCGACCGATGTGCTCGACCGGCTGGGAGTCGATCGCGACCGGCCGTCGGTCGTGTTCGTCGGCCGCATCACGCGCCAGAAGGGCGTGCCGCATCTGTTGCGCGCTGCGCTCCAGTTCGACGCGTCGGCACAACTGGTGCTGTTGGCGGGTGCCGCCGACACGCCCGAGTTGGCGGCCGAGACCGACGACGCGGTCGCGACGCTGCGCGCCAACCGCGACGCGGTGATCCTCGTGTCGGAGATGCTGCCTCGGGAAGAGGTGCGTCAGGTGCTCACGCACGGAACGGTGTTCGTGTGCCCGTCGGTGTACGAGCCGCTCGGAATCGTCAACCTCGAGGCGATGGCGTGCGAGACAGCGGTGGTCGCCAGCGACGTCGGTGGGATCCCGGAAGTGGTGGACGACGGCGAGACGGGATTGCTCGTGCACTACCAGGCGCACGATCCGAACGGCTTCGAGGCCGATCTCGCGGCGAGCGTCAACGAGCTGCTGCGCGATCCGGCGCGAGCACAGGCGATGGGTCTCGCCGGACGCCGGAGAGCGGTCGAGGAGTTCGGCTGGGACGCCGCCGCCCGGAAGACGATGGCGATCTACGAATCGCTGCTCTAGCGAGGGTCGTAGCGGCACACCCTGCCGGTCACGATCGAATTGCGCAGGTGCTCGGCCAGCTTGGGTTCGACTTCCTCAACGGCGTCGATCGCCCGCTTGACCGCCTTCGCGACTGCTGTGCGGGCACGCTCGGACGTGTCGGTGAACGTGCGTTGCGAGCCCGACAGGCCGAGCACGCGGCTCAACTCGTCACGTAGGTCCTCGCGTTCGAGTCGCAACGACTCGGCGCGAGCGATGTCGGCGTCGTCGTCGGCTTCGGCGATCTCGGCGTCGAGCTCGCGCACGCGCACGCGGTACGAATCGAGCGTCTGCCGGTCGACGACCTCGTGTCGTGCGCCGTCGATCACGCCGGCGCCGGCCAACTCGGCGGCCGCTACATCCTCACCGGGCCGGTCGACCAGCACCTTGACGTATTGCATCCCGACGAGGTTGGGAACCTCGGCCCGTGACGCCCCGGAGACGACGACCCAGCGATTGCCGATGCGTTGAACAGTGCACGCCGGCGCGGCTTGCGGGTTGGCGTCGAGCGCGGCGAGCCATTCGACCCACTCGGCGCGTCGCGCCGTCATGCCCATCGACGCCGCCTCCTCGATCGCGACCGACAGCAGCAACTCCGCCCGCGCGCGACCACCGCCCGACACCGCCAACGCCCGCGCCAGTTCCGCCTTGGCGATCGCCGCCATCGGACGATTGCCGATCCGCTCGTCGGCGGCGAGCGCCCGCTCGAAGTGCTCGAGTGCGAGTGGGTGGTCGCCGAACGCCTGCGCCGCGAGTGCGAGCGGGCGTTCGGCAGACCCAAGACACGTGACCGCCAGTGACGGCACGAGCGGCAACGACGCGAACGGCCGCAGGGCGGCGTACACATCGCGAGCGAGCACCGGGTCGTCGAGCGCGATGGCGACGTCGGCAAGCGACGCCAGCGCCACGAGCGACGTGCTCGACGGGACGATGTCGGCGGGACGCATGCCGCCGAGGATCGAGCGCGCTCGCTCGGTGTCGCCGGCGCGTGCGGCGACACCGGCGATCGATGCGCGCAACGCCCGCTCGCGGGCCATCATCAGCGGCGAGTCGACGACCGTCGGAACAAGCTCGAGCAGTTCTGCCTCGCGCCCTTGCAGCGAGCGGATGCGCATCACATGGGCGGCGTAGTAGCCGGTGGCATCGGCATCCCCGACTGCGGTTCCCAACTCGAACGCCGCCCGCGCCGCTTCCTCCGCCTCGTCGATCCGCCCCTCGCGCGTCATGCGCATCACGTCGATCAGCGCCACCACGTAGGCGATGCTCATGCATCCGAGCGCGTCGACGCGTTGGCGCAACTCCCCCAACGATCGTTCGGCGCCGGGCCGGTCGAGTTGGTACAGGTCGACCGTTCGCCACATCAACCCCATGACGGCCAGCAATCCCTCGCCCGCCGCCGACGCCACGACGATCAGCTCCTCGGCGAGCGGCAGCAACTCCGTCGCCGAGCCCGGCGCCATGAGCGCGTGGTGGGCGAGCGAGAGTGCCTCCGCCAACACCGAGCCGTCGCCGCACTCGCGGGCGCGGGCAAGCGCCTCGCGAACGGGTTCGACCGGAGCGCCGTCGTAGACGGCCTCGGCGGCGAGCCGCATCTCGAGCCGGCGCCGCAAGGGGAGTTGGTCGTCACCGAGCGCCACCAGGGCGCGGCGCTGACTGGCGAGCATGCGCTGCTGGTCGATCGGATCGCGGTGTTCGTTGAGCCACACGCCGCCGAGCCCGGCCGCGGCGCGGGCGAGCGTGATCGTGTCGCGGTCGTCGTCGGCGACATCGACGGCATGGCGGAACAGGCGGCGCGCCTCGGCCAGCCGTCCGCACGCAAGCACTGCCTCGGCGTGTTCGACGGGGAGCGAGGCCCACGCCGAGCGCCGCGGCAGGTGCTCGCTCGTAGCGATCGCGTCTGCGAACAGAGCCGCCGCCCGCTCGTAGGCAAACCCGCGACGCATCGCTCTCGCCGCCGCCACCGATGCCTCGACGGCGACGGCAGCGCGCTCGGCAGAGAGCGGCACCGCCGCCAGTGCATGATGAGCGCGCCGCGTCAGCTGCTCGACGCGATCATCGTCGGCGAGCAGGTCGGCCATCGCCGCGTGGGCCGCCAACCGCTCCGTCTCCCCGACGGTCTCGAGCACGGCGTCGTGGATGAGGTCGTGCTCGAAGCGGACCTCGTCACGCTCGACGTGCAGCAACGCCCGCTCAGCGGCGGCGCGCAACGCACCGGCGACGGCAGCGGTGGACGCGCCCGACACACTGGCGATCTCACCGACGGTGGCGCCGTTGCCGATCACCGAGGCGACGCCCACGAGGATGCGGTCCGCCGGCGGCAGCGTGGCGACGGCATCGGAGATCGCCGACGTCACCGTCGCATCGGTGGCGCCGGACGCGCCGGCCGCGATCGCGCGAGTGAGCAACAGCGGGTTGCCGCCCGTCACGCGTGTCAACGTGATCACGGTCGACGGATCGGGTTCGGCAGTCGACGCCGACAACAGCGCGATCGTCTCGCGCAAGTCGAACGGAACGAGCGGCAGCACGGTTGCATCGCGCTCGACCGAATCGACGACCTCGGCGATCGCCGGGTCATCCGGAATCACATCGCGACGCAACAGCAAGATCAGCAATCGCGTCCGGTCGAGCGTGCGGGCGATGAAGCGAACGAGCAGCAACGTCCCGGCATCGGCGGCGTGGACGTCGTCGATGACAAGCATCAGCGGTTGCTCGGCGGCCGCTTCGCGAAGCCGTTCGGCGACCGCCGCGAAGCGGGCGAAGCGCTCGGGGTCGACGCGCTCGTCGCCGGGATCGTCGGCGAGCAACGTCTCGCCGCGCTTGCCGAGCAGTTCGGACAGCATCGGTTGCCACGGCCACAAAGGCGGTGCGCCGCCATGAGGCCAGCACCGGCCCCACACCGCGCGGAATCCGTTCGCCTCGGCCTCAGCGACGGCGCGGTCGGCAAGGAACGTCTTGCCGACGCCGGGATCGCCGCGCACGACGAGCAGGCGTCGCCGTCCGGCTGCGGCCTCGACGCTCGCCTGGCTCAGCGTGTCGAGCTCACGCCGGCGCCCGACGAATGGGGCCGCCATGACGCTCACAGTAACGAGCCGACGCGGAAAACGAAGGTGCCCGAACGGGCCGTCACGTGCGCGGTCAATCTGCGGTCAGGATGCTGGCTTGGGTGAACATCACGGCGATCTCGTGCGGCATGTGCGACAACGCCTCGATGTCGAGGTGCACCAAGGCGAGGATGCTGGCCGTCATCTCGATCCGCGCCGACGACGGCATACCGTTCGGCCAGAGGATCGCCTTGGCCTGGTTCTCGTCGAGGAAGTCGGAGAATCGTACGAGAAAGCCCCCCTTCTGCTCGTGGGGCGTGACCTCCTCGATCGTCAGCGGCTTGGCATCGGGAGGCGTGTCCCATGACCACCGGCCGGGCCGACCTGAGATCTGCTCCTTGATGTCGTTCCAGTACTCGATCAGCACCGCGTCACCAGCGTCGAGCTGACCGGCAGTCGGGAAGAACTTCTTGAAGACATCGTCCGTCCAGTAGTAGAGGACCTCGTCCCGGATCTGCAGCCAGGCCGCCTCGTAGGGGTCGTGCGAGGCGTCCTCCGGGTCGATCACCCGTGGCCCGTCCGGATATTGGAGGAAGTACTTGCGATCGGTCTCGGCGTAGAGCTGTTCGCGTGTCGGCAGGGTCATGGCGCCTCCTCATGTCGTCTGTCCCTGAACGCGTGACGCCGGCGTGCCACGCCGTGTCACGTCACCGGTTTCGCCCCGTAGTGCCAGCCAGACGATCCCCTAACCTGGGCGAACCATGGCGAACATTCCGGACCGGCCGACGTTGGACGGCATCGACGGGCGCTGGGCCGACCAGTGGGCCGCCGATGACCTCTATCGATTCGACCGCGCCGCGGTGCGCGACGACGTGTTCGCGATCGACACGCCGCCGCCGACGGTGTCGGGCTCGCTCCACGTCGGGCACGTGTTCAGCTACACACACACCGACACCGTGGCGCGCTTCCAACGCATGCGCGGCAAGCAGGTCTTCTACCCGATGGGGTGGGACGACAACGGGCTGCCCACCGAGCGGCGCGTGCAGAACTACTTCGGCGTGCGTTGCGACCCCAGCCAGCAGTACGTCGCCGGGTTCGAGCCGCCGTTCCGGGGCGATCCGCCGAAGGGCCATCAGGCGGTGCCGATCTCGCGTCCCAACTTCCTCGAGCTGTGCGACGAGCTGGTCGCGATCGACGAGAAGATGTTCGAGGCGCTGTTCCGCCGGCTCGGCCTGAGCGTCGACTGGTCGTTGCTGTACGCCACCATCGACGTCCGCAGCCGGCGAGCCAGCCAGCGGGCGTTCCTCCGCAACCTTGCTCGCGGCGAGGCTTACAGCCAGGAAGCGCCAACGCTGTGGGACGTCGACTTCCAGACCGCCGTCGCCCAGGCCGAGATGGAGGACCGGCAGCGCCCCGGCGCCTACCACCAAGTCGCGTTCACGCGCGAAGACGGTGCCGCGCCCATCGTGATCGACACGACGCGGCCTGAGTTGATCGCGGCCTGCGTCGCACTGGTCGCTCACCCTGACGACGATCGGTACAAGCCGTTGTTCGGCACGACCGTCATCACCCCGCTGTACGGGGTCAGCGTGCCGATCGTCGCCCACGAGCTCGCCCAGCCCGACAAGGGCACGGGCATCGCCATGATCTGCACGTTCGGTGACGTCACCGACGTCATCTGGTGGCGCGAGCTCGATCTGCCCACCCGGACGATCGTCGGCCGCAACGGACGCTTGCTCGCCGACGCGCCCGACGGCGTCGATCCCGCCGCGTTCGCGGCGATCGCCGGCGAGACGATCAAACAGGCGCAGCGCGTCGTCGTCGAGCAGTTGCGCGAGTCGGGGGCGCTGATCGGCGAACCGCGGCCGATCGAGCATCCGGTCAAGTTCTACGAGAAGGGCGATCGACCGCTCGAGATCGTGGCCAGCCGGCAGTGGTACATCCGCAATGGCGGGCGCTCGAAGGAGCTCCAACTCGAGCTGATCGGCCGCGGCCGCGAGATGGCGTGGCATCCCGCGTACATGCGGCATCGCTACGAGAACTGGATCGAAGGGCTCAACGGCGACTGGCTCGTCAGTCGCCAGCGGTTCTTCGGTGTGCCCGTGCCGGTCTGGTATCGGCTCGACGAGCACGGCGAACCCGACCACGACCATCCGCTGCTCCCGCTCGAAGCGGTCCTGCCGATCGACCCGTCGACCGACGTCCCCGACGGATTCACACCCGACCAGCGCAACCAGCCCAACGGATTCGCGGGCGACCCCGACATCTTCGACACATGGGCGACGTCGTCGCTGACACCTCAGATTGCGGGGTGCTGGGAGGAAGCGGGCAGCGACCTGTTCCCGCGTGTGTTCCCGATGGACATGCGGCCGCAGGCCCACGACATCATCCGCACGTGGCTGTTCGCCACGGTTGTCCGCAGCCACTACGAGCACGACGCCGCGCCGTGGTCGAACTGCGCACTGTCTGGGTGGATCCTCGATCCCGACCGCAAGAAGATGTCGAAGTCGAAGGGCAACGTCGTCACGCCGATGGATCTGTTCGACACGTACGGCAGCGACGCCGTGCGGTACTGGGCGGCGTGCGCACGCCCCGGCACCGACGCCGCGTTCAGCGAAGACCAGATGAAGGTCGGACGCAAGCTGGCGACGAAGTTGCTCAATCTCAGCAAATTCGCGCTCGGAATCGGCGAGCCGTCAGCCGACGCGATCGCTACCGATCCCGTCGACCTCTCGATGCTCGCCAAGCTCGATGCCGTCGTGGCCGAGGCCACCGAGGCGTTCGAGGCATTCGACTACGCCCGGGCGCTCGAGCGCACCGAGTCGTTCTTCTGGTGGTTCTGCGACGACTACGTCGAACTCGTCAAGGGCCGTGGCTACGGATCGCGCGGCGACGAGGGGGCGAGCTCGGCTCGGGCCGCCCTGCGTGTTGCCTTGAGCGCTCTGCAGCGGCTGCTCGCTCCGATCCTGCCATTCGCCACCGAAGAGACGTGGAGCTGGTGGCAGGACGGCAGCATCCACATCCAGCCGTGGCCGCAGGCCGCCGCGGCAGGCGGTGATCCTGCGGTCGTCGACCCCGCACTCGAAGCGCTGGCGCGTGTGCGGCGCACGAAGACCGAGGCCAAGGTCAGCCAGCGCGCCGAGGTGGCGCGGCTCGTGGTCACGCTGCCGGCCGCGGCCCACGACGCGCTTCGCGCCGGCACGGCCGATCTGTTGGAGGCGGGGTCGATCGCGGCGATCGAAGTGGTCGCCGGCGATCAGTTCGATTGCGTCGTCGAGTTGGCGACCGCCCCGTGAGCAGGCGTGTCGGTTAGCATGCCCCCGATGCGCGCGAAGTTGGGACGTGTTGCAGCAGTCGTGATGATCGGAGGCGCGTCGATCATCGCGTTCGCAGCGGCGGCCGATGCGTCCACTCCGCCGCCCGTCGTCGACGAGGCCGACACCACCACGACGACGACCGAAGCGCCGACCACGACCGTCGTGCCGCTGGTCGTCGACCAGCCAGGCGTGACCCCGCGCCGGGGCACGCAGTTGCAGGTCACACCGACCGAACCGCCGCCCTCGACGACCACCACCCTGCCGCCGCCACCGCCCGACCAGCTCCCCGCCAACTCGGGCAGCGGGCGCCGCGCCGTCTACTCGAAGCATCTGCAGCGGGTGTGGACGGTCGAAGCCGACGGCACCGTGTCGCAGACGCACCGCGTGTCGGGGCGCCTGACCTGGAACCAGCCGCTGCCAGGCACGTACAGCGTGTTCTCGAAGTCGATGTACACGTGCAACATCAAGCACCCGAACATCTGCTGGCGCTACATGGTGCGCTTCGCACACGGCGGCGACGACGGCGACAACATCGGATTCCACGAGATCCCGAAGAAGGACGGCGTGCCGGTGCAGACCGTCGCCCAACTCGGTCAGCCGCTCTCGGGCGGATGCGTGCGCCAAGCGACGGCCGATGCGATCTACATGTGGAACTGGGCGCCGGTCGGCACCAAGGTCGTCGTCCTCGCGTAGCCGACGCGCACAGGGCGCCGGAAGGCGTCTGAAATCGACCGGTACGCTGGCTGTCTTCCATGGCCGAGACGACCCCCGAGAAACGCCGCAAGCCGCGCCGGACTTGGCCGCAACGGCTGACGATCGTCGCCGTGTTCGTCGCCGCCTTCACGTGCTTCATCGCCGCCGGCGTGCTCGCCGGAGGCCAGTGGGTGTTGAGTCAGCGCAAGCTCGTACCGCTCGCCGAGCTCACGACTGAACGTGGCGGCGCCAACTCGCCAGACATCATCGTGCCCGACCTGTCGACGAGCACGGCGTCGAGCGACACCGCCACGGCGGCGGCAACGCTGCCGACGCTGCCGTCCTCGACCGTGGCCGAACAACCGCTCACGCTCGCCGAACCCGACGCCGCCAACTTCCTGGTCGTCGGTGCCGACAACGGCGACTGTGCGGGAGACCCGCTGATCGAGGACCGCAGCGACCTCGGGGAGCGCAGCGACACGATCATGGTGTGGCGCGCCAACCCCAAGACCAACGAGCTGGCGGTGCTGTCGTTCCCGCGTGACCTCTACGTCGAGTTCCCGAGCGGTCGCAAGAACCGGATCAATGCCGCCTTCAAGCGCGATGACCCGAGCGAGCTGCAAGAAGTCCTGAACCTCAACTTCGGCGTCCAGATCGACCACTACGTCCAGATCGACTTCTGCGCCTTCCGCCGGCTGGTTCAGGCCGTCGGGGGCGTCGAGATCCCGTTCCAGTACCCCGCACGTGACAAGCCGAGCAACGGCAATCCGGCGCTGTTCGAGGTCGACGAGACCGGGTGCGTCAACCTCAACGGCGACACCGCATTGGCGTACGTGCGCAGTCGTCACTACCAGTACGAAGACCCACCCGGCAGCGGACACTGGGTCTCCGACCCGACGTCCGATTTCGGGCGCATCTCGCGCCAGCAAGACTTCCTGCGCCGTGTGCTCTCGAAGATCATCGACCAGGGTCTGTACCAGCCGGACGTCGCACGCGCGTTGTGGGACGCCAACCGCAACTACATCCGCACCGATCCCAACCTCACACTCCGCACGATGCTCGAGTTCGCCAACGCGCTCAAGAACTTCGATCCCCAAGCAATCACCACCTACCGGATCGACTCCAGCTCCCACACGTTGTCCGACGGCGCCCAGGTCGAGATCCCGCAGATCAAGAACGACAACATGCGGGCCATCCTGAAGGTCTTCCGGGGCGAGGCAACCTTGGCGAGCGCCCCCGAGCAGGTGTTGGAAACCACGACGACGGGTGCGCCCGATACGAGCTCGACCTCGACGACGACTCCGCAGACCGACGAGAGCTCCTCAGCCGATGCCACCCCCGGCACCACGTTGCCGGTGGTTTCGGCCGAGGAGAACAACGTCGGAGTCGCGCCCGATCGCTCCGTCACATGTGACTGATCGGGGGTCCGGCGGGTAACGTGTCGCCGCTCGCCCGGTCGGTCAGAACGCAGGCGAGCCGCGGCACGTCCCGCGACCGTCGACCCGGCACCGGCGCCGGGCCCCCAAGCAGGAGACCCATGAACGCATCAATCCTTCTCGCCGAAGGCGGCTGGCAGGAGTTCGAACTCGGTTCCGCCGAGTGGACTGTGCTGATCCTTTCCGCTGCGGCGGCAGTGCTCGCCATCGGCGTCGGTTTGTTCCTCGTCCGATCGGTGCTCGCCGCCGATCAAGGCACCCCCAAGATGCAAGACATCGCGCGGGCGATCCAGGAAGGTGCGTGGGCCTACCTCAAGCGCCAGTTCCGCACGATCGGTGTGATCCTGATCCCGGTCGCGGCGGTGGTGTTCTTCACGTCGACGAAGATCACGCGACCCGACGGCTCGGTAGCGCTGACGTTCGCCGCATCGGGGGCCGCCCGCACCGTCGCCTTCATCATGGGCTGTCTGGCGTCGGGCTTCACCGGCTACATCGGCATGACGCTCGCGACCCGTGGCAACGTCCGCACGGCGGCGGCTGCCAAGAACGGCTCGATGGCCGACGCCTTGACGGTCGCCTTCCGCACCGGCGGCGTGTGCGGCATGTTCACCGTCGGGTTGGGCCTGTTCGGCGCCACCCTCATCATCATGCTTGCCCAGAACACGGCGTCGGCGATCCTCGTCGGCTTCGGTTTCGGTGGTTCGCTGCTGGCCCTGTTCCTGCGGGTCGGGGGCGGCATCTTCACCAAGGCCGCCGACGTCGGCGCCGACCTCGTCGGCAAGGTCGAGGCCGGCATCCCCGAGGACGATCCCCGCAACCCGGCCACGATCGCCGACAACGTCGGCGACAACGTCGGCGACTGCGCCGGCATGGCAGCCGACCTGTTCGAGAGCTACGAGGTCACGCTCGTCGCCTCGATCATCCTCGGCGTCACCGCCTTCAACTCGATCGGGATGAACCCGGCGCTCGGCTTGATCTTCCCGCTCGCCGCCCGTGCGATCGGTGTTGTCGCCTCGATCGTCGGCATCTTCTTCGTGAAGGCCAAGCCGGGCGAGACCAACGCCCTCAAGCCGATCAACCGCGGCTTCTTCGTCGCCGGCGTGCTCACGCTGGTCGGCACGCTGATCGTCGCCCTCACGTATGTCGGAAACGACAAGTCGAACGCCGGCTGGAAGTGCTTCGCCGCAGTCGCCATCGGCCTCGTGCTGGCGCAGGGCGTGAGCCGCCTCACGGAGTACTACACCGCCACCCACTACGCGCCCGTCAAGGAGATCGCAGAGTCGGCCGAGACCGGCCCCGCCACCGTCGTGCTCGCAGGCACGTCGTCCGGTCTCCAGTCGTCAGTGTTCGCAGTGGTCGCGATCGCGATCGCAATCGGCGTGGCGCTCGTGATCGGCCACGGCAACCTGTCGTTCTCGCTCTATCTCGTGGCGCTGTGCGGCATGGGCATGCTCGCCACCACGGGCGTGATCGTGTCCGAGGACACGTTCGGCCCGGTGAGCGACAACGCTGCCGGCATCGCCGAGATGTCCGGCGAGTTCCACGGTGAGCCCGAGCGGATCATGGTCAGCCTCGACGCCGTCGGCAACACCACCAAGGCCGTCACCAAGGGGTTCGCGATCGGCTCGGCGGTGATCGCCGCGGTGGCGCTCTTCGCGAGCTTCATCGAGACCGCCGGCAACGAGCTCGGTGTCGTCGCCGACAACCTCAAGGACGGCGTGTTCAGGGCGCCGGAGCTGGCGATCAACGTCGCCGAACCGAAGATCTTCATCGGCCTGCTGATCGGTGGCGCGGTGCCGTTCCTCTTCTCGGCGCTCGCGATCCGGGCCGTCGGCCGTACCGCCGGTGTCGTCGTTCAAGAAGTCCGCGACCAGTTCGCGGACGGCAAGATCATGAGCGGCGAGAAGGAGCCCGACTACGCCCCGGTGATCGACATCTGCACCGCCGCCTCGCTGCGCGAGCTCGCCACGCCGGCCCTGCTCGCCGTGCTGACCCCGGTCGTGATCGGGTTCGGCATCGACTGGCGGGCGCTCGGCGCCTTCTTGGCGGCGGTGATCCTCGTCGGTCAGCTGATGGCGAACTACCTCAGCAACGCCGGCGGCGCGTGGGACAACGCCAAGAAGTACATCGAAGATGGCCACCATGGCGGCAAGGGCAGTGAGGCCCACAAGGCCGCGGTCATCGGTGACACCGTCGGCGACCCGTTCAAGGACACCGCCGGCCCGGCGCTCAACCCGCTGATCAAGGTGATGAACCTGGTGTCGCTGCTGATGCTCCCGGCGATCATCAACACCCAGGACAACGACGCCGCCCGACTCTCGATCGCCGGCGGCGCGCTGCTCGTGTTGATCGTGGCGATCTGGTTCTCGTCCCGGCAGCCGACCACCATCATGGGCGGCACCCGCCAGCCGGAATCAGTGCCCGTCAACGCCTGACGGGTATGGCAACGTCGTGATCGGGATCATGCTCGCGCTCCTGCCGAGCTGGCTCGATCCTCAGACGATCATCGGCAAGGGCGGGCTGTGGCTCGTCGGCGCGATCATCTTCGCCGAGTCGGGATTGCTGATCGGGTTCTTCCTGCCCGGCGACAGCCTGCTGTTCATCGCCGGGTTCCTGGCGTCGAAGCCGGAGGGGCTGCCGCATCTCAACCAGCCGCTGTGGCTGGTGCTGGTGGTGGTGTACATCGCCGCCGTCGCCGGCGACCAGGTCGGCTACATCTTCGGGCGGGCGGTGGGGCCGAGCCTGTTCCAACGCCCGAAATCGCGCCTGTTCAATCCCGACAACGTGACGCGCGCGCACGTCTTCTTCGATCGTCACGGACCGAAGACGATCGTGCTGGCCAGGTTCGTGCCGATCGTGCGCACCTTCGCACCGATCGTCGCCGGTGTGGCGAACATGAAGTACCGCACGTTCACGGTCTACAACCTCGTCGGCGCCGGCCTGTGGGCGATCGGCGTGACCACCCTCGGGTACTACATGGGCCAGGTCGACGTCGTGAGAGAGCACGTCGAGATCGCCGCCATCCTGATCGTCGCCATCAGCCTCATCCCAGTAGCGGTGGAGTTCGTCAAACACCGCAAACAATCGAAGCAAGCCGAACAAGAACACGCGGCATGACCGCGAGGTGCCAGGCTCCCGAATGGCGCCAGGCACCGGGGGGTCGCTATCGCGCTACTTGGTAGGGGACGCTGACGACGGCGACGTTTTCTCGGAAGAGGAGGGCGCCCTTCAGGAACAGCGCTGCCTGGTTGTGCAGCAGGTGCTCCCACCACCGGTGGACGACGAACTCGGGGATCACCACGGTGATGCGGTCGTCGTCCCAACGTTGCTCGACCTCTTCCACGTACTTCAGCACCGTGCCGCGCAGGTTTCTGTACGGGTCGACGACTACTTCGAGATCGACGTCGGGCTCGAACACTGCCCACTTCTTGGCGAACGTCTTGCCGTCCTCTTCGGAGGTGGTGATGTGGACGGCGATCAGATGCTCGGGTTTGAGCGATTTGGCGAACTCCACGCCGGCGATCGTGCCCGCGTGCACACCCCCGACCAGGACGATCATCGTGTTGGACTTCCGTTCGGGGTGGGCGTCCTCATCGATCTTGAGCGCCTGTCCCAGCTTCGTGTAGTGGCGCTTGATGCCGCGGAACAGCAACACCAGCAGCGGGATGATGACCGCCGGGATCCAGGCACCCTGCGTGAACTTGGACACCACGACGACGAGCGCGATCACGCCGGTCGTGACGGCGCCGATGCCGTTGACGACCAGCTTCCATTTCCATCCCTCTTCCCGCAAACGATGGTGGTGGCGGACCATTCCGGCCTGCGACAAGGTGAAGCCGGTGAACACGCCGAACGCGTAGAGGGGAATCAGCCGCGAGACATTGCCGCCGAAGCCCACGATCAGTGCCGAGGCGATGCCAGACAGGAACACGATGCCGTTCGAGTACACGAGCCGGTCGCCCTGGTTCGCGAACTGGCGCGGGATGAACCCGTCGCGACCGATGATCGAGGCCAGCCGTGGGAAATCGGCGTATGCGGTATTTGCCGCCAGGATCAAGATCGCGAATGTCGAGATCTGCATGATCCAGAACAGCACGCCTGTGCCGCCGTAGATGTGCTGCGCCATCAGCGCGATGCCGGTCGGATCGAGCTCGCCACGGTACGGCTTGAGGTGCGTGGCGAGGATCGACACGCCGAGGAAGGTGACGCCGAGGATCGTGCCCATGATGGCGATCGTCGCCGCCGCGTTGCGCGGCTCCGGCTTGCGGAAGGCGGGCACGCCGTTCGATACCGCCTCGACACCGGACAGAGCGACGGCGCCCGACGAGAACGCCCGCAGCAGCATGAGCACGCTGAGCGCCGCCGTGCCCTTGCTCAGCTCGAGCGCCTCGGGGGACAGTTGACCGTTGGCGACGAGCGCATTGACGTCGATCGGGCCGAGGTCCTGCACGAAGATCCGGTAGAGACCGACCACGATCAACAGCATCAGCGAGGCGACGTAGATGTAGGTGGGTGGCGCGAACAGCAGTCCCGACTCCTTGATGCCGCGCAGGTTGGCCAGCATCATCAGTAGGACCATCGCCAGACAGATCTCGACGCGGTAGGCGGACCAGGACGGCACGGCGGACGTGATCGCCAAGACGCCGGCTGCGATCGACACGGCGACGGTGAGGATGTAGTCGACGAGCAGTGAGGCGCCGGCGACGAGCGACGGGATCGTGCCGAGGTTCTCGCGGGAGACGATGTAGGAACCGCCGCCGTTGGGATACGCGTAGATCGTCTGGCGGTAGCTGACGACCACGATCGTCAGCAGGATGCAGACCACGACCGCGAGCGGCGTGAGGTAATGCCACGCGGCGGCGCCGATGCCGGCCTGCGCCAGCAGCACGACCAGGATCTCGTCGGTCGCGTATGCCGTCGACGAGATCGCGTCCGATGCGAAGACCGGCAGCGCGATCCGCTTGTGCAGTCGCTGATGCTCCTCCTCGTGCGTCGCCAGCGGGCGACCGACCAAGATCCGTTTGACCGACATGACTCCCAGTTCCCTGCGCTGTCCGACGGCGAGGGAACCAGCGAGAGCACAGTGCGCGCGGTGCCTTAACGGCTTCTTAGCATCGGTCCTGATGACGGTCCCGGAGGAACTGCCGCGCGTCGGCTTGACTGGCGTCGTGGCGCGCGTGTCGGAGGTCGTTCGTCGCGCCCGGTTCCTGCTCCCGACCGGTTTGAGCCGGCGCCGCCAACTGATCAGCGCCGGCGTTGCGATCGTCGTGCTCACGCTGCTGACGCTGTTCCTGGATGCGCGCAGTGATCACGTGAGCACGACCATCATCTTTCTCCTCTATCTGGCCGCAGTGGTCGCCCTGTCCGCCGCCGGCGGGCCGATCGTGGGCATGTCGGTGGCGGTCGTGGCATTCCTGCTCGTGAACTGGTTCTTCACAGAACCGCTGCACACGCTCGACGTGTCGCAGCCCGAGCATCTCGTCGAGCTGATCATCTTCCTCGCGGTCTCGGCGACCGTCGCCACGCTCGTCGACACAGCCGGCCGGCGCCGCGGCGTGCTCGAGGTGCGCACTGCCGAAGCCGAGCAACTGGCAGCCGCCAATGATCTACGGACAGCGTTGCTGCGGGCAGTGTCGCACGACCTGCGCACGCCGCTCACGACCGCCAAGCTGGCGACATCGAGCCTGCTTGCTTCCGACATCACACTCGACGAGGCACAGCGCCAAGAGCTCGTGGTGCTCGCCGATCAGGAGATCGACCGGCTCATCTTGATCGTCGAGAATCTCCTCGACGCCGGACGGCTGCAAGCGGGGGTGTTGCGCGTCGACCTCGGTGAGACCGACCTGCCGGCGCTGGTCGACCGTGTGATCACGTTGGTACCCGAGGAGGACCGCACTCGCGTGGCGAACAAGGTTGACGACGAGACCCCGGCAGTCAACGCCGATCGCGCCTTACTCGAACGCGTTGTCGCCAACCTCGTGGCGAACGCGCTCAACGCCGATACTGGGCACGTGATCGTCGTTGCCGCGGACGTCCGTGCCGACGGTCGCATCGAGTTGGACGTGGTCGACCACGGTCCCGGACTTTCCGAAGCACAGCGTGACGCCGCCTTCAGGCCCTTCCATCGATTCGAGGACCGCGGTGCGAGCTCGGGGATCGGACTCGGTCTCCCGATCTGTGCCGGCTTCTGTGAGGCGATGGGGGCTGAGCTCGACCTCGACGCGACTCCCGGGGGTGGGCTCACCGCGCGAGTGGTCCTGGAGCCGGTGCCATCGTGACCATCGACTGCGTTCGGCGATCACGCAGGTCGAGGCAGCTGGTCACGAGGAGTGACTTCTCGTGACCCACGTACTGGTGGTCGAGGACGATCCGTCGCTGCGGCGATCGCTCACTCTCAATCTCACCGCACGCGGGTACTCGGTCGACGACACCGGCAACGGCGAGGATGCGCTCAAGCTTGCCGGGCGGCGGTTGCCCGACGTGCTGTTCCTCGATCTCGGGTTGCCGGGCATGTCCGGGCTCGAGGTGATTCGTGGCGTCCGCGCCTGGGCCGATATCCCGATCATCGTGTTGTCGGCACGCGGCGCCGAGCACGACAAGGTCGAGGCACTCGACGCCGGCGCGACCGATTACGTCACCAAGCCGTTCGGCATCGAGGAGTTGATGGCGCGGCTGCGTGCCGCCGAGCGGATCCGCGCCGCCCAGCGCCCAGACGGCGGGCCCACCGTCACGCCCGACTTCACCATCGACTACACCGCCCACCGGGTATACCGCGCCGACGGCGACGAGATCCATCTCACGCCGATCGAGTTCGCGATCCTGGCGCATCTTGCGCAGCGTCCGGGTCGGCTGGTCACGCACACCGACCTGCTGAAAGCGGTGTGGGGACCCGAGTACGCAAACGAGACGAACTACCTCCGCGTGCACATCACCCACCTGCGCAAGAAGGTCGAGCCCGATCCGTCGAACCCGACGTACGTCACGACCGAGCCGGGTGTCGGCTACCGGTTCAACGCCCCGCTGTGACGGGCGCCGGCCCCGTGCTGCCCCGTACCACGAGGCGCGTCGGCAGCACGACGTGTTCGGGCTCGAGTTCCTCGCCCGCCGCCTTGTGGGCGATCAGTTGCTTGAGCAGCGACGCAGCCGCGCGCCCCTTGCCCTCGACGTCCTGATGCACAGTCGTGAGCGGCGGCGTGGTGCTCGCCGCCAACTGCATGTCGTCGAAGCCCACGATCGACAGTTCGGTCGGCACGTCGATGTCCAGCCGGCGTGCCGTACGCAGCACTCCGGCAGCGAGGGTGTCGGAGAAGCAGATCACGGCCGTCGGTCGATCGTGCTCGCGGCTGAGCACAGGTTCTGACACCGCCGCTCCGGCCTCGACATTGGGTCGAACGGCATTGATCAGTTCGGGCGTGATGCCGTGCTCGCCGAGTGCATCGAGCCAACCCATCGTGCGGGTCCGTGTCGTCCGAGTGGCGTCGGCGAGCGCTTCGACGGCCATCGGGCCAGGCGGCTCGAGCAGATGTGTGGTCACGACCGCGATCCGGGTGTGCCCGAGTTCGACGATGTGCTCGGCGGCGGCGCGGGCACCGCCGGTTTCGTCGATGTTGATGCTCGTGACGTCGGGGATCGGCTCCTGGTCGACGAACACGATCGGGAGTTTGCGTCGGCGCAGCCAATCGATCGACTCGGATGTGTCAGAGCAGGCGAGCACCATCGCGCCGTCGAGCGGCACGTCGCGAGCGGGCAGGGACTCGCTCGGGCTGACTGCGGTGAGCAACGTCAGCGCCACCCCGGTCGGCGCCAGCTCGCTGCAGATCGATGCCATCAGATCGGTGGCGTACTGGTCCGTGAACGCATATCTCAGATCGTCGGTGAGCATCACGCCGACGGCACCGGTGCGACCGCGCGCCAGGGCCCGACCCGATGGGTCGGGACCCCAGTAACCGAGCTCTTCGGCGGCGGCAAGGATCTTCTTGCGCAGCTCGTCCGACAACTGATCGGGCCGTGAGAACGCGTTCGACACGGTCATCCGGCTGACGCCGACCTTGTCGGCGACCGTCTGCAGTGTCACGCGGCCCACGCCCCGAGTATGCCCGAGATCGCCGCCGCTGGCGGCGCCCGTCGTCGGGTCACCCGCACGGGCCGGCCGTCGTCGCCGGTGTCCAACGGCGCGTCGGCTGGCGACCGGCCGTGGGCACGCGGGCCTGGCGCCGCAGCGACAGCCGGCGACGCGGCTTGTACGGCAGCACCGGAGCATCGGGCAGGGCGCTGAAGGCGGTCAGCCCGTCGAGCGAGCGAACGGCCTGCTGGGTGAGGAACACATGTGCTTCCATGGCTAGAACTCCTTGTCATCTGGGTCGTCGTGACGCTTTTTCACGTCGATTGCTGTAGCGGTAAAGCTCTCTATATCGGTACAGTACGCCTCGAGGCTGTACCGGTCAAGTGTCGTTTCGCAACATGTGTGTCGCACTCGTCACACGGGACGCCGCCGGACCCGGGACCAACGTCCCGAGTGTCGCCGGCAGGCATTAAGCGTTCACTAAGACGGACCACGCTGGATCAGTGCGGGCGTATACCGAAGACATGAGCACGTATCGGGTTCGCACTCCACTGCAGTTGGCGGCCAACGTCGTCGGACCGCCCGCCGCCGTCCTCGCCGCCTGGCTGATGACTCTCGGCAACAACAACGGCGACGGCGGTCTCACACCAGCCAACGTGGCGCTCGTGATGGCGGTCGTGACCGTGCTGTTCGCACTGCTCGACTGGCTGGCCGGCATCACGACCTCGGTGGCGGCCGCGTTGGCGTTGAACTACTACCACACCGAGCCGTTCCACACCCTCCGGGTGACCGACTCCCGCGACATGTTGAGCATCGGTCTGCTGCTCGTACTCGGCCTCACGGTCAGCGCTGCGACCGCCTTCCGAGTCCGCCAGAACGTGCACCACATCCGCAAGGCCGACATCGGCGCTGCCGCCGAGGAATTGCGGGCAACGCTGACCGTGAACAACCCCGCCCCGCTCGTATGGTCCGCGGCGATCGCCACGCCCGCCAACGATCTCGGCCTCGTGCTCGCTCGAATCGAGCGCACCGCCCCGGCCAACATTCCCGAGATCGGGCGTCCTGCCGGCAGCTATCAGCTGCTCGACGCCGATCTCGTGCTGCCGGTGTACGGCGCCGCGCTGCGCCTCGAGCGTCGCCACCCCGAAGGCCGCTGGCTGGTGCTGACGCCACGCGACGGCCTTGGTCCGCTGACGCTCGACCGGCGGGCCGTGATGGCGTTCGCCGACACGATCGAGCTGGCGCTCGACACGAGCGACGCCGAGCAGGCCACCACATCCCTGGCATCGTGAAGAAGATCCTGGTCGTCGACGACGAGCGCCAGATTCGGCGAGCGCTCGGGTTGAACCTCACCGCACGCGACTACCAGGTCGTGTACGCCGGAACCGGCGAGGCGGCGATGCAGGCGGCGGCGACCGAACACCCCGATCTCGTGCTGCTCGACCTCGGCCTGCCGGGTCTCAGCGGCATCGGCGTGATCGAGGCGCTGCGGGGGTGGAGCAAGGTACCGATCATCGTGCTGACGGCCCGTGACGACGAGCACTCGAAGGTGATCGCGCTCGACGCCGGCGCCGACGACTACATCACCAAGCCGTTCGGCATGGCGGAGCTGCTGGCTCGCATCCGAGCTGCCTTGCGTCGCGCCGCTGACCCCGGAGCGGAACGGGCCGAGCTCGTCACACCGTGGCTGCGGCTGGACTTCGCAGCACACCGGGCGTTCGTCGGCGAGGACCACGACCGCGAGGTGCACCTCACCGCCACCGAGTGGCAGATCGTCGATTACCTCGCCCGCAACGAGGGGCGGCTCATCACGCATCGCCAGCTCATCACCGCGGTGTGGGGACCGACATACTCGCCCAACCCCAACCTGTTGCGCGTCCACATGACGAACATCCGCCGCAAGCTCGAGCGGCACGCCGGCGCGCCCACGCATTTCATCACCGACAGCGGCGTCGGCTACCGGTTCGAGAACGGATCGGCGAACGTTCCGACCGCCACCGCCGGCCGCGCCTGATCGGTTGGTGGCCATGCAGGTCGATCAGCCCCAAGTCGACGGCGAAGTGATCGGATCGCCGCCGGCGTCCCGTCAGTCCCCGCAGCTCGTCGAGCTCCCGGAGTCACTCGGTTATCGCATCAAGAACCGGCTCTTGGGGCCGCCGCTGCATACCGAGGAGCTCGAGCACGAGCGCCTCGGCATACCCACCGCGCTGGCGGTGTTCTCTTCGGACTGCATCTCATCATCGGCCTACGCCACCGAGGAGATCCTCCGAGTTCTGTTCGTCGCCATCGGCGCCGCCGCGTTCAGCCTCGTCGTGCCCATCACGACGGCAATGATCGTGGTGCTGTTCTTTCTGATCCTGTCGTATCGAGAGACGATCAAGGAGTACCCGACGGCAGGCGGCGCCTACATGGTGACCCGCGACAATTTCGGTCTGCTGCCGGCCCAAGTCGCCGGTGTTTCGCTGCTGACCGATTACGTGCTGACCGTCGCGGTGTCGACCGCGGCTGGTGCAGCAGCGCTGGCGTCGGCCTTCGGCGGCATGGCGCCCTACACGCTTTGGATCTCGATCATCTTCGTATCGATCATCACGATGGGGAACCTGCGTGGCGTCAAGGAGTCGGGGAAGATCTTCGCCATCCCGACGTACTTCTTCATCGGCATCATGGGCTTGCTTCTGGCGTACGGCTCGTTCAAATGGTTCAACGGCACCCTCCACCCGGCTGATCTCAACCCGGAGGGCCAAGTCGAGGCGCAGAAGCAAGGCAGCGCGCTGGACGGTTTGTTCTACGGCGCCTCCCTGTACGTCGTGCTCCACGCGTTCGCGTCCGGCGGCGCTGCGGTCACCGGGGTCGAAGCGATCTCGAACGGTGTCACCGCCTTCCGCAAGCCCGAATGGAAGAACGCTCGCGTCACGCTCGTGATCATGGGCGCCACACTCGCGACCCTGTTCTTCGGGCTGTCAGCGCTGGCGACAAAGGTGCATCCGGTTCCGTACACCGAGGGCACTCCGACCGTCATCTCCCAGATCGGCAAGACCGTCTTCGGTTCCACCGGCACCGGGCACGTGTTCTTCCTGGCGCTCCAGGCGGGCACGATGCTGATCCTCGTGCTGGCCGCCAACACCAGCTTCGCCGACTTCCCGCGCCTCGCCAGCTTCCACGCCGGCGACAACTTCATGCCGAAGCAACTGACCAAGCGCGGCCACCGCCTGGTGTTCTCGAACGGCATCATCTCGCTCGCGTTGGCGGCGGTCGTGTTGCTCCTCGTCACAGACGCCAAGGTCGACCGCTTGATCCCCCTCTACGCAGTCGGCGTGTTCACCAGCTTCACGATGAGCCAGGCCGGCATGGCTCGTCATCACCTCCGGAAGAAGGAGCCGGGCTGGCGGAAGGGCATCTTCGTCAACGGGGTCGGTGCCGTCCTCTCGGCCGTCGTCGACGTCATCATTCTGATCACCAAGTTCACGCACGGCGCCTGGGTGATCGTCGTCATCGTCCCGTTGATGGTCTACGGGCTGACAAGACTCAACAAGCAGTACGAAGCGGAGGCCCACGAGCTCGAACGGGACGCTCCCCGAGCGGCTGAAGCGCGGATCCTGCGCCGTCACGTGGTGCTCGTGCTCGTCGAGAACCTCGACGTTGCGTCGGCACGCGCTATCCAGTACGCCCGCGCGCTGACCCCCGACGATCTCAGGGCGATCCACTTCGACCTCGACCCGATTCGTACCGAGGATCTGGTTGCGACGTGGAGCCGCCTCGGTCTGATGCGACCGACGATCGAGATCATCGAATGCCCCGACCGGCGCATGGACCGCGCCACTGCGGAGCTCGTCGCCCAGGCGCTCATCGACGGTGACACCGAGGTCAGCGTGCTCTTGCCGCGGCGTCAGTACACACGACTCTGGCATCGCCTGCTACACGACCGCACGGCCGACAAGATCGCCGCCGCGCTGTCGAGCCTGCCGCACTGCAACGTCACATTCGTCCCCTACCACCTCGGAGCAGCAACCGAGATCGACGCATCAGGACTCGATCGGGAGAAGGCGAAGCGACGCATCCACGACCGTCGCGACCGCAAGACCGCACCGAGCACGACCAAGGTCGACCCCGCCGAGCTGCCGGCCGGACGTTCGACGATCGCATCGGTCACTCAACGAGAACGCGTGCGCGTTGCAGGCAAGGTGCACACCGTGCGGGTTCAGCCGTGGGGCGGTGTGCCGAACCTCGAATGCACGATCGTCGACGAAACGGGTTCGATGCTGCTGGTGTTCATGGGGCGCCGCTCGATTGCCGGACTCAAGACGGGCACCAAGCTCGCCGCGAGCGGCGTGGTGGGTGAGCACCACGGACGTCCTGCGATTCTGAACCCCGTCTACGAACTCCTGACGCCAGCGCCTAGCCACTGACGCGGCGAGCCGAGCGCGGAGCCATTCGCATCAGCTCCCGGTCAATATCCGACGCACATCGTCCTCGCTTTCGGAAGTGACCAACACGAGCACTTCGTCGCCGATGGACAACACGGTGTCGCCGCGCGGGACGACCACATGCTGGTCGCGCACGACGGCCACGATCGTCGAGTCGCGGGGCAGCGCGAGGTCGCGGATCTCGCGGTCTCCGACAGGGCAACCCTCGGCCAGCGTCACCTCGACGAGGCGCGCTTGACCGCCTCCGAAGCTGAGCAAACGCACCAGGCTGCCCACCGACACGGCTTCCTCGACGAGCGCTGTCAGCAGATGCGGGGTCGACACGGCGATGTCGACACCCCACATGTCGTTGAACATCCACTCGTTCTTCGGGTTGTTGACGCGGGCGACGATTCGCGGCACGCCGAACTCCTGCTTGGCGATCAACGAGATGACGAGGTTGTCCTCGTCGTCTCCTGTGACCGCAGCAACGACGTCCGCCTTGTCGACGCCCCCGCGTGCGAGCTCGGTGACCTCGCACGCGTCTGCCACGAGCCACGGAACACCTGCCGGCTCGTTGGTCAGCTGCGCCTGCTTGACGCGATCGGGGTCGACGTCGATGATCAGGACGTCGTGCTCCGCACGAGCCAGCTCGCCGGCGATGAACGCCCCGACGTTGCCGCCGCCACAGATCACAACCCGCATCAGTGTCGGCCCTTCGTGTTGGCCCCGGTGTGGAGATGCTCGTCGAACAAGGGGATCTGGTCGGCCCCAACCGAGACATAGACGACGTCACCGTCCTGAATGACGAACCCTGACCGTGCAACCTGGGAGACGCCGAGCCGACAAAGAGCCACCACACGGGCGCTGCCTTCGAGCTCGAGCTCGTCGAGCCTCCGTCCGGCCCAGGCGCCGGGCACGGCGCGCTCGACCACGCACACATGCGCGCTGGGATCGCTCCACTCGACGAGACCGGCCTCTGGAAGGATCCTGCGCAGCACACGCTCGGTGGCCCACTGCACCGTCGCCACGGTTGGGATGCCGAGACGCTCGTAGATCGCAGCTCGGCGCGGGTCGTAGATTCGAGCAACCACGCGCTCGATCCCGTATGTCTCCTTCGCCACTCGGGCGATCAGGATGTTGGAGTTGTCGCCATTGGTGACAGCCGCAACGGCCGTGGCCTGGCCAATGCCGGCTTCTTCGAGCCGATCGCGATCGAAGCCGACTCCAACGATCGATGTGCCGCCGAACGAGGCGGGCAGACGACGAAAGGCACGGTCTTGGCGATCGATGACGCCGACCGTGTGTCCGGCGCTCTCGAGTGCCGTCGCGAGACCCGATCCGACTCGTCCACACCCGACCACGATCACGTGCACGGACCCGAATCGTAATGAGCCCGGTACGTCGGCCGACCGGTCATCGTGCCGCTCACGCACGGCGGGCTCGGCCGGCACCGTATGCCCGATGCGACGTCATCGATCACCCCGATGCGTCGGCGGCGAGCGGCAGTGCCACCGTCACTGTCAACCCGCCGCCCGGAGTGTCGTCGAGTGTCAAGGTCCCGTGCATGGCGGTGACGAAGCCCTGCGCGATCGCCAATCCGAGGCCTGCGCCATCGGGGCTCGTATCGCCGAGTCGCTGGAACGGTTGGACAACGCGCTGGCGGTCCACCATGGCGACACCGGGGCCGCGGTCGATGACGCGAATGTGGCACGAGCCATTGACCCGTCCGGCGTCGATGGTCACCAGCGTGCCCGAGGGGGCGTGGCGCAACGCGTTGCGTACGACGTTGTCGAGGCTGCGTTCCAATAGCGCTGCGTCGGCCACGACGACGAGATCGGCTCCGACAGACTTGATGTCCAGCGCTTCAGGTGGGGCGTCGACAAGCCGGCCCACCGATGCGACAACCGCGTCGACCGACGTCGGGCACAACTCGACCGCCAGCGCGCCGGTCTGCAGCCGGCTGGCGTCGAGCAGGTTGCCGACCAGACGAGTCAGTCGATCCGTTTCCTCCTCGATCGTGGCGTGCGCCTCCTCGATCTGGTCCGGCTTCCAGTCGACGGCCGGATCACGCAGTCCCGAGACCATCGCCTTGATCGAGGCCAACGGTGTGCGGAGATCGTGTGACACCGCCCGCAGCAATGCCGTGCGCACGGCGTCGACTTCGGCCAGCTTGTCGGCCTCGGCCATCTCCTCGGCCAGGCGGCGCTTGTCGATCGCCACCGCCAGTTGATCGGCAAGGAGGTCGAGCAGCTGGCGATCGTCGTTCGAAAGCAGTCCGCCATAGACGTCGAGTTGCGGCCTTCCCAGCTCGGACGGGGCGGTGTGGAGCGGAATCGACAACGACGGTTCTTCGCCGACGTCGCCCGCTGCGACCATCGCCACGTGCTCGCCCGCCACCGTCGTCGTGATGCGCACCCCGGTCAGTCCGAAGGTCGACTTGACCTGTTCCAACAGTGGCGGCACAGGATCGGGGTCGGCGGCGAGGCTGGTCGCGGCTCGCGCCAGGGCCGCTGCCTCGAGTCGGGCGCGGTGGGCTTCGACCGAGCGCCGCGAGGCGGCGACAACCAGCGCACCAACCGTGACGGCGACCCCAAGGAACACCGCAAGCGCGATCGCGTTCTCGAGTTCGGCGATCGTGAGCGTGTTGTAAGGAGGAACGAAGAACCAGTTGACGAGGACGGATGCGAACACCGCGCCAACCGCCCCGACCACGGTGCCGCCGACGGCGGCGATCGCGAGCACGAACGTCAGGACGACGAGCAGAACCGTCGAGATCGCCGTGTCGTCGCGCAACGGCAACAGGAGCGCGATCAGCGCCGGCAGACCGAGCAGCGCCATCGACCAGGCGATCGCCAATCGCTGAGGTGCCACGTTCCATCGGCGGGGCCGCGAGCGTCTCGGCAATGCTGCCGCTCCGGCCGGGCCCTCGTCATGGATGACGTGCACGTCGATGTCAGCGGCCATCCGGATCACGCGTGCCACGAACGAGCCGTGGATGAGCTCTTGGAGTCGGCTGCGCCGCGTCGCCCCCAGCACGAGCTGTGTCGCCTTCTCGCTCCGGGCGAAGGCGATCAGGGACTCGGCGGGGTCCTGGCCGACCACGTCGTGAACCACACCGCCGAGCTCGGCGACCAGCTTGCGTTGCGCTCCGAGCGCGTCTCCTGACTCGCTCGTGAGGCCGTCGTCGACGACGACGTGTACGGCGATCAAGTCGCCGCTCACACGACCCGCCATACGGGCCGCGCGACGGATCAGCGCCTCGCCGCCGGAGCGGCCGGTGAGCCCTACGACGACCCGCTCGCGCGTCTCCCACGCATCCTCGATGCCATGCGACGCCAAGTAGCCGTGGAGACTCTCCTCCACGCGGTCGGCGACCCACAACAGCGCGAGCTCGCGCAACGCGCCCAGGTTGCCGACACGGAAGTAGTTGGCCATTGCTGCGTCGATCCGCTCGGCCGGATAGATGTTGCCGTGCGCCAGCCGGCGACGGATCGCCTCCGGCGTCATGTCGACGAGCTCGAGCTGGTCAGCGCGCCGCACGACGTCGTCCGGCACCGTCTCCCGCTGCGTGATGCCCGTGATCTTCGAGATCACGTCGTTGAGCGACTCGAGGTGCTGGATGTTGAGCGTCGCGACCACGTCGATGCCGGCGTCGAGCAGTTCTTCGACGTCTTGCCATCGCTTCTCGTTGCGCGAGCCCGGAGCGTTGGTGTGGGCGTACTCGTCGATCAGCACCACCTGGGCGCGGCGCCTCAGGACCGCGTCCAGATCCATCTCTTCGAGCACCGCGCCGCGGTACTCGACCGATCGCAGCGGCACCTGCTCGAGATCCCCGATCTGTTCGGCGGTGCGGAGGCGACCGTGGGTCTCGACCACACCGATCACGACATCGGTGCCACGGCTTCGGCGGCGCACGGCCTCGCCCAGCATCTTGTACGTCTTCCCGACGCCCGGCGAGGCGCCGAGATAGATGCGGAGTGTGCCGCGTGCCATCGCTCGCAACCTAAGGCGAGGGCGCGAGCTCGTCGAGCGCGAGATTGAGTCGCACCACGTTCACGCCCGGCTCGCCGAGCACGCCGAGATCGCGGCTTCGGGTGTACTGGTGCACGAGGTCCAACACTGTCGAGGTGTCGAGTCCGCGGGCGCTCGCGACCCGCGCCGCTTGGATGCGGGCGTTGGCGATCGAGATCTGCGGGTCGAGCCCGGATCCGGAAGCGGTGACGGCGTCGACGGGCACCATCGCGTCGGGCGCGAGGCCATTCTCGCCCCGATAGACGACGACACGTTGCCGGACCTCGTCGAGCAACTCGGGATTGGTCGGGCCGAGGTTCGATCCGGAACTGGCCGATCCGTCGTAGCCGTCGCCGGCGGCCGAGGGACGGTTGTGGAAGTACTTGGGGGCTGTGAACGTCTGCCCGATGAGCTCGCTGCCGACGACGTGGCCGTCGCGCTCGATCAATGAGCCGTCGGCCTTGTGGTTGAACGCGATCTGCGCGACCGCGGTCGACAGGAGCGGATAGACGACACCGCAGATGACCGTGAACACGAGCACGGCCAGTGCGGCCGGTGTCAGTTGGCGGACGAAGGCACGCATCACTTGACCCCCAGTGCTGTGAGGAGCAGGTCGATCAACTTGATCCCGACGAAGGGTGCCACGATCCCGCCCAGGCCGTAGACCAACAGGTTGCGTCGCAACACGGCCGTCGCCGACTCGGCACGGAACTTGACGCCCCGCAGCGCGAGCGGCACGAGGGCGACGATGATCAGCGCGTTGAAGATCACCGCCGACAGGATCGCCGACCGCGAGCTGTGAAGGTTCATGACGTTGAGCTGATCGAGCACCGGCAACACACCCGAGAACATCGCTGGGATGATGGCGAAGTACTTGGCGACATCGTTGGCGATCGAGAAGGTCGTGAGCGACCCGCGCGTGATCAGCAGTTGCTTGCCGACCTCCACGATCTCGATCAGCTTCGTCGGATTGCTGTCGAGGTCGACCATGTTGCCGGCCTCCTTTGCCGCCTGGGTGCCGGTGTTCATCGCCACGCCGACGTCGGCCTGGGCGAGCGCCGGAGCGTCGTTGGTGCCGTCGCCGGTCATCGCCACGAGGTTGCCGCCGCGCTGCTCGCGCTTGATCAACGCCATCTTGTCCTCGGGTGTGGCCTCGGCGAGGAAGTCGTCGACACCGGCCTCCTCGGCGATCGCCGCCGCCGTCAGTGGGTTGTCACCGGTGATCATCACGGTGCGGATGCCCATCAACCGCATGTGGTCGAAGCGCTCGCGCATACCGGGCTTGACCGTGTCCTTGAGGCGGATCACGCCCAGGACATCCCACTCATGCCGACCGGTGGGCCTGTCGATCACGACCAGCGGCGTGGCACCGTCACGCGAGACACCCTCGACGATCGGCAGCAGCTCGAGCGGGAAATGGCCTCCTTCTGACTCGACGAAGCGGCGCACCGGGTCGGCTGCGCCCTTGCGCACGAGCCGTCCGTCACTCATGTCCATGCCCGACATCCGCGTCTGGGCCGTGAACGGCACGAGCGTGGCGCCCGGGTCTTCGACCGGTACCAATGCGAACCGTGCGATCGCCAGATCGACGATCGAGCGACCCTCCGGCGTCTCGTCGGCGAGCGACGACATCAGCGCCGCCTCGGCGACACGCCGCTCGTCAGCGCCGGTCACCGGGATGAACTCGGCCGCTTGGCGCGAACCGAACGTGATCGTGCCGGTCTTGTCCAGCAGCAAAGTGGTCACGTCGCCGGCGGCTTCCACTGCGCGGCCCGACATCGCCAGCACGTTGCGCTGCACCAGCCGGTCCATGCCGGCGATGCCGATCGCCGAGAGCAGGCCGCCGATCGTGGTCGGGATGAGACACACCAGCAGCGCGATCAGCACGATCACGCTCTGCTCGGCACCCGAGTACATCGCAAACGGCTGCAGCGTGACGGTCGCCAGCACGAAGACGATCGTGAGCCCGGCGAGCAGGATCGAGAGCGCGATCTCGTTCGGCGTCTTCTGCCGGTCGGCGCCTTCGACGAGCGAGATCATGCGGTCGAGGAACGTCTCGCCCGGGCGGGCGGTGACGCGTACGACGATCTCGTCGCTCAGCACACGGGTGCCTCCGGTGACGGCGGAGCGGTCGCCGCCCGACTCTCGAATGACGGGCGCCGACTCACCGGTGATCGCAGATTCGTCGACCGTGGCGATGCCCTCGATGATCTCGCCGTCACCAGGAATCACCTCACCGGCGCTGACGATGCAGACGTCGTCGAGGTCGAGTCGCGACGACGACTTCTCGACGACCGTCCCGTCGGGTAGCCGAACGCGCGCTGTCGTGTCGGCACGCGTCTTGCGCAGCGTGTCGGCCTGCGCCTTGCCCCTCCCCTCCGCCATCGCCTCCGCGAAGTTGGCGAACAGGACGGTGAACCACAGCCAGGCCGAGACCAGCCCGGCGAACACGTTCTGCTGCGTCGTGCTGTCACCGAAGTCGCGGACGAACATGATCGTGGTCAGCAGCGAGCCGACCCACACGATGAACATCACCGGGTTGCGCATCATCGTGCGCGGATGGAGCTTCTTGAACGAATCGATCGACGCCCGCGACACGATCGCGGGATCGAAGATCGACTTGGTCGCCGCTTGCTTGCGGCGCACCTTCGGCGGGCGCTGCTCGGTTGGGGTCAGGGTCGCGGTCACGTCGAGCCTCCCACTCACATCGACAGGTGTTCGAGGATCGGACCCAGCGCCAACGCTGGGAAGAAGGTCAAGCCGGCGACGATGAACACCACACCGGCGAGCAGTGCACCGAACAGTGGCGTGTGCGTCGGCATCGTGCCACTCGTGACCGGCACCCTCGGTTTGGCCGCCAGCGATCCACCGATCGCGAGCGCCGGGATGACCGTGAAGAACCGGCCCATCAGCATCGACAGACCTTGGACGGTCGTGTACCACTGCGTGCCAGTCCCCTGGTACGCGAACGCAGAGCCGTTGTTGTTGCCGGTCGAGGCGAAGTTGTAGAGCACCTCCGACAAGCCGTGGGCGCCGGGTTGGAACGTTGCCGCCGTTCCGATCAACACCGACGCCGCCGCGAACGTCAGCACCGCGAACGGCATCGCCAGGATGTACAGCGTGACGAGCTTCATCTCGGACGCTTGAATCTTCTTGCCGAGGTATTCGGGTGTCCGCCCGACCATCAGCCCGGCGATGAACACGGCCAGCAGCGCATTGATGAGGACGCCCATCAGGCCGACGCCGACGCCGCCCGGCGAGATCTCGCCGAACTTCATCTGCGTCATCGGCGCTGCGCCTCCGAGCGGCGTGAACGAGTCGTGCATGCAGTTGACGGCACCCGTCGACGTGCCGGTGGTGGCACCGCCGAACATGCCGCAGGCGGCCGCGCCGAAGCGCACCTCCTTGCCTTCCATGTTCCCGCCCGACTGGGCTGTCGAGATCGACTGATCGACGCCGAGCGACGTGAGCAGTGGATTCCCGTTCTGTTCCGCGAACGTCGTGATCGCCGTGAACATCCCGAGGAACCCGACCATCACTGCCACGAGCACACGCGCCTGGCGCTTGTCCTTGACGAGGATGCCGAACGTGAACACGAATGCGATCGGGATCAGCAGCAGCGAGAAGTTCTCGAGCAGGTTGCTGAAGCCAGTCGGGTTCTCGAACGGGTGCGCCGAGTTGGCGTTGTACGGGCCACCGCCGTTCGTGCCGAGCTCCTTGATCGCCTCCTGCGACGCGAACGGTCCCCCCGGGATGTGCTGCTCGGTCACCTGCGAGGTGGCGTCGATCGGGGTTGCGATCGTGTCACCCTTCAAGTTCTGGACGATGCCTTGTGACATCAGCAGCACGGCGAGCACGAACGACAACGGGATGAGGATCCGCACGATCGTGCGGGTCAGGTCGACCCAGAAGTTGCCGAGCGACCGTGTGCCACTGCGCGTGATCCCGCGAATCAAACCGATCGCCACTGCCATGCCGGCCGCCGCCGACACGAAGTTCTGCACCGTGAAGCCCACCATCTGGGTGAGGTGGCTGATCGCTTGCTCGCCCGAGAACCACTGCCAATTCGTGTTCGTCACGAAGCTGACAGCACCGTTGAAGGCGCCCATCGCCGGCACGCTCGAACGGTCGGTCGGGTTGAACGGCAGCCACTCCTGCAGCCGCATCAGGAAGTAGACGGCAAGGAACGAGAACACGCTGAACGCGACCACGCTGATCGTGTAGACGTTCCACCGCTGCTCACGCCGAGGGTCGACGCGGATCGCCTTGTAGACGACTCGCTCGAACGGTACGAAGAACCGATCGCCGGGCGCCGACCCGTCGTCGCGGGAGCCGTAGACGGCCGCCATGTAACGGCCGAGCAGCGGCGCCGCGATTGCGAGCGAGACGATCAGCGCGACGAACTGGAGGCTTGCCTGCCAACTCATCAGAAGCGCTCCGGGAAGATCAGCACGAGCAGCAGGTACAGCACTGCAAGCGACGCGATCGCGAGCCCGATCCAGTTGTCGTAGGAGGCGGCGATCATGCCGCCAGCTGCTCGAGGTCGGGCAGTGCAGCCCGGTCGTCGTCGACACGCGTGCTGCTCACCTCGTCCGGACCGATGATGATGTCGCACCACCGCACGTAGAGCACGCAGATTGCAAAGAACGCGAGCGCGATCGCGACGAAGACGATGTCAGCCATGTCGGTACCCTCCTGTGTTCACACAGGCCGGTGTACCGAGCCGTCAACGCGGCGTGAAGGTCCTTACCGCCTTCTTCACGCCCGTGGCCGTGACATTCACGGCGTCCGAGCGGTCAGTCGAACAGGATGACCCCGCGGATGTTCTCGCCGTTGCGCATCGCGTCGTAACCCTCGTTGACCTGGTCGAGCGTGTAGGTGCGCGTGATGAGATCGTCGAGATTGAGCTGGCCCTGGGTGTAGAGCTCGAGCAGCCTCGGGATGTCCTTGCGGATGTTGGCGGACCCGAACAGCGAGCCGATGATGCTCTTCTCGAACAGGGTCAACATCGAGCCCGGCACCTGGATCGACTGCTCGCTCGTGGGATGGATGTTGGTGACCACGATGCGCGCCCGCTTGGCGCCCAACCAGAACGCCTTGCCGAGCGCCTCACCGTTGCCGACACCCATCGTCATGATCACGACGTCGAAGCCGCGGCCCCACGTCGACTCGCCGAGCTTCTCGAGCGCCTCGTCGATCGACTTGTAGGTGTGCGTGGCGCCGAACCGCTTCGCCATGTCGAGCTTGAAGTCGAGCGGGTCGATGGCGGCGATCGCCCGGGCGCCGGCCATCCGGGCACCCTGCAGAGCGTTGGCGCCGATGCCACCGATGCCGACCACGGCGACGTACTCGCCGGGTCGCACGTTGGCGGCGTACACCGCCGAACCCCAGCCGGTGACGACACCACAACCCAACAGGCACGCCTTGTCGAGCGGCCAGTTGGGATCGATCTTGACGCAACTCGACTCGTGCACGACAGTGTGCTCGGCGAACGTGCCGAGCAGGCACATCAGCCCGAGGTCGGTGCCGTCGAGCAGGTGATGGCGGGCGGTTCCGTCACCGATCTGGCGGCCAGTCGGGAAGGCGGCGCCGTTGTCACACAAGTTGGAGTGCCCGGTGACGCACATCTCGCAACGGCCGCACGCCGGGACGAATCCGAACACCACGTGATCGCCGGGCTCGAGCCAGTCGACGCCGTCGCCGACCTCGAGCACGACACCGGCACCCTCGTGACCGCCGATGATCGGGGGCGGCGGCGTGGCGCCGGCGAGGTCACCGGTGACGATGTGCTCGTCGCTGTGGCACATACCCGACGCTTTGATCTGGACGAGCACCTCGCCATGCTTGGGTGGGTCGAGCTCGATCTCCTCGATGCTCCACGGTGCGTGGAGTTCGTGCAGGACGGCGGCGCGAGTTCTCATGGAAGTCCCCCTTGGACGTCGCGATTCGGTCGGTGACGCGGACTGTAGTCAGCGCCGCGACCGCGGCTATCAGCGCGGCAGCACGGCGACCTGGATGAACTGGTCGGTGCCGACGTGATCGGCGATGAACTGCTGAACCGTGTCACTCGTGACGTCGCCGAGCGCCGAGAACTGATCGTAGTAATCCTGCAGGTCGCGGTCGGGGAAGATCGCGTCGTTGACCAGCTCCTCCAGGAAGGAATTGTTGTCGACGAACTGGTACGACTCCTGCACCTCGGCGTAGGCGCCCTGGAATTCGCTGTCGGTCGGGCCGTTGGCGGCGAGATCGTCGAGCTGGGCGCCCACGAGATCGGCGACCGATTCGATCCGGTCGGGCGATCCGGTGATCTGCATGTAGGTCTGGATCAACGGGTCGGGGTCGCTGTCGATGAACGACGTCGCGAACGGCGAGTACGACTCGCCGAGCTGCTCGCGAATGACGTTGGTCAACCGGGTGGTCAGCACCTCGGTGACGACGTCGGTGTTCGCTCGCAACGCCCCGTCGACCACCGGCACCGGGCTCGTGAACAGCAACGACAACGCCGAGGTGTCACCCGTCCCTGCCGTCACGTCCTTGCGCACGACACCGGCAGGCGGCGGATCCTCGACGTCGACCCACTGCTCCACCTTGCCGTCGCCCGGCAGGGTCCCGATGTAGCTCGAGGCGAGGTCGACCAGTTCGCCCATGTCGAAGTCGCCGGCGAAGGCGAACACCCAGTCGCCGGCGTCGCCGAAGCGATCGCGCCACACGCGTTCGACGCCGTCGAGGTCGAGCGTCGCGAACTGATCAGGGGTCGGCAGGATCGTGTAGCGAGGTTCGTTGCTGTAGCGGGTGTCGAGCAGCGTGTCGATGCCGGCCGACTGGGGGTCGGACGACGGATCGTCGACGACGGGCCCGTAGTTCCGCTCCACTTGATTCAATGCGACAGGGTCGAACCGGGGCTGCGTCATGTACAGATCGACGAGCTGGAAGAGCGATTCGAGGTCGGACGTCGCGGCGTGCCCAGCGAAGCCGTCGACGTACGGCGTGATCGACGCGCTGACGCCGACGTCACGGTCGGCCAGGATCTGCTCGAGATCGCTCTGATTGAAGTCGGCCACGCCCCCGGTCGTGACGACGTCGGCGGCGAACAACGCGTCGACGACGTCGTCGTCGGCGACGAGCGAGGAACCACCTGGGCTCGCCGCCTGGAACGCGACCTGGCCCTGGACGATGTCGTTCGAGGTAGCGATCACCTTGGCGCCGTTCGGGAACGTGATCACGATCGGGTCGAAGTACTCGTCGCCGTTCTCGATCATGTGATCTTGGGAGTCCGGCGCGACGGGTGCGGGGGCGGTCATCAGCTCGTCCGGGAGTTCGTGGCCGCCCTCTCGCGGTTCCAGCTCGCGGTCGGGGATCGCGGCGATCATCCCCAGCACGTCCGACTCGCTGGGCATCTGCGCCTCCTCGTCCTGCGGCGTGGAGATGATCACGTGCGGCGCGCTGTTGTGCCACCGCGCGCGGAACCGCAGGTCGAGCGCCTCTGGGGTGATCGAGTCGATCATCGCGCTCGCCATCTCGTGCATGTCGTCGGCTGCCGGATATGGGTCGCCGGTGAGGAAGTTGGCGACGTATTGCGTCGCGTAGTCGACGTCCTGGGTCGTGTCGCTGCTGTCGAACTGCGAGTCGAATGCCGACTGCGCCTCGTTCTTGGCCGTGTCGGTCTCGTCGGCACTGAATCCGAAGCGGTTGGCCCGCTCGTACTCGTCGAGCAGCGCCTGCAACGTGGCGTCGACGCGGTCGGACGTCGTGATCGCATAGAGCGCCGGAGCGTCGAGCGATGCCACGAACGAGTTCGTGCCGGGCTCGATCTGGTCGAACGGAGCGGTGCCGGCACTGATGTCGTGGTCGAGACGCCGGATCAGCGTCTGGAAGATCATCGAGTCGAGGATGCTGGCGCGCAACCGGGCGGTGCCATCGCTCTCGATCGCCGGGATCGGCAGATCGACTTCGACGTCGACCGTCGGTTGGTCAGGGTCGCTGTGGAGCGCGAAGCCGGGCTCGCTCTCGAGCGGGAACGTGGTGTCGGGCCGCTCCGGCATCTCGTCGGTGCGGGGAACCGCCGAACCGAAGCGGTCCTCGATGTCGGACACCATGTCGTCGACGTCGATGTCGCCGACGACGATCACCGCCGCGTTGTCGGGCCGGTACCAGGCGTCGTAGAACCCGACCAACTCGTCGCGCGGCACGCTGTTGATCGACTCCTCGGTTCCGATCGGATCACGACCCTCGTACGGCGTGCCGGCGAGGTAGAGCCCCTCGGCAACGTCGGACAGCCGCCCGTCGACGGTCTGCGTGCGGCTGCGCCACTCGTCGGTGACGACGCCCCGCTCGCTCTCCACCTGATCGGGATCGAACGTCGCGTGCGAGAGCCACTGGTCGAGGATGTTCATGCCTGTGTCAAGCGAATCACCGTCGTTCGGGACGTCGAGCTCGTACACGGTCTCGTCGAAGGTGGTGTAGGCGTTGATGTCGGCACCGAACGCAGCACCGAAGCTGCGGAGCTCGTCGATCAACTTGTTCTCGGGGTAGTCCTCCGTGCCGTTGAACATCATGTGCTCGTCGAAGTGGGCGACGCCGGTGCTCGGACCGATCTCGTCGACCGACCCGGCGCGGATGGCGAGTCGCAGTGACGCCTTGGCGCCGGGCCGCTCGTTGTGGCGCACGTAGTACTTCAGGCCGTTGTCGAGCGTGCCGGTTCGCACGTCGTCGTCGTTGGCGATCGACTCGTCCGACGGATCGACCAACCCAGGCAACGCGAAGGTGCCCTCGGCGGGCGCGGCCGTGTCGGTCGGCGACGTGTCGACGGTCTCGCCGGCGGATTCGTCGGAGCTGCCCGCCGACACGTCGCTCGTGGACACCTGGCTCGTCGACACCTGGCTCGTCGGCGTCGGGACCGCAGTATTCTCACTGACGTCATCGCCGGACGTGCACGCCGCCATCGCCAGCACGCCGGCCACCAGAAGGAGACGCCCAATCGTCCGCAGCATCGGCGCACTCTAGGCCGGTGACCGGTTCGCCGCTCAGGATCACGCCGCTCGGCGCCTCGCATTCCATCACCCCCATGACCGACGACCCCCGCCGCCTCGCCGACAGCGCACAGCGCCATCTCTGGATGCACTTCACGCCGCTCACGTCGGACGCCGCCGACTGGCACGTGCCGATCATCGACCGCGGTGAGGGTTGCTACGTCTACGACGAGCACGGCCGGCGCTACCTCGACGGTCTGTCCGGTCTGTTCACCGTCCAGGTCGGCCACGGGCGTGGTGAGCTCGCCGAGGCAGCCGCCGAGCAGTCGCGCCGGCTCGCCTACTTTCCCGTCTGGTCGTTCGCCCACGAGCCTGCCATCGTGCTCGCCGAACGGCTGGCGGCAGGTGCGCCCGGCGACCTCAACCGGGTCTTCTTCACGCCCTCGGGTGGCGACGCGGTCGAGAGTGCGATCAAGCTCGCCCGCCAGTACTTCAAGCTGTGCGGCCAGCCGATGCGAACCAAGGTGATCTCGCGCACGCTCGCCTATCACGGCACCTCGATGGGGGCGCTGAGCGTGACTGGCGTGTCGGCGATCAAGGCGCCGTTCGAGCCGTTGCTGCCCGGATTCGTCAAGGTGCAGACGCCATACCACTTCCGCTGCATCGACTGCGCCCACCTCGACGCCTGCACCCTGCGTTGCGCCGACGACCTCGCGCTGCGGATCGAGATGGAAGGACCCGAGACGGTCGCGGCGGTCTTCATGGAACCGGTCCAGAACACGGGCGGCGCGTTCGTGCCGCCCGCCGGCTACTTCGAGCGCGTTCGCGAGATCTGCGATCGATACGGCGTGCTCTTCGTCAGCGACGAGGTGATCGCCGCCTTCGGGCGCTTCGGTCACATGTTCGGGAGCGAGCGCTACGGCTACCAGCCCGACATGATCACCTTCGCCAAGGGCGTGACGAGCGGCTACGCACCGCTCGGCGGAGTGATCGCCAGCGACCGGCTCGCCGAGCCGTTCCTCGATCAGCCGGCGACATTCCTCCAGGGGCAGACGTTCGGTGCCCATCCAGTGTCATGCGCGGTCGCCAACGCCAACATCGACATCCTCGAGCGCGAAGACCTCTACCGCCGCGTGCTCGCCAACGAGCCGACGTTGCACGGCATGCTCGACGGGTTGCGCGACATCCCGCTCGTCGGTGACGTGCGTGGCGCCGGCTACTTCTACGCGATCGAACTCGTCCCCGACACGGGTCGCGGCACGTTCACGCACGAGCAGGCCGACTGGCTGTTGCGCGGCTACCTGTCACCACGATTGTTCGAGGCCGGCCTCATCTGCCGCGCCGACGATCGCGCCGAGCCCGTCATCACGCTCTCGCCGCCGTTGATCGCGGGACCGGAAGAGTTCGAATTCATCGAGTCCACGCTGCGTCGCGTGCTCACCGACGCCAACGCCGAATGGGATCGCCGTCGTGAGCACGGGATGAGGCAACATTCCTGCGATGGCTGAACACCCTTGGCAGATCGAACGGCTCGACCTCGACGCCTATCTCGAGCGCATCGGTGTGTCGCGGCGGCCACCCTCTCGTTCCGCGCTCGACCAACTGCTCGAGGCGCACGTGCGGAGATTCACGTTCGACAACATCGACGTGTTGCTCGAGCAACACCCGGGTGTCGGACTCGACGCCGTGCAGTCGAAGTTCGTCGGTCGCGGGAGGGGCGGCTACTGCTTCGAGCACGGAACGCTGTTCGCGGCGGCGCTCGAGCGGCTCGGCTACACCGTGGAGCGGCGGCTCGGCCGCGTCGGCGACCCGAGCGAGAAGGCGCGCACACACACCGTCGTCGTCGTGACGCTCGACGATCAGCCACTGCTCTGCGATCCCGGCTTCGGCGTGAGCACGCTGCGCCCGATCGCGCTCGTCGACGGCGCCGAAGACGACTACGGCGGCCGCGCGTTGCGTGTGCACCAGGTGCCAGAAGGCGCCGGCCGTGGGTGGGCGCTGCATCGGCTCGGCCAGGAGGGGTGGGAGCTCGCCCACACCCACGATGAGCTACCGGTCCGTCCCGTCGACGTGGTCCACGGCCACCACTACACGAGCACCTTCCCGGGCAGCATCTTCCGAAACATGCTGATGGTTGCGGGCCATGCCGACGACCGTCATCTCACACTGACCGAGTCGACGCTGACCGTGCGTCGTGTCGGAGCTCCGACCGCGCATCGTCAGATCGACCTCGAGGAGTTGTCCGATCTCCTTCGCCAGTTGAACGTGCCGCTCACCGACGACGAGTCCGAGCACCTGTTGGCGCGGCTGCGAATGTTGCGGGCAACGTCGGACAGCTCGATCGACGTCCCGGTGTGAGCACCCGGATCGTCGTATTGGGCGCCGGCCCAACCGGGCTCGGCGCCGCTCACCGACTGGGCGAGATCGGTCACGACGACTGGGACGTCTACGAAGCCTGCGATCACGTCGGCGGCCTGGCCGCGAGCCATCGCGACGAGCACGGCTTCATCTGGGATCACGGCGGGCATGTGATCTTCAGTCACTACGCCTACTTCGACGATCTCGTGGAGCGCATGCTGCCCGGCGAGTACGACGAGCACGTCCGGGAAGCGTGGGTGTGGACGCACGGTCGATACGTGCCGTATCCGTTCCAGAACAACATCCATCGCCTGCCGCCCGAGGCGTTCATCGATTGCGTGATGGGCATCGCTGGGTCGAACGGCGACGTACGACGCGGCAACTTCGACGCCTGGATCGAGTCGGTGTTCGGCGCGGGCATCGCCGAACATTTCATGCGCCCGTACAACGAGAAGGTGTGGGCCCATCCGCTCGACACGTTGGGCGTCGACTGGCAGGGCGACCGCGTCCCGGTGGTCGACCTCCGGCGCATTCTGCAACACCACCTCACCGATCGCGACGACGTGAGTTGGGGGCCGAACAGCGTGTTCAAGTTCCCGCTGCTCGGCACCGGCATGCTCTACGACCGCATCGCCAACTCCTTGCCGCGACCGGTGAGGTTGGCAAAGCGCGCCGTGGCGATCGATGCCGTGCTGAAACGCGTGACCTTCGCCGACAGCACCGGGGACCACTACGACAAGCTCGTCACGACGTTGCCCCTCACTGAGCTGGTCCGGATCGTCGACGCCTGCCCCGCCGACGTGGTCGCCGCCGCCGGTGAACTTCGATCGACCGAAGGCCTGTTCGTCGGCGTCGGCGTCGCCGATCCGTGTCCGAGCAGCAAGTGTTGGGTCTACTTCCCCGAGCCTGACATTCCCTTCTACCGGGTCACGTTCCTGTCCAACTACTCGCCGAAGGTGACTCCGGGCGAGGGCTACTTCTCGTTGCTCGCCGAGGTGTCGTCCTCGGAACACCGTCCCGAGGCTGCCGACACCGTCGTCGAGCGCACGATCGAGGCGATGGTCACCTGCGGACTACTGACGGTGGAGCAGGCGCGCTCCCGGATCGTCAGCAGGCAGCTCCTCCGAGTGCCCTACTCGTATCCGGTGCCCACGCTCGGACGTGACCGAGCGCTTGCATGCGTCCAATCGTGGCTGGCGTCCCACGAGATCTACTCGCGCGGCCGATTCGGCGCCTGGCGCTACGAGATCGGCAACACGGATCATTCCGTGATGATGGGCGTCGAGGTTGTCGACCATCTGGTGCTCGGTCGCCCGGAAGTGACGTGGGGGCTGCTACCGGGCGAGGAAGCTCGCCGGAACATCGCCTGAGGCGCGCTGGCGGTCAGTCGGGGTGCTGTTGGGATCGCGCACTCATCGCCACGACGATCAGCACACCGCCCAACGCAACGGCCATGGCCGCCCACCACACGAGCAGTCCACTCGAACCGCCAGTCTGAGGCAGCGGGGCACTCGCGACGACTTCGAACGAGGTGCTGACGGTGCCCGACGACGCCCCGGAGAGCACGACTTGATGCGTTCCGACCGTTTCGTTCGCGCGGATCGTCCACGTGAAGCTGACAGACCCGTCTGCCCCAGCAGCTTGCGTACCCAATGCGAGCGGCGTCGAATGTTGTTCGCCAGTCACCAGCTCGCCGGGGGCGAATCCGCCGGCATGCGCAGTCTGGGTCTGACCGGGAGCGACTGACGCCCGACCAACGCCGATGGTCAAGCGAGGCGGCGGTTGGGTCGTCGTCGTCGTCGGACCGCCTGGGACCGTGGTGCAGGTCTCGAGTGGCGCGTCCTGAGCGAAAG
>JADMIO011429215.1_pt1 | contig 90913 bp, 90 predicted proteins | sample 8958161 | NCBI WGS metagenome assembly JADMIO01 (sample SAMN16585339, study PRJNA669376) | soil metagenome | isolation source: Crop rotation soil | place: USA: Cullars Rotation, Alabama | collected 2011
CGCGACAACTTGTCCACGTGGAATTCTAAGCTTAGGATCCCAATGTGCTGGAAAGCGATGAATTGTTGATACTCGTCGACGTTCCGCGGAATCACATCGAAGTGCAGGCGCTTCGCCGCTTTCGGCTCGCGGTACATAAAGAGCGAGAGCGACTCGGGCGATGCGTAGCGCAGCCATTCCTCGATCGTGAGGCCGTTGCCTTTCGATTTGGAAATTTTCTGGCCCTTCTCGTCGAGGAAGAGCTCGTAATTGAATCCTTCCGGCGGCGTGCCGCCGAGCGCGCGGCAGATCTGGCCGGAGAGTTTCACCGAATCGATCAGGTCCTTCCCCGCCATCTCGTAGTCGATGCCAAGCGCGACCCAGCGCATTGCCCAGTCGGGCTTCCACTGCAGCTTGCAGCGCCCGCCCGTGACGAGCGTGGTGACGGGCACTTTCGTGTCGGGATGCTCGTAAGTGATCGTGCCGGCTTTCGCGTCATGCGAGATCACCGGCACCTGCAAGACGATCCCCGTTTGCGGGTCGATCGGCAGGAACGGTGAATAGGTCTGCGCCCTCTCCTCGCGGAGCGAGGGCAGCATGATGTTCATGACCTTGTCGAAACGCTCCAGCATCAGGAGGAGCGTCTTATCGAAGCGGCCGGACTTGTAGCATTCGGTCGACGACAGAAATTCGTATTCGAAACCGAACTGGTCGAGAAAGCCGCGCAGCATCGCGTTATTGTGCTCACCGAAGCTCTTGTGCGTGCCAAACGGATCGCGCACGATCGTGAGCGGCTTGCCGAGGTCTTCGGTGAGCATTTCCTTGTTCGGCACGTTGTCCGGCACCTTGCGAAGGCCGTCCATGTCGTCCGAGAAGGCGATGAGCCGCGTCTTGATCTTGTCGCCGGTGAGCACGCGAAAGGCGTGGCGCACCATCGTCGTGCGCGCAACCTCACCAAAGGTACCAAGATGCGGCAGGCCCGAGGGGCCGTAGCCGGTCTCAAAAATCACCTCGTCCTTCGGCTTTTTTTGCAGCCGCGCGACGACCTTGCGCGCTTCTTCGAACGGCCAGGCGGCGGACTTTTCCGCGGTTTCTCTCAAATCTTGCGCAAGCGCGGCAGCGTCGGACATCTCGAGCTCTCGAATTTCCACACTCAATAGAAGCTGATGGGGAAATAGCGCAAGTAGATATCGGTATAGGTGCCCTTCTCCCAGAGCCTGAAGAGCGCGTAATTGAGCGCGCGGCGAAGCGTTTCATTGCCGCGCTTCACGGCGATCCCGACGCCCTCGCCGAAATAGCGGCTCTCGGTGAATGGCCCGCCGCGAAAGACGCAGCAGTTTCCCGAGCCCGCGCCATTCAGCCAGAACGCGATCGTGATGCCGTCCCCGAAATAGAGATCGGTCTCGGCGCGCTTCAGGGCGGCGAAGGCCGTTTCGATGTTCGGATAACTCTTGATCGTCATCTCGGGAAAGAAGTCGCGCAGATAAGCTTCATGCGCGCTGCCGGCGACAACCGCGACCTTTCGTCCCGAAAGCGCTTCCGGCGTGATCTGGTCGAGCAGCACTTCCTTGCGCGCGACGAAACGCGCGGGCGTCCGATAATAGCGATCGGTGAAATCGGCGCGTTCGCGGTTCTGCGGCGTGATTGAAATCGACGCGATCGCGGCGTCACCCAAATTCTTGTCGAGCGCATCGAGCAGCGTATTGAAGCGCCGCACCTGGATCGTGCAGGTCGCGCCGAGTTCGCTGCAGATCGCGCGGGCGAGATCGACATTGAAGCCGGTGACCTGCCCGTTCGGCCCCTTGAAGTTGAACGGCGGATAATCGTCCTCGGTCATGAAGCGGATCACGCCCATGCGGGACATATCCGGCTTTTCGGGCCGGTGTTTGGGGTCCCAGAAGCCGGGGACGAAAACGTCGGGGTCCTTGATCTGCGCCGCGGCGAAATCCACGCCGATCATGAGCCAGGACACGGCAAAACACAGCGCTAACGCGCCCAACTTCATCCGCCGCCGGGCGTCCGATAGCCGACTCATACCGCCTTATTCCATGTTGCGGCGCGACTTTCACCACAGCCCGCGAATTTGTAAATATGGCAAGGGCTACACGTTTGCGGCGGGCGTGGGAGTTGGAGGATGTGTGCGTTTCGGCCGCCGGAAGCCGATGCGCCCGGCGTCTCTATCAGTGGTTTTCGCGAAATATCGCGCCCCGCGGCCCCGTCACGCGGCGATGCCGAGCTTCCCTTTGAGCTTGCGGCTGTCCGGCATCTTGTCGACCCCGCTCTTCTTGAAGCCGTAGCCGCGCGCGCGGAAGCGCTGGGCGTCGGCGGGGACGAAGTGCTGCGGGCGCTCGATATTCTATCGTCCGACGAAATTGCGCAGACGCTCGCGGGCCGGCTCGGGCTTGTCTTCGATCCGCTCGAAAACATCAAACGCACGTCGAGACCGATATTGCGCGGCGCACAGACCGCAATATTGCGGCGAGGTACGCGCGAGGGCGTCAACATTTTTACAGTCGCACCGCGCGGCCAGAAAATTCGCACGCTCGCCAGGATGATCGAGGAGAATCCGGCGCTCCGCATCATTCTCCGGCTGACATCGCCCGAGCGCATGGACGCCCATATCCGCCGCGCGGGGGCAGAGGAACTCGCGCGTGAGGCGGCGTTTGGTCTGCACGACTGGCGCCCCGATCTTTCGGCCGCCGCGCGCGGAAAATACAACTTGCGACGGCTCGCCCTGCTCACCGCGATTTTTGGCGCCCTCGCCGGTTACTTCTTTCCGCATCCCTCGCTTCTCGCGGTGGAATTCGTTTTGAGCACCGCCTTCCTCACTTGGGTCGGCCTACGGCTGCATGCCTGCCAGATGCGGCGAGAGACTTCGCCGCGTCTCGACATACCCGACAAGGCGCTGCCTTCTTACACGATCGTCGTCGCGCTCTATCGCGAGGCGCGCGTCGTCGGACAGCTCGCCGAAGCCTTGAAGCGCCTCGACTATCCGCCGGAAAAACTCGACATCAAATTTGTCTGCGAGCACGATGACAAGGCGACGGTCGCCGCCCTGAATGAACTTCGCCTCGATCCTTATTTTGAGATTTTGCTCGCGCCCGATAACGGCCCGCGCACCAAGCCGAAAGCGCTTGCGGCCGCGCTGCCCTTTGCGCGCGGAAGTTACCTCGTTGTCTATGACGCCGAGGATATCCCCGAGCCCGATCAATTGAAAAAGGCGGTCGCCGCCTATGTGCGCGGCCCGAAAAATCTTGCCTGCGTGCAGGCGCGCCTCGCCGTCGATAATGTGCGCGACAACTGGCTGACGCGGCATTTCGCGGCGGAATATGCCGGGCTGTTCGATGTTTTCCTGCCTGCGCTTGCCGATCTTCGGCTGCCGCTTCCACTTGGCGGCACTTCAAATCATTTCCGCACGGACATTCTGCGCGGCATCGGCGGGTGGGATCCTTATAACGTCACCGAGGATGCCGATCTCGGCATGCGGCTCGCGCGCTTCGGCTATCTATCGGGCGTGATCGATTCCACCACGCACGAAGAAGCGCCGGCGCGCCTCGGCGCCTGGCTCCGGCAACGGACGCGCTGGTGCAAGGGCTGGCTGCAGACATGGCTCGTGCATATGCGCTCTCCAGCAGTGCTGATGCGCGAACTTGGCTTTGGCGGGTTCTTCGCATTTCAACTCTTAGTGGGCGGTACTGTGCTTGCCGCGCTCGTGCATCCGTTCTTCCTCGCCATCGTGCTGACCGACGCGGCCTTCGGCGATCTCTTCACGCCGAGCGAGAGTCTTGGCGAAGCGCTCCGGCACGGCCTTGCGGTCACCACGCTTCTTTCCGGCTATATCGGTTCGGCAGCACTCTCGCTCGTGGGCCTCGCGCGGCGGCGGCTCTTGGGCAGCGCGTGGGTGCTTTTGCTGACGCCGGTTTACTGGATCATGCTCTCGTTTGCCGCGTGGCGCGGCGCAGTTCATCTCATGCTCGCGCCACATCTGTGGGAGAAGACCGAGCACGGGCTCGCGCGGACGTCGCGTTACGGAAAAATATCGCAGCCACACGCACTTTCCCCTGCCGCGCGGCGCGTTAAAGATGCCGCTGCAAATCGGCCGCTGCATCGCCCCCGCCGTATATGAGATTGAAGGATTCGATGATCGCGCGTCACCCCCTTTCTGAGATTTCGACGCCAGCGCTCGTGCTGGATGAGCGGCGGATGATGGCCAATATCGCGCGTTTTCGGAAGCGCATCGATGCGCTCGGCGTCCGCGCGCGGCCGCATATGAAGACGGCAAAATCGATCGATGTCGCGCATCGCCAACTCGAAAATCTCGGCCCGGCGACTGTGTCCACCTTGCGCGAGGCCGAAGTGCTATTTGAGGCGGGCGTCAAGGACATGACCTACGCCGTCGGGATCGATCCGCATAAGTTGCCGCGCGTGCTGGCACTGCGAGCGGCGGGATGCGAGCTCAAAATCGTCCTCGATTCGCTGGAGCAGGCCGAAGCCGTATCTGAAGCCTCGAAAGCGGCGGAGACGAAAATTCCTGCGCTCATCGAGATCGACAGCGACGGGCATCGAAGCGGCGTTTCTTCCGACGACGATCTTTTGATCGCCATCGGCCGGAAATTAAACGAGGCCGGCTCGCTCGCCGGTGTCCTGACCCACGCCGGAGAAAGCTATAACGTTTCAGGCGCTAAAGCTCACGCAGATTTTGCCGAGCAGGAGCGAAACGCGGTCGTTTCGGCAGCCGATCGCCTCCGCGCCGCCGGGCTCCCCTGTCCGATCGTCAGCGTCGGATCGACGCCGACGTCTCACGCCACGCGGCATCTCAATGGCGTGACGGAAATTCGCGCCGGCGTATATGTCTTCTTCGATCTCGTCATGGCCGGCATTGGCGTATGCAACACCGACGATATCGCGATCTCGGTTCTGACTTCCGTCATCGGGCATCAGCGCTCGCGCGGCTGGACGCTGATCGACGCGGGCTGGATGGCAATGTCACGCGACAGGGGCACGGCGAGCCAGGCGGTCGATCAAGGCTATGGATTGGTCTGCGACATCGATGGCAAACCCATCCCCGATCTCATCGTGTCGTCCGCCAACCAGGAACATGGCATCGTCTCGGTCAGGCCCGGGAGCAAAGCAAAAATGCCGGAACTCCCTGTCGGGACGCGCCTGCGCATTCTGCCGAACCACGCCTGCGCGACGGCGGCGCAATTCACGGCCTACAACGTCATTCCGGAGAACAAAGACGCGCCGCTCGCGACGTGGGATCGTTTTGGCGGCTGGTAATCGGCGTTAAAGGCGCTTGCGCAAATCCGCTGCCGCCTCGTCGGCGCTGCGCGAAAGATTGAACGGCGCGACGAAGCGTCCGTCCTTGTCCATCAGGTAAACGACCGCCGTGTGATCCATCGTGTAGTCGCCGTCCTTGGTCGGGACCTTTTTCGCGAACACCCGGTATTCGCGCTTGATCGCGTCGATCTGCGCGTCGGTGCCCGTGAGCCCGAAAATGCGCGGATGGAACGACGAAATATACTGCTTCATCTTTTCGGGCGTATCGCGTTCGGGATCGACGGTGACGAACAAGGCCGCGGTCTTGTTCGCGTCAGGGCCGAGCTTGTTCAGCACCTCCGACATTTCATAGAGCGTCGTCGGGCAAACGTCGGGGCAATGGGTGAAGCCGAAGAAGACGAGGAACGGCTCGCCCTTGAAGTTGTCGGCGGTCACCGTCTTGCCGTTCTGGTCGGTGAGCGTGAATGGCCCGCCGACGGACGAGGGCTGCGTCACCTGCCGCGGCATGACCATGATGAGTGCCGCGATCAGCGTCAGCGAGCCCGCGAGGAACGCGACAAGGAGCGCGAGGATTTTCGTCTGGGTCTGCTTTTTCACGGATTTAGCCAAAGCAGGCCGCTAGCCCGCTGCGGATCGATTCGAAGAAAACGGCGGTGCCGTATTTCCACCAGAGCGCGCCGCTCGCGGCGAGGCCCGCGCCGAAAAACACGGCGAGGCTTGCGACAAAGACGCGGCGCATGGAAATGCGCTGTTCCGCTGCTCGGTTCATGCAATTTAGCTAATGCCGCCGCGCGCGGGCGTCAATCGGCGCAAAATCACGTTCGGATGATTGGAGTTGGAGCGGGCGAAGGGAATCGAACCCTCGTATGCAGCTTGGGAAGCTGCCGTTCTACCATTGAACTACGCCCGCCTCGCCGCCACGTTATTCCGGCGGGCAGCGAAGGAAAAGCATTATTTATGAAAGCAGTCAGCGCGGGTCTCCTGCTCTATCGGCGCAAGGGGCGCGCCTTCGAATTTTTCCTGGTGCATCCCGGCGGGCCGTTCTGGGCGAAGAAGGACGAAGGCGCATGGACGATCCCGAAGGGGTTAGCTGCGCCTGACGAGGACTTGCTCGCTGCTGCGAAGCGCGAATTTTCGGAAGAGACCGGCTTTGCGCCCGACGGCGAATTTCGTTTCCTCGGCGAATTCAAGCAGCCGAGCGGAAAGATCGTTCACGCCTGGGCCGTCGAGGGCGACTGCGACGCCGCCTGCATCACGAGCAACTTTTTTTCGCTCGAGTGGCCGCCGAAATCGGGAAGGACGCAGCAATTTCCCGAGATCGATCGCGCGGGATGGTTTGCCGAAACACAGGCGCGAGAAAAACTTCTGCGCGGGCAGCTTCCGATTCTCGATGCATTCAACGCGCTGCGACCTCCTCCGGCGGCTTCACATCTCGGAACGAAAACAAGAGCGCCATGTCATAAGCGATCTTCAGCACGCCGCAAATCACGAGCGGCAGGCCGGAAAAAGGCGACGCGAGCAAGGCGCCCGCCAAAGCGGGGCTGAGCGAGGAGGCGAGACTCCGCGGCACTGCGGTGACGCTTGCCGCCGCCGTGCGTTCGGCGGGCGTCACCACCGCCATCACGTAAGACGTGCGCGTCGGCACATCCATCTGCGAGAGCCCCGCGCGCAGCGACAAGAGCACAAGCGTGAGTGTCAGGCTCGGCGAAAAGGCCGCGAAAATCAGGAACAGGCTCGACGGGATATGCGTGAACACCATGGTATTCACAAGACCAATTCGCTTTGCGATCCAGGCCGCAACCGGATAGGAAAACGCGCTCAACGTGCCCGTCCAGAAGAAGAACAGGCTCGCGGCGGTGAGTGACAAATCGAAACGCTCGAACAGCCAGAGCGCGAGCAATGATTGCACGACGAATCCGCCGGCAAATGCGTCCAAACTAAAAAGCGCTGCGAGCTTGTAAACGATCCCGCGCGAAGGCCCGAGCGGCGCATGCGGTTTTGCGCCCTCCACATGCGCATGCGGCAGCAGCCGATAGAGCACGGCGCTCACGAGCCCGAGCGCGGCATAAGCGTAAAACATCAGCCGGAACGCGCGCGTCTCCGCAAATCCGAGATGGACGAGAAAGTCCGGCGTTGCCGCCGCGAGCGCGCCCGCCGCCATGGAAAGCGCGCCGATCAGGCTATACCAGGCGAAAATGCTCGTGCGATCGCGATCGGGAGCGTTCTGCGCCAGCATCGCGTGCTCGATCGGCACCAGGACGCCAAGATCGCCGGTCGACGGGTTCATCGTGCCGAAAAACGCGACCACAAGAATGAACGCAAAGTGCTCGAAATTCGGAAATGCAATGCCGGTCGCGACCATCAGGCCAGCGCCCGCGAGCAGAAGATTGCGCAAATCGTAACGCGGCGCGAGGAAGCCGACGGAAAGCGTGAGGAGAGCCGTCCCGAGCAGCGCCGCGGCCGCGACGAAGCCGATCTCCACCGCGCGAAAGCCGATCGCGGAAAGATAAGCCGGAAGGATGATGACGGCGAAACCGTCGCCGAAACCGCGCGCAGCGCGCGCGGCATAGAGAACGATGAGATTAAATTTCTTGCTTGCGATGAGTTTGCCAGTCATGCCGTCGCGTCACCAATAGAATCCCGATGGACGCGATTCTTCAGCATGCCGCCTCGTGGGGAGATCGCTTCCCCATACACAAATTAGAAAAGGCCATCGGAAAAATGTCAACCGAGACAAGGCGCGGTGAAGCAACGCGCCCCTTCACAACATCGGCAAGGATCGCGGCTTCGGCCCGCGCGGGAAGGCGCGGTCGATCTTCGCGACCTCGTCATCGCTGAGTTTCAGCTTGCCGGCGGCGGCGTTGTCCTCGGTGTGCTCGGGGCTTCCCGCTTTCGGGATCGCGAAGACGGATTTTTGCCGCGTCAGAAAAGCGAGCGCGACCTGGCGCGGGCTCGCGCGATGCTTGGCCGCGATTTCACCGAGCACCTTGCCGCCCGGCGAATTCGGCGCGGGAAAGCTATCCTGCCCAAAGGGCGAATAAGCGACGACGGCGATGCCGCTCTTCTCGCAGAACGGGATTACCTCGTGCTCGATCGCGCGCTGTTGCAAATGATAAAGCACCTGATTGCAGACGATTTTGTCCTTGCCGGTGATCGCGAGCGCCTCGCGTAAGTCTTCCGCGTCGAAATTCGACACGCCATAGGAAAGGATTTTTCCTTCCTGCTTGAGCGCCGCGAAAGCCTCGAATGTTTCCGCGAGCGGATGCTCGCCGCGCCAATGCAAGAGATAACAATCGAGCCGGTCGGTCTTGAGCTTCGCGAGCGATTTTTCGCAGGCGCGGCGCGTGCGCTCCTTCGAGGCGTTGCTCGGCAGCACTTTCGAGACGATGAACGCCTCGTCACGGCGGCCTTTGATCGCCTCCCCGATCAGCGCCTCGGCGCCGTCATACATTTCGGCGGTGTCGATATGGTTCATGCCGAGGTCGAGCCCGCGCCGCAGCGCCGTGATCGCGCGCGAACGATCGCCGTGCGCGATGTGCCAGCTGCCCTGGCCGATTATCGAGATTTCGGCCTTTAACGGTCCGAATGGACGACGTTCCATGTTCCCGCCACCTCCCCGTTCTATAGCATGAACGGGAGCGCGATTCGGAGTGCCCTGATGCCCCGGTTTTCGCACACACTTCTGGTATCGAGTTTCTTGGCGGTCGTTTTTCTCGACGTCCCCGCCGCGGCGCAGGATCTGCCGCCGCGGGGCATCATCGAAAAAATCATCCCGCAACTGCAGGAGCCGCTGCGCCCGGCGCGAATCGTGTTTCAGCCGAAGCCTTCAAAGCCCGATTCGCTCTGCAGCATGCAGAGTTTCGAGATGACGCTGGAGCGCGAGGGTAAAGAGAAGCCGAACAAATATTCCGTGCTGCTCAACCCTCAGCCGGGTAACCCTGCCATTCCGCGCCAGATGCTCGCCGTCATTCACCGGCTCGCAGTCGACGCCGACGGGGCGGTGCGCTCCTATCATCCCGAAGATGTCTACGGAAAAGGCATCTGCACGCGTAAAAAGGATTCTCACGGTCAGGAAATTTTAAGCGGCATCTGCGCGCTCGACAGTTTCGCGTCGAGCGGAATCCGGATTTTCGACGGCGCCGAGCGCGTCCGGTTTCCGAACCCGGCAAAACAGCCGAAAGAATCCGAAGAAGTTGTCGCAAGGTGGAAAAATTTCTGGGCGCTGATCCGCGACCGCAAGCTTCCCTCGATCGACTTCAAGAAGATCGGCGGACCGCTCGCGCCGGACGGCTATCGCATGTTTTACTGGAAGGGGCAGAAACTTTCCGCTTTTTTTAAAGCTGCGATCATTCCGCAGACGAAAGACGGCTATCCTTGCCTGCATGGCGAGGAGTCGCGCTATCCCGGCTATTTCATCACCGCGACGACGCTGACACAGGCCAGTGAAGTGCGCGCCGATGGCTGCGCGACGGCGCGCTATATCGATCCTTTGGAAATTCCATTTTTTGTGCTGCCGGGCGGCAGCGTCGGCACCGCGCAGATCGGCGACATCGTGATCGGTTTTTACAAAACCGGCAGCACCGAGCGGATCGCGTTCGGAATTGCAGGAGACGCGGGGCCCATTGAGCAGTTCGGCGAAGGATCGGTGCTGTTCAACCAGATCCTGCTCGGGCAGACGAAAAAGCCTGTCATTAACATCGACGACGTGAACTCGTTTCATATTTCCAGCGAGCGGCTAAAAGCGGACAACGCAACGCTCGCGATTTTGGTGCTCGGCGGCACCAAGCAACGGCTGAACGGCGATTATTCGCGCGCGAATGTAGAAAAGGTCGGCCGCGCGGAACTCGCGCGCTGGAACGGCGGCGGCGCGAATATGACGGCGCGGCTGAACGCGTGTTTGGGGCAGATGAAGAATTAGCCCTGATACGGCTTGAAGTGCTTCGAGAGCTTCAGGCCCTGCGCCTGATAGTTCGAGCCCGGCAATTCGCCATAGAGCGTTTGCGGGCGCTCGGTCATCCGCTCATAAACAAGCCTGCCGACAATCTGCCCGTCTTCAATAATGAACGGCACTTCGCGCGAGCGGACTTCGAGCACGGCGCGCGCGCCTTTCCCGCCCGCGGCGGCGTGGCCGAAACCGGGATCGAAGAAGCCCGCGTAATGCACACGGAATTCGCCGACCAGAGGATCGAACGGCACCATTTCGGCGGCGTGATCGGGCGGCACATGCACCGCTTCCTTCGAAGCCAGAATGTAAAAAGCGTCGGGATCCAGCACGAGCGCGCGCGACCTGTGCGCCGGCAGCGGCTCCCAGAAATCGAGCACCTCGTAGCCGCCGCGCTTGTCGACGTCGATCAGCCCGGTGTGCTTCTTCGCGCGAAAACCCGCGAGGCCCGCCGTGCCGCCGGAGAGATCGACGGAAACCGCTACCGCACCCATGCTTAGATTTGGATTGTCGGCATCGACAAGCCGGTCGCGCGCCTGCAGCGCCGCAAGTTCCTTCGCGTCGAGCCGCGCGTCGCCGCGCCGGAAGCGGATCTGCGCGAGCTTCGAACCGCGCCGGACGAGAATGGGAAACGTGCGCGGCGAGACTTCGAGATAAAGTTTTCCCTCGTAGCCCGCGGGCACGGAATCGAACGCCGAGACGCGATCGCCGATCACGCGCGTGAAGACGTCGAGCCTTCCGGTCGAGCTTTTTGGATTGGTGGTCGCGACGAGATCCGCAGGCAGCCTGAAGCTTTCTTCCAGTTCGACAAGATAGACGCAGCCCTGCTCCAGCACCTCGCCGTCGGCGTCGAGATCGAACTGATGCAGCGAAAGCTCGCTCAGCCGGTCGGCGATGCTGGTCTTGGTCGAAGGCAGGAAGCTCGCGCGCACGCGCCAGGCACGCGGACCCATGCGTAGATCTAGGCTCGCGGGCTGCACTTGCCCCTGCTCGAACGGAAGGCCCGCAATCTCGCCGCGCTCATGCATGCGCACGATCTCCTGCGCGGGCAGGATGCCTTCCGGCTTATCGAGTTTTCGCGCGGCGACAGCCATTGGTAACCTCGATCAAGGCTTAGCGAGCGTACCGCTTGACGCCAAGCCATTCCCAGGAGTAATCCCCTCTCTCAATTCGTGGTCCATTTGAGCCGGCCGGCTTGCAGCCACGTTAAACAAGTCGCTAAAAGGCCGGGGACATGCCGAAACCCGGCCGGGCGTCCCCCGGCAAGGGTTTTTTCTTTTTGGAGGCAAGTCCAATGACCGCACTACCCCGCCCCGTTCTCGATCCCAAGGGCCTGCGGCCCGAAACGCGCCTGGTGCATGGCGGCATCCTGCGCTCGCAATTCGGCGAGAACGCGGAGGCGCTCTACCTCACCCAAAGCTACGTTTATGAAAGCGCCGAGCAGTGCGAAGCGCGCTTCAAGGGCGAGGAAGAAGGCTTCATTTATTCGCGCTATTCGAACCCGACGGTCGCGATGTTCGAGGGCAGAATGTGCGCGCTCGAAGGCGCGGAAGCCGCGCGCTCGACCGCGACGGGCATGGCGGCGGTCACGGCTTCGCTTCTCTGTCAGCTCAAGGCGGGCGATCACGTCGTCGCAGCGAAGGAACTGTTCGGCTCCTGCCGGTACGTGATCGAGGAATTGCTGCCGCGTTTTGGCGTCCAATCGACGCTGGTCGAAGGCACGGATTTGAACGCGTGGAAGAATGCCGTGCGGAAGGAAACGAAGGCGTTTTTTCTCGAAAGCCCGACCAACCCGACGCTCGGAATTCTCGATATCGCGGCGATCGCAAAAATCTCGAAAGCGGCCGGCGCGTGTCTGATCGTCGATAACGTGTTCGCGACCCCGATGCTGCAGAGCCCGTTCGAGCTCGGCGCCGACATTGTCGTCTATTCGGCGACAAAGCACATCGATGGCCAGGGCCGCTGTCTTGGCGGCGTGATTTTGTCGTCGAAGCAGTTCGTCACCGATCACTTGCAGACATTCCTGCGCCAGACCGGCCCGTCAATTTCGCCGTTCAATGCGTGGGTGCTGTTGAAGGGAATCGAGACGCTGCCCTTGCGCGTCGAGAAGATGCAGTCGAACGCGGGGAAGCTCGCGGATTTCCTCGCCGGGAAGAAGCACGTCAAGAAAGTGCTCTATCCGGGCCGCAAGGATCATCCGCAATACGAGCTCGCGAAAAAACAGATGAAGGGCGGCGGCACGATGCTCGCCTTCGAAGTCGAAGGCGGCAAGGCCGCGGCATTCCGGCTGTCGAACGCGCTCCGGCTCATTCGCATCTCGAACAATCTTGGTGACGCGAAATCGCTGATCACGCATCCGGCGACGACGACGCACCAACGGTTCACGCCCGAAGCGCGGGCGGAGATGGGGATCGGCGACGGGCTCTTGCGGATTTCCGTGGGGCTCGAGCATCCGGATGATTTAGCCGAGGATCTCGAGCGCGGCCTGAAAGCGATCTAGTTGCGCGGCGGCGCGGAAACGGGTTCACTCCCGCCCATGTACCGCGCCGTCACGCACGATATTCAGGTCACGGTCACGCCGTCCTTCCTCCCCGACCGCTCGTCGGCGGAGCACGCACGCTATTTCTGGGCCTACAAGATCGAGATCGTGAATCTCGGCAAGGTGACGGTGCAATTGAAGACCCGGCATTGGAAAATTACCGATGCGCACGGAAAACTACAGGAAGTGCGCGGACCGGGTGTTGTCGGCGAGCAACCGGTGCTGAAACCGGGCGGGCGTTTCGAATATACCAGCGGCGTGCCACTTACGACCGCCACCGGCATGATGGCGGGCTCATATCAAATGGAAACCGACACCGGTGAAGTTTTCGACGTCGAGGTGCCCGGCTTCTCCCTCGACAGCCCGCATAACAAACGGGTTCTGCACTAAGAGCTTGCGTCTCTGCCTCAAAAAATCAGGGCTTCGGATCGTCGTAGACCGCAACACGGTGGCGGAAAACCAGCTCGCCGCCTTTCCAGCCCGTGAACGACATGATCAAAACCGAAATCAGCGACAGGCTGAGACCGAGCGGAATAACGGCGCTCGATCCAAACCGATAGCGTTCGTAAAAACTGAATAGCTGCACGAGCACGAGGATTACATTTCCGATCGCGTGCTGCCATGCGTCGCTGAGATTCCGAATGCGGGTGTCGCCCAAGAAATCGACGAGGCCGGCGACCGCCGCCAGCGCCGCCCCTACGAGTCCGAATCCGAGGAGCCAGAGCGCGCCCCGAGCCCAGAAATCGCTTCGTGTCTGCCAAAAGCCGATATCGAACAAAAAGGTCGCGACAAAGAGTCCGATCGGAAGGGTTATCAAGATGGGGTGTAGCGGGTGACCGAATAAATTGGCGCTGCTGACAGGATTGCGCGTAGGCATGGGAATCTCCGTCGGCTATCGATGCCGCTACAACCTTTGCATGCAAGGATAGTTCCTAGCCCCGCGGCCCGGCTTTGCCTTTTTCTCGCCTTATCCCGCGCCTCAATGGAACTTTCGATTCTCCTGAGAGTTGTGTGCGTACTGATTGGGAGCAAAGGCGCGAATGTTTTCCATGAAGACCGCCCCGAAAACGGGGCAAAAGCTGATCCTACTCGTCGGCGAAAACGAGTGGAGTTCGGTCGGCTACTACGACAAGAAACTTGGCTGGGTGGCCGAGAAAAAGATCGTCGGACAGAAGCCCGGCATCGTGAAGGTCGAGCCAGTCGGCTGGGAGCCCATTAAGACTGCGGCTTAATCGTCTTTCTTCAGCCGATCTCTTTAAGCCCAATCTCCTGGGGCTTGAACTCGTAGCGCTTCCCGCAAAATTCGCATTTCACGCCGACCTGGCCGTTCTCGACCATGCTCGCGCGTTCCTCCGCGGAAAAATTCTTCAGGATCGATAACAGCCGCTCGCGCGAGCAGCGGCATTCGGCCGCGACCTTCTGCGGCTCGAACACTTTTACGCCGCGCTCGTTGAAGAGCCGCCACAACAGCCGCTCGCTCGAAAGAGCGGGATCGATCAATTCGACATCCTCGATGGTCGCAACAAGAGATTGCGCCTCGATCCAGGCGTCGTCCGGCTTCACTTCGTGGGGCTTCAAACCTTCCGGCGAGTCGCCGGGCGGAAGATCGGCTTGTTTCGCGCGCGCGGCTTCGCGCGGCAGAAACTGTACGAGCAATCCACCGGCGCGCCAGCTTGAACTCGTCCCCGCGTGCATTTCCTCGGCAACCGCAAGGCGCACGCGCGTCGGTATCTGCTCAGATTGCATGAAATACTGGTGCGCCGCGGCTTCGAGGTTGCCGCCTTCGAGTGCGACAATGCCCTGATAGCGATTGGTATCGCCGGGCTGTTCGATGGTCATCGCAAGATGCCCCTTGCCCATCAATTCGCCCGCGTCGTAGCGCTCGCCCGCCGCTTCCACGCGGCTCAGATCGAAATTCGCATAGGCGCGCATTTTTCCCGGCGACTGGATATCGACCACGACCATCGAAACCGGCCCGTCGGTCTGCGTCTGCAGCGTGAAGCGGCCGGCGAATTTCAAGGATGACGCGAGCAGCGCACCGAGCGCCGCAGCTTCCGCGACAAGCCGCGAGACGAGTTTCGGATAGCCGTGGTTCGCGAGAAGGTCGTCCAGCGAATGCCCGAGCCGCACCACGCGCCCGCGCACGTCGAGCGCTTCGACCGCGAAGGGCAGAACGGAGTCGTCCTCTGGGTTTTGATGCGGACGGCGCTGCGGCGCGTTCACATCGCCTCCGGCTCGAGACACCAGGCGAGAATGCCTTTTTGCGCGTGCAGGCGGTTTTCCGCCTCGTCGAAAACGACCGACTGCGAGCCGTCCATCACTTCTTCCGTCACTTCCTCGCCGCGATGCGCCGGCAGGCAGTGCATGAAGATCGCGTCCTTCTTCGCCAGCCGCATCAGCGACGAGTTCACCTGATAGGGCTTGAAGACGTTGTGGCGCTTCTTGCCGTCCTTGTCGCCCATCGACACCCACACGTCGGTAACGACGCAATCGGCATTGGCGACGGCGTCCTCCGGATCGGTCATGAATTGAATGACGGCGCCCGATTGTTTCGCCCATTCGCGCAGCGCAGGCTTCGCGGCATGCTGCTTGGGGCTTGCGACCCGGAGCGCGAAATCGAACCGCGCGGCCGCGTGCACCCATGACGCGAGCACGTTATTCGCATCCCCAGTCCAGGCGACGGTGCGGCCGCGGATCGAACCTTTCCGCTCCTCAAACGTGAAGACATCCGCCATCACCTGGCAGGGATGCGAAAGCTTAGTGAGACCGTTGATGACCGGGACGGTCGCGTACTGCGCAAGCTCCGCCAGCACTTTGTGGTCGAGCGTGCGGATCATGATCGCGTCGACATAGCGCGAGAGCACGCGCGCGGTGTCGCCCACCGTTTCGCCGCGGCCGAGCTGCATTTCCTCGCCGGTGAGATTGATGACGTTGCCGCCAAGCTCGCGCATCGCGACGTCGAAGGAAACGCGGGTCCGCGTCGAAGGCTTGTCGAAGATCATCGCAAGCGTGCGGCCCTCGAGCGGTTTCTTCTGCGGCAGCGCGAGCGAGCGGCGGCTTTTCTTGAACGTGCGCGCGAGCTCGATCATTTTCCGCAAATCCTTCGACGGAATGTCGGAAATATCGAGAAAGTGCTTGATCGCGGGCGCGTTGGTACTCATCAGGCAGCTCCCCTCGCCGGGGCCTCTCCAGTTGCGGGTTTCTGCGCGGCTTCGATTTTCGAACAGGCCGCATCGAGTTTCTTCACGGCTTCGGAAATTTCCGAGTCCCCAATGATCAGCGGCGGCAGGAGCCGCACGACATTTTCGCCGGCGGCGGCCGTGAGCAAGCCTTCATCGCGCGCGGCAGCAATTACATCCGCCTGCGGCGCGACGCAGCGCAACCCCATGAGCAAGCCCTCGCCGCGGATTTCGGCGATCACCTGCGGGTGCTTGTCTTTCAATTCCGCGAGGCGCTGTTTCATTCGGAGGCCGTGCTCGCGCACGCACTCCAAAAATCCCGGCGCGAGGATCACATCGAGCACGGCGTTGCCGACCGCCATCGCGAGCGGATTGCCGCCGAAGGTCGAGCCGTGCGTTCCCGCCGTCATGCCCTTCGCGGCTTCGGCGGTCGCCAGCGTCGCGCCAAGCGGAAAGCCACCGCCGATGCCTTTCGCCGTGCCGAGGACATCGGGCGTGATGCCAGACCACTCATAAGCAAATAATTTTCCGGTGCGGCCCATGCCGCTCTGCACTTCGTCAAGTACGAGCAAGATGCCGTGCTGATCGCAGAGTTCGCGCAAGCCGCGCAGGAAGGAGGGCGGCGGCACACGGATGCCGCTCTCGCCCTGGATCGGCTCGACAAGAATTGCCGCGGTTTCTTTGGTGATCGCCTTCTTCGCGGCTTCGAGATCGCCGTAAGGAACGTGATCGAAACCGGCGAGCGGCTCGCCAAAACCTTCTAGATATTTTTGCACGCCGGCGGCGGACAAGGTCGCGAGCGTCCGGCCGTGAAACGCGCTTTCAAAGGTGACGATGCGGAATTTTTCGGGGTGCCCCGACACCGCGTGAAATTTGCGCGCGGTCTTGATCGCGCCTTCCATCGCCTCGGCGCCGGAATTCGAGAAGAACACGGTGTCGGCAAAGCTCGCGTCCACAAGCCGTTTGGCGAGACGCTCGGCTTCGGGAATCCGAAACAGGTTCGAGACGTGCCAGACCTTCTGCGCCTGCTCGGTGAGCGCCTTTACGAGCGCAGGATGCGCGTGCCCGAGCGCGTTCACGGCGACGCCGCCGGAAAAATCGAGATACTTCTTGCCGTCCGTCGACGTCAGCCAAGCGCCTTCGCCCCGCTCGAAAGCGAGGTCGGCGCGCGCGTAGGTCGGCATCAAGGGGGCGATCACGTTCCCTCCAGCACCGCGGAGGGCCGCGGAAATGAAATAAATCGTGCCGCCCGGAGGTACGAGCGGCACATTCTGCAATGTATGTCAGTCACTTGGCCCAATCAACTCGCCGCTCGCCCGCCACGGAGTTCCAGAAAGCCCCGGTTTCAGGGGAAAACTTCGCGCAAATTGGGGAAAAGCGCCGAGTTTTCGCAACGACTCTTGAAACGGCGAGTCTGCCTATTGTAGCGTTATTTCCGTCGAATACGACATCTCGTGCGGCGAAACTTCCTAAGCGTTGCGTAGCAGGCCACCAGGTTGGAGCGGGTTCATGCCCGATTCCGGCAACCTGAAGGGATTCCGCCATCGAGACGAGAAGGAAATGCGGCAATGAATTCAGGGGCTGAAGGAGCGTCGGCCATGACGACGATAAACTGGACAGACGAACGAGTTGAAACGCTGAAGAAGCTCTGGGCGGACGGGCTCTCGGCAAGTCAGATCGCGGGCGAACTCGGCGGGGTTACGCGGAACGCGGTCATCGGCAAGGTACATCGTCTCGGGCTTTCGGGCCGGGCGAAAAGTCCGTCCTCGGCGGTGCCGAGGCAGCGCAAGGTACGCACGGCGTCGTTGCGCCCGCGCATGCGCTTCAACGGCAATACGGCGCTCGCGCCGCAATTCGATGTCGATTACGAGCCGGAGATCGATCCGCTCGAAAATATCGTGCCAATGGGCCCGCGGGTTTCGATCACGCAGCTTTCGGAAGCGACCTGCCGCTGGCCGTTCGGCGATCCGACGTCGGAAGAATTCGCCTATTGCGGCTCGCCGATAAAGACCGGGGCGCCCTATTGTCCCTACCATGCGCGTGTCGCCTATCAGCCGCTCGCTGACCGGCGTCGCGAGCGAAGGGCGATGCGCTGATCAGTCGGCGCGTTCGGCGAAGCGCTCGTTGAAGGCATAGCCCGCGCCGCGGACGGTTCGAATGGGATCGATTTCGCGGCCGCGGGTGAGCGCCTTGCGCAATCTTCCGACATGCACGTCGACGGTGCGCTCGTCGATATAGACGTCCCGGCCCCAAATTCCGTCGAGAAGCTGCTCGCGCGAAAACACGCGGCCGGGACTCATCATCAAAAATTCCAGCAGGCGATATTCGGTCGGACCGAGATCGATGTCGCGGCCCGAGCGCGAAACTCTCCGCTTCTCTCGATCGATTTCAAGCTCGCCCGCGCGCAGCGACGAAGCGACATGCTCCGGCTTGGCGCGGCGCAGAAGCGCCTGCACGCGCGCGATCAATTCCGGCACCGAAAAGGGTTTGACCACATAATCGTCGGCGCCGGTTGAAAGCCCGCGCACGCGCTCGGCTTCCTCGCCGCGCGCGGTGAGAATGATGATGGGGAGCGACGCGGTCTCGGGGCGCGCGCGCAAGCGGCGCGTCAGCTCGATGCCGGAGAAGCCCGGCAGCATCCAATCCAGGATCGCGAGATCGGGAATCTGTTCTTTCAGGCGGAGATCCGCTTCGTCGCCGCGGCCGACGGTTTCCACGTCGTAACCCGCCTTCTCCAGATTGTAGCGAAGGAGCGTTGCGAGCGCCTCTTCGTCCTCGGCGATCAGGATGCGCGGCTTCATGCGAAATGGCCCGTTCATCGGGAAAGCCCGAATTTCTTGGTGAGATTATCGGGCAGGAGGCTTTCCTCCACAACCGGTTCCCCCACAACCAGATAATGAACGGTTTCGGCGATGTTCTGCGCGTGATCGCCGATCCGCTCGATATTCTTCGCAGCGAACAGAAGATGCGTGCAAAGCGTGATGCTGCGCGGGTCTTCCATCATATAAGTGAGAAGCTCGCGGAAGAGCGAGGTGTAGATCGCGTCGATCTCGCCGTCGCGGCGCCAGACCGCGAGCGCTTTCGCGTCATCACGGTTCGTGTAGGCGTCGAGCACGGCTTTCAACTGCTCGATCGCGATCTCGCTCATATGCTCGACGCCGCGAAGCTGTTTCTGCGCCATGAGCTCGCCATCGAGCGCGAGGACGCGCTTTGAGGTGTTCTTGGCGTGGTCGGCAATGCGCTCGAGATCGATCGCAACGCGAATTGAAGAGATTACCTCGCGCAGATCGTCGGCGATCGGCTGGCGAAGCGCGATGATCGTGACGGCGGCATTCTCGATCTCGTGCTGGAGCGCGTTCACCTTGCGATCGCCGATGATCACTTTCTCGGCGAGCGCGACATCGCGCTTCAGGAGCGCGGTCGTGGAATCGGAGACGAGGCGCTCCACTTGGCCGCCCATCTCGGCGATCTTGCGCCCGAGTTCGCGAAGCTCGTTTTCGTAGGAAGCGACAATATGCTGGGTCATCATGTTGGTCCTCAGCCGAAGCGCCCGGTGATGTAATCGAGCGTGCGCTTGTCTTTGGGGTTCGAGAACATCTGGCTCGTCGGCCCCTCCTCGATCAGCTTGCCGAGATAGAAAAACGCGGTGCGGTCGGCGACGCGCGCGGCCTGCTGCATGTTGTGGGTGACGATTACGATGGTGAAATCCCGCTTCAGCTCATCAATGAGCTGCTCGACCTTGGCGGTCGAGATCGGATCGAGCGCGCTCGTCGGCTCGTCGAGCAAAATCACTTCCGGCTTCACGGCGATGGTGCGCGCGATGCAAAGCCGCTGCTGCTGGCCACCCGAGAGGCCGAGCGCCGATGTGGTGAGGCGGTCCTTCACCTCGTCCCAGAGCGCGGCACGGGTGAGCGCACGCTCGATGCGCTCGTCCATTTCGCTGCGGTTGAGATTTTCGTAGAGCCGGACGCCGAAGGCGATGTTCTCGTAGATCGACATCGGAAACGGCGTCGGCTTTTGAAACACCATGCCGACCTTCGCGCGCAAGAGGTTCGGATCCTGGCCGGCGTCGAGAATATTTTCGCCGTCGAGCCACACTTCGCCTTCCGCGCGCTGGTTGGGATAGAGCGCATAGATGCGGTTGAGAACGCGCAATAACGTGGATTTGCCGCAACCCGACGGGCCGATCAGCGCCGAGACCTGGCGCTCGTAAGCGGTGAGATCGATATTATGCAGCGCCTTGTTCTCTCCGTAGAAGAACGAAAGATCGCGGATCGCGACTTTCTCGCGCGTGTTCGGCATCTCCTGCGTCGCGCGGACGGTGATGGCGTTCATCGCTCTACTCCTTTGGCGGTTACAGCGCGCGCGAGGATCGAAAGGCTCAGCACAGCGACGGTGATGATGAGGGCGCCGGTCCAGGCAAGGCGCTGCCAGTCTTCATAGGGCGAGAGCGCGAACTGGAAGATGACGACCGGCAGGCTCGGCATCGGCGCGTTCAGATTGACGTTCCAGAACTGGTTGTTCAGCGCCGTAAAGAGAAGCGGCGCGGTCTCGCCGGAAATGCGCGCGACCGCGAGCAGGATTCCCGTAATGATGCCGGCGCGCGCGGCGCGATAAATCACGCGGGAAATCAGGAACCAACGCGGCGCGCCGAGCGCGGCCGCGGCTTCGCGCATCGTATTGGGCACGAGAAGCAGCATGTCTTCCGTGGTGCGCACGACGACGGGGATCACGATCACGGCAAGCGCCACCGCGCCCGCAAAACCCGAAAAGTGGCCCATCGGCACGACGAGAATTTCGTAGATGAAGAGGCCGATGATGATCGAGGGCGCCGACAGAAGAATATCGTTGATGAAGCGCACGATGAAAGTGAGCTTCGCGTAGCGGCCGTATTCGGCCATGTAGGTACCGGCGAGAACGCCGATAGGCGTTCCGATCAGGACCGCGAGCACCGTCATGATCAGGCTACCGACGATCGGGTTTAGGAGCCCACCCGCGCTGCCCGGCGGCGGCGTCATCTGCGTGAAGACGCTCACCGAAAGCCCGGAAACGCCGTTCCACACCAGCGTGCCGAGAATAAGCACGAGCCACAGGAGCCCGAAGCCGGCCGCGCCCATGGAGAGGCCGAGCCAGAGGCGGTTCTTGTTGAGGCGGCGGGAATACATGGTCATCGCATCACCTCGTCTTCACTTCCATGCGCGAAAGCATGTAGCGGGCGCAGGCGAGCACGATGAAGGTGATCACAAACAGGATGAGGCCGAGCGCGATCAGCGCCGAGGTATAGATGTCGCCCACGGCTTCGGTGAATTCGTTAGCGATCGTGGCCGAGATCGTCGTTCCCGGAGCCATGATGGAGGCCGCGATCTTGTGGGCGTTACCGATCACGAAAGTGACCGCCATCGTCTCGCCGAGCGCGCGCCCAAGGCCGAGCATCACGCCGCCCAAGACGCCCGCGCGGCTATAGGGCAGCACGACGTTCCAGATCACTTCCCAGGTCGTGGCGCCGAGCGCGTAGGTGGATTCTTTCAGCACGCTCGGCGTCGTTTCGAACACGTCGCGCGAGATCGAGCTGATGAACGGGATCACCATGATCGCAAGGATCAATCCCGCCGTGAACATGCCGATGCCGTAAGGGGGCCCCGCGAAGAGCTCGTTCAGGAACGGCACGCCCGAAAACAGATTGATGATCGCGGGCTGGACATGCTGTTGCAGAAACGGCGCGAACACGAACAGGCCCCAGATCCCGTAGATGATGCTGGGAATACCGGCCAAAAGCTCGATCGCAATCGCAATCGGGCGGCGGAGCATGGGCGGGCAAAGCTCAGTGATGAAAATCGCGATGCCGATACCGACCGGCACCGCGATGCCCATCGCGATCAGCGAGGTGACGACGGTGCCGTAGATCGGCGCGAGCGCGCCGAATTTTTCGGTGACCGGGTTCCAGCTCTGCGTGGTGAGAAAATCGAGGCCGAAAGTCTGCAGCGCGGGCACCGCGCCGATGATCAACGACAGGAAAACGCCGAACAGAATGGAGAGAACGAGAAGTGCCGCGGCGAAGGTGAGATTCTTGAAGAAGGTATCCTTGACGATGAATCGTTTGAGACTCGTCGAGCGTTCCTGAAAGGTCGAGGTCTCCAACGTCAAAATCGCCATGTTACTTCACCTGTGACCGCCTTCTTTTTCTTGGCATTCAAAGGAGGCCGGTGGCGAACCGGCCTCCTCTTTTGTATGCAAACGCTACGCAACAATTTCTTCCGGCTTACATCGTGCCCGAGAAGAGCGACTTGCCGTTCGCATCCTTCACTTCGTTCGCCCACGTCTTCTCGATGAGCTTCTTCACGGAAGCCGGCATCGGGACGTAGTCGAGGTCAGACGCGGCGCTATCGCCGTTCTTGTAGGCCCAGGCGAAAAACTTGAGCGCTTCGGCTGCGGCCGTCGCGTCCTGCGGCTGTTTCGGCAGCAGGATGAAAGTCGCGCCCGCGATCGGCCACGCACCCGCGCCCGGTTCGTCCGTGAGGATCTGGTAGTAGCCCGGCGCGTTCGCCCAATCGGCGCCGCCCGCGGCAGCCTGGATCGCGGCGCCGTCCGCGGCGACGGCCTTGCCGTCCTTGTTGACCATTTTCATCGTGGTCAGCTTGTTCTGCTTCGCATAGGCCGTTTCGACGTAGCCGATCGAGCCCTTGGTCTGCATCACGTTGTTGGCGACGCCTTCGTTGCCCTTGGCACCGATGCCGCCCGGCCATTCGACCGAAGTGTTGTTGCCAACCTTCGACTTCCAATCCGCGCTCACCTTCGAGAGATAATTGGTGAAGATGAAAGTCGTGCCCGATCCGTCGGAGCGGTGCACGAGCGCGATCGCTTGCGAAGGCAGTTTCGCCTTCGGATTCAGTTTCTTGATGGCGGCGTCATCCCAGGTCTTGATTTCGCCGAGGAAGATTTTGGCAAGCGTCGGCCCGTCGATCGTGAGTTCGTTCGAGGCAACGCCGTCGATGTTCACGACCGGGACGATGCCGCCCATGACGGTCGGGAACTGGATGAGGCCGGCCTTGTCGAGCTGCTCGGGCTTGAGCGGCATGTCCGACGCGCCGAACGTAACAGTGCGCGCGGTGATCTGCTTGATGCCGCCGCCGGAACCGATCGACTGATAGTTGAGACCCGTGCCGGTCTCCTTCTTATAGGCATCCGCCCACTTCGCGTAGATCGGATACGGAAAGGTCGCGCCGGCACCCGAGATGTCGGCAGCGCGCGTCTCACCCGCGAGCATGACGCCCGCGATCACGAAAGCTGCTGAGAAGAGTAAGCTCGAAAGCTTCATTTTCACTGTCCTAGGTTGTCTTTGTTTTTTCATGCGAGCGGAGACCTAGGCCCCGCCCGCAACGGTTCTATGAATTCTGCATGACAGTGAAATGACAGCTTAAGCCGCTGGCGGCGCTTGCGATTTATTGCGCGCGCGGAATCCGCGCTGTGAATACCGCGCCCTCACCCGGCACGCTCTCAATCGTTAACCGGCCGCGATGGCGGGCCAGAATATGTTTCACGAGCGCGAGCCCAAGGCCGGTGCCGCCTTGCGTGCGGCTTCGCTCGACGTCGACCCGATAGAAGCGCTCGGTCAGCCGCGGAAGGTGCTCCGGCGCGATGCCGGGACCGAAATCGCGGACGGAAAGAAGTGCGTCATTGCCTTCCTCATGCAACGTCACTTCAACGCGCTTGCCGATTGCCCCGTATTTCAGCGCGTTTTCGATGAGATTCTCGGCAACGCGCAGGAGTTCGTCGCGATCGCCACGCACGTCGAGACGTCCCGTCTCCTTCTTTATATCGATGGCGACGCCCTGCTCCTTCGCAAGCGGCGCCAGGAGGTCGCAGGCGGTATCGGCCACGCTTGCGAGGTCAATCACGGTCTGCGGCTGCAGGTGCAGGCTAAGTTCTATGCGCGAAAGCGACATCAGATCGTCGATCAGCCGCGCCATGCGCTTCGCCTGATCGCCCATGATGCCGAGAAATTTCTCGCGCGCGGCGGGATCGTCTTTCGCCGGACCCTGCAGCGTCTCGATGAAGCCCGAGAGCGAAGCCAAGGGTGTGCGGAGTTCATGGCTGGCATTGGCGACGAAATCGACGCGCATTTTCTCGATGCGGCGCTCCTGCGTGCGGTCGCGGAAGACGAGCAAAAACAGATTCGGCTTTTCGTGACCGAACACGATCGGCGCGACATGCGCGTCGAGCGAACGCTCGACCGGCACGCGCTCCTCGATCTCGAAATTCTGCGTATCGCCCGATGCCGCTTTCGCGAGCGCTTCCAGAATTTGCGGTTTTCGTGTGGTGAGCGAAAGCGCTTCATTCGTGCGCAGCCTGCCGAAGAGCGCCGCGGCCGGTACATTGCCGGCGACAAGGCGGTTCTGGCGATCGACAAGAAGCGCGGCTTCCGGAATTGCCTGCACGATCGCGACCGCTTGCGCGGCGGTGTTGGCTGAATCCGCGGAGAGTACCTGCGTGCGCGCAGCCGTGCCGCTTACCGCCGTCACGCGGTAGCCGACCGCGATCAAGGTCCCGAGAATGGCGATCACCGGCAACGCGATCGCCGGATGAATCCATCCCGCCGCCGACGCGACAATCGCCGCCGCGAGCGCGATGCCCGCAAGCCACCGGCCGCGCACCGAATAGGGCGCCATGGATGCGCTGTCGCGCGGCCCGGGATTGGAAACGGTGTTCATGTCGCTCCTCCTAGCGCGGAGGCGGTATTCGGGCGAATCGTGTTTCAGCGGCATTATCCCGCTTGCCACGCCTAGCGAACCGTGACACGAGGGAAATCGGGGGTTGCGACCGGAGCATAAAGAGATGCGGTTTTTGCTCGCGCCGTTTTGGCGCCTGGTTTCCTCTTCTGCCATCCTCGCCACATTGACTCTTTGCGGCGTGACGCACGCCGCGGCCGAGCCCGTGCCGCTTCCGACGGTCGACTTCGAGGTGAAGGCGACCATGATGGGCAGCGGCACCATGACGATGCATCACTCCGGCGACCGGGCGCGGGTCGAGACGGATATGGGCCCGATGCCGATCACCGGCATCATGGATCTGAAAACCCGAAAAATGTACATGCTGATGGCGATCCCCGGTATCGGTCAAACAGCAATGGAAGTCGGCATCGGCGACGCGAGCTACGGTCAGGTCTACGGCAACGGCAAACGCGTCGGCAGCGACACGGTCGCGGGCGAGCCATGCGAATTGTGGGAAATGAGCGGCGCGAAGGAAAAGAATAAGAATGCGCATTTCGGCGGGCCGGTGATCGTTTGCCTGTCGCGCGATCACATCCCGCTTCGCACCGAGGCGACCGTCAACGGCAAACGCAAAGTGGTCAGCCAGGTGACGGAAGTGAAGCGCGTGAAGCAGGACCCTTCGCTGTTCGAGCTGCCAAAAGGCGTGAAGGTCATGAAAATGCCGAAGGGGATGAGCGAAAGCATCGCCGCCGGCATCGCGAAGGAAAAATAATCAGCTTTTTTTGCGCGCGAGTTTCCCCGCGCGTTTTTTTCGTTTCGGCTGTTCCTCGTGGTGGCCGAAGATTTCGCTATGGCTGATTTTTTCCGCCACCGGCTTCAGATCGAGAATGAATTCGCGGATGCCGAGGATGATGAGCGAAAGCGCGAACGGCGTGATGTAATAGAACAGCCGGAACAGAAGCAGCGAGCTCAGCACCGCTTCTTTGGCAAAGCGCGTGAGCGAATGCTTGTCGTAATGCATGAGCGCGACCAGCATGGCCGCGTCAAACACGCCAAGACCGCCGGGCGAGGAGCTCGCGAAACCGAGCAGCGTCGCGCAGGCGAAAATTACCGCGAGCGAAACGAAGTCGATGTGCTGCGACGCGGGCATCAGCACATACATCGCCGCCGCGCAGCAGCTTAGGTCGACGACGCCGATGAAGATTTGTAAGACGGTGAGCTTGCCGCCGGGCAGCGTTATATTGAGCTTGCCCTGATCGATGCCGACCGTGCGCGGCTTGATTCCGACCCACAGTACATAAAGTACGAGGCCGATGAGCGCGGCGCCGCCGATCGCCTGATTGACGCTGTTCGGCAGCTTGTCGATCGCAGTCGCGGCTTCGGGCTCCACCAGCATGCCGAAACCGAGAAACGCAATATTGCCGAGCCAGAAGGTCAGCCCCGCCACGACGCAAATTTTCGCAACGTCGACCAGCGTGAGCCCGTACAAGGAATAAACGCGATAGCGCACCGCGCCGCCCGAAAGCGCGGTGAAACCGATATTGTGGCCGATGGAATAGCTGGTGAACCCGGCGAGCGCCGCGATGCGATAGGGAATGTTTTTCTTTCCGATCGTCTGCAGCGCGAAGTAATCGTAAAACGTGAGCGTAAAATAGCCCGCCGCGACGAACAGCCCCGCAAGCACCAGTGCATGCGCGGGCGTCCGGCGAAGCGCGCCGAAGACTTTCGCGGGTTCAAGATCGTTCAGGATATTGTAAAGGACGATGCAGGCAGTGCCGACCAGCGCGATTCCGATGCAGATCCCAACCGCATGCCAGTTCACCTTCTCGCGGAGAAACCGAAGGATGGACTGGAAATTCATGAATGGCGTTCCGGCAAGACGGCGTGAAGGCGGCCGTTCGATGTTTCTTCCGTGAGATTTCGCTCGCGGTTTGGCGTTTTGGGCCGGCCTCATTGATATATGGGAATTATGAAACAAATCTAGCCCTGTTAAGGCACGGGAAAGGGCGGGGCGCCCCATTTCCGGGCCGCATGACTCGTTTTATGCTCGTGCGGTCAGGCGGCGGGCATGGGCGAGGTCGTTAACGCGTTTCTTCTGGTGTTTGCGGCGCTGTTCCCGGTGGTGAACCCGCTCGGCGGCGCCCCGATTTTCTTGAGCCTCACGCAGGGCTGCACGAAACAGGAGCGCGAGCGGCTGGCGCGCGGCGTTGCGTTCAACGGCTTTTGGCTCCTCCTCGGCTCGCTTCTCTTCGGCTCGGAAATTCTCGAATTTTTCGGAATCACGATCCCGGTCGTCCGCGTCGCCGGCGGCCTCTTGGTCACGGCGATGGGCTGGAAGCTTTTGAGCGAGGGCACGGCGCCGCCCGAGCGCGAGGCCGTGCACAAGCAAACCAAGCCTTCGCAAATCAACGACAGTTTTTATCCGCTGACGCTGCCGCTCACGGTCGGTCCCGGCTCGATTTCCGTCGCGCTCACCATCGGCAGCCATCGCCCCGCCGGCGAAACGACGGCTTATACTTTCATGCTGATCGGCGCCGCGGTTCTCGGGCTCATCGCCGTCGCCGCGACGATCTATGTCCGCTATCGCTTCGCGGCACAGCTCGCGCGCGTTCTTGGCGCGGTCGGGATCAATGTGCTGGTCCGGCTCTCGGCGTTCATCCTGATTTGCATCGGCATCCAGATCGGATGGAGCGGCGTGAGCGCGCTCATTGCAACTTTAGGGCAGTAAGCCCGCAAATTAATTTCCTGATTTGAACTCACCGAAAAGTTCCAATTTTTTTTCGGAACAAATTGTCGCATCCCGATTTATGAAAGCGAAGATCCGTTTCGGCGGAGGATGACATTCGACTAAAGGGGAAAGTTTGTAACAATGGCGGAAAGTTCGTCCAGCCGTGCGGGGCTGGAAAAGCTGGCGCGCAGTTTGAAACAGGAATCGGCGGATAGCGCAGCGCTCGTGCGCGACATCGGAAACAATCCGATCTGCTGCGTGTCCTACGACGAGAATATTCCCGGCATTTTCGTCGAATGGCGCAGCTACGCCAACAGCACGCAGCTTCGTTTCATTCACGAGCGTGTCCTCGAGCTCCTGGAGCAGCATCACGCGTCGAAAATTCTCGGCGACGTTTCCCGCCTGTTGACGGTGCACGCGGACGATCAGAAATGGATCATCGAGAACTGGATGCCGCGCGCGCAAGCGGCGGGACTGCGCGCCGCCGCGAAACGCCCGACCGCCTATTTCGGGCGCCTCGCAATCAGCGCCTTGCATTCGGCGATGCCGGCCGAAGTCGCCGTGCGCTCTTTCAACCGCCTCGACGAAGCGCGCCGCTGGCTCGAAACGGTCGTGATCTAATTCGCAACGTTCAATTCGTCGCGGCGCAGCCGCTCGCCTTTTTGCAGCATCACGCCCTGGGTCGTGGCGATGCCGAGTTCCAGGCTTTCGGCGATGCGCTGCGCGCGCTCGACAAAATGCGCGGCCGCTTTCGGCGGACAAAGCTCGCGCGCCGTCGCCGCGAACAGTTCGAGCCAGCGGTCGAAATGGCGGCCGTCGATCGGCAGCGGCAGATGTTTCTGCATCGGCCGGCCATGATAGCTGCCGGTCATCAGCGCGACCGAGCTCCAGAACGAAAACATCTGCTGCAGATGCGGCTCCCAATCGGTGATGCGCGCCGCAAAGATCGGCCCGATCAGCGGGTCTTTTTGCACGCGGACATAGAATGCGCGCACGAGTCTTTCGATCATCGCTTCGTCGATGCCGGTCTCGGCGCGGATCGCTTGCGAGATTTCGGCGCGGCGCTCGGCGGCCGATTGCGCGGTGTCGCTCATTATTTTCGGCCCCGCAGATATTCCGCGAGCACGCGCGCCTGATTATATTTTTCGTCATGCGCCGAGTAGAGAAGCGTCACGCGACCCTTCTTCAGCCGATCGCGCAGCTCCTTGACGGCGTTCTTGTTCGATTTCAACTCGGCGCGATAACGGCGGCGAAATTCGGAGAAGCGCTCGGCTTTGTGACCGAACCATTTCCGCAAACGCGGGCTCGGCGCGATTTCCTTGCGCCACTCGTCGAGCGCGGCTTTTTTCTTGCTCACGCCGCGCGGCCAGATACGGTCGACCAGAATGCGCGTGCCGTCGGTACGCGACGGCTTTTCGTAAATGCGCTTGATTTTCAGCTTCGAGGGCATTGGAACCAGAGTTTACGCCGAGCGGCGAGATTTTTAATCCGACTTTCGATAGACACGAATGGCTTTGACAATCAACGACTCATAGTTCGACGGTCTTGTTGATTACGCAAAAGGAAAGATCAATGGCCAAACCAGTGAAGAAAAGACCGGGCAATCCGAAAGCGGAAGATTCCCCTTCTCGCTTGATCGATGCACGGATCAAGGAGCTCGGCGGCTGGCGCGGCAAGACGCTCGCCCGGGTCCGCGCGATCATCAAAGACGCCGATCCCGGTATTGTCGAGGAGGTAAAGTGGCGAAAGCCGTCGAACTCGATGCGCGGCGTGCCGGTTTGGGAGCATGACGGCATCATCTGCACCGGCGAAACTTACAAAAGCGCCGTGAAATTGACTTTCGCCCATGGCGCTTCGCTTCCCGACCCTTCGCGCCTCTTCAACGCGAGTCTTGAAGGCAATATGCGGCGCGCGATCGATATCCATGAAAACGATCAGATTGACGAAAAGGCGTTGAAGGCGCTCATTCGCGCCGCCGTGACGCTGAACAAGTCCAAACAGAAGCGTAAGTAACAGCGGCCGGGTCAGGAGACTTCATGTCCAAGCTTCGTGTGTGCTGCTTTACAATTTCGCTCGACGGGTTCGGCGCGGGCCCCGATCAGAGCCGCGAGCATCCTTTGGGCGTTGGCGGCGAGACGCTGCATGGATGGTTTATTCCGACACGGACGTTCCAGAAAACTTTATTCGGCAAGGAAGGCGGCACGGCGGGCCCCGATGACGATTTCGCGGCGCGCGGCTTCGAAAATGTCGGCGCGTGGATTCTCGGCCGCAACATGTTCGGCCCCATACGCGGCGGGTGGGGCGACGAGATCTGGAAGGGCTGGTGGGGCGATAATCCGCCCTATCACACGGACGTCTTCGTGCTCACCCATCACGCCCGCAAGCCCCTGGAGATGGAAGGCGGCACAACATTTCATTTCGTGACCGACGGCATTCGCTCCGCGCTCGACAAGGCGAAAGCCTCAGCGAAGGGAAAAGATGTCCGCGTTGGCGGCGGCGTCAGCACGATCCGGCAATATCTGGAGGCCGGTCTCATCGACGAGATGCATCTTGCCGTAAGCCCCGTCCTTCTCGGCGCGGGCGAGAATTTTCTCGGCGGGCTTAATCTCCCCGCGCTCGGCTTTGAGAAGAAGGAATATGTCAGCACGCCGCTGGCAGCGCATTACGTACTGGCGAAAAAGTAAGGAATGCGGAACTGATCGCGGGACGTGCCGCTGAAAAACCACTGGCGCGCCCGAAAGGATTCGAACCTCTGACCCCCAGATTCGTAGTCTGGTGCTCTATCCAGCTGAGCTACGGGCGCTTTCCAGTGAGGCGGCAGAACTACACAGCCCCTCCTCCATTTGCAAGCGCGCGGTCCTCGGCACGAATCCGCCACAAAAGCAGCAGCGCATTCAATACCGAAAAGATCACCGCGTATTCGACAAGGCCGAAAACGAGCGGCAGCAGCGCGATTTCGGCCACCACCACGAAATAATTGGGATGGTTGAGAAAGCGATAAGGTCCCGAGCGGATCAGCGGCGCCTTCGGCAACACGATGATCCGCGTCGTCCAGCGATCGCCGAGCGAGGCGATCACCCAGATCCGCAAAAGCTGAAGCGCGGCGTAAAGCGCGATCAGGACGCCGTTCGCCGGGAGATCGCGCGCGATTATCCAGAGGCCGCCGAGCCAGGCCGCGTGCAGCAGCACCATCAGCGGGTAATGACCGGGTGCGAATTCGACCGCGCCGCGCGCGCGCAGGCGTTCGGCGTTGCGGGCGGATATGAACAATTCCGCGAGCCGCTGGATCGTGACGAAGGCCAGAATAATTTTCGCTTCAGGCAGCATGAACCGGGTCGAGGGCAACCAGGCTCGCGGTGAAACCGGGACCAAGGGCGGACAGCGCGAGCGCGCCCTTCGGTTTCGAGCCTAGCACACGCTCCAGCGCGAACAACACGGTCGGCGCCGACATGTTCCCGTATTCGCGCAGGATTTCGCGCTCGAAATCGAGCGTGCCGCGTTTCAGCTTCAGCGCGGTTTCGACCGCATCCACGACCTTGCCGCCGCCGGGATGGCAAACATAGCGCGCGACTTCGGCGGCTTGCAGCCTGACTTCCTGCAGCAATTTTTTGGCGACCGGCGGAAAGCGCCGCTCGACGAAGATCGGCACCGAGCGCGACAGCACGACGCCGAAGCCGATCGGATCGAAGCTCCATCCCATGACGTCGAGCGTATCGGGCCAGGTGTGCTCGGCCGCGCCGCGGATGGTCGCGAGCCCGCCGCCGCCGTTCTGTTGCAGCACAAGCGCCGCCGCGCCGTCGCCGAAGAGCGCGCTCGCGACCGCGTCTTCCTTGGTGCGGCGGTCGGTGCGGAAGGCGAGCGAGCAGACTTCCACCACGACAAGCAGCACAGTCTTGCCGGGATCGGACAACGCAAGCCGCGAAGCGAGCGCGAGCCCGCTCACGCCGCCCGCGCAACCGAGCCCGAAGACCGGTACGCGGCGGACATCGGAGCGGAACGCGATCTTTTCCATCGAGCGCGCTTCCAGGCTCGGCGTCGCGATGCCGCTCGAACAAACGGTAACGATGGAGTCGATATCGTCCGGTGTGAGACCCGCGCGTTCAATCGCGCTCGCCGCCGCTTCTTGAAAGAGCATGAGCGCGCTTTCGTGGAAGACTTTCGAGCGGTCGCCCATGTCGCGCGGCTCGAGATACCAGCCGAGCGGCTGCACCACACGGCGCCGCTCGATCCCGGAATTCCGGAAAATGTCCAGCATCACCGGATAGTGCGCGAAGAGTTCGGGAAAGACTTTCGGCGCGAGCGCTTCCACCGCGCTCTGCTCGATCACATGCGAGGGCGCCGCGGTGGCGATGGAAAGAACGGAGACGTTATCCATACGGGAACAACCATCGAACACCTCACTCTATTCCTTCTATGCCCGCGCCCTTTCCGCGCGCCGCTCGGAGAGTGTCACCGGCCGGTCGGGAATGGCGACGCGAAATGTCGCACCAATGGTGCCGTCGACGAGGCGAATTTCACCACCATGGGCCTGCACGAGCTCCGAGGCGATCGCGAGCCCGAGCCCCGTTCCGCCGCGGCGCGCCGACGACAAGAACGGCTTGAACAATTTCTCGCGCGAGGCCGCCGGAAGGCCGGGGCCGGTGTCGGAAATTTCAAGCACGGTGACGCTTCCCTCGCGCCGCCCGAGGACGCGAATCTGGTCGCGCGCCGGATCGTTCGGCGCGCGCGTCTCGAGCGCCTCTTTGCTGTTCCGCGCGAGATTAAGGAGCGCACGCAGCATTTGATCGTGATCGGCATCCATCTGCAGACCGGGGTCGAGCGAAACGACCCAGCCGATTTTCGATTCCGCATCGATCCCAAGCGTTTCGCGCACTTCGCCCAATAGCTTCGCGACTTCGATCGTGTGGCGATCGGGCAGCGGCTCCTGCGCCTTGCCGAAGGCGAGCGTCTGTTCGCAATAGGTGATCGCGCGGTCGAGCGCCGCCATCAGGCGCGGCGCGACCATGCGCACGCTCGGATCCTTGATCGCGGTCAGGCGATCCGACAAGAGCTGCACCGAAGCAAGGAGGTTGCGAAGATCGTGATTGATTTTTGAAACCGCAAGCCCAAGTGCCGCGAGGCGATTTTTCTGGTGCAGGGTCTGCGAGAGATCGTTCTGCATGCCGGCGAGCTCGCGCTCGGCAACACCGATTTCGTCCTCGCGTGAGGATGGCACGATGATGCGCGACGCGTCCTCCGGCTCCGCGCCGAACTCGATCATGCTCGCGGTGAGGCGCTTCAACGGGCGCACGAACAGCCACAACAGCGAGAGATAAACGAGCGCCGCGCTGATCGCCGAGATCGCAAGCGAAATGAGCAAGACATTCGCCGAATATTTCCACATCGCGGTCTGCAGCGGCTTCTCGTCCATGACGAGTTCGACGAATTCGCCGCTCATCGGCGCTTCGCCGACGACGCGAAGCACCTCGTCGCCCTTGCCGAGCATCGTCTCGAAAGCGTCCGTGATCGACTTAACTGTCGAAAGATCGCGCATGTCGATCTGCCGGTTCACCATCGGCGGAATGTCGGAATAGGCGAGCAGAAGGCGCTTGTTGCCCATCTTGAGCGCGACCGTGCGGGCGCCCGCGCTCTTCAAAAGCTGCGCGCGCAGCTCATCCGAAACCATCTGGTCTGGGGCTGCGGCCAGCACCAGCGCCGCCGTGCGGCCCGCCGCCAAGCGGTCGGAGAGCCACATCAGGCGATAGTTCGCGATCGACGGCACATAGATCAGGATTTCCGCGAGCGTCACGAAGGCAAGCGTGAGCAGCAGAAGCTTTCCCGAAAGCCCAGGCCAGAAACGGGCGGGCTTCTTTCCGGCGATGTCGGATTCGGTTGAGCGTTGCGGCATTCGCTCGTTTCTCAATCGGCCCAAGCGGCTTTTTCGGGGCCAAAGGCGTTAACAGGAACCATGCGCCGCGTTCGCAGAAGCGTCAAACGTAACCAATATAGGTAGAAAGGGTTGCTTTCTAAGGCGGCAAAAAGCCCCGATTGCGTTGACGGACGGGGGTAGGCACCCCTATAAGCTCGCGAACCCCGGAGAGATTAAAGTGAAACGGACGTACCAACCGAGCAAGCTCGTCCGCAAGCGCAGGCATGGCTTTCGCTCGCGCATGGCGACCAAAGGCGGACGGAAAGTGCTGAACGCGCGCCGCGCGCGCGGCCGCAAGCGCCTTTCGGCCTAAGGGCCGCCGCGTTCTTCAATGAACCGCCTGACGAAACGCGCGGATTTCCTCGCCGCCCGCGGCGGAACGCGCGTGCCGGCAGGCCCGGTTCTGTTGCAGGCGCGCGACCGGCACGACGGAAAGGCGCCGCGCATCGGCTTCACGGTCACGAAGAAAGCGGGCAATGCCGTCGAGCGTAACCGCATCCGCCGCCGCCTGCGGGCTGCGGCGAGGAACGTGATGGAAGCGAAAGCGCACGACGGATTCGATTATGTCCTGATCGCCCGGCGCGAGGCGATCTCGGCGCCGTTTCCGGCGCTTCTCGACCATCTCGGGCGCGCGATGACGCGCCTGCACAAGTAACCGACGGAGAGCACGTTGAGCGAAAACCGTAATATGATCCTCGCGATCGTGCTTTCGGCCATCGTGCTTTTGGGCTGGCAGTATTATTTCGCGATTCCGCAGGTCGAGCAGCAGAGAAAAGAAGCCGCGCTGAAGCAGCAGCAGGCGCAGCAGCAAACGAAACAGCCTTCCGCCGGCGCGCCGGCCGCTGTGCCCGGCACATCCGCGACGCCGCAGCAAAACGGCGCGGTGCAGCCGGGCACGCTGACGCGCTCGCAGGCGCTCGCGGCCTCGCCGCGCGTGCCGATCGAAACGCCGTTCGTGAAAGGCTCGATCGCGCTCAAGGGCGCGCGCATCGACGACGTTTCGCTCGCGACCTATCACGAGACGGTCGATCCGAAGAGCCCGATCATCGAGCTCCTCTCGCCCGCGGGCAGCCGCGAGCCGTTCTACGCCGAATTCGGCTGGGTGAAAGGCGCGGGCAATAACATCAAGCTGCCCGACGCCGACACGGTTTGGACGGCGGCATCAAGCGGACCACTCACGCCGCAAAGCCCCCTTGTCCTCACCTGGGACAACGGCGAAGGACTTCTGTTCAAGCGCACCATCGCGATCGACGACCGCTACATGTTCACGATCACCGACGCGGTCGAGAACAAGGGCGGCAACGCGGTGACGATGTCGGGCTACGGCCTCGTCTCGCGGCACGGCATGCCGGCGGTGCAAGGTTATTATCTTTTGCACGAAGGCCCGGTCGGCGTGCTCGGCGACGGCAAGCTGTACGAGCCCGCCTACAAGGACCTCGACAAGCCGATGGAGCCGGTGAAGTCCGATGGCGGCTGGCTCGGCATCACCGATAAATACTGGGCGGCGGCGGCGATCCCCGATCAATCCGCCACGACGAAGATGCAATTCTTCGCGGGCAATGCGGGCACCGTCAAAAACTATCAGGCGATTTTCGTGCGCGACCCGATGGCGCTTTCGCCCGGCGCTTCGATTTCGATGCGGAACCGCCTCTTTGCCGGGGCGAAGGAAGTCGCGCTCGTCGACGGCTACGAGAAGAGCCTCGGCATCAAGCGCTTCGATCTTTTGATCGACTGGGGCTGGTTCTACTTTATCACGAAGCCCCTCTTCAAAATCATCGACTTCTTCTACCGCTATTTCGGCAATTTCGGCATCGCGATCCTGCTCGTGACGGTGCTGGTGAAGCTCGTCTTTTTCCCGCTCGCCAACAAATCCTATGCCTCGATGGCGAAGATGAAGATGGTGCAGCCGCAGATGCAGGCGCTCCGGGAGAAATATCCGGACGATAAAGTGAAGCAGCAGCAGGAGCTGATGGAGCTTTATAAGCGCGAGAAGATCAATCCGATCGCGGGGTGCTTGCCGATCGTGATCCAGATTCCGGTGTTCTTCGCGCTCTATAAAGTGCTGTTCGTCACGATCGAGATGCGCCATGCGCCGTTTTACGGCTGGATCAAGGATCTTTCGGCGCCGGACCCGACGAATCTCTTCAACCTCTTCGGTCTTCTGCCGTTCGACCCGACCATGCTGCCGGTGTTTGGCCACTATCTCCATCTTGGCATTTGGCCGCTGATTATGGGCGTCACGATGTGGGCACAGATGAAGATGAATCCCGCGCCGCCCGACCCGACGCAGAAGATGATCTTCGCGTGGATGCCGCTCGTGTTTACCTTCATGCTCGCGGGTTTCTCGGCGGGCCTCGTGATCTACTGGGCCTGGAACAACACGCTCTCGGTCCTGCAGCAGGGCATCATCATGAAGAAGAACGGCGCCAAGATAGAGCTCTTCGACAACATCAAGGCGATGTTCCGGAAAGACACGCCGGCCAGCTAGCCGCGGTCTCGCGATGAACGAGAAAGCTCCCTACTCCCGGCAGGAAATCGAAGCGGGGCGAAAGCTGTTCGCCTCCGCTTGGGATTTCCTTTCCGGCGCGGGCTCGCTCACATCCTTGCCGCCCGCGCGCGGCGTCGAGATCGCATTCGCGGGGCGCTCGAATGTCGGGAAGTCGAGCCTCGTCAACGCGCTGACCAGCCGAAAATCGCTCGCGCGCACATCGAAGACGCCCGGCCGTACGCAGCAGATCAATTTCTTCAAGGGCGCGGACGATCTCGTGCTCGCCGACCTCCCGGGTTACGGCTTCGCCGCCGCCGCTAAGGACAAGGTCGATCAGTGGACCGGGCTCGTGCACGACTATCTGATCGGGCGGCCCAATCTCGCGCGGGTGTATGTCTTGATCGACTCGCGGCACGGCCTCAAGCCGCAGGACCGCGAAGTGCTTGGCTATCTCGACCGCGCGGGTGTCTCCTACGCGATCGTGCTCACGAAGATCGACACGATGAAAGCGCAATTCGGCGAGCCGCGCATTCTTGAGACGGAAGCCGCGCTCAAGAAGCGGCCGGCGGCGTTTCCGAAAGTGTTTCCGGTGTCGTCCTTCGACGATCTCGGAATTTCCGAATTGCGCGCGGGAATCGCGCGGCTACTGGAAGAGCGGCGCTAACTAGTCCACCCGCGTTGCGGTTTTCTTCTTCGGCTTCTCGGCGGAAGCAGACGCCGCGGTCGTCGTGTGCGGGCTCGCCATGCGATAGAGCTGGAAACGGCGGCCTTCATAGACGAGCCGCAAGCGCAGCGGATCGGGATTTTCCGCGCCCTTCTCGGTGAACAGCACATAAACGTAGTCGTAGGTGTTCGGCCAGTCGCTCCAATAGGCGGCTTCCTCGACGTCGGGATCGTTCGCGACGACGAGAAGCTTCTCGAGGGTCGGCGGCGTGCCGTCTTCAGTGTCGGTATGATCGGCGTAGTCGGCGCGCACGCGCAGGATCTGCTTTCCCGGAACCGTGAAAGCGGTCGTCACGAGCGCGGAGCGCTCGATCATCGCAAGGCAAGCTGCATGCACAAGCCCAAGATCGCGCACGTCGTCGCCGCCGGTCGGATCGGCGTAAGCGACCAGCACCTGCGCGCCGCGGTCGATGAATTGCACCGACTGATGCAATGACTCGACGCCGCGCGAGAGCTTGTTCCAGACGAGTTCGACTTCGGCGACGCGAACGCAGACCAGCGCCGCAAGAACGGCGGCAAAACCATATCGCACCATGCGGCGCGGGAAACGCACGTTAAGGCAAGCGATCAGCATGAAAGCAAGACCGATCGGGATGCGCTGATCGGCCATGTAGGTTGCGAACGCGACGCGCGGCATCGCGAGATAAACCGCGCCGCCGAGCCCCAGCAAAATCCAGCCCATCAGCGGAAAGCGCACGAGCTTGTGGCGGATCGCCCAAACGAGCGCCGCGGCGAAAATGCCGATCAACGCGAAGGCGACGTAATCGGAATAGACGCTGAAGACGAACATGATGCCGTCGAGCTTGCCCGTCTGCTCCCAATAATTTTCCGTCGCGAGTCCGAGCGTCGGGCTCTCATAAAGAAGCGGCAGCACCGGCAAGAACGGAACTGCGGTTGCGCAGAATTCCAAAACCTTCGCGCGCGAGCGCCAGCCATGCGAGCGCCACAGCCGTTCGACCTCGAACGCAAAGAGGCCAAGGCCATAAAGCGCGACGCTCATCAGGTGGCAGAAAAAGAGCGCCATCACGAAAGCGGCGGAGACGGTATAGCGCCAGGGCCACGGCCGGCTGCGCAGCGAGACCCAGGCGGCAAGCGCCCACAGCACGAGGCCGATGCCGAAGAGATAATTGGCGACACCGACCAGAAGCATGTTGTTGTAGAGCAAGGGTGCTGCGACCAGCGGCAGCGCCGACCAGCGGCCGGTGAGCGCGCGGTTCAGCGCGAGCGTGCCCGACAAAATCAGCACGAAGATGGAAATCAGAAAAAGCTGGCCAGCGAGATAGATGTTCACGAGGCGCGCGAGCGTCGGCACCACCATGTCCATCATCAGGTTCGGGATGATCTGCCAGTGAATCTCGTAGAAGCGGTCGAGATAAGCGTCGTGGCCTTGCGCATCGATCACATACATGCGCGCCAGATGATTGATGTAATCGGACAAAGGCGGCAGCTTGTGCGTGAGCACCGGAATCGAAATCGCCGCGCAAAGCAGCGCAAAGAGCGCCGCGATCTGCGGGCGGCGGAAGTCGCGCGATTGAGGATGGGGAGCGTGATCTTTCGGCGGCATTGCGAGTCCGAGCCGGTCCGGCGGACCGGTTCCTTTGTTTCAGCGAAAAGGTTAATCAGGGTTCGCGTGAGCGCCGTAAATCTTGCGGCTCTGGCATGCCGCGGCTTGCAGGCGATTCGCTTTAACCGGGAGGCCCTTGGGGCGGCCAGAAACTCCCCTTCCGTTCTTGCGTTCAAGTCTTTAGAAGTTCCCGTCTGAACCGAACATGAACACCAAAGCCAAAACCCCCGCTTCCGATATCCCGGCCGACGCGCATGCGCAGGCGCGCATCCTCGTGCAGGCGCTGCCGCACATGCAGCGCTACGACGACGAGATCGTCGTGGTGAAATACGGCGGTCACGCCATGGGCGACGATCAGGCGGCGCGGGACTTTGCGCGCGACATCGTGCTCCTGGAGCAATCGGGCGTGAACCCCGTCGTCGTGCACGGCGGCGGCCCGCAGATCGGCGACATGCTGAAGCGGCTCAAGATCAAGTCGGAATTCGCGGCGGGCTTGCGCGTCACGGACGCGGCCACCGTCGAGATCGTCGAGATGGTGCTCGCGGGCTCGATCAACAAACAGATCGTCGGCTTCATCAACGAAGCGGGCGGCCGCGCCGTCGGCCTCTGCGGCAAGGACGGCAACATGCTCCTTGCCAAGAAGCTGACGAGAAGCTTCGCCGACCCGGGCTCCGCGATCGAAAAAGAAGTCGATCTCGGTTTCGTGGGCGAGCCCGCGAAAGTGGACACGACCGTGCTCGATCAGATTCTCGGCCGCGAACTCATTCCGGTGCTCGCGCCGGTCGCAGGCGGAATCGAAGGCGGCACGTTCAATGTCAACGCCGACACATTCGCGGGCGCGATCGCCGGCGCGCTGAAAGCGAAGCGGCTCTTGCTACTCACCGACGTGCCGGGTGTGCTCGACAAGTCGAAGAAGCTCATCAAGGAGCTGTCCTTGTCCGACGCGCGCAAGTTGATTGCCGACGGCACGATTTCGGGCGGCATGATTCCGAAGGTCGAGACCTGCATCGACGCGCTCGACCAGGGCGTCGAAGGCGTCGTGATCCTGGACGGTAAAGTTTCCCACGCCGTGCTGCTCGAGCTTCTCACCGACCACGGCGCCGGCACGCTGATTCAGCGATAGATATTTTCCGCGTTCAGTGCCGAAGCATTGCAAGGAGTGATGGATGTCCGCCGATCTTGCCCGCATCATTGACGACGCCTTCGAACGCCGCGCCGAGATCACGCCGAAATCGAAAGGCGAAGTCCGGCAAGCCGTCGAGCGCGCGCTCGTGCTGCTCGATAGCGGCAAGGAGCGCGTCGCGGTGCGAAAGCGCGACGGCCATTGGGAAGTCAATCAATGGCTGAAGAAAGCGGTGCTGCTTTCCTTCCGGCTCACCGACATGAGCACGATCAAGGGCGGCCCCGGCAAAGCGGTGTGGTGGGATAAAGTGCCGTCGAAATTCGACGGCTGGAAGCCGAAGCAATTTCAGAAGGCGGGTTTTCGCGCGGTGCCGGGTTCGGTCGTCCGCCGCGGCGCCTTCATCGCGCCGGGCGTCGTGTTGATGCCTTCGTTCGTTAATCTCGGCGCTTATGTCGACGAGAACACGATGGTCGACACCTGGGCGACCGTCGGCTCCTGCGCGCAGATCGGCAAGAATGTCCACATTTCCGGCGGTGCCGGAATCGGCGGCGTCTTGGAGCCCGTGCAGGCAGGCCCGGTCGTGATCGAAGACAACTGCTTCATTGGCGCGCGTTCGGAAGTCGCGGAAGGCGTCATCGTGCGCGAGGGATCCGTGCTTTCGATGGGCGTTTTCATCGGCGCCTCCACCAAGATCGTTGACCGCGAAACCGGCCGTACTTATGTAGGCGAAGTGCCGCCCTATTCCGTTGTCGTACCGGGCTCGATTCCCGGCAGGGCGACCGCGAGCGGCGATCCGAGCCCGTCGCTTTATTGCGCCGTGATCGTAAAGCGCGTCGACGAGCGTACCCGCGCGAAAACGAGCATTAACGAATTGCTGCGAGACTGATGCTTTCGAACGAGGCTAGAATGGACTGGGGTTATATTTACACCAGTTTCGAAGGCCGCTTGAATCGCGAATCCTTTTGCATCGGCAGCGCGCTTCTTCTGATTGTCGCGGCAGCGTTGCAAGATGTGGCGGCGAATGTGCTCGGCACATTCGGCGCGCTGATCCTCGCGATCGTCTGGCTTTATCCCGCGCTTGCGCTTTCGCTGAAACGCGCGCACGACCGCAACATTCCGACCTCGCTCGTCGCGTTGTTTTTCACCTTCGCCGTCATGACCGCGCTGTTGTGGCCGTACCGGATCGGCCATCTCGACGAAGTGCCGATGCCGATGTTTCTGATGGCGGCGATTCCCGCGATCTCTCTCGGGATATTTTTATTCGTCGAACTCACCTTCTTGCCGGGGACCGACGGACCGAACCATTATGAGCCAACGCTCTCGCCCAAGCGAATTCATAAGCCGAGAGACGATGTCCGCTGATCCCGTCGAAATCGCGCAGCACCTGATCCGCTGCCGCTCGGTGACGCCCGCGGAAGGCGGCGCGCTCGATTATCTCGGCGACCTGCTCGCGCAGGCGGGGTTTGAAATTCATCGGCAGAAATTTTCTTCGCCCGGCTTTCCCGAGATCGACAATCTGTTCGCGAAGATCGGCAGCGGAAAACCGCATCTCGTCTTTGCGGGCCACACCGACGTGGTGCCGCCCGGGCGGGAAGCGAGCTGGAGCGAGCCGCCTTTTGTTGGTGTGCTGAAAGACGGAAAACTGTTCGGCCGCGGCGCGGTCGACATGAAGGGCGCGATCGCCGCTTTCGCGGCGGCGGCGCTCGATTATCTCGGCGAGAAGAAGCCGAAGGGTGCGATCTCCTTTCTCATCACCGGCGACGAGGAAGGACCGGCGGTTGACGGCACGGTGAAGCTTTTGGCTTGGGCAAAAGCGCGCGGCGAGAAATTTGATCACGCCATCGTCGGCGAGCCGACGAGCGTGAAGCGTGTCGGTGACACGATCAAAACCGGACGGCGCGGCAGCCTCTCCGGCACGATCACCGTCTTCGGCAAGCAGGGTCACGTCGCCTATCCCGACCGCGCCGAAAATCCGGTGCCGGCGCTGATCGCGGCCTGCGCGGCGCTCACGGAAAAACCGTTCGATCAGGGCTCAAAGGAATTTCAGCCGTCGAACCTCGAAATCGTCGCGCTGGAGACGGGAAATGCGGCGTTCAACGTCATTCCGGCGCAGGCAACGGCGCGTTTCAACATCCGCTTCAACGACAAGCACACGCCCGCAAAGCTCAAGAAAGAAATCGAAAAGCGCGTGAAAAAGGCCGCAAAGCGCACCCGCTGCAAGATCGACTGGGAGCCCGCGAGCGACTCTTACTTGACGAAGCGCGGGCCGTTCGTCGATCTCGTGATCGAGGCGGCTGCTGAAGCGACCGGCGTAAAAACCGAAATCTCAAATTCAGGCGGCACGTCCGACGCGCGCTTTATCAAGAATTACTGCCCGGTGATCGATCTTGGACTTGTGGGCACGACGATGCACCAGATCGACGAAAATACGCCGGTCGCGGATTTGCAGAAGTTGACGAAGATTTACCGCGCGATTTTGGAGCGCTATTTCGCGCGCTAATAATCCACCCGCACGAGATAAAGCCCGCAAGCGGGGGCAACTGGGCCGCAAGCCGCGCGATTTTTCGAATCCAAAGCCTTTTGCAAATCTCCCGCGCTCCAGCGCCCTTCGCCGACCAGCGCGAGCGAGCCGACCATCGAGCGCACCTGATTATGCAGGAACGAGCGCGCGGAAACTTCGATTCGGATTTCGTCGCCGCTGCGTGCGACATCGAGTTGATCAAGCGTCTTCACCGGCGACTTCGCCTGGCACTCGGTCGAGCGGAACGTGGTGAAGTCGTGATTGCCGACAAGATACTGCGCCGCTTTATGCATCGCTTCCGCGTCAAGCGGACGGGCGATTTTCAAGGCGCGATCGCGCTCCAGCGCGAGATCCGCGCGGCGGTTCACGATGCGGTAAAGATAATGCCGCTTCACCGCCGAAAAGCGCGCGTGAAAATCGTCGGCTACGCGTTCGGCCGCAAGAACCGCCACCGGATGCGGGCGAAGCTGCGCGTTGATCGCATCGCGCACGGTGTCGGCGTCCCACTCCTTCGCGAGATCCACATGCGCGACTTGCCCGAGCGCATGCACGCCCGCGTCGGTACGGCCTGCGCCGTAAAGTGCCGAACGCTCGCCGGCGAATTTCTCGATGGCGTTTTCGATTTCGCCGGCGACGGAGCTACCGTTGTCCTGCACCTGCCAGCCGACAAAAGGCGTGCCGTCATATTCGATGGTGAGCTTGTAGCGGGGCATCAGCCAAGCTTTGCGAATGCAGCGGGATAAACGACGGTGCCGGAAGCCGGCGCATCGGGCGCGAGTTTCAGGCTCATCATATAAGGCCCATCATATGGCGTGCGAAACTTCGCCGCTTCCGCGAGGGAAAATCCGAAGCGCGGGTAATAGGCGGGATCGCCGACGACAAAGATAAGTTTCTCGCCCTTCTTCTTCAGAAGCCGGTGCGCTTCTTCGATCAGCCGCCCGCCAATGCCCCGCTTTTGATGGGCTAGGTCAACGGCGATCGGGCCGAGCGCAGCCGCATTCGGAACTCCATCGACCTTGAGGCGGGAATAGAGGATATGACCGGCGATTTTTCCGCTTTCCTCGGCGACGAGCGAAAGAACGGTTTCGCCGTTCTCCCGCAGCTCATCGACGAGATTGGCTTCAGCGTTGCCCTTGAACTCGGCATGATGCAGCGCGTGGATCGCCTCGGCCTCGCCCGGTTTCTCCGCGCGGATAGCGACGCTCGCACTCATCACGAAAGTGCCGCGGGTTTCGGGTGACAACCGCGCAAAAATTCCTCCGCGTTCATCGCTTTTGCGCCGGCGCGCTGCACTTCCGTGAGCTTTACTGCGCCGTCACCGCAGGCGATCGTGAGGCCGTCCAATATCTCGCCGGGGTTTCCCTTTCCCTCGGCGAGCATTGATCGCAGCGCCCGCACGCGCAGCGGCTTTGCGCTTGCGATCTCAAACCATGCACCGGGAAACGGCGAGAGCCCGCGAATGTGATTGTGCACTTCGCGCGCCGGTTTCGACCAGTCGATCCGGGTTTCGCTCTTGTCGATCTTTTTCGCGTAGGTGACGCCTTCCTTTTCCTGCGGCGTGAACTGGAGGCCAGTGGTCGAGAGCGCCGCAAGCGCGCGCATGACGAGATCGGCGCCCGCTTCTGCGAGCTTGTCGTGCAATTCGCCCGCGGTCATGTCGGGCGCGATCTTGACCTGCTGCTCGAGCGCCACCGGCCCGGTATCGAGACCCTGATCCATTTGCATGACGGCAACACCTGTTTCTTCGTCGCCCGCCATGATCGCGCGATTGATCGGGGCGGCGCCGCGCCAGCGGGGCAGAAGCGACGCATGCAGATTGAGGCAGCCGTGCTTCGGCGCGCCGAGAATTTCTTTCGGAAGAAGCAAGCCGTAAGCGATCACGATCGCCACATCGGCGTTGTGCGCGCGGAATTTTTCGACGTCGTCCGCGCTTTTGAAATTTGCGGGATGCAGCACGGGGATTTTCAATTCTTCCGCCGCGAGCTGTACCGGAGATTTACGCTCATTCATCCCGCGGCCTGCGGGCTTCGGCGGCTGGGTATAGGCGGCAATCACCTCGTGCGCGCCCGCGAGCGCCTTCAGCGTCGGGACGGAAAAATCCGGCGTGCCCATGAAAACGACGCGCATTTCACCGCTCCCCGAGAAACGGCCGCGGTCAGAGAACCGCTTCGCGCTTCGCGACCTTCACGAATTTCTTGGTCACCCGGTCGCGCTTCAGCTTCGACAGGTGATCGATAAAGAGAACGCCGTTCAGGTGATCGAGCTCGTGCTGAAAAACGCGCGCGAACAGGCCTTCGGCTTCGACTTCCACCGTCTGCCCTTCGAGATTCATGAAGCGCGCCTTGATGCGCTCCGGCCGATCCACCTCGTCGGTGAATTCCGGGATCGAAAGGCAGCCCTCTTCCATCGTGCTCTGTTCGTCGGAGACCGAGATCAGTTCCGGATTGATAAGCGCGATCGGCTTCTTCTCTTCCTCGCCGCGCGTGGCATCAATCGTCACGACACGGAGCGGCACGCCGACCTGAATCGCGGCAAGGCCCACGCCCGGCGCGTCGTACATCGTCTCGAACATGTCGGCGACGAGCTGCTTCACCTCGGCGTCGATCTTCGCGACGGGCTTCGAGACCGCGCGCAGGCGCTTGTCCGGGAGGCTGATGATGGGGCGGATCATGCGCCGGAGATAGGTGTTCCGGATTGCCGCGTCAAATTCACTGAATTAACTCGTCATTACCGGGCCGCCGCGCCCGGCGAGCGGAACGCGAGCCGTTGGCGCGGGCGAGACCCGGTAATCCATGTTGAATCAAATAGGCCGCATGGATCACCGGGTCTCGCAGCGTCAGCCGCTCGCTTTGCTCGCGGGACGCTGCGGCCCGGTGATGACAGAGAAAAGCGGGCTTGATCAGAAGCCGCGACTGGTGTTCCCTCTTCGTTCCATCCGCTGCGAGTCGGGGTTTTCGATGCAAGACGTTGTTTTCATGCTGGGGACGCGGCCGGTCACGATCGCGGAACTCGTGCTCGTGTCCACCGGCATCGCCTGTCTCCTGCTCGTCGCGCTAGCGATTGCCTTCTGGCGCTCCGGCAAGCGCCGCGCGCTCGAAGCGCAGGAGCAAGCCTTCCGCGCCGAAGACATGGAGACGCGCGTCTCCGAACTCCTGCGCGCGCAGGCGGAGCTTACCGGCCGGGTGCAGGCTTTCGCCGAAGGCATGGGCGGACGGCAGGCGGAATTCTCGCGCACGATGACGGAGCGGCTGGACGCCGTCACGCACCGGCTCGGCGAAGGCATGCAGAAGACCGCGAAAGAGACGATGGAGAGCCTCGGGCAACTGAACGAGCGGCTCGCAGTCGTCGACGCCGCGCAAGGAAGACTGCAGGAGCTTTCCTCGCAGCTCGTGACGCTCAAAGATGTGCTCGCGAACAAACAAGCGCGCGGCGCTTTCGGCCAGGGCCGCATGGAAGCGATCGTCACCGACGGGTTGCCGAGGGATTCCTTCGCGTTTCAATACACGCTCTCGAACGGCAAGCGGCCCGATTGCGCGGTGTTTCTCCCCGGCGACGAACGGCCTCTCCTCATCGACGCGAAATTTCCACTCGAATCCATCACAGCGTTTCGCGAGGCGAAGACGGATGACGCGCGTCGCGCGGCTTCCACGCGGCTCCGCACGGATATTTCGAAACATGTTTCGGATATTGCCGATCGCTATTTCCTGCCGGGCGAGACGCAGGACATGGCGCTAATGTTCGTGCCTTCGGAATCGGTTTACGCCGAGCTGCACGAGCACTTTGATGATTTGGTGCAAAAAGCATTTCGCTCGCGCGTGATGCTGGTCTCGCCGTCTCTTCTCATGCTCGCGATTCAAGTGCTGCAGGTGATCGTGAAGGACGCGCGCATGCGCGAGCAGGCTGAACTCGTGCGCGCCGAAGTCGCGAAGCTGATGGGCGATGTCGGCCGGCTCAGGGACCGCGCGCTCAATCTGCAAAAGCACTTCGCGCAATCGTCCGACGACGTGGGGCAAGTGCTGATCTCCGCCGAGAAAGTGATGAAGCGCGGCGCGCAGATCGAGTCGCTGGAACTCGACGCGCCGGAAACGAAGACGCCGATTCAGGCACCGCTGAAGCTGAAACTCGGCGCGGCGGAGTAGCCTGCCGCAATCGTCATCCTGAGGTGCGAACGAGCGAAGCGAGTGAGCCTCGAAGGATGGCGGTTGTCCGGGCCGTTCATCCTTCGAGGCTCGCGCGCAAGTCGGCTGTTGCCGACTTGCGCATTGAAATGCTGATCTCGGGCAAGTCCGAGATCAGTGCTCCCACCTCAGGATGACGGGTGAAGAGGCACATGAGATAACTCAGGCATGACGCGAATCACGCGCGCTCCCGAAGCCAAGCCATCCTTCAGCGACACGCTTTCCGTCTATCTCCGCCCGCGCGTGCTGATCGTGATGTTTCTTGGCTTCTCCGCCGGACTGCCGCTCGCGCTTTCGGGCTCGACGCTGCTCGTCTGGATGCGCGAGGCGGGTGTCGATCTTGGCACCATCGGCCTGTTCGCGCTCGCCGGCACGCCCTACACGATCAAGTTTCTCTGGGCGCCCTTGGTCGATGCACTCGATGTGCCGCTTCTCTCCGCGTGGCTCGGGCGACGACGCGGGTGGCTGATTTTCGCGCAGCTTCTCCTGATCCTCGCGATCGTGTTTCTCGCCTTCTCCGACCCCGCCAAGGCGCCATGGATCGTCGCGCTTGGCGCAGTCATGGTCGCGACAGCATCCGCCACGCAGGACATCGTGATCGACGCCTTCCGTGTCGAGTCGCTTCCCAAGAACGAGCAGGCCGCCGGCATGGCGTCTTACGTCGCCGCCTACCGCGTGGGCATGCTGGTTTCGACCGCCGGCGCGCTGTTTCTAGTGAGCGGCTTCGAAGCCTATGGCCTTTCCAAACACGGCGCGTGGACGGCGGGCTATGTCGCGATGGCGGCGTTCGTCGTGATCGGCATGACCACAACACTCATTGCGACCGAGCCCGAAAAATCCGTGCGCATCGAAGCCGCGCATAAAAGCCAAAACCCGCTCCAGCGCGTCTTCAGGGCGGCACTCGGCGCCTTCGGCGATTTCTGGCGCATGGAGCAGGCGCTCGCCGTCTTGGCCTTCGTCGTGCTGTTCAAATTTACCGACGCGCTCGCTGGCGTGATGACCGCGCCCTTCGTGATCGATCTTGGTTTCTCGCGCAACGAATATGCCGCGATCATCAAGGGCGTGGGGCTGGCCGCGACCTTGATTGGCGGCTTCGCGGGCGGTTGGGTGGCGCGCGCTTATCCGCTCGCGACCAGTCTCTGGATCGGCGGCGTTTTGCAGGCGCTCGCGAATTTTGCGTTCTCCTGGCAGGCAGTGAAAGGCCACGACATCGGCTGGCTCACTTTCGCGATCGTGCTGGAGAATTTCACGAGCGCCATCGGCACCGTGATCTTCGTCGCTTACTTGTCGGCGCTCTGCAAAAATCCCGCGCATACCGCGACGCAATTTGCATTGCTCACAGCACTCTCCGCCATCGGCCGGACATATCTCTCGTCCGGTGCTGGCTATATCGCGGAAGCCTCGGGCTGGTTCTGGTTCTTCGCGCTTTGCGCGCTCGCGGGCCTGCCGGGTTTGTTGCTGCTCGGCTGGCTGCAAGTGAAAGGGCATTTCGAGAAAATCGTGCGGCCCGGTTAGCGTAAAGCGCCCCACAACTTCCTTATTCCTGACGACGATCATGCCATTGCCGGAGGAATCTCATGTCATTTCTGTTTTTCAGCGTGGCGCTCGCCACCGCGCTCGCGCTTATCAGCCTCGGCGGCGGTTTCTATGAAATCAGCGTCGTCGATCCGTTCTGGCCGAAACGGCCCGACCTCGTGCAGCCGCAACGCGGCGGCATCTCGCGCAAGCGCTTCTGGATCGCGGCGCATATCGCGTTCGAGCTCATGCTGATCGTTTCGCTGATCCTCGCCTGGACGCAGCCGGAGATCCGGAATTACTTGCTGATCGCGCTCGCAAGCCACGCAATCATGCGCATCTGGTCGGCGTTCGATTTCATTCCGAAGGCGCTCGCTTTCGAGCAGCGCGATCCCGCCACGATCAGCGAAACGGAAGCGCGGCGCTGGACGCGGCGGAGCATGGGGCGCTTCCCGCTCGATTTCATCACTTGCGGAGCGATGCTTGCCGCCTTCGCGGCGGCCGCGCGCTAGCTCACTTCTTCGGATAGACGAGCCATTCCTTTGGCCGGCCCCGCGGATCGAAGCGCTTGCCGTTGCAATCGACTTTCAACCAGTATTTTTGCAGCAGAAAATCGCGGCCGTTCCATTTCCACTCGCCGGCGCTGCCGCAATCGCCGGGGCCGCGCCCCTTGTGCAGGCTGGTGAGCGTTTTTTCCTTGGCGTTGAATTCCGGCGCGGTCACGCTGTGGCGGCTCTCGTTGCCGCGAATTTGCGGAAAGCGGAAAGCAAGCAACCGCGCGCGTTCGGGGGCGGCTTCGTCATAGGCGAAGAAAATCCCGGCATATTGATAGGCCGCTTTCCAGCATAGGATTTCCTGCAACTTCTGGCCCTCGCCGAGATCGTGCGGCGGATCGAGATGCTCGGTCGCCTCTTCGTAATTCACCGCGCAATCGGCCGTTTTCAACCCCGCCTCGACGGCAGCGCGCGGCACGGCGAGCTCCGCGGCGGCGGAAGCAACCGACATAGCGAGCGCAACGAACGAAACGAGCAAAATCCGCAACATGACTTTCCTTAAAACGGGGTGCGCGAGCGAATCGCCGCCGACAGCGTGCCTTCGTCGAGATAATCCAATTCTCCGCCGACCGGAACACCATAAGCGAGCCGGGTCACCTTCACCCCGGTGTCGCGCAATAAATCCGTGATGTAGTGGGCCGTCGTCTGACCGTCGACCGTGGCGTTCAGCGCCAGCACCACTTCCTTGATTGAAGAACCTTTTACCCGCCCGATAATTCCCGAAAGGTTCAATTGTTCCGGGCCGATGCCGTCGAGCGGCGAGAGCGTGCCGCCCAAAACATGATACTTTCCGGTGACGACGCCGGCGCGCTCGAGCGCCCAGAGATCGGCGACATTTTCAACGACGACGAGAATGGATTGATCGCGCGAAGCGTCGGCGCAGACCGTGCAAGGATCGCGGGTATCGACATTGCCGCAAACGGAGCAAACCGCGACCTTCTCGTGCGCGTCGGCGATTGCCGCCGCCAATGGCTCCATCAGATCTTCGCGGCGCTTGACGAGATGGAGCGCGGCGCGGCGCGCCGAGCGCGGGCCGAGCCCCGGCAGGCGCGCGAGCAACTGAATCAGCCGCTCGATTTCGGGACCGGCGACGGCGCGGCGCATTTAAAAAAGTTTCATCCCCGGCGGGATCGGCAGGCCGCCCGTTAGATCCTTCATCTTGTCCTGCATCAGGCGGTCGGCTTTCTCGCGTGCGTCGGCGTGCGCCGCGACGACGAGATCCTCGACGATCTCGCGCTCGCCAGGCTTAATGAGCGAGTCGTCGATCTTCACTTTTTTCAGCGCACCTTTTGCGGTCATGGTGACGGAGACGAGCCCGCCGCCGGCCGCACCTTCGACCTCAAGCGTGTCGAGCTCGGCCTGCATCTTCTCCATGCGGGTTTGCAGTTCTTTGATTTTACCCATCATGCCCAGGAGGTCGGCCATCAATCGTCTCCACGCTCTTCATACTCGGGCAAATCTTCCGCGTCTTCGCTGACAGCGGGCTTTGGCGGGCGCACCTCGACGATCTCGGCGCCGGGAAAACGCGCGAGCACGGCGGCGACCAGGGGATCGGCGCGCACGTCCTGCACGAGCGCAACTTTCTTCGCCGCCAGGGTCTCCGCGATGGTCGGTCCGCCCTTCTGGTCAGAGAGCGCCACGAACCAGCGCTTGCCCATCCATTCGGTAAGCTTCGCCGAAAGCTCCATGGTGAGCCCTTCCGGCGCGTTCGGCGCGAGCGCGATTTCAAGCCGGTTTTCCTGCAGCCGCACGAGGCGGACATAATTTTCGATGGCGTGCTTGATCTTGAGGTCGCGCTTTTCACCGGCGAGCGCAGCGACATCTTCCAGCGTCGAAAGCCGCGGGCCGCTTGCCGGCATGGGTGCGGATTCGGTTTGCGCCATCGGGCGCGAGCGCGCGCCGCCTTCGGCGGCAACCGCCATGCGCGGCGCGGATGTCGGCGCGGTTTTCACCGGCGCGCCGGACGATACCGCGCCGGAGCCGTCCTTCAACATGCGAAGCGCTTCGTCGGGCGTCGGCAGATCCGAAGCATAAGCGAGCCGCACCAGCACCATCTCGGCGGCCTGCATCGGCTTTTCCGCCGAATTCACTTCCGAATAACCCTTGGTGAGGATTTGCCAGGCGCGGGAGAGCGCGCGCACGGAAAGCTTCTCCGCAAATTCCCCGCCGCGCTTCTTTTCAGCCTCGACGAGGCTGCGATCTTCCTTCGATTCCGGAACGAGCTTGAAGCGGGTCACAAGATGCGTGAATTCGGCAAGATCCCCGATCACCACGGCGGGATCGGCGCCGGTGTCGTATTGCGCGCGGAATTCTTCGAGCGCCGCGGCAATATCCCCCTTCATCAGCGATTCAAAGAGATCGATCACGCGCGAGCGGTCGGCAAGCCCGAGCATGCCGCGCACTTCCTCGGCGGTGACTTTGGCTTCGCCATGCGCGATCGCCTGATCGAGAATAGAGAGCGCATCGCGCACCGAGCCTTCGGCCGCGCGCGCGATCATCGCGAGCGCTTCCGGCTCGGCCGAAACTTTCTCCTGCTTGCAGATGCCCGCAAGATGCTCGGTCAGCACGCCCGCTTCCACGCGGCGCAAATCGAAGCGCTGGCAGCGCGAAAGCACGGTCACCGGCACTTTGCGGATTTCAGTCGTCGCGAAAATGAATTTCACATGCGGCGGCGGCTCCTCGAGCGTCTTCAGGAGCGCGTTGAACGCCGCGCCCGAAAGCATGTGCACTTCGTCGAGGAGATAAATCTTGTAGCGCGCATTCACCGGCGTGTAGCGCACCGCGTCGGTGATCTGGCGGATGTCGTCGACGCTGTTGTGAGAGGCCGCGTCCATTTCGATCACGTCGATATGGCGGCCTTCCATGATCGCTTCGCAATGCCGGCCGAGGACGGGCATGTCGAGCGTCGGCGCGCCGCCGCCTTCCGGCGGCTCATAATTCAAGGCGCGCGCAAGAATGCGCGCGGTCGTGGTTTTGCCGACGCCGCGCACGCCGGTGAGGATATAGGCCTGCGCGATACGCCCGCTCTCGAACGCGTTCGAAAGCGTCTTCACCATCGCGTCCTGGCCGATCAGGTCGTCGAAGCTCTTCGGGCGATATTTGCGCGCGAGCACACGGTAGCCCGCGTCCTCGGCCTCTTTACCTTTTGCAATATTTTTTGGCGCTTCGTTCATGCGGTTCGGACGGTTTTCTCCGCGCCGCCGCGGCTGCGACGCGCCCTGTCGTCGAAGAATTGGGTGGGAGGCTGACGAGCGACCCGATCCGTGCTCGTTAGGGCTGCTTCCTTCCGGACCTGACCCGGTTGGCGAGTGGCTCGTCCACCGCCAACCTCCCGCTCTCTATATCGGGCTTGAATGAGGTGAAGGCAAGCGACGGAAAAGCCGGTTCCCCGTTTGAATTTCAGCGTCGAAACGCTTATTTCCCGAGTGCGTGGACGGCCACGCCTTCCACCACAATCGCGGGGACGGCCCTGCAAACGGAGATTCGTGATGGCGTGGCTTTATCTCTTTGCGGCGGGCATTTTCGAAATCGGCTGGGCGATCGGGCTGAAATATACCGCCGGCTTCACCAAGCTTGTGCCGACCGTGTGGACGCTGTTCAGTATGACGGCGAGCATTCTCCTGCTCGGCCTTTCGCTCAAGGCGTTGCCGATCGGCACCGCTTATGCGGTCTGGACCGGCATCGGCACCATCGGCACGGTGCTCCTTGGCATCACACTGTTCGGCGAATCCGCGACCCCTCTGCGGCTCGGCTGCATCGCGCTGATCGTAACCGGCATCGTCGGACTGAAACTGGTATCGCCCGAATGACATTCAAGATCGATCCTCGTCTTGCCGCCGAATCCTTTCCGCTTGGAGAGCTCTCGCTCTGCGAAGTTCTTCTTTACGACGATGCGCGCTTTCCGTGGCTTGTGCTCGTGCCGCAGAAGGAAAATCTCGTCGAGATCATCGATCTTGGCGATCATGAGCGGATCGCGCTCATGGACGACATCACCGACGCCAGCCGCGCGCTGAAGGAAATCACGAATTGCGACAAGCTGAACGTCGCGGCGCTCGGCAATCAGGTGCGGCAGTTGCACGTCCACATCATCGCCCGCTTCGAGAACGATCCCGCCTGGGCGGGCCCGGTGTGGGGCAAAGGCACGCGCGTTCCCTATGATGAGAAGACCCGCGACGATTTGACGAAAAAATTACAGGACGCGCTCGATCTGGATTAGTTGCCTCCACGGCGCGTGCATGCGAGCGTCGGAGCATTCATGTCGAATAGAATTCTTGCAGACCCGCTGATTTCGCTCGGCTACATCGGCTCCACGCTCGACCGCATTTCCGAGCAGCGCGGCGATACGGCGCTGATCGCAAAAGCAGTGGCGCATAAAGACGCGCGCGTGCATGCGCTCGCCGGAGACATTATCCTTCTGAAAAAGCGCGGTCAGACGCTCGACGCGCTGCTCTCACCCGCGGAAGCGCGCCTGCTCGGCGATCCGATTGAGAGCGTTCTGATCGGGCTCAAGGGGGAAGCTGCGCATACTGGCATTGCGATTTCGCCCGAGACCGCCGCGAGCGCGAACGAAAGTGGCGAATTCGCCGCGATCGATCTCCGTTCGGTCGCGGTGCAGGGGCTCGCGAACGAGCATCTGCCGTCGCTTGCCACCGCAAAATCGCTCCTGATCTGGAACGAAAAGCATCGCTTCTGCTCGAACTGCGGAACGAAGACGCAGAGCACGCAAGCCGGCTGGCGGCGCGAATGCTCAAACTGCGGCACGCATCATTTTCCGCGCACGGATCCTTGCGTCATCATGCTCGCGGTCGATGGCGATCGCTGCCTGCTCGGCCGCTCGCCGCGCTTTTTGCCGAACATGTGGTCGTGCCTTGCGGGTTTCGTCGAGCCCGGCGAAAACTTCGAGGAAGCCGTGCGGCGCGAAATGTTCGAGGAATCCGGGCTCAAGATCGGGCGCGTTTCGTATTACGCCTCGCAGCCCTGGCCGTTTCCGATGTCCGTGATGATCGGCTTTCACGCCGAAGCGAAGACGACGGAGCTCAATATCGACTGGAACGAGCTGGATGGCGCGCGCTGGTTCTCGCGCGACGAGGTGAAGCTCATGCTCACGGGGAAGCACCCCGACGGGCTGTTCGCACCGCCACCGGTCGCGATCGCGCATCACATCATTCGGGCGTACGCGGAAAAGGGTGCGAAGGTTCTCGAAAGTTAAATTCGGTCACGCCCCGGCCTTGTGCCGGGCATCCACGTCTTTGCTGAATCGAAGGAAGGCGTGGATGGCCGGGACAAGCCCGGCCATGACAACTAACCTATCCGTAAGCCTTCATGCGGTAAGCATGCGCCGGATAAACGCCGAGAATTTTCATCTCAGCAGAATAAAAGGCGAGCTCCTCGAGCGCGAGCTTCAGCGGCCGGTCCTCCGGGTGCCCTTCCACGTCGGCATAGAATTGCGTCGCCGAGAAAGAACCGTCGAGCTGATAGGATTCCAGCTTCGTCATGTTGACGCCGTTCGTCGCAAAGCCGCCGAGCGCCTTGTAGAGCGCGGCGGGAACGTTCCGCACGCGAAACACGAAAGTCGTCACCGTCGGGGCTTTGCCTTGCGGCGCCCAATCCGGCTCACGCGAGAGGATAATGAAACGCGTGGTGTTGTGCGCCTCGTCCTCGATATTTTCCTGCAATAAATCGAGCCCGTAAATTTCACCCGCGAGTTTCGATGCGATGGCCGCGTGCGACTTGTCGCCCGCTTCCGCGATCTGCCGCGCGGAGCCCGCGGTGTCCGCGCCGATCACCGGCTTCAGGCGAAGCCGCTTGATGACGTTCCGGCACTGGCCGAGCGCCATGATGTGGCTCTGCACGGTCTTCAAATCCGAGAGCTTCGCGCCCTTCACGCCCAGCAATTGATGACTGATGGGAAGGAAATATTCCGCGATGATGTTCAGGCCCGACGTCGGCATCAAATGATGAATGTCGGCGACGCGGCCGGCGACGGAATTTTCGACCGGGATCATTGCGAGCTCCGCCTCCTTGTTGGAGACGGCGGCAAAAGCATCCTCGAACGTCGCGCAAGGCGTCGGCGTGTAGTCGGGATAGGCCTCGCGCGCGGCGGTGTCGGAATTCGCGCCGGGCTCGCCCTGGTAAACGATTTTCTTCTTGCTCATGGGAGAATTTCAGCTTTTGACGCGCAGCATTTCGCGCGCTTTTTCGAGTTCATTGCGAGTATCGACGCCGAGCGGAACTGCGTCAACGAGCGCGACGTCGATCCGCATGCCCGCTTCGAGCGCGCGCAATTGCTCGAGCTTCTCGCGCTGTTCGAGGCCGGACGGCTTCAGCTTGACGAATTTTTCGAGCGCCGCGCGGCGATAAGCATAGAGACCGATGTGATGGTAGAGCGGTCCCTCGCCCGCGGGCGCGGTCGCGCGCGTGAAGTAGAGCGCGCGCATGCGATTTTTTCCCGCAGCGCTTCCCACGACCTTCACGATGTTCGGATTCACGCGATCGCTCTCGTTATCGATCACGGCGGCGACCGTCGAAATGTCGACGGTCTTATCTTTCAGCGGGGCGAGCACCGCGCGGATGGTCGAAGGCTCGACCGTGGGAAGATCGCCCTGCACATTGACGACGGTTTTCACTTTTTTCTTCGGATCGATCGCTTGCAGCGCCTCGAAAATGCGGTCGGAGCCCGAGACGTGATCCTTGCTCGTCATCACCGCATGGCCGCCCGCCTTCTCGACCGCGGTCTTGATCGCAAGATCGTCGGTCGCGACCCACACGGGGCCGAGCTTTGCGGCCTCCGCGCGCCGAATCACCTGCACGATCATGGGAAGCCCGCCGATTTCGACGAGCGGCTTGCCCGGCAAACGTGTGGAGGCGAGCCGCGCCGGAATCAGCACGAGCGTTTCGGGAGAGGTTTTCCGGCGAGCCATTCGGTCAACGCAAAAATTGTAATTTGGGGCCAAAAATGGAGGAAAGTCGAAGCCGCATCCAGTTTATACGGGTTGCAAGCTACGACACAAAGCGTTACCTCTGCTCGTCCTTTGGGGGCGCTGTCGGCCCCCTTTTTCATGGAATGGCCGCGATGATGGACAGTTTCGAGCTCAATAAAATCATGGGAGCAATCCTCGGGACGCTCCTCGTTCTTCTGTCCGTCAATATCGTCGCCGGCGGCATTTTCTCCGCCCACAAGCCCGCCAAACCCGGATACGAGATCGCCGTCACCGAAGCGCCCGCCGGCGCTGCGGCCGCCGCGCCCGAACCGGAAGTGCCGATCGCGCAGCTACTTGCCAGCGCGAGCGCCGAAAAAGGCGCGAACGTCGCCAAGAAGTGCCAGGCCTGCCACGACCTCAAGAAGGGCGGCCCGAACAAGGTCGGCCCGGATCTCTGGGGCATCGTCGGCCGCGAGCGCGCGCATCACGAAGGTTTTGCTTACAGCGCCGCGATGAAGGCGAAGGGCGGCAAGTGGACGTTCGAGGATCTCAATCACTTCCTGACGAGCCCGCGTTCGTTCATTCCCGGCACCGCGATGGCCTTCGCCGGCATTTCGAAAGCTTCGGAGCGCGCGGATCTTCTCGCTTATCTGAACACGCTTTCCGACAGCCCGCAGCCGCTGCCGAAAGCGGAGCCCGCCGCGCAGAAAACGGAAGCGCCGAAGGGCGACCAGAAGGCGCCCGCGCCGCAGCAGAACGCGGCTCCCGCTCCCGCCGCGCAGGGCGGCCAGCCGGCCGCCGCGCCGAAGCAGTAAATCAATCCCGCTTTACGGTAATCGTCATGCCCGGCCTTGTGCCGGGCATCGTCATTTAAGAAGCCGGGGAACAAGCCCGGCCATGACGGTTTTGTAATCTCAGCGCCATAGCGCCACGGCGGAAAAGCGTCATAATCTCCGCCGATTGTCTTTGCTGCATTTTCAACGGAGATCCTGTTTGCCAGCCCGCAGAATTCTTTCGTGCATTCTTGCGCTCATCGTTCTCGCTTCCTGCGCATTCCAGGCGCAGGCGCAGGAATGGCGGCACGGGCTCTCGCTGATGGGCGAGCCAAAATATCCCGCGGGCTTCAAGCATTTCGATTACGTCAATCCGAACGCGCCGAAAGGCGGCCTCGTGCGGCTCAGCGAAGAAGGAAGCTTCGACAGCTTCAACATGATCCTGCCGCGCGGCACATCCGCGGCCGGCATCGGGCTGATTTACGACACGCTTTCTTCCGGCTCGCTCGATGAGGTCTCGACGGAATACGGCCTTCTCGCGGAGGCCGTGAAATATCCGCCGGATTATTCTTCCGTCACCTACAAATTGCGCGCCGAGGCGAAGTGGCAGGACGGCAAGCCGGTGACGCCGGAAGATGTCATCTGGTCGTTCGAGAAGCTGAAGGAGCTCAACCCCAACCAGCGCTTCTACTACCAGCATGTCGTGAAAGCCGAGAAGACCGGCGAGCGCGAAGTCACTTTCACTTTCGATGCGCCCGGCAATCGCGAACTGCCGCAGATCGTCGGCCAGCTCGTCGTCCTGCCGAAGCACTGGTGGACCGGCAAGGATAAAGACGGAAAGCCGCGCGACATCGGCGCCGGCACGTTGGAGCCGCCGCTCGGCTCCGGCGCCTACAAGATCAAGAGTTTCGTGCCCGGCCGCACGATTTCCTATGCGCGCGATCCGAACTACTGGGGCAAGAATCTTCCGGTAAATGTGGGAAAAAACAATTTCGGCGAGATCCGCTACGAATATTATCGCGACGACACCGTTGAGGTCGAAGCCTTCAAGGCCGACCAATACGATTTCCGCCCGGAAAATTCCGCGAAGAACTGGGCGACCGCCTATGATTTTCCGGCGAAACGCGAAGGCAAGGTCATTCTCGAGACCTTCCCCGAGCGCGCGCGCGGCATCATGCAGGCTTATGTCTTCAATCTGCGCCGCGAAAAATTTCAGGACCCCAGGCTGCGGCTCGCCTTTAACTACGCGCTCGATTTCGAGGACATGAACAAGACGCTGTTCTACAACCAGTATAAACGCATCGCGAGCTACTTCGAAGGAAGCGAGCTGAAATCGACGGGCCTGCCCGAAGGCAAGGAGCTCGAAATTCTCAATACCGTGCGCGACGAGGTGCCACCGGAAGTTTTCACCAAGCCCTATGAAGTGCCGAAGGGCGGCACCGAGGAAGCGCGGCGGAACAATCTTCGCCAGTCGTTGCGGCTCCTGAAGGAAGCCGGCTACGAAATCAAAGACGGCAAGATGACGAATGTGAAGACGGGCGAGCAGCTCACCGTCGACATTCTCCTGAACAGCCCGGCGATGGAGCGCGTGTCGCTCTTCTACAAGCACGCGCTCGACCGGCTCGGGATCAACGTCACGATGCGCGTTGTGGACTCCTCGCAATACATCAACCGCGTCCGCAGCCGCGACTACGACATCATCGTCAGCGGCTGGGCGCAGTCGCTCTCGCCGGGGAACGAGCAGCGCGACTATTTCGGCTCCGCCGCCGCCGACCGCGATGCGTCGCGCAACTATGCCGGCATCAAGAACCCGGCAGTCGACGCGCTGATTGAGCGCGTCGTCTACGCAAAAGATCGCGACGAGCTCGTCGCCGCGACGAAAGCGCTCGACCGCGTGCTGCTCTGGAATCAGTATGTCGTGCCGATGTGGACGATCGATTATTCGCGCACCGCGCGCTGGGACCGCTTCGGGCGGCCGGAGAAATTACCCAAGTATTCCTACGGCTTCCCGGCGATCTGGTGGTACGACAAGGCGCGTGCCGAAAAGACGGGTGTGAAGCAGTGAAGCTCACGCGCCGCGCGCTAATCGCGCTCGGCGGCTCCGCCGCCGCTTTCGCGGCCTTCGATCGCCGTGCCCTCGCCGAAGAAAAAGACATGCATGGCATGTCGGCTTTCGGCGATCTGAAATATCCCGCCGGTTTCAAGAATTTCGACTATGTCAATCCGGACGCGCCGAAGGGCGGGGTGTTTTCGTTCGTCGGCACCTCGAAGCAGTACAATCAGAATTTCTTCACGTTCAATTCGCTGAACAGCTTCGTCTTGAGGGGCGATGCGCCGATGGGGATGGAGCTCACCTTCGCCGCGCTGATGGCGCGCGCGTTGGATGAGCCCGACGCGATGTACGGCTATGCCGCGCGCACGGTCAGCATCGACGGACCGATCTATCGCTTTTCCATCCGTCCCGAGGCGAAATTTCACGACGGCACGAAGCTGACCGCGCAGGACGCCGCCTTTTCGCTGAACATCCTCAAGGAAAAAGGCCATCCGCTCATCCGCCAGTTGCTACGCGATATGGAAAAAGCGGAAGCCGAGAACGACGCGACGCTCAAAATCATCTTTTCCGAAAAGCTGGGGCGCGAGACGCCGCTCTTCGCCGCGAGCCTGCCGATCTTTTCCCGCGCCTACTACGCGAAGAAGGATTTTGAGGAATCGACCCTCAACATTCCGCTCGGCTGCGGCCCCTATCGCGTCGGCAAGTTCGAGGCGGGGCGCTACATCGAATATAAGCGCGTGAAGGACTGGTGGGGCGAAAAACTCCCCTCGATGCGCGGCATCAATAATTTCGGCATCGTGCGCTACGACTACTATCGCGACCGCGACATCGCGTTCGAAGGCTTCACCGCGAAGAATTATCTCTTCCGCGAGGAGTTCACCTCTCGCACCTGGGCGACGCAGTATAATTTCCCCGCGATCAAGGACGGGCGCGTGAAGCAGCGCGTCGTTCCGAATCTTGCGCCGTCAGCCGTGCAGGCCTGGTTCATCAATACGCGCCGCTCCCAGTTCAAGGATCCGCGCGTGCGCGAGGCGATCGCTCTCGCCTTCGATTTTCCCTGGACCAACAAGAACCTGATGTACGATTCCTACCGGCGCACATTCTCGTATTTTCAGGGCTCCGACATGATGGCGAAAGGCCCGCCCGCGCCGGAGGAGCTCGCGCTGCTTGATCCATTCAAGGACAAATTGCCCGCGGACGTTTTCGGCGAGCCATTTACGCTGCCCGAGGCCGACGGCTCCGGCCATGATCGCGCCTTGCTGCGAAAAGCCTCGGCGCTCCTGAAAGAAGCGGGCTTTGAAATCAAGGACGGCAAGCGCGTCAATGCCGAGGGCAAAGGCATTTCGATCGAATTCCTTTCGAACGAGCCTTCGTTCGAGCGCCACCACGCCGGCTTCATCCGCAATCTTGCGACGCTCGGCATTCCGGCAACGCTTCGGTTCGTCGACAGCGTGCAATATCGCGCGCGCGTCGACGATTTCGATTTCGATATAACGGTCGAAAATTTTGCTTTCTCGGCGACGCCCGGCGAATCGCTGCGCTCCTTTTTCGGCTCGCAGGCGGCGCGCGTGAAGGGCTCGCAGAATCTCGCGGGGATCAGCGATCCCGTGATCGATATGCTGATCGAAAAAGCGATCGAGGCGAACGACCGGCCATCCCTTACATTTGCCTGCCGCGCCCTCGACCGCGTCTTGCGCGCCGGGCGTTACTGGGTGCCGCATTGGAACAAAGGCAACTACTGGCTCGCTTACTGGGACGCCTTCGGCTTCCCGCCGGAACAGCCGCGCTATGCGCGCGCGATCCCCGATACGTGGTGGGCGAAGCAAACTTAAGTGAAAACGTCGACGCTCTTCACCTCTCCCCGGCGGGGAGAGGTCGGCGCGAAGCGCCGGGTGAGGGGGAACAATTTCTCGTTCGTGCCCCCTCACCCCAACCCTCTCCCCGCGGGGGAGAGGGAGCCCGTCTGGTACTGTTGACCCCCGCCTCGAACCCACGCAGTTTGCTCGCATGACCGCCTATATCCTGCGCCGGCTTGCGCTGATGATCCCGACGATCTTCGGGATCATGCTGGTTTCCTTCGTCGTGGTGCAGTTCGCGCCCGGCGGGCCCGTCGAGCGGGTGATCGCGCAATTGATGGGCGACGACGTTTCGGCGACCGCGCGCGTTTCCGGCGGCGGCAGCGATCTCGGGCGAGCGGCGCAGCCCGGCATCGGCTCGGAGGGCGTGAATTCGAAATATCGCGGCGCGCAGGGCCTCGACCCGAAATTCATCAAGGAGCTGGAAAAGCAATTCGGCTTCGACAAGCCCGCGCCCGAGCGCTTCTTCCTGATGCTGTGGAATTTCGCCCGCTTCGATTTCGGGAAGAGCTATTTCCGCGACGCGAAAGTAATCGATCTCATCATCGAGAAAATGCCGGTCTCGATCTCGCTCGGCCTTTGGATGACGCTGCTCACCTATCTCATCTCGATCCCACTCGGGATTGCGAAAGCGGTGCGCGACGGTTCGCGCTTCGATGTGTGGAGTTCTACGGTGATCGTGATCGGTTACGCGATCCCGGGATTCCTGTTCGCGATTCTCTTGATCGTGCTGTTCGCGGGTGGATCGTTCTATTCGATCTTTCCGCTCAGAGGACTCACCTCGGATAACTTCGCGCTGCTGCCATGGTACGGGAAAATTCTCGATTACTTCTGGCATCTGGTGCTTCCGATCGTGTCGATGATGCTCGGCGCTTTCGCGACGACGGCACTCCTCACCAAAAATTCCTTCCTCGACGAAATCCGCAAGCAATATGTGACGACCGCGCGCATGAAAGGACTTTCGGAGCGGCGCGTGCTTTACGGCCATATCTTCCGCAACGCCATGCTGATCGTGATCGCGGGCTTTCCCGGCGCGTTCATTCACGCCTTCTTCACCGGCTCGCTTTTGATCGAAACGATCTTCTCGCTCGACGGGCTTGGGCTGCTTTCGTTCGAGAGCGTGTTCAACCGCGACTATCCGGTGGTGTTTGCGACACTCTATATCTTCTCGCTGATCGGCCTCGCGGTCGGGCTGATTTCCGATCTCACCTATACCTGGGTCGATCCGAGAATCGATTTCGAGACGCGGGAGACCTGAGTGGACGCGCCCGCGCTTGCGAGACCGCCCGAGCCGCTCGCCGAGACGCCGATGGGCGTCGGCGTGCCGCCGCGCCGAAACCTGCCGCAACTCTCGCCGATCAACAAACGCCGCTGGCAAAACTTCAAGGCGAACAAGCGCGGCTACTGGTCGCTCTGGATTTTTCTCGTCTTGTTTTTCGTGACGCTGTTCGCGGAATTCATCGCCAACAACAAGCCGATCGTCGTTTCCTATGACGGCCACTGGTACGCGCCGATCTTCCGTTACTATCCGGAGACGACGTTCGGCGGCGAATTCGAAACCGAAGCCGACTACCGAGATCCGTATCTCGTGAACAAGATCGCCGAAAAAGGCGGCTGGATGCTGTTTCCGCCGATCCGCTACAGTTATTCGACCAGCAATCTCGATCTGCCGACCCCCGCGCCGTCGCCGCCGACCTGGATGCTGACGGAAGCGCAATGCAAGGCGGTGGCCGAACGGAAAGGCGTGAAGAACTGCGCGGGGCTGGAGCAAAACTGGTTCGGAACCGACGATCAGGGGCGCGATGTGCTCGCTCGCGTGATCTACGGCTTCCGGATTTCCGTCTTGTTCGGGCTCGTGCTCACCATCGTGTCCTCCTTCATCGGTGTCGCGGCCGGCGCCGTGCAAGGCTATTTCGGCGGCTGGACGGATTTATTGTTCCAGCGCTTCATCGAAATCTGGACGTCGATTCCGTCACTTTATCTCTTGCTCATCATCTCCTCGGTGCTGACGCCCGGATTTTTTGTGCTCCTCGGAATTTTGCTTTTGTTCTCCTGGGTGGCGCTTGTCGGCCTCGTGCGTGCGGAATTCCTGCGCGCGCGGAATTTCGAATATGTGCAGGCGGCGCGCGCGCTCGGAGTCTCGAACCTCGTCCTGATGGTGCGGCACTTGCTGCCGAACGCCATGGTGGCGACGCTCACTTATCTGCCGTTCATTCTCTCAAGCTCCGTGATGACGCTGACGGCACTCGACTTCCTCGGCTTCGGGCTGCCGCCGGGCTCACCCTCGCTCGGCGAGCTCCTGTCGCAAGCCAAAGCCAATGTGCAGGCGCCGTGGCTTGGCATCACCGGCTTCTTCACGGTCGCGATTTTACTTTCGCTCCTCATCTTCATCGGCGAAGCGGTGCGCGACGCCTTCGATCCGCGGAAGACTTATCAATGAAGATTCGTCAATGACAGAACCTCTCCTCCGCGTGGAAAATCTCACGCTCTCTTTCAAACAGGGCGAGCTGGAGAACGTCGTCGCCGATAAAGTTTCGTTCGAAATCAAAAAAGGCGAAACGCTCGCGCTTGTCGGCGAATCCGGCTCCGGCAAGTCCGTGACGGCGCTTTCGATCCTCCAGCTTCTGCCACCGGCCGCGAAATGGCGCGAGGATTCGCGCGTGATCTTCGGCGGCAGAAATCTCTTGGCGCTATCCGAGCGCGAGCTGCGCGGGGTACGCGGCTCCGACATCTCGATGGTGTTTCAGGAGCCGATGACCTCGCTCAATCCGCTGCACACGATCGAACGGCAGATCGCGGAAGTGATACAAGTGCATCAGGGACTTTCCGACCGCGCGGCGCGCACACGCGTGATCGAACTTCTTTCCGAAGTCGGCATTCCCGAGCCCGAGACGCGGCTTTCGGCTTATCCGCACCAGCTCTCCGGCGGACAGCGGCAGCGCGTGATGATCGCGCTTGCGCTGGCGAACGAGCCGAAGCTTTTCATCGCCGACGAACCGACGACCGCGCTCGACGTCACGGTGCAGGCGCAGATTTTGCGATTGCTTAAGAATCTGCAGGCGAAGCACGAGATGGCGATGCTGTTCATCACCCACGATCTCGGCATCGTGCGCAAAATCGCGGACCGCGTCTGCGTGATGAAGCAGGGCAAGATCGTCGAAGCGAATACGGTCAAGGAATTGTTCGCGCATCCGCAGCACCCTTACACGCAGGCGCTGATCGCGGCCGAGCCGAAAGGCAAGCCCGCGCCGCAAAAGCCGGACGCGCCGGTCGTCGCTGAGACGGATAACCTCCGCGTCTGGTTTCCGATCCGCCGCGGTTTTTTGCGCAAGACCGTCGGCTTTATCAAAGCCGTCGACGGCATTTCGCTCGCCATCCGTAAGGGCGAAACCCTTGGTGTTGTTGGAGAATCCGGCTCCGGCAAGACGACCTTGGGCCTCGCGATGCTGCGGCTGATTTCGTCGGAAGGGAAAATCGTCTTCCTCGGCAAGCCCGTGCAGGGCCTCCGCTTCAAAGAAATGCGGCCGTTCCGCCGCGACATGCAGATCGTCTTTCAGGACCCTTACGGCTCGCTCTCGCCGCGCATGTCGATCGCCGACGTCGTTGGCGAAGGACTGAAAGTGCATCAGCCGAAGCTCTCGACGGAGGAGCGCGACGCGCGCGTCGTCAAGGCGCTGAACGAAGTCGGCATCGATCCGGAAGCGCGCCACCGCTATCCGCATGAATTCTCCGGCGGGCAGCGTCAGCGCATCGCGCTCGCGCGCGCGATCGTGCTCGAACCCTCCTTCGTGGTGCTGGACGAGCCCACGAGCGCGCTCGATATGATGATCCAGGCGCAGATGGTCGATTTATTGCGCGACTTGCAGCAGCGGCGCGATCTCACTTACATGTTCATCAGCCACGATCTGAAGGTCGTCGCGGCGCTTGCGAGCAGCCTGATCGTGATGAAGGACGGGAAAGTGGTGGAGCAAGGCGAGGCGAAGGAAATTTTCGCGCATCCGAAAAGCGATTACACGCGCGCGCTGTTCGCGGCCGCGTTCAATCTCGAAACAGCCGCCACGGTTCAAGCATAATGTCGAAAATTCTTCTGGCGATTCAGGGCTTCGAGCCCGAGGCCTGGCTTGAGCGTTTCCGCACCCTCTCCGGCACGAAGCACGAGGTAAAGCTCTCGCCGGACGTCGATGGGAAAAACGATTTCGATTACGCCTGCGTGTGGAAGCAGCCGCACGGTTTGCTCGCGAGCCTGCCGAATCTGAAAGCGATTTTTTCACTCGGCGCCGGCGTCGATCATCTTCTTCAGGACAAGACGCTGCCTGATCTGCCGATCGCGCGCATCGTCGATCCCGATCTCACCATCCGCATGGTGGGATACGTCGTCCTGCACGCGCATCTTCACCACCGGCAGATGAAAATCTACGAGCGGCAGAGCCTGGAGCGCGTCTGGGTTGATCATAACGAGCCGCCGCCGCGCTCGATCCGCGTCGGCATCATGGGCATGGGCGTGATGGGTCAGGCTTCGGCAAAGGGCTTGCTCGCTTCCGGCTTTTCCGTGCTCGGCTGGAGCCGCGCGGCGAAAAAGGTCGAGGGTGTCGAGATGTTCGACGGCGAAGCCGGCCTGAAGGCATTTCTTGCGAAGACCAACATTCTCGTCTGTCTTCTGCCGCTCACGGCCGCAACGAAAGGCATCTTGAATTACGTTCTCTTCAAGCAGCTTGCGCGCGATCCGATTTCGCCCGCACTCATCAATGCGGGGCGCGGCGGCGAGCAGGTCGAGAGCGATATTCTGCGCGCGCTCGACGACGGCACCCTTGCCGGCGCGAGCTTGGATGTGTTCGAGCAGGAGCCGCTGCCCGCTTCAAGCCCGCTCTGGACGCATCCGAAGGTGTACGTTACGCCGCATAACGCCGCGTCGAGCGATCCGCGGGCGCTGGTCGCGAATATTCTCGCGCAAATCGAGAATTACGAGCGCGGCGGGAAGCTGGAAAACCTCGTCGACCGGAAGCTAGGCTATTGATTTAATCCGCCGCGCGCTGCTGACGCGCGTTCCCAGCTTCGCGATCCGCTCCACCACAGCGGCGAGCGGTTCGACCGCGACCGCCATGTGGAAAGCGTTAGCGTGAATGATCGTTTCAGGATCGAAGGCGATCGCGACATGCCCTTTCCAGAATACGAGATCGCCGCGCTGTAATTTTTCCAGAGATATCGGCTCGCCAAGCGCCTTCTCCTGCATGTCGCTGTCGCGCGGGCATTTCATCCCGGTGGCGGCAAGCGAAAGCTGCACCAGCGCCGAGCAATCGAGGCCAAGCGAGGTCTTGCCGCCCCAGAGATAAGGCGTGCCGAGGAATTTCTGCGCCGTCGCGACGATGTCGGGTTCGCGCTCGTTGATCGGCGCAAGATGCTTCGAAAAAATCGCGCCGCGTTCGGTGAAGGAAAAATCCTTCTCGCTTTTTCGCACCGAAACGAGGCTGCCGAAGGATAGCGGCATCAGCGGCGGCGTCTTGATGTCGGGCTCGTGATAGAGAAACGTGCGCGGCGCGCGGACAATGTGCGTCGGCTTCGCGCCCGGCGTTACCAGCGCATTCGCGGGGAGATAGCCGACATAGCCGTCGGATTCGATCTGGCCCCAGGCCCAGCCCTCGCCGTCGATGTCATAAACCGTGACGCGCTCGCCGTAGAGCGCCTCGGTGTCGTGCGGCGCATCGTGACGCGGCGCGCGGCGGAGCGGCGCACTCGTGTCGATCACCACGCGCGGCTCGCCCTCTTTAAAACGCGGCGCATCCACTTTTCCCTTTAAGTGCGCGGCGGCAAGATCCCCGCGCGCGGGCGTAATGCGCGGATCGAGGCTCATGCGTGGTAGCGCTCCTTCAGGAGTGCATAGAGCGCGCGCACGGTCATCGCCTCGCCGCCTTCGGGGCGGCCGGGCTTTGCCGACGGATTCCACGCGAAAATGTCGAGATGCACCCAGGTCTTCGCGCGCTCGACGAACCGCTGCAGAAAAAGCGCCGCCGTGATCGAGCCCGCGAAGCCGCCGGAAGAGACGTTATTGATGTCGGCGATTTTCGAATCGAGCATCGCCGCATACGGCTTCCACAGCGGCATCCGCCAGATTGGATCGTTCTCCGCCTGCGCATGGCGCGCAAATATTTCTGCGAATTTTTCGTCGTCGGTATAGGCCGGCGGCAGTTCCGGCCCGAGCGCGACGCGCGCGGCGCCGGTGAGCGTCGCAAAATCGATCATTAATTCAGGCGACTCCTCGTCGGCAAGCGTGAGCGCATCCGCAAGAATGAGCCGGCCTTCGGCATCGGTGTTGCCGATCTCGACGGTGATCCCCTTGCGGCTTTTATAGATATCGCCGGGGCGAAAAGCCTCGTCGGAAATCGAATTCTCGACCGCCGGGATCAGCACGCGCAGCGCCACCGGCAGTTTCGCGTCCATCACCATTTGCGCGAGGGCGAGCGCGGCCGCGGCGCCGCCCATGTCCTTTTTCATCAGGAGCATGCCCGCGCTCGGCTTGATGTCGAGCCCGCCCGTGTCGAAGCAGACGCCCTTCCCGACAAGCGTTACTTTCGGATGCTTCGGATCGCCCCAGCGGAAATCGATGAGCCGCGGATCCTGATCGCCCGCGCGGCCGACCGCGTGAATGAGCGGAAAATTCTGTTTCAACAGATCGCCGCCGACGATCGAGGAGAATTTCGCGCCGTAGCGCGCCGCTAGCTTCTTCGCGGTCTCTTCCAGATCAGCCGGGCCCAAATCGTTCGTCGGCGTGTTGATGAGATCGCGGGCGAGGAAAACGGCTTCCACAATGCGCGACAAGTCCGTGCCATCGACGCCCTGGGGCAGAGCGATCTGAATCTTTTTCTGCTCGCTCACCCGATAGCGCGAGAAACGATAGCTGCCGAGCGCGAACGCAAGCGTGGCGAGCCGTGCATCCGCCGGTGCTTTCTCGAAATGCCACACGCCTTCCGGCAGAAGCCCCGCGAGCTTTCCGGCCGCAAACGGGTCTGGATTTTTCGCCGCCACCTCGCAGCCAAAAAGCGCACCAAACGTTCCGCCCTTCTCGTCCGGCAAAAGCAGAAACTGTCCTACCGCCGGGCGAAAGCCCGCGGCCGCGGCGAAAGCGCGCGCCGCCTGCGGCAACGCCGCCTCGACCGCGCTCCAGCTCTCGCTATCCACGCACCAGACGGGTTTTGCGGATTTGCCGCCTGTGGCGGCGAAGGAAGAATGCAAGCTCAAGGGAATTTCCTCGTCAAAGCGGCTTTCGATTCGTCCGCCCGTTTAACCAGACATTAGGGTTAATCGTCTATTACCGGAGCGTTAATTGTACGCCTTCCGGGCTGGAGTTTGTCATGAGTTTCGATCTCGCGCGCGCGCTGCGCCCCTTCCCCATTTTGCTGGTGCTCGTTGCCGCGCTCGGCGGCTGCGCCAAGGATCGCGCCGAAACCACGGGCTCGCTGTCGCGCTCGGCAACGCTTGCGCCGCCCGACTGGCGGCAGCGGGCCGAAGCCTTGAGCGAGCAATACAACAGGAACCCGAACGATCCGAATATCGCGATCGCCTACGCCCAGGCGCTGCGCGGCAACGGCCAGCAGGCGCAGGCCGCGGCCGTGTTGCAGCAGGCCTCGATCAAGCACCCGCGCAATCAAGCGGTGCTCGGCGCCTATGGCCGGGCGCTTGCCGACACCGGCCAGTACCAGCAGGCGTTCGACGTCCTCTCGCGCGCGCACACGCCCGACAAGCCCGACTGGAAGATTTTGAACGCGCAAGGCACCGTGCTTGACCAGATGAGCCGGCACGCCGAAGCGCGCCGCTATTACAGTACCGCGCTCAAGATCGCGCCAAACGAGCCGTCGGTGCTTTCCAATCTCGGCCTCTCCTATCTTCTCACGCATGATCTGCCGCGCGCGGAGAAGACGCTGCGCACAGCGTCAGAGCAGCCGAACGCCGAGCCGAAAGTGCGGCAGAACCTTGCGCTCGTGCTCGGGCTGGAGGGCAAGATGGATGAGGCGGAAAAAATCGCGGGCGCCAATCTTCCGCCCGAACAGGCGCAGGCGAATATTGCGGAGCTGCATTCCGCCATCGCGCAGAACACGCCCGCGCAGCCGAACCCTTGGAAAAAGTTGCGGCAGCAGAAGACCGCGTCGGCCGGCTGACGGTCTGTATCTAAATTTCGCAACAAACTTAACCTGTCGTCACCGGGCCGCAGCGGCCCGTGAGCGCCGCGAACGGTTGCCGCTGCGAGACCCGGTGATCCATGAAAGCTGTTCGCGAACTCGGAAAGGCAACATGGATTACCGGGTCTCGTCGCGCCATATCGCTCGCTTGCGCTCGCGGGGCGCGACGGCCCGGTAATGACGGAAAATAGATCGCTGAAATTTTTCGCGCCGCGCGAGATACTGTATCGCGATAGTATATCGCCGCCCTCCTCTCCTATATTTCGCTGAAGGAGAGAATCATGAGCGCCGGCTGCTGCCATCACGAACCGAAATTCGAAGGGCTTTCCGCCGATTACAAGCGGCGGCTGTGGCTCGTGATCGCGATCAACGCGTCGATGTTCCTTCTCGAAATCGTCGCGGGCGCGGTTTCAGGATCGCAAGCATTGCAAGCCGATGCGCTCGACTTTGCCGCGGACGCCGCGACGTACGGCATCAGCCTCGCGGTGATCGGAACCTCGATCGCGGTGCGTGCCCGCGCAGCGCTCCTGAAAGCGCTGAGCCTCACCTTGATGGCGCTCTGGGTGCTCGGCTCGACCGCCTATCACGTTCTCGTGCTTGGCATTCCGCGCGCGGAGATCATGGGCGCGGTCGGCGTGCTTGCGCTTCTCGCGAATCTTGCGAGCGTGCTCATCCTCGTGCGCTACAAGGATGGCGATGCCAATGTGCGCTCGGTGTGGCTCTGCTCGCGGAACGATGCGATCGGCAATGTCGCGGTGATGCTGGCTGCGCTCGGCGTATGGGGCAGCGTGACGAAATGGCCCGACTTGCTCGTCGCCGCCATCATGGCAAGCCTATTCCTCACCTCGTCGTTTCAGATCCTGCGGCAGTCGATGCAGGAGTTGCGCGCGCATAAAATCGCGCCGGCAGAATAAATCAGAGATTGATTCCGAAGCGCGGCAAAAGCCAGACGGCTACGCTGTAAAGCGCCATGGTCAGCGCGCAAGAAATGAGAAGCGCGAGCCAGAAAGCGACGCCGTGGCGGAGCAGCGCCGGAAACAGCAGGAACATCGGCAGCGACGGCAGCACAAACCAGAAGGTGCTTTCCGCATGCGCGGCGATGCGCTCGACATCGCTCGTGTCGCGCCACAGCCAGATGATCCCGAGCACCGAGACGAGCGGCAGCGAGGCGATCAGCCCGCCGATGCCGGGACTGCGGCGCGCGACCTCCGAGATGATCATCACCAGCACCCCCGAGATTGCGGCTTTCACGATCAGATAGGTCATGACGGCTCCTGACATTGCTGCGATCATAACCGCAAATCGGCGCCGCTTCGATTTTTGTCAAAACCCGACATAGCGCCCCTCCGAAACGGGCCGTTTGGTCAAAATCCGACACAAATCAAAATAAATTCGTCGGCAGTGCAACCAAATCGCTTCGCAATCGTAGTGTGATGAGCAGACGGGATTTCCCTGTCCGGGGGCAGCATGCGGGTATATCGCGCTTACCTCACCGATGACGCCGGGCATTGCTCCGGCGTGAAATTTCTGAATTGCGAAAACGACTTCGATGCGCTGAAAACCGCCGAGAAATTGGCGGCTTATTCTCCCGTGCATCTTTGGGACCGCGACCGTTTTATCCAGACCGTCGAACGACGCGGCCCCGGCAACGGGTTGATCGCGCGGCTGCGCCGCAGGCTCGGCCAGGGCCGGCGCGTGGCGCGATAGACAAAAAAAGACCGTCTCACGGGAGAGACGGCCAGTACGCGAGCCTATGCATGGGGGAGGAAGCAAGCGGCCGCGGTCGTTATCAACGCGCCGCGCGAAGATAGGTTTCCGCCCGCCGAAAGCATTGAAATTTCGCGCAAAAAATTTCGGAAAATCTTATCCCCACCTCCTCACGCGGACTTACGATGCACGCCGTCTCGATCCACGAGGGGCGTTTCTAGAGGCGTCTTGGAATGCGGATCGGGAGCGGTGGCCGGTTGTCGTTTCGCAAACGACGATCGGCGGCCCAAGCTGTGCGGTTCTGGCGGAGCGGCTCTCCGTCACGAGTGCCGGTGATGGATGCGGAAGACTCAACCGGGTCAGTTCGCGGCCATTGAGCACTAGGAGCGGTGGGTAGAAAGTCTGACCACCGGGGAACGCACGGAGCAAGCCTATAAACACTGCGCGCGGGACGTCGGGATTTCCGGCGACTGCGGTGAGTAAAAAACTTTGGTGTGTCTTCTTGTTCTTGCACACCAAGCCGTGGAGACCGGCAAGTCTCCGGCGTCCCGCGCCGCCCTTACGTCAAAGGGCGGGGATGACGAAGCCTCGGCGCTGAAAAAGCGATCGCGAGAACGATGGCGGCCGGCTAGCCGCGCACTTCCATCACGCGGATGAAGGCGGGCCCGAGAATGACGATGAACAGCACCGGCAGGAAGAACAGGATCATCGGCACCGTGAGTTTCGGCGGGAGCGCCGCCGCTTTCTTTTCGGCTTCCGCCATGCGCATGTCGCGGATTTCCTGGCCGAGGACGCGCAGCGCCTGCGCAAGCGGCGTGCCGTAGCGCTCCGCCTGAATGAGCGCCGTACAGACCGCTTTCACGCCGTCGATGCCGGTCCGCTGCGAGAGGTTCTCATAGGCCTGGCGGCGATCGGGAAGATAGGAGAGTTCCGCCGTGGTCAGCGTCAGCTCCTCGGCGAGCGGGATCGACTGGGTGCCGATTTCCTGGCTGACGCGCCGGAAAGCGACCTCGATCGACATGCCGGCCTCGACGCAGATCAGGAGAAGATCGAGCGCGTCGGGAAAAGCGCGGCGCACCGAGAGCTGGCGGCGCTGGATCAGGTTCTTGAGAAAAATCTGCGGCAGCTTCATGCCGAGCCAGGCGGCGCCGATCGAAACCGCGACCTTCACCATCGAAGGATAATCGAAATCCGTCAGCACGAAGAGATAGAACAGCGCGAACAGGAACATCGCGATCGGCGCGATCATGCGGAAAAACAGAAACGCGACGTAAGGCCCCTGCCCGCGATAGCCGGCCTGCATCAGGGTCGAGCGGACCTCTTCCTCGCCGAGCCATTTCCTGAGGTTCAGGTTTTCGACCACCACTTGCATATAGGCTTTCGGCGCCGAGCGCAGCGCGATCTTCTCGCCCTTGGCGAGTTTCTCGCGCTCGCGGGCGCGAATCTTGTCGCGCTCGAGCGCAACGCTCTTCATCCGCCGCTGCAGATTGTCGTTCGAAAGATACGGCATCGCGAAAGTGATGACCGTCGCCATCGCCGCGATCGCCGTAAACAGCGTCGTCATGAAGCGCGGGTCGTGCAATTTGTCGATGATAAGTTCGATCATCGCCGCCTCAGAAATCGAAGTTGATCATTTTTTTCATCACGAAGACGCCCATCGACATCCAGCAGACGCTTCCGAACAGCATCATGCGCCCGGTCGGCGTCGTCCATAAAAGCTCGATATATTGCGGGCTCGTCAGATACACGAGGATCATCACGCCGGCCGGCAGCGAGCCGATGATCGCGGCGGAGGCCTTCGCTTCCATGCTCATTGCCTTGATCTTCTCGGCCATTTTCTTGCGGTCGCGCAGCACGCGCGAAAGATTGCCCAATGTTTCCGACAGGTTGCCGCCGGCCTTGGACTGGATCGAGAGGACGATGGCGAAGAAATTCGCTTCCGCGAGCGGAACGCGATCGTAGAGCTTGGCGGCGGCATCCGCGAGCGGAATGCCCATCGCGGCGGATTCGGTGATCAGGCGGAATTCGCTCTTCACCGGCTCCTTGGTTTCGCTCGCGATGATGCGGATGCAATCGCCGACCGGCAGGCCGGATTTCACGCCGCGCACGATCACATCGACGGCGTTCGGTAACTCGTCGATGAATTTCCGCTCGCGGCGCTTCTTCAAGAACGAAAGCACCCAGTTCGGAAACCCGTAGGCCGCGGCGATCGCCAGCACCGGCACGAGATAAATCTGCAGGCCCAGAAAGAAGGCGACGACGGCGACAAAGAAGCCGCCGGCCCCGCTCAGGATCATGAACCGCTGCTTGTTTATATCGAGCCCGGCCTGCTGCAGGCGCACGGAAAGCGGCGGGCGTTTCGCCTTCTTTTGCCGCTCTTCGAGCTGCTTCAGCGTGTCCTCGACCTGCTGGCGGCGCGAGGTCGCGACATCGGGCTTTCTCGTCTTGCGGACGACGGTTTCGGTGTCGGCGATCTCTTTCATGCGCTGCTCGACGCGCTTTTCGCCGGAGATCAGCGGATAGAGAAAAACATACGCGATGCCGCCGACCGCGACGGCGATCAGGAAGACGGTCGGGAGCACGCCAAAATTTTCAAGCATCGCTTATATCCGTGCCGTCGGATCGGGCGCTTCGGACGCATCGAGCGCCGCCGCGAGCCGCGCTTCTTCGCCGTAATACTTCGCGCGGTCCCAGAACCGCGGCTGGCCGATGCCGGTCGAGCGATGGCGGCCGACGAGACGGCCATTCGCGTCTTCGCCGACGATGTCATAGACGAAGAGATCCTGCGTGATTATCACGTCGCCTTCCATGCCCATCACCTCGGTGATGTGCGTGATGCGGCGCGAGCCGTCGCGGAGGCGCGCGGCCTGGATGATGACGTCGATGGACGCCACGATCATCTCGCGAATGGTGCGCGAGGGAAGCTGGAAGCCGCCCATGGTGATCATCGATTCCAAGCGCGACATCGCTTCGCGCGGGCTGTTCGCGTGCAGCGTGCCCATCGAGCCGTCATGGCCGGTGTTCATCGCCTGCAGAAGGTCGAAGGCTTCGGGTCCGCGCACCTCGCCGACGATAATGCGTTCCGGGCGCATACGCAGGCAGTTCCGGACGAGATCGCGCATCGTCACCTGTCCCTCGCCCTCGAGGTTCGGCGGCCGCGTTTCCAGGCGCACGACATGCGGCTGCTGCAATTGCAACTCGGCGGCGTCCTCGCAGGTGATGACGCGCTCGTCGTGATCGATGAAGTTGGTGAGGCAGTTCAAAAGCGTCGTCTTCCCCGAGCCGGTGCCGCCGGAGATCAGCGTGTTCACCCGGCAGCGCCCGATCACCTTCAGCACCTCGGCGCCATGCGGCGTGATCGAGCTGAATTTGACGAGCTGCTCGAGGGTGAGCTTGTCCTTCTTGAATTTGCGGATGGTGAGCGCGGGTCCGTCGATCGCGAGCGGCGGCACGATGACGTTGACGCGGGAGCCGTCGGGCAAGCGCGCATCGCAGATCGGGGAGGATTCGTCGACGCGGCGGCCGATCTGGCTCACGATGCGCTGGCAGATATTGGTGAGCTGCTGGTTGTCGCGGAAACGGATGCCGGTGCGCTGAATCTTGCCTTCGACTTCGATATAGACCGTGCCGGCGCCGTTCACCATGATGTCGGCGATGTCGTCGCGGGCGAGAAGCGGCTCGAGCGGGCCGTAACCGAGGACGTCGTTGCAGATGTCCTCGAGCAGCTCTTCCTGCTCGGCGATCGACATTACGACGTTCTTGATCGAGATGATCTCGTTGACGATGTCGCGGATTTCCTCGCGCGCCGCCATGGGATCGAGTTTGGCGAGCTGCGAAAGATCGATCGCCTCGATCAGCGCGCCGAAAATCTGGCCCTTGGTCTCGTAGAAGCTCTCCGAGCGATGATTGCTCATGACCGGCGGCGGAGGCGCGGCCGGCGCGATCGACGGGGAGCTCACGGTCGTCGTGGTGGCGGAAAGCTGCGTGCCGGCTTCAAAACGCGGGGGCGCGGCAGGTGTTGCCGCAGGGCGCATGGCAGACGACGGCGCGGCCGGAGCCGAAGGCTGCGGATCGATCCTGGGCGCTACGCTGGTGCCGCCACGCTTGCCGAACATTTTTGATCCTTACGCAAACAATTACGAAGCTTTGCCGCGCAGCTTGGCGAGCAAGGGCGAGAGGAAATCGCGCTTCGGCGCTTTCGCGACGGCGCGGCCGGTGATGGATTTTGCAAGATTCACGAACACTTCCGCGATCTTATGAGTCGCGTTCACTTCCGCGATCATCTGGCCGTTATTCGCAGCGGTGCCGAAGAGCTGTGGATCGAACGGGATCGTCGCCGCGGGCTCGGCGCCGAGCGCTTTCTGAAAATCGGCGGCGCGGACTTCCGGCCGTTTGGGAACGCCCACGAGATTCAAGAGATAAGTCGGCGGGCGATCGTTCGGGCGCGCGGCCTTGGCGAAATCGTACATGTTCTTGACGTTGCGGAGATTCGCAAGATCCGGCGCCGCCACGAACAGAACGTCGTCGGCGGCGACCAGTGCCCGCTTCGACCAGGCGGTCCACATATGCGGCAGATCGAGCACGATGTAGGGGATCGTGCCGCGCAGCGCGTCAAGGATCGGATCGAAGGCTTCCGGGCTGAAATCGTATTCGCGCTCGAGCGTCGCGGGAGATGCAAGAATGCTTAAGTGATCGGTGCATTTCGACAGGAGGCGGTCGACATAAGCCGCGTCCACGCGCTCGGGCGAGAACACCGCGTCTGCGATTCCCATCGGCGGATCCTGATTGAAATCGAGCCCCGCGGTGCCGAACGGCAGATCCATGTCGGCGACGACCGCGTTCAGGCGCAGATCCTTCGCGATCGCGAAGGCGACGTTATGCGCGACCGTCGACGAGCCGACGCCGCCTTTCGCGCCGATCACGGCGAGCACGCGGCCCAGAGGCTCGGCGTCGGGCGCGTTGAACAGCGCGGAAACCGCGCGCACGACATCGAGCGGCGACAGGGGCGCGACGAGATATTCGCTGACGCCGCGCCGGACGAGTTCGCGATAGAGCACGATGTCGTTCAGCCGTCCGACGACGATCAACTTGGTGCCCGTGTCGCAGACCGCGGCGAGATTGTCGAGACCGGTGATGAGATCGATGCCGCTGCCGAGATGCTCGATGATCAGAACGTTTGGCGTCGCCGCGCCCTTGTAAGCTTCGAGCGCGGCGAGCATGCCGCCCATCTGCACTTTGACATGCGCTTTCGCCATGCGGCGGTCGCCGATCGCGGCCTGCATGGAGCCGGCAAGATCGGCGGTCTCGCAGAATGCCTGGATCGAGACGCGCGGAACGGCGACAATATGCCGTTCGCCGCCTTCGATCGGCGGCGCTTCGGCGATGGCAGGCGCGGTGGCGAGTTTCATCATGGTCCGACGGTGCTCGCTTTGCCGGTGGTCGGGGCGGACGAAGTCTGCGAAGTGGTGTCTTGTCCCTTCGCGTATTTCTCCATCACGGTCTGGCGGCGCTCGGCATAGGCCGGCGTTTCAGCGCGCGGCTGGATCAGGTCTTCCGGATTGGCGACGGACGAGGCGAGATTGCGCTGCGTCGCGCAGCCGAAATTGTAATAGGGCTCGTTGTAGCTTTCCTTGAGCGGATAGCGCTCGCGTCCGAGAACGCCCGGCCCGAGATTTTCCGGCCACTGGCCGCAGGGACCGGCTTCCGCGGCGATCCGCTTATAGCTCACCAGGATCGCGCCGAGATCGCCGCGATAAGGCTGATCGTAGGTGCGGAATTTCATCGCGCGCTGGGAAACGCCCGCGAATTGCAACAGGCTGCGGATCTCGCGAACGGAGTCGCGCGCGGCGCGGCTGTTCACGGCGCGCGCCGGGGTCTCGACCACGATGTAGCCCGAGCCTTCGCGCCGCCAGTCGCTGCCCATCGCCGCGACTTGCGCGCGTTGCGTCGCGGTCAAGCCCGCCCGGCCCGAGCCGACGAGAATTTGCAGCGTGCGTTCCTTGTCCGCGAGCCGGATCGGATGGCGTTCGCGGTAATCGGTCGGCACGGAGCCGGTGTAATCGATCTGATCGCTCTGACAGCCGGCGAGGAAAAGCGCGAGCCCGAACGCGGCGAGCGAAATCGCCCCGCCCTTTCTGACTTTGATGCTGCGCGGTTGCATGACTCGGTACTCCACTCAATCGTTGATAAAGCCGTAGTTGCCGCGATTGGGGCGCGCGTCGGCTGTGCCGCGAAGCCCGTAAGTGCGATTGAGCTGATTCAGGAAGACAGTCTGCGGATCGGTCGGATCGGCAAAACCGTCGTCGGGGCGCGACAGCTCACGCCGCGCCACCGGGTTGACGATGTAGGGCGTCACGATGATGACGAGCTCGGTCTGGCCGGTCTGGTAGTCGCGGCTCTTGAACAGCGGTCCGAGCACGGGAAGATTCATCAGCGCCGGAATGCCGTTGATGTTCTGCTTGGTCTGCTCCTGCAACAGGCCGCCGAGCGCGAGCGAGCCGCCTGAAGGCAGCTCCACCGTCGAGCTTGCGCGCCGCACTTTCAGTGCGGGGATCGTGATGCTCGTAAGCTTGATCGCGCCTTCGGCCGAAAGTTCGCTCACCTCGGTGCCGATCTTCAGACTGATGCGGCCTTCCGAAAGCACGATCGGCGTGAATTCGAGGCCGACACCGAATTGCTTGAACTGAATTTGGATCTGACAGGTGCCGCTCTGGTCGCAGCTTTGGCCGCCCGGCACCGGGAATTCGCCGCCGGCGAGAAACTTCGCCGATTCGCCGGAGATCGCGGTGAGATTAGGCTCGGCGAGCGTGCGCATCACGCCCGACTGCTCCATCGCGCGGAGCGAAGCGGTGATCGAGCCGCCCTGCACCGGAAAAGTCGGCGTCAGGTTCGAATTCGAGATCGTCTGGTTCTGCACCGAGAACGGATTGTCGGAATTGAAATTCAGGACGTTGTTGCCGATCGCGATGTTCGAGCCGTTCAAGTTGATGCCAAGCTGCTTCAACACCGAACGCTGCACTTCAGCGACCGTGACCTTGAGGAGCACCTGCTCCTTGCCGTTGATGGTGAGGCCGTTCACGACCTTTTTCTCGTCGCCGACGAGACGGGCCGCGGCTTCGACCACTTTCTGCGCGTCGGCTGCATTCGCGACCGTGCCTGAGAGCACGACGCTGTCGCCGACCATGTCGATGCTGAGATTCGACGTCGGCATCATCTTGCGGAGCGCATCGCGCACGCCGCTCGCGTCGCGGCCGACCTCGATGTCATAGGCGGCGATCTGCTTGCCGTCGGCGTTGAAGAAGATCACGTTGGTTTGCCCGGCCGTGACGCCGATCAGATAGGCGCGGCGCGCGGAACGGACGACGGCATTCGCGATCTTGGGATCGGCGACCAGCACGTCCTTCGCGTCCTCCGGCAGCTCGACGACGGCGGATTTGCCGATGCCGATCGCAAGAAAACGCGCGCTATGACTTACGCCCCCGGCGGCGGCGAAATTGGTGTCGGCGGCGCGAGCCGGTTCGAGCGCCGAAAGAACGCAGAACGCGAACAGAGCCGCGACCAGGGCGCTCCATCGAATCGCAGTGGCGTTGGGGGATCGCATCATCGTTTCCTCGCCGCTGCGCTATTTGACGGTTTGAACGGAGTTGACGCCGTAGCGCACGAAATTGACGGTGCCGGTGCGGCGCTCGTCTTCGGTTTCGGGCTTCGGCGCCGCTTTATTTTCGGTGAGCGCGCGCAGCGCCAGCGAAAGCGTCCCGCGCTGGCGCGACATCACGAGCGTTTCGGCCTGATGCGGCGTGAGCTCGAGCGTCGCGGTCTTGCCGACCACCACCTTCTGGCCGTCCTTCTCCTGCACGGTCTGATCGATCGCGAGCACGCGCACATTGCGCAGAACCGTCTCGGAGGTGACGCCGTCGCCGCTGTGCTTTTGCTGTTCCTGATCGCGCCGTGTGAGGATTACGTCGACATGGTCGTTCGGCAGGACGAAGCCGCCGACGCCGCTCTCCGGGGAGATGTCGGTGGAGATCGCGCGCATGCCTGGCGTGATGATCGCCGACATGAAACCGGAGCCGTTCGCGCGGATCATCTTTTGCTCGCGGATCGGCTCGCCGGCGACGAACGGCGCACGCGCGATCGCGCCTTTGAAATCTTCGAGCGCGTTGGGATGAGACTTTTTCTGGATGAAGCTCGCATTCGCCGCGGCGGCCGGCCAGGTTTGCCAGCCGATATCGGCCGGCTGCACCGCCGTGCCCAACCCGATCTCTTTCTTGGCGACGAGAACGTCGACCGTTTCGATCGCGGGCTTCACGACCTGTTGCACGGGCGCGGGGGTGCGGCCCGAAAGCATGAAGGCGAGTCCCCCGGCAAGCAGGGCCACTCCCAAGACAATAATGCGGGCGGATTTCATACGCTCACTTCCCAACAAGACAAACGAGTCGGACCACTGGTCAAACCGGATTCCAGCAGCGAAAGGTCAACTTATGGTTAATGAGAAGTAGCGAATTGCGCGCGCAGGTTAATGCGCCACGGCGAGCGCGCGGATGAATTCGGTTTCGGGATAAATCATCAGTCCGGCAATCGCGAGCGCGATGCCGTAGGGAATGCCCTCGTTCATTTCGTGCAGCCGCGCGATCCAGGGCTGGCGCGCCAATATCGCCGGCAGCGGCAAGCGCCGCACCCAAAGAATGACGAGCGTCAGCGCGCCGCCAAAAATCGCACCGAGCAGCAGATAATCGAGAAGATGGGAAAAGCCGAACCAGAGCGCGGTCGCCGCCGCGAGCTTGGCATCGCCGCCGCCGATCCAACCGAAAGAGAAGCAGGCAAACGCCGCCACAAGCACGGTAAATGCAGCGACCAGATGCCAGCCCATTTCGGCATAGGGCATGCCGATCAGGAAGGCTGCAATGAAGAAGCCGAACACGAGCGCTAGCGAAAGCCGGTTCGAGATCGTCATGGTGAGCAGATCGCTTGCCGCCGCAAACGCCATGGCGGCGGGAAAAAGCCCGAGCAACAGGATCTGCATCATGATGTGCGGCATTTGAGCCGAAAATCCTTGAACAAAGGATAATCCCTTGCGCAAAGAAAAAGGCCCCGGGCATGCCGGGGCCTTTCTTGTTCCGAAACGACGGCGCTTACTGAAGCGCGGTGTCGATGGTCGTGAACTTGGTGTTGAGCTTGGTGCCGATGCCCTGCACGACCGCGATGATCGCGACCGAAATGCAAGCAGCGATCAGGCCGTATTCGATGGCCGTCGCACCCGACTCATCCTTCATGAAACGGACGAAATTCTTCATAGGTAGGGCTCCTTGAACCACTGTGGCTCTCTGCGTTTGGTCCGGCGAGCGTTCAGTTGCTCCCCAGTGCCGGACGCGAACATAGAGCGGCTCCCTTGCGTCAGCGTTAAAGATTGCCGTGAAAACTTCAGGAACGGCGGGGAGACCAGACGTAGTTAAAAAAGTTTTGCTGCAACCAATCCGGCGTTTTCCCTACTTTGGCGCGAGACATGGCGCAGGGACGTTGGCAGTTCGTTCACCATTCTCCGCGATAGTCGCCTCACAAGTTTGGCCGGCTGGCGTAGCGTTTTTCCGGCAACGAGGTACAGCGTGATGAAGTTCCCGGCGTGTAAGTTCGCGTTTCTGTCTTTCGTCGTTGCGTGCGCTTTCGCGCCGCTTTCCGTCAAAGCCGAAGCGATCAATGTCGTGCTCGACCGTGCGACAGTTTTACGCTTGCCCGAAAAGGTCGCGACGATCGTGATCGGAAATCCTTCGATCGCCGACGGCAGCCTGCAAACGGGCGGACTTTTGGTCGTGACCGGAAAGGGTTACGGCAATACCAATCTTCTCGCGCTCGACCGCCAGGGCGACACGCTCGCCGAATATATTGTCAACGTTTCGGCGCCGAAGGACGAGAGCAAAATGACCATTTATCGCGGTGTCGAACGCGAGACATGGAGCTGCGCGCCGAAATGCGAACATTCGGTGATGCTCGGCGACTCGGCGACCTATTTCGCCGGCAACTCCGCGCAGATCACGCTGCGCAACGGCCAATCGGCGTCCCAGGGCGGGAAGCCGTAATCGCTCGGTTAACGCCGGGTAAACGCCCGGTGCCGTAGCGCGGCGCAGCTTTCAACGCTTCATCAAGCCGTCTCGCATACAACCTTCACACCGGCCACAGCTCCGGTTGAAGCGGGATATTCAAGCGGATATGCAGCGACTGTCTTCCATTTTTCCGCGCAAACGCCGTTTTCGGCGCAACGAAGACGGCTCGACCGTCGTCGAATTCGCGCTGGTCATTCTTCCGTTTATCGCCTGCATGTTCGCCATCATCGAGGTCGGGCTGGTTTTCCTCGCCGGCCAGGTGCTGGAAACGTCCGTCGCCGACGCGAGCCGTTTGATTCTGACGGGGCAAGCGCAGGGCGCGGGTTTCGACGCCAACGCTTTCAAGAATCGGATCTGCACGTCGGCCGTCCAGGCGCTGTTCAAATGCGACGGCATCAAAATCGACGTGCGCACGGCGGCTTCCTTCGGCGGCGCGAATCTCAGCCCGCCCGTGAATGCGTCCAACATGCTCGATACGTCCGACTTCACCTACGCGCCTGGCACGCAGTGCCAGATCGTGATTGTCCGCGTCGTGTACGAATGGCCGACCTTCGTCAGCACGCTGGGTCTCGATCTCGCGACGCTCGCAAACGGAAAGCGTCTGCTGATGTCGACGATGGCCTTCCGCAACGAGCCCTATAGCGGCACCGGCTTCTGTTGATCGGAGAGCGTGGTGGAAACGAAAAAATCTCCGAACGGAATTTTGATCTCGCTGCGCAAATTTTTGCGCGACCGCCGCGGAATCTCGGCGATCGAATTCGCCTTCGTCTTTCCGGTGATGGCGACGCTCTTTCTCGGCGGCACCGTGCTCACGCAGGGAATCGTGATCAAGCGGAAAGTCACGCTTGCGACCCGCACGATCGGCGACCTCACATCGCAGGATAGCTGCGTCACCAACGCCGAGATGACGAACGTCTTCACGGCGGCGACGGCGGTGTTCCAGCCCTATTCGACCAATACGATGACGCTCACGGTCACGAGCCTGAATGTCGACAAGGACGGCAACGCGACCGTCGAGTGGAGCGACAAAACCGTGAACGGCGGGCCACGCGAAACCGGACGCACGACCGGCTCGACCTATCCGCTGCCCGACGGCGTGAACACGCCGAACTCGCATGTCATCATGGCGGAAGGTACTTACACCTATACGCCGATCGTGAGCACTCCGTTCATGGGCGCCACCGTGCCGCTCAGCGAGACGTTCTATCTTCGCCCGCGCCGCGTCCTGCAGATCACGCGGCAGGCGACGACCTGCACGACCTAAATTTTCTGATTGTACTCGCCGACTTCGGGATGCTGCCGCAGCACCGCGTCGACAGCGCCGAACATCTCGCGCATGCGCGCTTCCGAAACCGGGCTTTCGACGACGACGACAAGCTCGGGCTTATTCGATGAAGCGCGCACAAGGCCCCAGGTACCGTCCTCCGTCGTGACACGTACGCCGTTCACCGTCACAAGATCGCGGATTTTCTGACCCGCAACCACGCCGCCGTTTTTCTGCGCGGCCTGGAAATGGCTCACAACCTTGTCGACGACGCCGTATTTTTTCTCGTCGTCGCAGTGCGGGGACATCGTCGGCGAGCCCCAGGTTTTCGGCAGCGCGTTTTTCAATTCCGACATTTTCTTTCCGGGGTTGCGGTCGAGCATGTCGCAGACCGCGAGCGCCGAAACGAGGCCGTCGTCATAACCGCGGCCGAAGGGCTTGTTGAAGAAATAGTGGCCGGATTTCTCGAAGCCCGCGAGCGCGCCCACCTCGTGCGTGCGTCGCTTCATGTAGGAGTGACCGGTTTTCCAGTAGTCGGCTTTAACGCCGTTTTTTTGCAACACCGGATCGGTGACATAAAGCCCCGTCGATTTCACATCGACGACAAAAGTCGAGTTCGGATGCAGCGCCGACATGTCGCGGGCGAGCATGACGCCGACCTTGTCCGCGAAAATTTCGCCGCCGGTATCGTCGACGACGCCGCAGCGGTCGCCGTCGCCGTCGAAGCCGAGGCCGACGTCAGCCTTGTGCTGGAGCACGGCGTCGCGGATCGCGTGCAGCATTTTCAGGTCTTCGGGATTTGGGTTGTATTTCGGGAAAGTATAATCGAGCTCGCAATCGAGTTTCACCACCTCACAGCCGATCGCTTCGAGTACTTGCGGCGCAAAAGCACCCGCGGTGCCGTTACCACAAGCACAGATCACTTTCAGCTTGCGCTTCAGTCTCGGACGGTTGGTGAGGTCCTTGATGTAACGAGCGGGAAAATCCGGCACGAACACATAAGAGCCGCTGCCCTTCAGTTCGAACTTCGCGCCGAGCACGATGTCCTTCAACTTCGTCATCTCATCGGGACCGAAGGTGAGCGGGCGGTTCGCGCCCATCTTCACGCCGGTCCAGCCGTTGTCGTTATGCGACGCGGTGACCATCGCGACGCAAGGCACATCGAGATCGAACTGCGCGAAGTAAGCCATGGGCGTCATCGCAAGCCCGATGTCATGAACCTTGCAGCCGGACGCGAGCAGGCCGGAAATAAGCGCATATTTGATCGAGGACGAATAGCCACGAAAATCGTGCGCGGTGACGATCTCAGGCTTTACGCCCATCTGCCGGATCAAGGTGCCGAGGCCCATGCCGAGTGCCTGAATGCCCATCAGATTGATTTCTTTGCCGAACAGCCAGCGCGCGTCGTATTCGCGAAAGCCGGTGGCTTTCACCATCGGCTCGGACTCGTAGGCATAGGTATTCGGGACGAGGGCGGCTTTCGGTGTCGGGAACATTCAAACCCCTGATGAGATTCCGCGGATGCGGCGGGGCATTTAACACAAAAAGCGGCGAAAATCCGAGGGCGGGTTGGCTCAGCGGTTGAGGATCAGCGTGTTCTCGCGCACTTCGTAGCGCGACAGGCGGCTTAAAAAGCTCATCCCGAGAAGGTTTTTCTGCAGCATGCCTTCCTCGGCGACCAGCGCATCGACGTCGTCGAGCTGGATCGAGCCGAGACGGACCGAGGAAAGCTTCACGCGGTGAACATGGCCAACGCCGTTCGCGGTTTGCACGGTCAGATCGAAACGGTCGCTGGCGTAAACGAGGCCGAGGCTGCGCGCATCCTCGTAGCGCAGCACCACGAGCGAGGCGCCGGTGTCGATGAGCGCCGTAAGGGGGCGGCCGTTGACCTGAACATCGCTTTCGTAGTGACCGAAGCGATCGGCCTGAATGTGAACGTTGCCGCCGTAGCTTTCTTGCTTCGGCGCGGAAATATTCATCGCGCGCGGCGCGGGAGCGTGTGCCTTCTGTTCGAAAAAGCGGTTCGCGAAATCGGGCGCAAAAGCCGCGACGGCAACCGTGGCACCCGCAATGATGAGAACGCCGCGCAACATGGGGGACTCGCTTTGCGTTGAGCCTAGCCGGTCGTGGAGAAGCCAAGGTAAATGGCGCGCGGCGGCTTTACGGCATGGTGAATGAAGCGTCGCGGAGATCGTTAAGTTCCGCGCGGTTTCGCGCGCCGCGTTGGCGGCGCTTCCAGCGGATTTTCGGGCCAAGGGTGCTTCGGATATTGCCCGCGCATGTCGCGGCGTACCTCGGCCCAGGAGCCCTGCCAGAAAGCGGGAAGATTTTTCGTCGTCTGGATCGGCCGGTGCGCGGGGGAGAGGAGATGAAACGTCAGCGGAATTTTTCCACCGAGCATCGGGTGCTCGCGCGTGCCGAACAATTCCTGCACGCGGACGGAGACGGCGGGCTCGTCGGTCTCGTAATCGATCGAAAATTGCGAGCCGGTCGGCGCGGTGAAATGCGTGGGCGTCTCTTTATTCAGGCGCCGCGCGAGATCGTGCGGCAGCAAAGCGTGAAGGGCGGTTGATAATGTGTCGCCGGAAATGTCAGCGAGCGATGTCTTGTCGATCAAATAGGGTGCGAGCCAGTCATGGATGGTCGCGGCAAGATGCTCGTCCGAGAGATCGGGCCACAGCTCGCCTTCGACCCGGCGCATGAAACGTACGCGCGCGAGCCATTGCTCGATCGTTTTTGACCACAGCAGGCGATGAAGACCCGATCGGGCGATGCCCTCCGCGAGCGCGCGGGCGGTCTCTTCGTTTGATTCCAGTTTTCTCGGGTGATCCGCGAGCAGGATTGCGCCATAGCGGCGAACGGCGCGGGCGCGCACGGCCAATGCTGCGGGGTCGAAGGCAACCTCGGTCGCCTCGATGATGCGGTCTTCGAAATGTGCTTCGAAATCTTTTTCAGTGAGCTTCGCGGCGAGTAGAATTCGCCCGCCGCTTGCAGCGCCCGTAATCTCCGCGACCGCCAGCATCGGCTCTTTGGCGAGCGAATTCGCAACTTCCATTGCGGCGCCACGGCCGTTCGCGAGCAGGAATTCGCCGCGCTTGTCGGCGCGCGCTTTGGCGACGCGGTCCGGATAAGCAAGGGCTAGAAGCGCGCCGGCGCTAGATGCGGGGCTGCTCTGGATTTCTCCACCGGCGGCTTCGGCCCAGTTTTTAGCCAGACGCCCTGCTTCCTCGGCGCGGTTCGATTTGTCGCGGCGAAACTGCTCGATCCGGTGCGAAAGATCGACGTCATCGCCGCCAAGACCACGCTCGGAAACGACCGCGGCGATTTCGGCGGCGAGGAGCGCTTTATCCTCCTCGGCGGATTCCACGATCATCGCGGCGAGACGTGGATGGAGCGGAAAGCGCGCGAGCTTTTTCCCATGTTCGGTAATACGGCCGTCTTCGCCGATCGCGCCGAGTTCGTGCAGCAAAATCCGGGCTTCGCTCAGCGCCGGCGCCGGCGGCGGGTCGAGCCAGGGGAGCGAGGCGGGGTCGCTCACGCCCCAGACCGCGAGATCGAGCACAAGATTCGTGAGGTCGGCGGCGAGAATTTCCGGTGTTGTGAAGGGCGCGAGGCTATTCGTTTCGGGCTCGCTCCAGAGCCGGTAGCAGACACCGGGCTCGGTACGGCCGGCGCGGCCGCGGCGCTGGTCGGCGGAAGCGCGTGAGACGCGCACGGTTTCGAGCCGCGTCAACCCGACCGAAGGCTCGAAACGCGGCACGCGCGAGAGGCCGCTATCGATCACGATTCTGACACCCTCAATCGTGAGCGAAGTTTCCGCAATCGAGGTTGCGAGCACGACTTTGCGCTCGCCCTTCGGCGCGGGCGAGATCGCTTCGTCCTGCACGCGCGCGTCGAGCGCGCCGTAAAGAGGCACAATGTGTGTCGCGCGGTCGGGAATCTTCTCCGAAAGCAAATTCGCCGCACGGCGAATTTCAGCCGCGCCCGGCAGAAAGGCGAGCACCGAGCCATCTTCATCGCCGAGCGCGCGCAGGACCGCGTCCGTCATCTGGCGATCGATCGGGGTCCTCGCATCGCGGCCGAGATAGCGCGTTTCGACCGGAAAGGCGCGTCCTTTGCTCTCGATGATCGGTGCTTCGCCAAGCAGTTTCGCAACGCGTGCGCCGTCGAGCGTCGCCGACATTGCCAGAATTCGTAAGTCCTCCCGCAATCCGCGCTGCGCATCGAGCGCGAGTACGAGACCAAGATCGGCATCGAGCGAGCGCTCGTGAAACTCGTCGAAGAGGACCGCAGCGATGCCTTTCAATTCCGGGTCGTCGAGCAGCGCGCGCGTGAACACGCCCTCGGTCATGACCTCGATCTGCGTGCGCTTGGAAACTTTCGTGTCGAAGCGGACGCGGAGGCCCACGGTCTCGCCGACTTTCTCGCCAAGGAGGAACGCCATGCGGGAAGCCGCCGCCCGCGCCGCCAATCTGCGCGGCTCGAGCACGAGGATTTTTCCCGAGCCTGTCCATGGCTCATTGAGAAGCGCGAGCGGGACATGCGTCGTCTTGCCAGCGCCGGGCGGAGCCACGAGCACTGCGTTCCGGCCTTTGGACAGCGCCGCGCACAGAGCCGGCAAGGCTTCGTCCACGGGCAGCACATTTTGGGACAGCAAAGGCTTAACCGGATTCATGTTTCCTGCTGGCGGGGCGAAACGGCGTGCGGCATGAGGTTTGCGACGAATTATAGCGACCGAAAGGACTGTCCCAAAACGGGACACTGACGGATTCGGAGCATTCGATGAGCGCCTCTTACCTTCCCGAACGGGTCGATTGGGTCGATTACGCCAAGGGCATCTGCATCGTCATGGTGGTGATGATGCATTCGACGCTCGGCGTCGAGAAGGCCGCGGGCGAAAACGGCTGGCTCAACTATTTCATCGAATTCGCGCGGCCGTTCCGGATGCCGGATTTCTTCCTGATCTCGGGCCTGTTCCTGTCTCGCGTGATCGGGCGCGACTGGCGCACGTTCTTCGACCGCCGCATCCTGCACTTCGTCTATTTCTATGCACTGTGGGTGACGATCCAGTTCGTCGTCCGCGCGCCGGGAATCGCGCATGAGGCGGGCTGGGCCGGCGTCGTGAAGGAATATCTCTTCGCCTATGTCGAGCCGTTCGGCACCCTCTGGTTCATTTATCTCCTGCCGATCTTCGCGCTTACGACGCGGCTCACGCGCTTCCTCCCGCCGCTCGTCGTTTTCGTCGCAGCGGCGATTCTGGAGAGTTTGAAAATCGATACCGGCTGGACCGTGATCGACGAGTTCGCATCGCGCTACGTTTATTTCTTCACGGGCTACTGGCTCGCGTCCTATGTCTTTACGCTTGCGAGCAATGTGCAGGTACGGCCGAAGCTCGCGCTTCTCGGTCTTGTCGTCTGGGCGCTCGTTGACGGCGCGCTGGTGTTCAAAGGCTATTCGACGCTGCCGGGCATCTCATTGTTCCTTGGCGCGATCGGCGCGCTCGCGGTCGTCTCGGTCGCGGCGCTCCTCGCGAAGACAAAATTCTTCGACGCGCTGCGCTTCGCGGGCGAGAACTCGATCGTCGTCTATCTCGCGTTCTTCCTGCCAATGGCGATTACGCGCACGGTATTTCTCAAGCTCGGCTTCATCCACGATGTCGGGACCGTGTCGGCGATTGTGACGCTCGTTGCCGCGATCACGCCGCTCCTGTTTTTTCTCCTGGTGCGCGGAACCTGGGCGAAATTCCTGTTCGAGCGGCCGCAGGCTTTCCGGCTTGAGGCACCGCGCCGCACCGTGTTGCAGCCCGCCGAATAACGTTTCGTTGTAGAGAAATCCGCTCTTTAGGGTTGTCGCGGCGGCTCGCCTCCGGCATCGTGCGGCGATGCCCGCAAAGCCCAAAGCCAAAACCGCCGTAAAACCCGCGCCCAAAAGCGCGCCCAAACCCGCGCCGAAAGCCGGCGCGAAAGCGCGCGATCACGTCTTTCTGGTCGACGGCTCTTCCTACATTTTCCGCGCGTATTTTGCGATGTTCAAAGCCGCGCAGAACAGCAAGTCCGGCTACGGCTTCAAGCGCTCGGACGGACTGCCGACCGGCGCCGTCATGTTTTTCTGCAACATGCTGTGGAAGCTCTTCCGCGAGGGGTTAGAGGGCATCAAGCCGACGCATCTTGCCATCGTGTTCGATTATGCCGGCGAGACGTTTCGGAACGAAATCTACGACAAGTATAAGGCCAATCGCGACGAGCCGCCGTCCGATCTCATCCCGCAGTTTCCCTTGATGCGCGATGCGGTGAAGGCCTTCGGCCTCATCCCGATCGAGGAAAAGGGTTTTGAGGCGGACGATCTGATCGCGACCTACGCGCGAACTGCCGTCGAACAGGGCGCGGATGTAACGATCGTCGCCGGCGACAAAGATCTGATGCAGCTCATCCGGCCGGGGATCACGATGTACGATCCGATGCCGGGACGCGAGCGGCGGATCGGGCCGAAAGAGGTCGAGGAAAAATTCGGCGTCGGGCCCGAGAAAGTCGTCGAAGTGCAGTCGCTCGCCGGGGATTCCACCGACAACGTGCCGGGGGTGCCGGGAATCGGCATCAAGACGGCGGCGCAGCTCATCCAGGAATACGGCGATCTCGAAACGCTTTTGAAGCGCGCATCCGAGATCAAACAGGAAAAGCGCCGCCAGTCGCTGATCGAATTCGCGGAACAGGCGCGGATTTCGAAAAAACTTGTCGTGCTCGACGATAAAGTGCCGCTGCACACGCCGATCGAAGATCTGCGTCTCGCTGCGCCGGATGGAAAACAGATCGTCGCGTTTTTGAAGGCGATGGAATTCAATTCGCTCACGAAGCGCGTCGCGGAAGCGACCGACACCAATATGGAACTCGTGGAGGCCGATCCCGCGCTCAGGCCCGGCGACAATGTTATCGGCAAACTGAAAGCCGAAGGACTGGCGGAAGTTTCAGGCGAAGCGCCTGCCGAACAGCCCGCGAAAAAATCCACCGGCGCCGCCGCGAAAGCCAAAAGCGGCACCGGCGCGCTCACGCCGATTAATCTTGCTGAAGCGCGCGCGAAATCCGCGCGCGGAAAATTCGACCGCTCGAAATACGAGACCGTCACGGATTTGAAGCGGCTCATGGAATGGGTCGCGAAAGCGACGGATCTCGGCTTCGTCGCATTCGACACGGAAACGACTTCGCTCGACCCGATGAACTGCGAACTGTGCGGCGTATCGCTCGCGCTCTCGCCGAACGAGGCCTGCTACATCCCGCTCGCGCATCGAACGACGGGCGATCTTCTCTCCGGCGGGGGGCTCGTGCCGGGGCAGATCGAGCGCGAGAAGGGCCTGAAGGTTCTCAAGCCCATGCTGGAGAACCCGTCCGTTCTCAAGATCGCGCAGAATTTCAAGTTCGATTATCTCGTGCTGCTCGCGCAGCACGGAATCGATGTCGCACCCTTCGACGACACGATGCTGATGTCCTACGCGCTCGACGCGGGGCGCGAGCGGCACGGCATGGACGAACAATCGGAAAAGCATCTTGGGCACAAGCCGATCGCGTTCTCGGAAGTCGCCGGCAAGGGAAAAACCTCGATCTGCTTCGATCAGGTAGACCTGCAGAAGGCGACCGAATACGCCGCGGAAGACGCCGATGTGACGCTTCGGCTCTGGCAGTATCTCAAGGGCCGCATGACCGCGGAGGGCATGAACACGGTTTATGAAACACTCGAACGGCCGCTTGTGCGCGTGCTCGCGCATATGGAGCAGCGCGGCATCAAGATCGACCAGCCGCTTCTCGCGCGGCTCTCCAACGAATTTGCGAAAAACGCGGTGAAGCTTGAGCAGCAGATCGCGAAGGTCGCGGGCGAAGGGTTCAATCCCGGCAGCGCGAAGCAGCTTGGCGACATTCTGTTCGGCAAGATGAAATTGCCGGGCGGGACGAAAACCTCTACCGGCGCCTGGTCCACGCGGGCGAATGTGCTCGAGGACCTCGCGGAGGAAGGCCATGAGCTGCCAAAACTCATTTTAGAGTGGCGCTCGCTCACGAAATTGAAATCGACCTATACGGATGCGCTGCCCGCCTATGTGAACAAGAAAACAGAACGCGTGCATACATCCTACGCACTCGCTTCGACGCCGACGGGACGACTTTCGTCGTCGGAGCCGAATTTGCAGAACATCCCGGTGCGCACCGAGGAAGGCCGCAAAATCCGCCGCGCCTTTGTCGCGGAAAAAGGCATGAAGCTCGTCTCGGCCGACTATTCGCAAATCGAGCTTCGTTTGCTCGCCGAGATCGCAAATATTCCGCAGCTCCGGCAAGCCTTTCAGGACGAACTCGACATTCACGCCATGACGGCGTCCGAAATGTTCGGCGTGCCGGTGAAGGGCATGCCCGCGGAAGTCCGCCGCCGGGCGAAGGCGATCAATTTCGGCATTATCTATGGAATTTCGGCGTTCGGGCTCGCGAACCAGCTTTCGATCCCGCGCGAAGAGGCGGGCGCCTACATCAAAAAATATTTCGAGCGCTTTCCCGGCATCCGCGAATACATGGATGAGACCAAAGCCTTCTGCAAACAGCACGGCTATGTGACGACGCTGTTCGGCCGCAAGTGCCACTATCCCGGCATCAACGACAGTAACCCTTCGGTGCGCGGCTTCATGGAACGCGCCGCGATCAACGCGCGCTTGCAGGGGACCGCGGCCGACATCATCCGCCGCGCCATGATCCGCATGGAGGGTGCGCTTGCGAAGGCGAAGCTGAAAGCGCGGATGCTTTTGCAGGTGCATGACGAGCTCGTATTCGAAGTGCCCGAAAGAGAAGTGGAAAAAACGCTTCTGGTGGTCGCGAAAACGATGATTGACGCGCCTTTTCCAGCCGTTTCGCTGTCTGTTCCATTGCATGTCGATGCGCGCGCCGCCGACAATTGGGAAGAAGCGCACTGATTCGTGAAACACCGGAATACGAAATGAGCAAGCCAACGCCCGCGGCTCCGAACCATGCCGGACACCGGTTGATCGCCGATCCGAAAGCCGCTCGCGCGCGGCTCCGCGACATCATCGCGAAGCGTTCGTTCGGGCGCGGCGAGATCACGCTCGCGTCGGGCCGGAAAAGCGACTTCTATTTCAACCTCAAGCCCACGATGCTGGACGCCGAGGGCGCCGCGCTCCTCGCGCAGCTCACGCTGGATGCGTTAGCTTCGGAAGAGCTCGATTATATCGGCGGGCTGGAAATGGGCGCGGTGCCGATCGCGGCCGCGGCTTCCGCCGTATCGGCTCTCACCAGTTCTCCGGTTCATGCCTTTTTCGTGCGCAAGCAGCCGAAGGAGCACGGCGCGAAGCTCCTGATCGAAGGGTTGATGAAGGGCGAGTCGCTCGAAGGAAAACGTGTCGCCGTGATCGAGGACGTCACCACCACCGGCGGCTCGGCGATGAAGGCGGTCGAAGCGGCGAAAGATGCCGGCGCGGAAGTCGCGCTTGTCTTCACCATGGTCGACCGGCAAGAAGGCGCCACGGAAACCTTCCAGCAGGCCGGGATCAAATTCGTCTCGCTATTTACCGCAGACGAGTTTCTGCGCGGCGCTTGATGCGGCTTACCGCCTTTTTCGCGGCTGGTTTCCTGCTCGCACTTTCGCCGGCGGCTATTTTTGCCGCCGATGTACATAGTCTCGACGGCGCGAAACTTTCTCCGATTTGGGGGTTTCCATTTGCAGGGCTTCTGCTTTCGATCGCAATCCTGCCGCTCGCGGCAAATAAATTCTGGCACGACCACTACGGCAAGGTCGCTGCTTTCTGGGCGCTCGCGCTATTGCTGCCGCTCGCCGCGATCCACGGCTTTGAAGTCACGCTTTATTCCGTGCTGCATACGGCACTGATCGAGTACCTGCCTTTCATTATTCTCCTGTTTGCGCTGTTCACGATCGCGGGCGGAATCCTCGTGAAGGGCGATCTTCCCGGCACGCCTGGCGTCAACACTTTCATTCTCGCGATCGGGACTTTCTTCGCGAGCGTCGTCGGCACTACCGGCGCCTCGATGATCCTGATCCGGCCGATCCTTCGCGCAAATGCAAGGCGGCGCTTCAACATTCATGTCGTGATCTTTTTCATCTTCCTCGTTTCGAATATCGGCGGTGCTCTGTCGCCGCTCG
>JADMIO011294136.1_pt1 | contig 90897 bp, 72 predicted proteins | sample 8958161 | NCBI WGS metagenome assembly JADMIO01 (sample SAMN16585339, study PRJNA669376) | soil metagenome | isolation source: Crop rotation soil | place: USA: Cullars Rotation, Alabama | collected 2011
GCCGCGACTTCAAGTCACGTGAATTCCAAGCTTCGGATCCCACTGTGCTGGAAAGGGATTAGGTCCTCAGCGACGCGCCAAGCCACTGACTCGCGACGACGGTTACACCCACATCAAATGGATTGAATCAGCCAACGCGGATATTACAGACCCAGATACCTACGAAGACTTCAGGAAAATGCTGGACCTCACTGTCGTGAGGCAGAAAGATAAGGCACAATTCACCGGCATCTGGTTACGGCCACGCTCGCAATTGCCCATCAGCTTTTCGGATGCAACGCGCGCCCGTTTCGCCAAGGAAGCTAACGGCGATAAAGCGGTAACACGCGATGAGTTGAAAGCCGATAAAGCGTTGCTGGCCCGTTACTATGGATGGTGGTTCGGCAAGCGCCGTGAATTCTTACAGGCCATGCGCGAGTATCTTATCGCCAATGGAATCAGGGACCCGCTGGTGTTGTATACCGCCGAAGCCAGTGAGCCCGGCGCTTACTTCTCCGGCTGGGAACCGCGCTTTGTGACTGATGACATCGCCTTTTGGCAGCCTATTTTAGACGAACCGGTGCATTCGCCAGACCAGAAGAAAACTAAGGCGCTCACCGTCAGCGAAGTGGTGAAGACGGATTTATATCTCGATGCTTTGCTTTCTCCGCGCAGTAGTTGGGGCGGCTGGGAGTTGGCCCATGCCAATCCCGAGTCGGATCCGCAACGTTACAAGCAAACTCAGGGCATCATGATGACGCATGCATTCAACCGCATGTATACCGTCGCGTCGCCAAAAACTTTTGATACTTTTCGCGGAGCCGATGGCCGTCTTGCTATCGTCCGTCATTACTCACTCAATGAGAACATGATGTTCGACAAGAATGACAAACCTAAGCTCGGCTACTTTGTTGCCGATATTGAACGCGCCGGTCCTTATTGCATGTTGGGCGAAGTGCTGGCGATGGCCAACGGCAACCCCACTGAAATAGGTTACCTTTCCGGAGGTAACTTTGGCCGCGGGTTCCCTGAATACGTGCGGACTTTCAACACGGCCTTCCTCTCACTGCCGGCTTTGCCAAGCCAAGTAGTTGCCGGCGCGGCTGCTGACAGCGAGGTCGTAGTGCGTTCTATTCCTACGCAGGGACACGGCACTTACTACGCACTCATGAATACCGGCCTCAAGGCCAAGCAAAGCGTGATTGTTAAGTTGCCCGGCACAGGAAAAATCATCAATGCCGCCACCGGAGAAGCTGTTGGTGAAGGTGGCCAGTTCACCGCCAGCTTTGGACCGTGTGAAATGAAAGCATGGCGGCGGCCGTAGAGACAGAATTTGCAAACGGTATCAATCAAATCCGCTGAATTCGCAGAACCTCCGATACAAGTCGCATCACCCGGTGTTACAGCGCGTGTGGTGGGCTTATCGCTGGTTTTGGCAGTTGCCTTCGGCTACGTCATTCCTCTCATCGACGTCAAATCTTCCAATACGTTTTTAGGGGCCGCGCACCTGCCACCGGGCGCTATCTCCGTGCTGTTGGTGATGCTGCTCATCATTAATCCGTTATTGGGGTTGCTCTCTCGCGGCGCCAAATTTACGCGCAACGAAATTCTTACGCTGTATATTACGTGTCTCTTCTCGTGCCTGGTGCCTGGGCATGGCGGTGAAAACTTTTTCGTCTCCACCCTTATTGGGCCGTTCTACTACGCCACTCAGGAGAACAAGTGGCTGCAGTTTCTTGAACCCTATTTCAAACCTTGGATGACCCCGGCTCTGGCAGACGGTGGCCGATATGGGGATACCGGCCGAGCGGTCGTTGAAAGCTGGTACACGGGGAATGCAAATGTACCCTGGGGTGCCTGGCTGGTCCCGCTTTTTGTGTGGGGCGGTTTCGTCCTGGCTTCCTACGTAATGCTCGGTTGCCTGAGTGTGATTCTGCGGGCGCAGTGGGGAGAGAAGGAAGCACTGTCTTTTCCGTTACTACGACTACCACTGGAAATGACTGAAGATGTTGACCGCGCTCGCAGCTTCACGCCGTTTTTCCGCAACCCGATGATGTGGACAGGATTTGCCTTGGCCTTCAGCATCCAATTGCTTAACGGCTTACACTTGTACTTTCCAGACGTTCCCGCTGTACCGTTGGACATAAACACCACGCAGTTATTTACCGAAGCGCCCTGGAATCAGATGGGGGCCACGCCCATCCGCGTGCTGCCAATAGCGGTCGGCATCACTTACTTATTGACCAGTGAAATTTCTTTTTCGCTCTGGTTCTTCTTTTGGTTTATCAAGTTCCAGTTAATTGCAGCCTATTCTGTGGGATTTCCACCAACCGGCTTGCCCAAAGCCGTTGGGCACCTGATGGGTCCACAAAGTTTCACGACATATCAAATGATCGGGGGCTATATCGCCTACGTCGGCCTCGTATTGTGGGCGGCACGCTCCCATTTGGGGCATGTTACGCGTCGCGCCTTCGGACGGGCTCCGGCTGGTGCCGGCGAAAAACACGAGCCCCTTTCCTACCCCGTCGCTTTCTGGGGTTTCGTTCTGTCGCTTACCTTCATAGTGGGCTGGAGCGTGGCGGCCGGCATCCGCCTCGATGTTGCTGTAGCTTTGTGGATTTCATACCTGATTATCGCCATCGCGCTTACGCGCGTTGTAGTTGAGGGCGGCCTACTTTTCGTGCAACAAGGTTGGATGCCGCTGGGGGCTTTCGCCCAAATTACCGGTTCTGGCCAAGGCACATGGCTCACGCCAGCCACATTGGTGCCTGGCTCCATGCTGCAAATTACGATGTTCACCGACCTGCGCGCTTTTCTGCTGCCCAGTTTCATTCAAAGCTTCAAGCTGGCACGTGATCGTGGGATCAAAGCGCGGCCATTATTGGCACTTATCGCCGCCGTAGTTGTAATCACCTTAGTCATGAGCTTGTGGATGAACGTGAGGCTGGGCTACAAGCATGGCGGCCTTGGCCTTAACGGTTGGTTCGCGGTTTATGGCCCGCAACAATCAGCCAAAAACGCCGCCGCGCTCATCCGCGGTACGCCGGACGCCACGCCGGCTAACGCCGTTTGGCTGGTTCTCGGCATCGCCTACACTGCCGGTATGTTTTGGGCTCGCAGCCGCTTTCTCTGGTTCCCGCTGCACCCGCTCGGCTTTCTGATGAGCATCACCTATCCGATGAACACGTTGTGGTTCTCCATCTTTCTCGGCTGGTTGTGCAAGGTGATAATTACTCGCTTCGGCGGCAATGATACTTATCGCAAAACCACACCGGCCTTTTTAGGGCTTGCCCTCGGCGATGTCACCATGATGCTCATCTGGCTCGTCGTTGATGGCTGGCAGGGACGCATCTATCATCAGTTAATGCCGGGGTAATGGGAATAGACCCCCATAGCTTTGATAGGAAGAATGACCCCTGCGACCTTCAAACAGCTCTACGAACAAAAAGCCTATCGGTCAGAGCTCAATTTCGCACCTGAATCGGCTCGAGGTGTGCTCGTTATTACGCGATTACCTTTTGAAACAGGCAAGAAGAATTCTGACGCAACAAAAACCGACAGGGTGTGTTCGGTTTCAATATTACAGCTCCTGCACCTCAAAGTAGAACCCCTCAGTCATGAGTGATGAGGTCTCACCTTCTAGGCGAGGTTTTGCCAGAGACATACAACTCCGCCGAGTATCCAATGAGGAGGTTACACAAGGAAGTAAACACTCGCCTGGCGCAAGAATTGGGCATTGAGAACAAAACCTTCTCTATCGGTTAAGTGAATGGCCGGTATGTTAACAAAGTTCATCGAACGCAAACACGGCTCGTTGGCCTCTTTATTCACGAAACTGCCCGGCCCAATTTGATTGAAGAAATATGTGATTTGAATGGTTTCCGCAAATCTTATTCTGCACATGGTGGTTCTTCGAGCATACCATGTAAAAAATTATTCAGGACAGAGATATGTGGTAGTATGAAGTTTCTTAAGCCTATGAAACACAACGATCTCGTCTATGGGTATGTGCAGGGAGCGGGATTACTTGCTGATATCTCTGCTCCGGATACTGATGGCCCTTTCCCCGTCATTCTTTCAGTGCATGGAGGGCGCTGGATACGCGGAACTCGCCGTGATAATGGCGCCATCGATGTCGAGCAGTGGGCAGGATTGGGATTCTTTGCGATGAGCGTAGAATATCGACTTGTGACTTGTTCGCCAGCTCCAGCCTGTTATCAGGACATTTTATGTGCTATCCGTTGGGTCCATGCTCATGCAGAGCAATACCGCTTAGACCTTAGCCGGTTTTTCCTTATTGGCATGTCTTCTGGCGGCCATCTCGTTGCGCTGGCCGCAACGCTGGGTGACGGTAAGTTTCCAAGGACAGGAGGCTGGACAGCGGAATCTCATGAATTCACCGCAGCGATTTGCGTCTCAGGAGCATATGACTTAAAAAAATTGAGTTGGGGATCTGGCTGGATGCCTCCAGGCGAAGATTGGGCATCAGCGCGCGAATATGCCTCTCCTATAAGGCACGTATCGGCTGACTCCCGGCCAATGCTCCTTCTTCATTCCAATGATGATCCATCTATCCCCGCTCAGCAAGCGGTGAGTATGGTGGATGAACTAAAAAACGTTGGCGCACCCCATAAATTTGTGCACTATAATGATCGCGGCCATATTCAAATTACCCCGGAAGTTATAGAAGAAGTACTCAAATTTGTGGCATCCCCCGTCGTGAAAACAAATGCAGTAATTTAAAATCCGGCTCTCATCATTTTGAAAAATGTTCAGCTTGAAGCTTGCTCTGTCTAAATGTCCCTTTCATAAATATGAAATCTTTATATGACTGGCCGGTGCTGACGCGCTATGATCGTGATCATTTGGACCGCATCGCGCTTCACCTCGGCGGCATTGGAACGGGCACAATTTCCTTAGGCGGCCGTGGCAATTTGCAGGACTGGGAAATTATGAACCGGCCTGCGAAGGGTTTCACGCCGGCTCACTGTTTTTTTGCAATAAGAACTCAAGCTAGAGATCAACAAGCGGTCACGCGCGTCCTTGAAGGCCCCTTGCCGGTAGAAAGTTACGAAGGCCGGCGTGGTGCCACAGCGCCAAATCATGGCCTGCCGCGTTTTCGCGAGTGCGCGTTTCACGCGGCTTACCCATTCGGACAAGTGTTGCTTACCGACCCGGGTGTGCCAGTGAGTGTGCGCTTGCAAGCTTTTAATCCATTAATTCCCGGTGATGCCCACCAGAGCGGCTTGCCCTTCGTCTCCTTGCGCTTTTTGGTGACGAACCTGCATGACGAGCCATTACAAGTCGCAATCTGCGGCTGTCTAAGAAATTTTATCGGTTACGATGGATACGAAGGCTTAGCCCAGAAAAATATAAACAAGTTTCATCAAGCAGAGGGCATGCGGGGTCTCTTTCTTAGCTCGAGTGAAGCTGATTGTAAGGCGCCTCAATGGGGCAGTATGGCAATAGCAACGACAGCTAATAATGCCACCTACCGCACGGCTTGGCCAAATCTGAGTTGGGGTGATGGCCTGCTTGACTTTTGGGACGATTTTAGTAGCGACGGCCAAGTTGAAGAACGTGAAGCTAACGGTGAGGTTGAGCCGATCGCCTCTTTATCGACCTCGCTCCAACTGGCGCCGGGAGCAACAGAATCTCTCCAATTTTTACTGACCTGGCACTTCCCAAATCGCGTAACGTGGACACCGCGGGCAATTGAGAGTAACGGAGACACAGCGGAAACCGAAATCATTGGCAACTATTACACCTGTGCTTACCGGGATGCATGGCATGTGATGGAGCAAACCGTGCCTGAATTGCCGAGACTGGAAAACGATACCTTACAATTCGTAAATGCTTTTTGCCAGAGTGATTTACCGGATGTCGTTAAAGAGGCCGCGCTCTTTAACGTTAGCACTCTCCGCAGCCAGACCTGCTTTCGGACCCCCGATGGAAACTTCTATGGCTGGGAAGGCTGCGATGATCATGAGGGCTCCTGTCCAGGATCCTGCACTCATGTCTGGAATTATGAGCAAGCGACAGCTTTCTTATTCAGTGACCTTGCTCGCTCGATGCGTGAGATTGAGTTTCTATATTCCACGGGAGAAAACGGATTGATGAGCTTCCGTGTTCATTTACCGCTGGAGCGAGCACAGGAGTTCGGCAAAGCCGCTGCTGACGGTCAAATGGGCTGCCTGATGAAACTTTATCGGGATTGGCAGCTTTGTGGGGATGACGAATTCCTAAGGGCACTGTGGCCACACGCGAAGAAGGCGTTAGAATTTTGTTGGATTCCCGGCGGTTGGGACGCCGACCGTGACGGAGTCATGGAAGGTTGTCAACACAATACCATGGATGTCGAATACTTCGGCCCTAATCCACAGATGGGGACGTGGTATCTCGGCGCTTTGCGCGCCGCGGAGGAGATGGCAAATTATCTGGGAGAGGATCAATTTGCCGCGCAATCTCGCCAAGCCTACGAGAATGGCAGACATTGGATCGACGGTAACTTGTTTAACGGGGAATATTATGAGCATCAGATTCGTCCGGTTCCTAATGAAGAGGATATTGCTCCTGGATTGTATCTCAACATCGCATCCATCAACCTCTTAGAGCCCCAGATGCAGTTAGGAGCAGGATGTTTAATCGATCAGCTGGTCGGACAATATATGGCGCACGTGTGCGGGCTTGGCTACCTGTTGGATCCAGCACATGTGGTCACCACTCTGCATTCAATTCTGCGTTACAACTTCAAGGAAAATCTTTGGGAGCATTTTAATCATTTACGTTCCTATGCTTTGCAAGATGAAGCCGCTACGCTAATGGGAAGCTACCCGCAGGGCCGCCGCCCGAAACGGCCATTCCCTTATACCAACGAGGTTATGACAGGATTTGAATATACCCTTGCCGCGCATATGCTTTATGAAGATATGTTAGGAGACGGGATACGACTTATTGCCGCAATTCGTGAGCGTTACGATGGCAGGAAGCGCAGTCCATTCAATGAGGCGGAGTGTGGACATCATTACGCGCGCGCCATGGCAAGTTGGACGGCGCTCTTGGCGTTGACTGGATTCGAATACTCGGCAGTCACGCGTGTCCTAAAATTTGCCGCAGCGAGGCAGCCCACGCAGTGGTTCTGGTCGAACGGTAGCGCGTGGGGCACAGTCACTCAGCAGCCCGAAAAAGGGCTAATCGCCGTCGAATTAGAGGTGTTACATAGCGCCATAAACGTCGAACGACTCGAGCTGCGAGGCGCAGGGGCGGTCGATCTTACAGGAAGTTGCAGGATAGAGAAGGGCGAGGTAGCTCGCTGGAGGGTGCCCGCGAGCCAGAGCGTATAATTTTTTGAAATCGCCGGTCAGAAATTCCAGTCCGGCCGGGCCGGGCCAGATGAGAGGACTTCCTCAATATAACAACCCGTATATTGAGTAGGAGCGCAGCTAAGCCCGTTTTCGCCAAGCTCAAGCACGCGATAAGTCAAGAGGTTATGCCACTGTCCATCACTGAGCCGTAGCGTTTTAGCCATCGCGTGATCTGCGTTCCACATGGTCCCACCGGGGGGCGGTCCAAAATCAATTTCACAATCGCGAACCATGACTGGTGTTTCCAAAGAGTCACCTGTCTCGGACAGCGGCCAGGCGAAAAGCTTGTCACGCCGGATGCCGCCCAAATAGCGCCAACCGCCGCCTGCGTGTGGCGCTTGTAGGGGATCGCCAGTGCCAATGAATGGCACGTGAAGGAGATTGGCCAGAATATACGGTCTCCCATTGGCGGCTAAATTTATACTTACCGGTGCCGCCGAGCGTACCCATTTCACTTTTAGACTTTCTTCCCATGTCTCGCCATCATCGTTTGAGCGCCACAACTGAAAGTCGAGACAGGATAGGGCATCATCACCTCGAGCCATATACAAAAGCGAACCATTCGGCTCACGGACAAGACTCATTTCGCTGTGGATTGTAGGATTGGCTACGGTACGAAAATCTGTGGGATGCCACCCGCTGGCATCACGCTTCCAGCGGGTGATACCGAGGTGCAGGTCTTGCTCGCCATTTGTTTTATTGGCACGTGTACCGGTCATAGGCATCAGGAAATCGTCGCCATCTGGTAAGGGCGGTGTGAGGCCACAGAATCCTAATCGATAGCCATCAAGCCATTGCCCCGGATCGGAAATACGTTCGTTAGCTGCTACTACAAATTCGCCTCCGTGGTAAGAAAATTGATACACCTCCACGAAGCTATAACTTTGCTGATTTTGGTAAGGCAGGTAATAACCTTGCGGATGGCGAATCTTTGGTTCCCTGGGCCAGGAGACTGCATGGCACATTCCAAATCCGCTCCCCGCATGGGGATGGGGAGTTCCATCCTGGCGTTTAGCACCGCATGGCACGAATCCCACAATGACTGGATACTTAGCCATTATTGAAGGTTCGCCAACTTGAGGATTCACCTCTTCGTGATTGCGAACGATTGGGATGGCATTATCGGCAGTGATCCGCGACAAATCGTCCAGCAAAACGACATCAGTACCGATTTCGAAATCTACATGTGTTTGACCGCGTGGAGCGGCCTCACGGATATTACACATCAGCGCCGCCCGTTCTGGCGCGACCTGAAAGGGAACCGCCATGCCATAGTACCACAGCTTTCCTTCAGGAGTAGTGGGAGGATTCACCAAATCTCGCGAGCCCCGGGTGATGCTCATGGTTTGTTCTACAGAGTTCATATCGTGATAATACCAAAATGTCGAAAATGAATATGGTGCCTCAACACCAAACCACGCATGGCTAAGATTCTCAATGTTATCCGCAACCAATTTCTGCCCAGTATCCGTACCTCCGGTATAGAACGCCTCGTTGTTCCCGCGCCATCGTGGCGCAAATTGAGCGGAAGCCGGAAGAGCAGAGTTCAGGTTGTGCCAGGCGTCGAGGCGTATTACCGCCGCCGCCAAGGCTCTCGCAAGGCTGTACGGGGGCAGCGCCCTCACGGAAATGTCAGCCCATTTATCGCTCACTGGCCCCAGGATGCAATGAACGAGTTACGAGTACACAAGCTGGCGTTAGTATCCGCAGGCCAAATAGAGATGCGGGTTCATGACTACGTGCTCTGCTGTGAGCCGGGAACTTGTATTACTCTTCCCGCGGGAACCCCATACGGCGTGGCCCCGGAATCTGAATCCGATGAGGGAGTCCGCAGGTTTTATGAAGTCACCTGGTTTGTGCCGGTCATACCCTCAGTGGCTGCGATGGGTGTTTATCAGTGGCATACCAAGAAGAACCCTCATGATCCTAATGACTCGGAGCTTTTGACGGTGTTCAGTTCGCGTGTAAACTCCTACTTCAATGAATTTATGGAGGAAGTTTCCATCCGACAAGCTGGACATGAAGAGATTTGTGCCGCTATGCTTCTCGTATTTCTGGGCGCCGTAAAACGTGAATTGGAGGTGGGAAACTACACCGGCCAAGGACTCGTGACTGACGCTGAGGAAGTTGAACTGACTGTAAAAGAGCCGATCACGATTGCCCGCTCTTATATTGCCTCCCATCTCGACCAACCCCTCACCATCGAACGTGTGGCCCACGCCGTCTACATGTCCCGTGCCCAGTTTGCTCGTCGATTTCACGAAGCAACAGGTGAAACCTTTAATTCGTATCTCACGCAGCGCCGTTTACAAAAAGCGCAGACGCTGCTACGGGAAACAGAGTGGTCTGTAATCCATATCGGCCGATTCGTTGGTCTCCACCCCAACCGTTTGCGGGCTTTGTTTAGCCAATATTTAGGCGTTGCCCCCGGCGAATATCGCCGCCAAGCACGAGCCCAAATTCCTATGTCGCGCGCTCGCCAGTGAACGTCACATCCTACGATAATCCAGAATTTAAGACGATACAGGTGGGTGATGGACGATGAAGGTGTCGCGAGATGTTTATCAAGACCCTGTAACGGGTATGATTCAACAGTAGAACTTTGAGGAGGTCTCATGTCAAAGAATATATACGTTCGCAAGACGGGTTTCACGTTGATCGAACTTTTAGTGGTGATTGCCATCATTGCACTATTAGCTGCAATTCTCTTTCCTGTATTTGCGCGTGCGCGAGAGAGTGCCCGGCGCGCCAGTTGTTTGAGTAATTTAAAACAAATCGGAATTGGTTTGGCGCAATACACCCAGGATTTCGACGAGCGGTTGCCTTCATGGTATGTGTACGATACTGCTTACCGCTACGTGTGGGCTGACTCAGTTCAGCCGTACGTTAAGAGCACCCAGATTTTCAGATGCCCCAGTCACGTCAATACCGTCGATACCACTCTGGGCTTTCTGGGAGAGGATTCATTTACAGCTACCAATTTCACCGACTCCTCCAAACTGCTCTCTTATGCTGTCAATGGATGGGCATTCGCCGGCTCTACCAGTGGTGAGGGCATCCACATCGCTCGAGTGCAGCAGCCAGCGAGTACCTTTATAGTTGGTGAGGGAAAAGAAACAACACTTAACAACGGCCCCATAAGCTACGGTTTGCATTGGAAATCAGGAATTGGTGAAGGTGATATACCGGAACGGCATTTTGACGGTTCCAATTACTTATTTGTGGATGGGCACGCCAAATGGCTGAAGACGCTCGGAAAACAGGTAACCACCGGATCGACCAGCAACTGCCTTGCCGCAGGTAATCATACCGAAGCGGTCCCAGGTGGTTTCTGGGGTAATTCCTGGAACTCAGGGGCCTGCCCTTCAAGGTATCCAGCGATTTAGCCAACGCAACGCCGTCCTTAAAGCTGATAGTAACGCCAATCCGATGTTGGCCAGTAACGTCTCTTCCCCGTATCGTGTTTAGCGCTTTGTTTGTGGCACCCTCAGGCCATTAGTTTGAGGGTGCCACTGTTTTTACCTATGAAATACATGACACACATGAAGAAACCTGTGCAATTGCCCGCTCTCCTGCTTTTCATGACCGTGGTCTTCTTTAGGAGTGCCGAGGCAGGCCCAACGCGTATTCCCCTCCAATTAAACGAAGCTGTAACGGGGCGGACTATCCCCTGGCCTGTCTCTTTGGGTGTGCCGCTCCCGCCAGATTTAGTCCATAACAATTTTAAAGCGCGACTGATCACCGAAAGTGGAAAGACCACGCCGGCGGCTACACAGGCTACCAGTTGGTGGCAGGCCAGTAAATCGGTGCAATGGTTGAACGTGCAGTTTATCGCTGAACCGAACCGGAAATATTTCCTGGAAATCGGTGACAAGCTTAAGACAACGGCGCTGCACTCTCAGATTACGGCGCAGCAGCAGGATGGCGGCCTCTTTCTCAATGCGGGCCGACTCCAGGCTCGCTTTGTGGCGTCATCGGTGCCGCTGCAGGCGATAAGCATAGATGGCAAACAGGTAATGGGCGCGCAAAAAACTGAGGCGATGTACCGCTTCATCAGTGGCGATGGCACCCTCTATCAAAGCACTTCTCCACCCACCATTGATGTGGAGAGCCACAACGAACTCCAGGCTATCGTGCGTATACGCGGTTTTTACACCAAGGCAGGCGAGAGGGAACCCGCAGCACGTTATACGACACGCTATTCCTTCTTTTCTGGTCTGCCATTCTTCAAAGTAAGCCATGCCTTTCTGATCCTCGCTCCCACTGGAAAGGGAGGCCTGGATTTCAAAGACATTCAATACCGCTTGCCCATATCGCTGGCGGAACAAAACCGTTCGGTATGGTTTGATATTCAAAGTTCCTTTGATGAAACAGTTAAAGAGATTGAGTGGGAACCGGGAACTGGTTCGCTTTCCATGGCACAAGAAAGTGTCACACACCATAGTGGCGGTGACTCGCGCTTTCGCATTTACCGCGGTGTGAATGAAGTCCTGCAAGAAACTCAACGTGGCGGTAATTTTGCGGACGTGCGCTCGCCGAATGGAGCTGTCACGATTGGTTTTAAAAACTTGTGGCAGCAATTCCCGGCGGAAATTGAAGTGTCGCCAGATACGATTAATCTGCACCTATGGTCGCCGCGCGGCGGAGTATTATCATTTGACCAACCCGGTTTCGAGCGGATTTACGGCGAAACCATGGTCAACTTTTGGAAGAGCAGCGACGAGCGACGGTTCAAAACTTTAGAGGACGACTTTGCCAGGTTGCGCGGACAAGGACACGAAAAGAGTCACGAAATCTGGATATGGCCTCGCGTTGCCGCAGTGCCGATCGATCGAATAATAGAATTCGGTCATTTAATCGAAGAACCGGTATTGGCAATGGCAGAGCCAAAATGGAATACCGCCAGTGGGGTATTTGGTCCGGTGGGAGTTAAGGATGCCGTGGCCAACCCAGAGATTGAATCCGCCATTGACGGCATGCTGAATCAGCGTATAGAGGCAGAAGCGGTTTTCGGTAATTATGGATGGTGGGCCTATGGTGCAGGCCCGCAATATACCTATGTCGTTAAAGACGGCAAAATGCTCGCGGCTCCTTACCGCTTCTTCGACCAGGCTCGTTATCGCACCCTTCCCACGTGGTGGATGCTTTATTATCGCAGCGGCGATAGAAAAATCTATCAGCATCTCACGACGCAAATGCAGCGTTTGCTGGATTTGACCCAGCGGCATGATACACCGGAACACATTCATGGATTCGCGCATACTTTTGATTTTGGCCTGCGTGAGATGGTATGGGCATATTCCACGACCGGTGATCCACGATGGAAAGAGTACCTCGATTTCGCGGTTGAGGCCCTTTTGAAATATACGGACAAAGAAAGATGGCCGAACTGGTACCTGGATGATGAGCATGCGGGCTACACGCTATCCTGGGCTCGCTCCACTCAGGCATTCTTACTAAGCCTGGTTGAACTTTACGCCTACAGCGGCGATGAAAGGCTCCTTCAGCGTTCCCGCCAATTAATTGAAGCGATGCTGGATTCGAAGGAACCCTCGGGCGTTCGCCGCAGTAAGGATCACATGGCGTTTGGGGAAGTGTATTATTTTGTTGCTCCATTCCGAGCCTATGCACAGCAAACGAACGATGCGCGCATTAACGATACCTTAGCCCGGCTGTTCCGCGAGATGTATTTATGGCGCACAGCATGGCCGCTTGGCGAGGCTTTATCGGATTTAGTTGAGGCTTATCATTTGACTGGGGACGAGAGGTATCTGGGACAAGCATTGCTGGAGATGCCAAAGGAAAGATTAGAATTGACTCGCCGTCCATTACAGGAATTACTCAAGCAGGATGGCCCTGCCAAGGCGCTCGGCGAGCCTTCAGAGGATAAATATTTATGGGAAGGCTTGCCGCGCCTGGCGCATGCCCTGGACATCGTTCGCGCAGAGCGAAAAATTGGGGCGGTGCTGCCAAACGCATCGCGACTGCCGCCGCTTTCCAACACCGTGATCTTACAAAAGCGCGCCGGCGGCGTAACCACTGAGATTACTTCCGGTGCCGCACTGGTAGAAATTGAGGACCCTTGGGGCAAGCCTATACCGCGCCAATGGTGGCGGAGCGAGGTTAAAGAAGGCTATTGGCTTAAGAAATTCTACCTCGCGCACATCGACATTCCGGCCAATGCTCCCGCGGGGGAATATTTGATTCGTGGGGAAGAGCCTCTCAAAGTGCTGTCTAGTAATGCGTCCTCAATGGCGGCATGGAGTCCTGATGGCTTCGAACTCAACCCAAAGGAGTTACAAGTACCGGTAATGCTGCCGGTGCAGCCCGGCGAGGTCACACTGCGAGTCCGTTTTCCAGACAAAATTGTCGTGCATGATGCCTCGGGCAAAGAATTAAAACCACTCAAGACCGATGGCCAGATGGTCACTTTTGAGGTCCCGAACGGCACGGCACAAATGAAGGTAGAGTCTCTGGGCGAGACTCGAAATTATGTCCAGGTGACAACTAATCCCGCGGGGCGCCGTTTCGCCACATATGGTGAAGACGGCCAATTTCTTCCTCGGAGAAACATGGTTCGCTTTCTTCCACCCACGCTGCCCGGCAAAGAAAATCTTTTCAAAACGGGCGTGGATACGACCCGGCCTGATGATCGTGCGCTTTACCTTACCGAAAACCGCAAATTTGTGATTCCTTCCAGCCTGGAAGTTGACGGAAAGAAGATTGATTTACTTCCCCGCGATCAAGGTACGATTGAATTTTGGTATCAGCCGTTGTGGAATCCGTTGTGGGAGCCGAAAGTATATTACGAGAGACCTATCCTGCACTCGGGGGATTTGATCCTGTCGGCCGCTGGGGCGCCTGCTAACTCATTCTGGAATATGCAAATCAATCATTCAGCCGGCTATATCTATAACAACCTCCCGGTGACGCTTCAGCCAGGGCGCTGGACTCACTTCGCTGTGTCCTGGTTCCCCTGGGAAGAAGGCGACAATAAACCCGTTGCGATTGTCTATGTTGATGGCCAGCCAATCAAAGAGATGCGTCCGAAAGAGCTCATTGTAAGTCCATCGTATCCCAACATGCAACGCAAGGAGACCCTCACTATCAGTGGGGGACCTGCATTTATTGACAACCTTCGCATTTCCGATGTCCCACGTTATAAAGGGTTTAAAGTAACGAGCAGTTACCAACGTGAGCCTAATACCTTTGTCCCCTCGCGGCAACCAGTAGTGCTCGATGACAACACCCTGCTCTTGATGAATTTCGATAACAGCTTGAAAGTGACATCCGCCAAGGTGCCGGCACTGGAAGCTTCTATTCAGGGAGACGACAAATAATGCGGGCCATAAATGGAACTTGTGATCACGGAGCAATAGTTCAAGATAACGTGGAGCAGATTGTAGAGAATGGCTTCTGTCTCTTTAAATCAGTGCTGACGGACGGCATGCTCTCGCAATTGCGTAACGCGACCGACGAACTATTGAATTCCTATGCGGAAGAAAATAAGCGTCAGGTGGGAAACCAGGGTAGCGTCATTGCAATGGCTTATCAAAAACCCGTATTTCAGGAATTAATTGCATTGCCTGCCGCATTGCACACGCTGGAAACTCTGGGATTTTTTTCGCCGCGCTATTGGAGTGCCTATATCATTGCCAAAGAACCCAAATCTCCACCTACTTACTGGCACCAAGACTGGCCCTTTTGGAGTGAAACGGTGAGCACCGATTACTTACCGTCCCTGCTTTTCCTTATGTATTACTTGACCGATACACGACCTGAGAATGGTTGTTTGCGCATCATACCGGGTTCCCATCGCCGTCGATTCCCGGTGCACGAATTCCTGGCCCAAGGGCATGAATCGGATCTGCGCCATCAGGATCCCGACACGTCACCAGCCTATGCAGCTTACCCTGAGCAGGTGAATGTGCCGGTGCAGGCGGGAGATTTACTGGTAGGCGATGCGCGTTTGCTGCATGCTACAAACGCCAATCGGACCGGGGAACGCCGAACGGTGATAACAATGTGGTACTTGCCACGTTATGAGGAATTACCCGACCCAGTGCGTGCTACCTGCCAGTCTCGTCTCTTTGTGCCGCCTCCCGCTACCCTACCGCCGGCACAGTTGAATCTGATCCAGCCTTTTTTACCGAACTACAAGGGCAACGCGGAACCGGCGGAATGGAATCGCGAGCCCGGCGCTTTGCTACCTTAGCACGCCACCCATTACCGATAGGAAAATACCACCCGGCGGTGTTGGGTTTATCGGTTGCCCAACAGACGACACCGCAGTCGGTTACTACCTTCCGGTCCTGCCCCCATTACAGCTTGTACTTAGACCCGCCATGATTAAGTCTATCGAGCCTCGCGGCAAATTGGTTCACGAGTGCGGCGTTCACGGCGAAACACGCGCCGATGACGTGTTTCCGGCACATCCCAATGGGATTCCGGTGAGTCGAGATAAATGGCTATTGGTTTATGCCACTCGCAGCTGGCGTGGAGTGGATGATGACCGAAGTATCATCTATCAGTTACGTCAAGGCAGCCCAGACGGAAAAATACTCGCTGAAGGTATTTTGGCCCATGCCGTCGACAACTGGCACAAGCATGACGAGCAGCATACTTTTGTGAAACAACATGGGCAGCCTGCGGTGTTCGGCGTACCCAGAGGCGCGATTCGCAATGGCGAAAGTCCACCACACGCTGGCATCTTTGTCGTCAAATGGCGCATAAATGGACGGATGCTAAACATCCGCGAGAATACAATGAGTGTGGCTCCGTCAGATCCGTACCATGGGAGCTTTCACCAAGGTGTGGAATGGCTGCAGCTCTGTCTTAACGACAGAGAAGACGACATTGAAATTATTCAGCCTATACAGTGGATGCGGCAGCAAGGCTATGAAGAAGGCGATCAATTCTGTAGCGCAGCCGATGCGGGGTGGATGAACCAGTCACTTGTTCAGGCGTTGCCGTTCAACGAGGATGCCACCGAGTGGGTAGAGTGCGCCCACTTTGACGGTCAACGAATTGGTGTTCTCAAGTTCGCTTTCAACCGTCAGCGGGGAGTGTACAAATGGATAGCAACCGGACCCCTGCTGGGAGGCGAAAGACGGCCGGTGACAGAAGCCAGCATCGTCCGCTGCGATGATGGATGGGTAATTTCGGCGCGGCGCGGCGATTGGACTCAAGACAGCGGGATCGTGTGGTTTCGTTGTACGCATCCCTTAGATGAATGCCCGCCACCTATCCTGGCGGTATCACCTCCAGTGCAAGCGCCCATAACAACCTATAGTTGTCCCGATGGCAAGTTGCGTATTTTCAGTGGGGGCCGCACGATATCACCGCATGATAACGGACGTAACCCACTTTATTGTTGGGATGTGGATCCGAGCCAAAATTTTGAGGTTTCGAATCAGCGTGTGGTATTCGATGGGGTGCAAGCCGGTCTGCCAATCCGGCCAGAGAGCCGTATCTGCGTGGACATGTGCAAGTTGTTGCCGCACACTGGCGGTGATGTGCAATGGCTTGCGCATCGAGTTCGCACCGCCAGTATCAACTCTGTGAATTATACCGGTGTGGCTATTAACGAAGCCGAGAAAAATGCCTGTGGCATCTACTATGCCCGGTTGCTTTATGAACGGAATCAGCCAGGATTGTGGCAGTTTGCCGGTTGATGAGGGTCACCATGAACGAGGCTACAGCCTATACCGTATCCAATCAACGGGAGCTGTTTATAGACGATTATTTAATCGATGCGCAGTGGGGTATAGAGCGCACGCTCCACCCGTTTCAAAAATATGGTGGAAATCCAATTGTCCACGCCGAGCGCCCCTGGGAAGGTTCGGGGGTAATGCTTTATGGCTCAGTCATCCGGGATGCTGAAGAAGACTGCTGGAAAATGTGGTATCGCAGCGGCACCGCGGATCGAAATAATTACAACACTTCTACCAATATTTGCTACGCCATATCAGAGGACGGCATTTGCTGGCACAAGCCGTCGCTTGGTATCATTGCGCACTATAACTACAACAAGACAAACATCGTGATGTTACCGCATAACGAGAGGCCGGAAGATAAAGCTCGTTTCGATAGTGCCGCCGTTTTCAAAGATACCGCAGATCCTAACCCGCAGCGGCGATATAAAATGGTGAACTGGCAATATAATGACGCCCATTATTTTGCAACCGACAAGGCCCGTCCTTCAGGCTGCTACGCCGCATTTTCGCCCGATGGACTTCGTTGGCGTGAGCATCCCGAACCGCTTTTGTTACTGGGGCATGGCGTCGGTGATACGTTGAACGTCATGCACGACGTGAAGCGCAAAAAATTCGTGATGTTCGTGAAAATCTTTATCACGGAGGAAGGACAGTTTATATTGCGCGATGGAAAAGGCCGGTGCGTGGTAAAGCGCGAAGAAGGCCAGGAATATGAGCCGTGGGAAAACCCCGGGATTCGTTATCGGGGGCAGAGCGAAAGTGATGATTTTCTCAATTGGAGCACTCCCCGATGGATTTTGCCTTCCGATAAAAAAGAAAAAGTTGAGCCACAACTTTATAATAACACCGGCTTTCTGTACGGCAGCCAATATCTTGGGCTGCTGCAAGTCTATTCACCTGAAACCACGAATACCGTAGATGTACAGCTCGTTTCGAGCCGGGACGGGCGCCACTGGCAGCGATGCTTCGATGGCACGCCGGTTTTGCCCTGTGGAGAACAAGACGGTGACTGGGATTTTGGTTTCCAATCAACTTCATCGGAAGCCCCCATTCAGGTTGGTGAGGAATTATGGCTTTATTACAGCGGTATGGCCGCGCTGCATGCGGGTGGAGCGGCCCATATACAACGACGTGGCGGGGATTTTAGCCGCTGCATCGGTCTTGCTAAGCTGCGACTGGATGGTTTCGTCTCCATTAATGCCGGACGGGAAACAGGAACGTTGACGACTGTTCCCATTCAACTTCGCCACTCCCATTTGTGGGTGAATGCGCAAGTGGGAGGAACGTTAAGCGTCGAAGTGCTTAAGCTAAACAATGATCCCATCACTGAATTGAGCGGCGAAAATGCCGGCAATGTCACCGGTGATGGCGTGAGGTTAGCGGTGCAGTTTAGGAACCTCCCTGCCTTAGCCAAAGTACTCTCAGAACCGGTTCGGTTACGCTTCCGTTTAAATGACTCTTCACTTTTTGCATTCTGGTGTGAAGAGTAAGAAGCAAATTCCAGGTCAGATGCTTTAATCCGGGATTATAACGTTGTGATTTCGAATGGCAGCCCGTAGGGGATTCGAACCCCTGATCTTCAGAATGAGAATCTGATGTCCTAGGCCTCTAGACGAACGGGCCATGTTCGTTGCAACGAGAAATTATAGCGAACGCCGCACCTCCGTGCAAGAACAGCTAAGGAATTCAAATCCCCGCAATCCTATGCGCTTCCTCAAAAAGCGCCATCTGGCTGCGCACCTGTTCCGGCGTTACGGACAGTGGTTCGCCTTCGCGCAGAGTGGCATATAATGCATCGTAATACAGCTTACGGGCCTCCTCGCCTTCCACTTCAATCTCTTCCTCCTGCCACGGAATGGTTTCGTTAATGGCGTAGGAGCGGTTGGCCGCCGGCCCTTCATCCGCAACGAGGTCCTGCGGCAACGCGTTTGGATCGTAATATTTCAGTTGAAAGGTGCGGCCTTGGTTGAGAACCAAGGTGCCGTATTTCCCCATCACCACCACTCGAGGTAACGGCAGAGCGCAAGCCGACGTAATTTCGATATCGTATGTGACATCGTCCCTGCCCTTAAAGACAATTTTTACGTGGTCATCGGCATCGCCGGCTGTCACTGTGTGCTTGAGATCGGCGAATAACTCACGCCACTCGCCGCCGCTGAAAGAGAGAGCCTGATCCACCAAGTGTGCACCCCAGTTGTTGAGCTGGCCCCCGCCGAACTTGCGCAGTGTCTGCCAGTCCCGGCGGCGGGAAAAACCATGCGCGCCCAGCTTCATCATATAAATGGGTCCAAGCCTGCCGCTATCTATATAATTTTGCGGAGTGTCTGCACCTCGGGATCGAAGCGGCGAACTTGGTAAATGCTGAGAACCTTGCCGCTCTTTTTGGCGGCTTCGATCATCGCATCTGCTTCAGCCAAATTGGTGGCCATCGGTTTTTCTACCATTACATGGCGCCCCGCCTCAAGAGCCTTGATGGAAAGCGGTGCGTGACTGTTGGAGGGTGTAGCGACAACCACCAGCTCCACATTCTCATCAGCGGTGGCTTCTTCCGGAGTGGCATAGGCGGCGCAGCCGTATTTTTCTACCGCTTCGGCGCGGCGAGATTCTTCTGGGTCCGCAAGGGCAACCAATTCAAAATTTTCCAGTTGGGCTATGCCTTCGACGTGAATGCCCCAACCACTGCGTCCCAACCCAAAAACAGCAACTTTCACCGGCAGTGCCATCAGTTTTCTCCTTCAAGAGGCGCAAAAGCGGCCCTGCCGCGGCATTATGGCCTCAGTTGATTCAATTCCGCACGTCTTAATGTTTTAGCTGGATACGTGAGTGCCCGCTATACACAGTGAGCTTGTTCTCCCTAACGAAACCTATGAGGGTAAGGTTATTCGCCTGAGCTAAATCCACAGCAAGGCTTGAAGCGGCGGAAACCGAAGCAACGATTGGAATACGAGCAACGAGGGCTTTTTGCACAATTTCAAAACTGGCACGCCCGCTGACCAAAAGCACTAAGGTTGAATTTTCATCCGGCAAAAAATTCTTCGTCAGACCGTAACCGATCGCCTTATCCGTTGCATTGTGACGTCCTATATCTTCAAAAACCGCGAGCGTCTCTGCCCCACCTTCGCCCAAACGAAAAATGCCCGCCGCATGCAGGCCACCTGTTTTTTCAAAGAGTTGCTGCTTTTCCTTCAAAAGATGGAGAAGCTCCCAGAGCTGCTCGGCTGCCACTGGTGCATGCGAAGGAAGCGGTTCCACCTGCGCGCGCAATGCCTCAATCGACGCCTTGCCGCACAGGCCACAAGAAGCATTGGAAATGAGCGCGCGGTCCCAAAGCTGCGGCGGAATTTCTTCATCATCTTCTATAATGACATTGACTAAATTCACCAATTCGCCGGTGCGCTCACGGCATAAGGATTTGGTCTCAATCTCGATTATGGATGCGTTATCGCGAATAATGCCTTCGGAGAAAAGCAGGCCGCGCGCCAGCAGCGCATCATCACCCGGAGTTCGCATGGTAGCGGTAAACCGCCGGCCATTAATACGAATTTCGAGAGGCTCTTCAACGACGAGGCAGTCATCCACCTCATCGTAACCCTCATCCCTAAAACGCGACGCAGGAACAATGCGGACAGGTGATGATGAATTGTTTTTTCTACTCATTGCCAACCGTGCATTTCTCCGTAGCGGAATGTCATTAGTTGCGGGTCGTAGGCGCGGAAACGCTTGATATGACCATCCGCAAAAGCAATGTTCTGGCCGCCGTTATGACGGTCCCACGCCATGGCAGGAGTACCATTGGTCTCGCCGCCGACGCAGTTCTGCGAATAGTCGTCTTTATCTGCGTCCTGGGAATCGAATTTATCTGGCTCCGCCGGGGGCACGGTACCAGGCGGTTTGGAAAAAGTATCGCCTGCCACTACAAAAGCTGATGGATACTGAATTTGCTTGGTGTTCACGGCGGCGAATTCGCCGGCATCAAGATAAGCTACTCGCGCCGACAAAAAATACGAGTATGGCGAGTTACCATCCGAAGGGCAGTGAAAAACCTGTTGGCTTTTGATGTAGCTCTGCATCTGCTGCATCCAGCCGTTGTTGCCAGTGCCGGGGTCGGTGGCGTCCCAGGCGACGACGGAGCCTGCAATGGGATGGTAGCCATTGTAGTCTTCGGCGTATTGCATTAAGCCCATACCGATTTGGCGGAGATTGGAAGTACACGAAGCCGAGCGCCCGTTTTCGCGCACCCGCGCCATGGTGGGAAAAAGGATGGCCGCCAGCAACACAAGGATGCCGAGAACGACGAGGATTTCAATGAGGGTAAAAGCCTTACCTCTCGGATCAACGCGGCGGCGAGAAACAAACAACAAGCCCGGTTGTCTCTTAGAAACGCACCTGGTTGCGTCCCATTCATAACGCCTTCTCATGTACCCCACTATTAGTTCTTGCCCTCTGGAAAACAAACTAAATTTTATCACCTCGCGCCCCATTTGCCGCCCGGCGATAGCCGCGTTATGATTGCCTGCATGTCTATTCCGTCTGCTTTCCCTTCAACTGTCATTGAACTTCTGCAAGCCATGGTGCGTTTTGACTCCGTGAACTCCCAAACCTCCGGTGTGCCGCACGCGGAAGCGGAGATGGCCCAGTATTTAGAAGGGTTGGCCGAGTGCCTCGATCTCAAGACGCGCAAGCTCCCTTACGGTAAAGGTGATTACAACCTGCTTATCACTCACGAAGCCGGGCCGGACAAGCCGTGGCTCCTTTTTGAAAGCCATATGGACGTGGTAGGCGTCAGCGGTATGGTGGTTGAGCCTTTCGGTGCGGAAATAACGGATGGGAAGGTGTGGGGGCGCGGCTCCTGCGACACCAAAGGTACAGGGGCAGCAATGTTTTTCGCGTTGAAGAATTATATGCAAGCGGCAGATCAACCGAATAACATTGGCCTGCTGTTCGTGGGAGATGAGGAAGTGACCAAAACCGGCGCCATCGCTTTTGGGCGCGAGCACCTGCCTACTCTGCCCTTCAAGCCGGAAGGCGTCATTGTAGGCGAACCGACGATGCTGGAACCTATCGTAGCCCACAACGGCGTGACCAGGCTCATGATAACCACCAAAGGCGTGGCGTGCCATTCCAGTAATCCGGCTAATGGACGCTCGGCCATCAAGCCGATGATGAAGGTCATCGAGGTGCTGGAAAATGAATATATCCCCAGCCTCACCACAGTTCATCCTTTAACCGGCAAAGCACAGTGCTCTATCAATATCATTCGCGCTGGTCAGCAATACAACATCATTCCGGACCACTGCGAAATCGGCATTGACCGCCGCATTGTCCCGGGGGAAGACCCGCGCGACACCATTCCAACATTGGAGAAGCTGCTGGCCCCACTTAAGGCGGATATGCCCGAAGCCGAGATTGCTATTCACGCCTTCCTACTCGACCCGCCGCTGACGCCGCGTGAAAACGCCTTTACCAACTTTGTGAACGGCGTGTTGTCAAATTATGTGGATGTCACCCCACGCGGCGTCCCTTATGGAACGGACGCCAGCAACTATGATGATGTTGGTTTACCAGCCATAGTGGTTGGGCCGGGGCATATCGCGCAGGCTCATACAAAAGACGAATGGGTGGAGATTGAGCAGATTGAAAAGGGTGTGGAGGTATACGGCGCATTGATGGCTGCGCCGTATCCGGTTTCGTAGTCGCAAAGCTAATCTACCTAATAGACAGCTGAAGGCAGAACTCATGATCAAAAAAATTGCTTCCCGTTTCGGTTCCTGCTTCCTTGCACTTTTTATTTTTGCAACGTTGGCATCTGCCGCTCCCGTCCGGCCTCTTCAAACCTTTACTCTCAAGGACTACATCGGGCAGGACTGGAAACACGATGTTGTCACTTATGACCTTGCCAAACCTCTCGAAGCCAAGGACCGTGCCAATGTGGCTCTCATAGGTCCGGATGGACAACAGGTGCCGTACCAGGTAAGCCCTGCTGGTACGCCGCCGCGAATCTCTTTCTTAGCTGATCTTCCTTCCTACGGCGAAAGCCGCTATCAACTACTACGTCAGAAGCGAAACGCCGCGCCAGAAGCTTTTCAGTTTCAGAAGGACGCAACTTTCTTACAGATATCCAACGGCCTCACTGGGGTGCGCATCCCTACAGCGCAGGGAGAATTCAAAAACGGCCCTCTCCTCGCTTTACAATTGAAATCCGGCGTCTGGATTGGTAGCAGCCGGCTGACCACTAAACGCGACATTGAATCCTACGCATCGAAGATTGCCGCGGCCGGACCGGTATATGTGGATATCGAATGTCGCTACGCATTTGCTGGCGGAAAGAACTGGGTTATCGCCATGCGGCTCATCGCCGGCGAACCGGTGGTTCTCATTCACGAAACATTTAATCTGGATGACGATTCTCAATGGGAGTTTTCGCTGGGGCCAGATTTTAAGCCGAACCACGTTTTCCAGAAATGCGCGGAGGACACTCGTTATTCCGTAAATCCCATCAAGGCGGAAAGCGGTTTCATAGCCGCGCGCCTATGTCCCTGGGTGGCTTGGTGGGACCGCCGTAACGCCAGTTTTTTCGGACTGCTCAGGACGCCCGCCGGCACCGCTTTTACCTGGGACGAAAAAGAAAAACAGCCCCGTCTTGCTGCTACCCCTGCACTGCCGGACGATGACATGCTGATCGCCGCGGCCGGTGATGTGGCGACTTGGGCGCGTTCTGGACCGGAAATTTATGATTACGGTCCGGGCAAAGGCGTGCCGGTTGTAGCTAACAATGACGGCCAGGTTTCCTTTCAGCTTCAACTCGCCGCTCCGGGACGCCGCTGGCTTTTAGGAGCCGGGTCTGCGAAGGACGTTTTGGTTGCGGAAGGCGAGACGGCCACACCACAAAAGCTGCTCAACCGTTTCTGCGAAACCTCATTGGACGCGGTTAAGGATATGCCGCTGACCTGGAAGCAGAACGCGACTTTTCCGCGCCTCATCGTTACCGCGGCTGACGTCAAAAAGATTGTGGCTGATCCCACCTTTGATCAGCGTCTCGCTCTTAATCCGCCAACGCGCGACTTGAAAAAATTGCTTCTTCCCGTCATTGCGGGGCAGCCGTGGCCGACGGATAAAACCGCCCGCGAAGCCGTTAAAGCCGAACTCAACAAACGGCTGGACGTCATGATGTCGTACTTTCGTTATGGTAACAACAACCGCAACTCGGCCATGTTCGGCACATTGGTACCGCGCGTGGAAGCCATTTATACCCTGCCGAGGCTCGATCTGGCACTGGGCACCGATCTTTACACACCTGCCGAGAAAGAACGCATATTTGCCCAGCTCGCTTTTATCGGCGACAAAATTTACAGTCCGGATTATATATCACCGGGGCGCTCATTCGCCGGCAACCCCAATATGGTCACCGCGTGGTGCGGTTCACTGGTGCTGCTCGCCTGCATGCTGCCCGATCACCCTTACGCCGCCGCGTGGTACAAGGAGGGCATGGGCCGCATCGATTATATGCTGGAACACTGGCAAGGCCCTAATGGTGCATGGCTTGAAGCGCCTCACTATATGATGGTGGCTATCGATCCCATTTTCATGGCCAAGAGCGCGGCCGCTAATGCCGGTTTCTCCGATGGCAAGCTGGATGAGAAGTTGATTCGCACCGTTACTTTTCTCGCAAAAATTAGTACGCCGGGTGACCCGCGTTTTCAAAATCGCCGCCATTATCCGCCGCTGGGTAACACCTACCTGATGGAAACCTCCGGTATGTTCGGCGCCGTCGCCAAACTCTATAAACAGGCCGACCCCGAACAAGCCGCCGCGCTGCAGTGGATGTGGCAGGAGCAGGGCAAGCCGCACTGGATTGGACTCGGCGGGGAGTTCATGCTCAATTTCTATAAAGAATTGATGATGGATGAAGCCTGGACCGCCACGGCTCCCAACTGGAAGAGCGAGGCGTTTCCGGGTTTTGGCGCTGTGCTGCGCAGCGGTTTCCCCGGTGACCGTGAGACTTACATGGTCTACCACCAAGGGGAAATTTCCAACGCCCACTACGATCGTGACCAGGGCAGTTTTGAGATGTGGGCCAAAGGCCGCCCGCTTTCGCTGGACTGGGGTTACCATGGCCAGGCGCCAGCTTACCAGCATAATCGCATGGAAGTTGGCGACAATGGAAAAGTTCTCGAATTTGCCGCCGGCGCGGGCGCGGACTATCTGCACGGCCAGCAGGACGGCGGATGGAACAGGCAGATTATCTTTATGAAGGACGCCGATCCTCTCGGCCCGAACTATTTCGTGATGCGCGACTCCACCAAACCCGGCGCCAAAGCCGGCTGGTGGTTATGGATTAATACCCGCAAGGACAATCCGGCACAAGCTCCGGTTCAAATCGCTGGCGATATCGTAAAAGCCGAAGGCGAACATGATGTCGATCTCGATGTCTGGTTCGCTCCGCCCAGTGCAGACCGTTTGAAATCACTGGAAATCAAACAGGAGACCGTCGCTACTGTACAGGGCACACCCGATGGGAACTGGAGCAGTTGGGACGATGGCAAAACCACGCAGCATGCCTTGCATATCAACCAGCAACTCGGGGAGCCCCTCGTCTCAGTTCTTTATCCGCACTTGCGCAATCAGCCCGCCGCCGCTTTCGCTTCGCTTGCCGATGGCAAGGTCATCAAGGTCACAACGCCCGCGGGTGAGGACTATATTTTTCTTTCGCTGGAGCCCTTCAAATTTGAAGAAGGCAATATCAATTTCTCGGGGACTGCCGGAGCTATTCAGGTCCGCGGCAAGCAAGTCACATTAACTCTCGGCGCCGCTGGAGAGTTATCCTACGGCAAAGCTCGACTCAGCGAAAAAGCTGCGCTGGGGAAAACGTTCACTGAATTCTAAGGGCAGTTAAGCGGTCCACTCCAAGACTGCTCCACAACGATATCGTTCAAGCGCCACTGTATCCAGTTCGACACCGAGGCCGGGGCCTTGCGGGACTAAGGCATGGCCTTGTTCAAATCGCAAAGGCGCTTTAATGAGATCGTCTTCGCGAACCAACTCGCCGAAAATGTCGGAGGGGATGACGCAACTTGAGGCCGCCGCGCAGGCATGCAATCCGCTCGCCTCCAAAATACCTAAATCCACCTCACTGCCGTGCCAGCAGGTCATTCCCGCCAGGGCCGCCACCTGGGCCAGGTCCACAAACGCCCACATGGGACCATTGAAATTGAAGCCGTCACAGCACTGCTGGCTAATAGCGGTTAAGGCATCTTGCGGGTTCTGTCCCTGATGCCGGTAGGGCAATGAAATGTGAATGAACAGGGGATAATCCAGCTCTTGTTTCAAGGTTCGAAACCCGTCGTAATCCTGGCGGGCTATAGGGTCTTCCAGACCGTACATTACATTTGCCAGCACGCCTTCCAGAAGACGCCGCGTTGTCGCAACGTCATGCCAACGCTGGTTAGGGTCCAACAAAACTTTTATGCTTTCTCCGCACTCAGCCTGTATGGCGCTGCACCACTCCCACACCGGGTCCGCGTCGGAGCATTTAAACTTAAATACGCGATGTCCACGCTCCATCGCTTCCTTGGCCTTGCGCGCCGCATCCGCCGGAGTGCGCCGGCCCGTCCAGCCACTGCATTCTATGCGGTCGCGATAAGCACCTCCCAGTAACTGGTAGACCGGAACACCCAGCAGGCGTCCCGCCGCGTCCATCACCGCCGATTCAAAAGCGTCGTAAGCTCGCGGACTATCCACGGGCAGTTCACGCCAGTTGAGCGTAAAAACATCGCGCCCCTTCAACGCTTCGGCGCTCTGATGCACCTCGGATTCTTCGACAGACCGATATGTTTCGCCAATGCCTCGCTCACCCGACGCAGTTTCCAACTCAATAATCCATTTAGGCTGATTGGCAAAATCTGTCCAGCTCTTTCCTGTCTTAAATTTGTCGCTGAAAGTGGTGTCGTCCTCCACAATTTCAAGGGAGTTCAAGCTGTCCGGCCGGGCGGGAACCCGCACCGGTGTGGCGCGAATACGAGTGATGGTCGATGGATTCATGACGAATGTTCGTGACCCGGAGTGATCAATGGCAGGTCAATTACCGCAAATCCGGCATCAACGGCCAGTCCTTGAATTCTTCCAAAAAAGACACGACTTTTTCAACAGCCTTATCAAGCAGGTGCTCACCCTTGGCGGCCGTTGCCAAATCCGGCCGGCCACTCGAACCAATGTCCGAAATGAAGTGAGTGCGCTTGCTCATGCTCACGCCGCGGTAAGCCTCGTCATCTTCCCAACCGATGTAACCATTTTTCGGCGGCCGTTTCGGGGCGCGGGCTTTATCCATTTGTACACGCTCCGGGTAAAGATGCAGCATCATGCTCGTCTCATATTCGCAGGCATGGCTGAGCGCCACCGTCTCCATGGGGGCATCTCCACGGAACGGGGAGCCGCCCACTTCCCAGTAGGTTGCTAAGGCAATGTTGGGTTGCAGCTCGTCATCCCACCGGTGGGACAACATTGAAAGCGCCTGCTTACCGGGCGTGATATTGCCCCCGTGCCCATTCAAAAGCACGATGCGGCGAGAACCACTCTGCAATAACGACTCCACCAGTTCAACGAGGATTCGTATATACGTTTCATGTGAAACGCTGAGAGTCCCACCAAAACCCAGGTGGTGGTGGCTTGACCCAAAGGGCAGCAACGGGCAAAGCATCACGTCATCGGGCAGTTCGCCTTCGACTCTCTCGGCGACATGCCCGGCCGCCACACAGTCCATCGAAACCGCCAGATGCGGTCCGTGCTGTTCGGTGGCCGCAATCGGGAGCAAAGCGATGGTTTGGGGCGCCAGCTCAGAAATTTGCGGCGCGGTTAATTCGTTTAGTTTCACGTGAAGATTCAATTACCGGAAATTGTGCGGCTAATGCACGCGGGATATTACAAAGATACCAAACCGCCGCGGCCTGGGTTATCCGTAATTCTGGGCCGCACATTTCAGGCATCAACCGTTTATAATGTTCAGCGTCACATTATCCCTCCCATCATCTACAAAATATGTTCAATCTCTCCACCAAAACCGCTGTCGTCACCGGCGCGGGCTCCGGTATTGGCGCTTCCATCGCCCAGGCTTTAGCCGGCGCCGGCGCTTACGTTTATTTAGCCGATCGCGACCCTGCCGGAGCTGCCAACACCAAAACCGAAATTGAAGCCGCCGGAGGAGAATGTGCGGTTATGGAGCTCAATGTTACCAGCGAAGAAGATTGGAATAAGGCCGTGCAATGCTTAGTGACTGAGCGGGGCACACTGCACATTCTGGTGAACAACGCCGGCATCGGTCATGTCGGGACAATGCTCACAACATCAGGCGACGATCTTGACCGTCTCTACTCGGTCAACGTGCGCGGCGTCTTCAACGGATGCAGGGCTTTTCTGCCGCATCTCATTGAGAAGGGTGGCGGGAGCATCATCAACATGGCGTCGGTGGGAGGGGTCGTCGGCATCAGCGACCGCCTTGCTTACTGCACCACCAAATTTGCGGTTGTCGGTCTCACCAAAAGCATGGCACTCGATCACGCCAAAACCGGAGTGCGCGTTAACTGCATTTGTCCCGGGCGCGTTGAAACTCCGTTTGTGACGGCATGGCTCAAAAAATATCCTGACCCCGAAAAAGCTTACAACGAAGCCGCCGCAACTCAGGCTGTGGGCCGCATGGGCCGTCCCGACGAAATTGCCGCGGCAGCGCTTTATTTGGCATCGGACGAAGCGGCTTTCGTCACCGGCAGCGCACTCATGATCGACGGTGGTTTTTCCACAGGTAAGTAATGCCCCCACTCCAGAAAAAAGATTTTCTCGGTCTCGATAACATCGCGTGGTTGTATACGGGCGCGGAATCTCCCGTTCATAAAGCCGTCCGCACCGCTGTTGACGAGTATATGGACGAGCGCACCCGAGGACCTTTCGGCCGCGCTTTCAATGCAAAGCGCGAGGAAGAATGCCGGGAGAAATTCGCCCGGCTCCTCTCTGTAAAAGCTGAACAAATCGCCCTGCTCTCCAACGCTTCGGAAGCCATTTCTTCCGTGCTGCTTTCATTGCGCCTGAAGCCGGGTGAAAACATTGTCCTCAACACTCTGGAATATCCATCCGCGATGTTGGCCGGTTTGTCCCTCGGCGAGCAGGAGGTTGAAGTACGCATCGCCCCGAATAATAATTGGGAGCTTGAGCCGGACGACCTGCTCCGTCTGGTGGATGACAAGACGCGCCTCGTCGCCACCAGCCATGTGAGTTACCTTTCAGGAACGCGTCTCAACTATGTGAAGCTATACGAGGCTTTGCACAACACCCCTACCCTGCTGCTGCTGGACGCCACCCAATCGCTCGGTGTTTTGCCGGTGGACGCCAACCACGCGGACTTCACCGTAAGCAGCACTTACAAATGGTTGCTCGGCATGCATGGCGCGGGTGTACTCGCCATCAATCCAAAACGCACCGGTCATCTTATTCCCGTTACCGCTGGTTGGCGCAGTGTGCCGGAAATGTTCACGCCCCACCGCTTCGAAAAAGTAGAGCGCTACCACGATGCGCGGCGTTTTGAGCTGGGCTTTCCATCTTTTGCAACTATTGCCGCGCTCAATGCATCCATACCCGTTCTGTTAGAGGTGGGTATTGAGAGAATCGCTCAGCACGCCCAATCACTGGGAACTGATTTACTTTCCTTTTTGAAGGAAAAGGGTTGGCAAATAATGACACCCCGGCAGGAGGAGAAGCGCGGCGCCAGCATATCTTTTGTTTGTTCCCGTGGCGAGGAATTAGCAGCCGCACTGGCGAAGAAGCAAATTTATTGTTGGGGTGGGGATGGGCGCGTGCGCTTTTCAATTCACGGCTTCAACGATGAGAGCGATCTCGAAAAAGCCTGTGGCGTACTTGGCGAGATTAGTCACCAATACCAATGAGCACGCCACTGAAAATAGCTGTCATCGGGGTAGGGACCTTCGGTAGCCTTCATGCCCGCACTTTGTCTGCCCTGCCAGAAGCTGAATTAACCGCTATTATCGATTCCGATTCGACCAAAGCTTCTCGTTTGGGGGCCGAGTTGGGTGTTAACTCCTCGTTCTCATCGCTGCGCGAATTGATAGAAAGCCGGATAGCCGAGGCAGTGGTGATTGCCACTCGCACAGACACCCATATTCCTCTAGCGATGGAGGCCATGAATGCCGGTCTGCACGTGCTCATTGAAAAACCAGTGGGTGCCGACAGCGCGGAAATTGCCGCTTTTGAAAAATTTTGCGAAAGTTCTGTGGCCATCACCATGGCCGGGCACATTTGTCTTTTTCATTCCTTGACAGCGCCTCTCATCAAGGAGGTTCGGAATAAGAGTTTTCGTGCTGTTAACTTTGTGCGGCATCGCCCCGCCCAAACAGCCCTTCATTTCACCGAAGAGCATCCTTTCCGCATGACTATGATTCATGACCTTTACGTGTTGGCGGAAATGGTGGGCAACGAAGAACCGGTCGATTTTGATGCGCTGGATCGCGTGAATGGTGCGGGAACCGCGGACATGAGCTGGGCCACGTTGAGTTGGGCCGATGGCCGCGTGGCCACTTTGCAATCGCACTGGACATTGCCCACAGGTTCGCCGGGAAGCGGCTGGGACTGCATTGAAATTTTTGGAGAGGATTATCACGCCCACGTTACTACCAATCCCCAAAATACAAGATGGACGAGCGAAACAACGCAGTGGCCGCACGGCCTGGAAATCTCCGAAATTGACGGACGTCCCACCGGCATGCTCGCCGAGGAATTAAGAGCTTTCGTCGCTGCCTGCCAAGGCAAGCCCATTCCCGCCGGCGCCCGCATCAGCGATGCCGCACAGGTGCAGCGGTGGGTAGAGAGATTAATGGAATCATCTATCGGCAAACGTTCAAGTCAGAGTACGAAGTAACGCTGTTCCACCCTACCATCATCGTCAAATTCCACGCCTTCGTTTTCCAGCTTCTCCCGCTGAAACTCGGCTGCTTCAGGCCGGCGTTTGCTCACGGGCAAATCGCCTTTCTTTCCAACCACCCGCCACCATGGTGTTTCGCCGCCGATGCCTTGCATGATGCGGCCACAGATATACCCGGAAATTGCCGGCCTGCATCGCGCGCCCACGGCGCCATAGCCCATGACTTTCCCAGGCGGAATAGAGATCACTGTGGATCGCACCTGCGCTACCATATCTTCATCGCGGCTGGCATCAGCAGGCGGTATGCTTTTTGAAGTCTTCATAATCACCTCGTTTGCGGCAGGAATGATGTCACCAACAGAACCGCCGTCATGGCGATCAGAATAACCACCGTAGTCCACGCCACGCCATTTTGAATTTTGCTGTTGGCCCATTCGCCCATAATTTTGCGGTTATTTACTAACCTCAGCATAAAAATCAATACAACCGGCAACAGCATGCCGTTCACGAATTGGGAAATTAGCATGGCCGAAAACAATGGCACCGGCATCAAAACAACAAGCGCACCAATGATTTGCGTCGCTGTAAACAGCCCGTAAAACATCGGAGCCTCTTTGAAGCTGCGTTGCAAACCAATTTCCCAGCCGAAAGCTTCACAATACGTGTACGCGGTGGCTAAGGGTAGAGCGCACGAAGCCATTAATGAAGCTGCTAAGAGCCCGGTGGCAAAAACTACTGTTCCGAAATGTCCCAGAGGAATGGAAAGCGCTCGCGCCGCATCGGTAGCGGACTCGATATGAATTTGATTGTGAAACAGCGTGGCCGCGGTACACAAAATTATGAAAAACGATACGGTATTGGAAACGATAGCTCCCGCCCACACGTCCGCTTTTTGATAGCGGTATTCGCCGATGTGAACACCTTTGTCCACAATGCTGGATTGCAAAAAAAATTGCATCCAGGGCGTCACTGTAGTGCCCACAGTTGAAATGCAAAGCAGTATAAAGGCCGGCTCATGGCGAATTTGCGGGCGAACCATGTGCTCGAAGACTTCGTTCCAATGGAGGTGCGGCGCCCGAAAAGCGGCGTAGATGTAAACAAGTTGAACCAAGCAAATGGCGAGGAAAATTCTTTCGATGATTCGGAAAGGCCCCCGCACCACCAGCATCCACATCGTCAAAAACGCCAGTGGTACAGTCAGGAATTTGGAAACCCCAAAAATCTCTCCCGCCGCCGCTATGCCGGCAAAGTTAGCCACTGTGGTGGCCGTATTGGCGACGAACATGACGCCCAGCGCGAATAGAGTCCAGGAAACGCCATATTGTTCACGTATCAGCTCACCAAGGCCTTTGTGGGTAACCGCCCCCATACGCGCCGCCATTTCCTGGACGATGCCTAAAACGAAGGTGATGATGAAGAGCAGCCAGAGCAGGTCATAGCCGTAGCGTGCCCCAGCCGAAGAGTAAGTGCCTATACCGCCCGCGTCGTTGCCGGCCAGCGCGGCGATGACGCCAGGTCCCATGGCAGCCAAATACAACGCCAACGAAGAGCGCCGCGGAAAGAGACGCCGCAGCCGCTTGAGACGCGAAGGCAAACCACGGCCGGTCTCGCCTGCCGGCGCCGGAACAGTGGTTTCTTCAATAGGCGGCAAGGCGCGGTCGGACATGGCGGCATTTCTGTAAATAAACCGGCGACAAACAGGACGCTGACGTCGTGGAGGGAAAGGGAACTGCGGACACTAATGTATACTAACTTCTCACCTGAAAAACCAACCATTTAACGTGCTCTTAAGACCGGTGGATACACCTTCCCAGCTACAACTCGAAGCCAATTCTCCCAAGGAATTGGGAAAATTGGCGCGCGGCACTATCGCTGACGCAGCTTTGCCAGGGGCCGCGTTTCATCCCGATGAATTCGATGTCGACGTCTCTCAGACGTCTTTGGCCGGTGCCGATGAGCTGCTGAAAGCCGCCCTGGATGAAGCCATGCGCAAGGTCGGTGGCACGCGCGCCTTTTTGGCTCTCGTGGACACGCTCTCCGGCGAGTTGGCCCTGCGCTTTACCGCCGGCGAAGGCTGGACGGACGCCGCACGAGGTCTTCGCGTCAATGTGGATACAGAGGATGGCAATGCTCCCCAGTGGCGCCAGGGTATCACCCGTCATGTTGTTGTGAATGGCCGCGCCTACTGGACGGGAGATGTCGCATCCGACCCGTATTATCTTGGCTTCTTCGATGACGTCTGTTCCGAATTAGCTGTGCCTATTCAGGGCCTGGAAGGCGGAACCATCGGCGTTATCAATATTGAAAGCATTTACCGCGATGCTTTCGATGAAGAGGACGCTGCTCAAGCCACGCAACTGGCCCGGCGCGCCGCCATCATTGTCGCCATGGCCGAACATCAGTTACGCGAGGAAGCGCTGCTGGCGATTGGAAAAGACCTGAGCACCGCTACTGACCTCGATACTCTGATGCGCGAGGTAACGGAACAAGCGACCAAAATTCTGCGCGCTGATGACTGCACCCTCTTCCTCATGGACGAAACGGCCAAGGAAACCGACGAGAACGCGCTCCTCCATTTGGCCGCCAGTTACGGCGCACGCAATGATGTCAAGACAAAAAATTCGGTTCGCTATCGGCTGGGCGAAGGTCTCACCGGTTGGGTCGCGCAGCACGGCAAAGTGCTGCGGGTGGGCGATCCTCGCACTGATTCTCGCTGGAAAGGCATCTTCATGGAGGCGCCCGTCGGTGAGATAGCAGCCGTCATCGCGGTACCGGTGTGGAGCGGCCGCAGCCGGCCGGGTGTCATTCGGGTCATTCGCCGGCGTAAGGGATCACTCTACTTCCTACCGCAGGAATTTTCAGCCGCGGATGAAGAGGTATTGGTCACCTTAGCCGGCCAATTGGCTGTCGCCATCGATCGTACCCGGCTTATGCGCCGGCTGCTGCACGCCGAGCGCATGGCGGCTTGGGGCGAAATGAGCGCGCGCAGCGCCCACATGATCGGCAATACAGTTTTCGGCATTAAAGGTCATCTCAACGAGATTACCTTTCTCCTCAACGAAGGCGGAGTCTGGGAAGGTGATGCCCGCGAAGGCAGCCAGGCAGCTCAACGCCTCAATGATGCCCGCGAGCTTACCCATAACCTGACGCGAGGCATTTACCGTCTCGAAGAGATACTGGGAGAATTTCGCGATTTCGTCCTCGCTACCCAATTGCATTTGGCGATACACGATATCAATCAAGTGCTGCGCAACGTTACGGCGGAAACTTTCCCCCGAAACTCCAATATCGATCTAGTGCTGAACCTGTCGCCGTCACTGCCACTGGTGGAAGCTGACGAAGCGAAATTGAAACGCGCCTTCGGAGAACTGATTGAGAACTCGATCGACTTCCAACCGGAAGGTGGGCAGATAATAATTCGGTCAACAGTGACCGACGAGGAAACCGCTCGCAAGATTTCACGTATGAGGTGGGATGGTGACGCCGTCCAGATAGAATTCATTGACCGCGGTCCTGGTCTATCTGACCAGGACCGGGAGCGTGTCTTCGCACCGTTTTACACACGCAAAGCCAAAGGCATGGGTTTGGGTCTTTCCATTGTGAAAGGAATAGTGGAGGCCCACGATGGAGCGATTCAGGAAATTGGCGGACGCGAAGGCGGTACGGGAGGAGCACATTTCCTGATACTGTTACCAGTCGCCCGGAACGGTGGATAACAAAATCGATATGAGCCGGGGCACCGGTGAATTTACCAAGGATTGGAATATGGGAAACATTTTAGTTGTTGATGATGAGGAAGACGTCCGGCAATCTATTGCGCGCCGCTTGCGCCGGGAAGGTCACGAAGTGATGATTGCTGCCTCGCAGGCAGAAGCTACTGAGACGCTGGGGAAGCACGAACCTCCTTTTGACGTTGTGCTGACCGACATGCTTATGGAATCGCCCAACTCCGGTGTAGAGGTTTTAAAGGCCGCGCTTGCCCAGGACGTATTTACGGAAGTCGTCGTGCTGACGGCCTATGGTAATGTAGCCAATGCCGTAGAGTGCATGAAGATGGGTGCTTTTGACTACGTGGAAAAAAATATCCCCGGTGTGGACGTTTATGAACTGATTTGTATCAAAATCGAGCAAGCTATGGAGCGCCGCCGCTCGTCGCTTGCAACACTGCGACGCCTGGAACAATTTGCGCGCTATCGCGAAGCAAGCGTTGAGCAAATTTAGTTTTTCTTGAAAGAAGCTCGCGAATAGTGATTCCCTAAACCCCATCCGCTTGTTTCAACTTCCGGACCATGCATGCCTTATAATAAAGGCACCTTGTCTACTACAGGGAAATAGTTGACGTAAAAGGATCCGGTATGAACTTGCAGGAAACAATTGCTGAGTTGGAAAGGCAAGCTGCCCAGTATTCGCAAGCGGCGGATGCACTGCGGCAGCTCATGCAGGGTTCCGCCTCAACCACAAAAAGGGGACGTAAACCCGGCAAAACCTCTGGGAAAAAAGCAGGCCGAAAACGCCGAAAACGCGGCCCTGTCTCCGACGCCACTCGCGCAAAAATTGCGGCTGCGCTGAAACGCAGTCACGCTGCTCGAAAAGCCTCTGCGAAATAAACTAATTTCTCCGTTAACCATTAGTAAGAAAATACACTGCTTGCTTCGGGGCAGTGTATTTCTTTTTGGCAGTGCAATATATGGCGAACGTGCGGAGATTACTTACAAATGATCTGAGGTGTCTCCAGGGCGTTTTAGCCTTACATGATCGGCGAAATCAGATTGAAATCTGAACCTCGCGCAATGGGTAAACGAAAATGAAAGGAGGAGAAAAATGGAGCTGGGGGGATTCGAACCCCCGACCTCTTGAGTGCGATTCAAGCGCGCTCCCAACTGCGCCACAGCCCCTGAAGATGGTTTTATAGAAAAAACGCATAAACCATTATACCTTGCTTGCTCTGGGAGTCAAGTTCAGTGAAAACGTTCGAGGAGAGCGGTCCGCTGGTCCTTAGTGACTTCTAAATTTCCAGTGGCCTTGCCAGCCGACATCGTTATGCTTTACTCTGCTGACTCGCACATAAAGCGACTGACCTCGATATAAATGAAACGCAAAATTCTCGGCAAAACTGGCTTGGAAGTCACCGAGTTGGCGCTCGGCGGTCTTTTTGTCTCCTCCTATGGCGCGGCTTACGATCAGGCGCAGGAAGCGATAGCCAAAGCACTGCAACTCGGCGTCAACTATATTGATACCGCGCCCGGCTACGGCGATAGCGAGGAAGTCCTCGGCAAAGCCCTCGCCGCGAGTGGCGCCAGCAATAGTGTCATTCTCTCCACGAAACTTGGCGGGCGTCCTCATCCGTTTGACCCACGCGACAAGGATGCGCTGAAACGCTCGGTGGAAGAAAGCCTGCGCCTCTTGAAACGCGATACTATCGATATCCTCTTCGTCCACGAACCGGAAAGGCCCGGCTTGTGGGACTGGTGGACTGACCCCGCCGAAGTGCATGGCCCGGTGCTGGAAGTGATGGACGAGTTAAAGAAAGCGGGCACCATTAAATACACCGGCCTGGGCGGGACAACGGTTTACGAAATGGCTCGTCTGGTGAAGAGCGGCAGATTCGATGTGGTACTGACCGCATTCAATTACAGTGTGCTCTGGCGCGAAGCCGAACTCGTCATCGAAGCTGCCGCTAAGCAAAACATGGGCATCGTCATCGGTTCGCCCCTGCAACAAGGGGCACTCGCCCGGCGCTATGATGACGAAGTGAATTTCGGCGCGCCGTGGATGAGCCCGCCGCGACGCAAGCAGTATCAGACACTTTATGCTTACGTTGACGAGATTGGTATTCCGTTGGCGGAATTGAGCATTCGCTTCGTCATTTCCAACCCTGCGATTTCCTGCGTATTGATGGGCGCTCGCTCTGCTAGCGAAGTCCAAAGTAACTTCGCTGCTGTGGAAAAGGGGCCCTTGCCGTCGGAGATTTTAGAAGGGCTGGACGAAATCGCCGCAATGGTGCCGTTCCGCCCTTACGAAGAGCCGATGGGTTTGCCTTTCGGCCGGGACCACTGGGGACCCGCCGTAGCACGCTAAACAATATGGATTGTTCTTCATGAAAGCTGCGATAGTTGAAAAGCCCGGAGAACTGACCGTTAGGGAAATTCCTGAACCAACCGTTGGTCCTTACGATGCCTTGTGCGAAATGCTGTATGGCGCCACCTGCACGGGCACGGATACTCACCTCATCCACGGCCGCTTCCCTTGGCCAGTGCACTACCCCACTGTACTTGGACACGAAAGTATTGGGCGCATTATAAAAATCGGTGAAAAAGTTCGCTACCTGAAAGTGGGCGACATGATCACGCGTGTCGGCATTCCCGCTCCGCCGGATTCCGGGCTTGATGTCAACTGGGGCGGTTTCGTGGAACGCGGCATCGCTAAAGATTACCGCGCCATGGAAGAAGACGGCTTACCGCGTGAGGAATGGTCCGCTTACCGTGTGAATCAGGTTTTCCCTCCCGACATCAACCCCGCGGCGGCCACCATGATGATTACCTGGCGTGAAACCTGGAGCTATATTTCGCGTATGGGGGTCGGTCCCGGCAGCCGCGTCCTTGTTATTGGATCAGGCGGCAACGGTCTGGCCTTCGCCGCCCATGCCCGCAACCTCGGAGCAACTGGCATCACCGTTGCGGGACAGGCCGCACGCGAACAAACCGCGAAAGCTGCCGGCGCGACAGCTTACTTCGATTACAAAACACCCAATCTCGTGGAAACGCTGCAAGCCAGTGAGCCCGAAGGATTCGATTTCACCATCGATGCGTTGGGCAAAATCGGCGCCCTCAACGAAATGCTGCCCTGTGTCAAACTCGGCGGACTCGTCACTATTTATGGGCTTGATGACTACGGCTCCCTCTCGCTGGATTTAACCCGGGCGCGCGGCACTTTCACCTATTACGTGGGTGGCTATGACGAAGCCGAAGTTCACGATGAAGTCGTCGCCATGCTGCGCGATGGAAGCCTGGACGCCAGCTTATGGCTCGACCTGGAGCACCCATTTTCGCTTGACGATATAAACGCGGCTTACGAAGCGGTGGGTAACCGCTCCCAAATTAAGGCGTTGGTGCGATTATCGGAAGGGTAAAACAAGAAACCAGAGCCACTATCCATCAAGAGAATCAATATTATCGAGACACGATTTCGGGAAGAAATACAGCACGTTTGGTGCGTTCTCCGTTGACTCGCCATAACCTTCGCGTTGTCTCAAAAACCTCTATGTGGAGCTCGCTTACTAAGTCGATTGTAATTTCTCCTATTGCATATTCTGAAGGAGGGAGATCACTCAATACTTTTAAAATTGCACCGTACCCTGGTGAGACCTCGTCGACTCTCTCGACCATTGTTTTCTTCCTATATACATTAGTCCCTCCATCAATCTGATTTAAATGATCCATTGGCGGGAGCACGCCTTCGTATATTTTCAACAGTCCCCAGTTTTGTTCTTTTGTGGCTGCTTGTCGAACCGCCACACTGTTTGCACCAAACAAAACTATCATGTTAGGCAAGCAAATTCCAGAAAGGAGTGCCAGGGATACGTCGCCAAAGTAATACCAGTAATAGAAGAAATCACTTTTGGGTTCAGCCAGGAAAAGACCGAAAAGGTAAGCAACGATTCCAATTGCAAACGGAGTGGCGCCAACCCAGAACTGCCACTTTAAATAGGGAGGTTGCGTCAAACGTCTCAGTTCTTTTTGCTCTGGTTCAGAAAGAGACTTTTGTCCAGTGCAAGGCAGTCCCAAGCATCTAACTTGTGCATCAGGCACATTCGCTTGCAAATTCACGGTATTGCCGGTGTTTGATGACATGTCGTCCAACGACGCGGTTAAATAGCAAAAATAGGCGGTTATGAGCGTCAGCCGCGTCGCGTATTGATTTCATAATGACCGTTCCCCGGGCACGCGTCAATCCCGCTAGCGAGCCCAAATTGATAAACTTCCCCCCGTGCAGCAAGAGCTAATTCGCAATTTTTCCATAATCGCCCATATCGACCACGGCAAAAGCACATTGGCCGACCGCATCCTGCAAATGACCAATGCGGTGACTGACCGTGAGATGAAAGACCAGATGCTCGACTCCATGGATCTGGAGCGTGAGCGTGGCATCACTATTAAGGCTTCCGCGGTGCGGCTGAACTACAGGGCAAAAGACGGCCAGACTTATATTCTGAATCTCATCGACACGCCCGGTCACGTTGATTTTACTTATGAAGTCTCGCGAGCCCTGGCTGCTTGCGAAGGCGCCTTGCTCATCGTGGATGCCTCGCAGGGTGTGGAAGCCCAAACAGTGGCTAACGCCCATCTGGCGCTGATGGCGGATTTGGAGATTATTCCCGTCCTTAACAAGATCGATCTGCCCAACTCTGATCCGGACCGCGTAATTGGCGAAGTGGAGGAGATTGTCGGCATTCCTCGTGAAGAAATCCTTTGCGCTTCCGGCAAAACGGGCGTTGGTGTGGAAGAGATTTTGGAAGCCGTGGTGGCGCGAGTGCCGGCTCCAACCGGCGATCCCGAAGCGCCACTTAAAGCGTTAGTGTTTGACTCGATGTTCGATGCTTACCGCGGTGTTGTGGTTTATGTCCGCGTGATGGATGGCATGCTGAAGCCGCGCCAGGTTATCAAAATGATGGGCGGCGCGCAGAAATTTGAAATTCTCGAAATCGGCGTTTTCCACCCGCGCATGACGGCGGTCCAACAGCTCAGCGCCGGTGAAAGCGGATATATTATCGCGGGCATCAAAGACGTAGCGGATGTGCGCATCGGCGACACCGTCACCGAAGTCTCACGTCCGGCCGCCGAAGCGCTTTCCGGGTACCGCGAGCCAAAGCCGATGGTATTCTGCGGCTTGTATCCAATCAATTCAGACGAGTTCCCTGACCTGCGCGATGCGCTGGACAAGCTTCGTCTCAACGATGCCTCGCTCACCTATGCCGCCGACTCGTCGCCGGCGCTGGGCTTTGGTTTTCGCTGCGGTTTCCTGGGACTGCTGCATATGGATATCATCCAGGAACGGCTGGAACGGGAATATAATCTCAGTCTCATCGCCACCGCGCCGAGCGTGGTGTACCGCGTGACGCGAGTCAGTGGAGAAGTCGAGGAAATCGACAATCCGGCACGCATGCCGGCCCCCACTGTTATCGAACGTATTGAAGAACCGGTCACGGCCGTGACGATATTGGTTCCACCCGATTACGTCGGCGCCTGTCTGGAACTGTGCGAAGAGCGGCGCGGTGTTTATCGGAATATGGAATTCTCCTCGTCCGGTGGACGGGTCACCATCACCTACGGCATTCCCCTCAGCGAAATTGTCATGGACTTTTTCGACCAACTGAAAAGCCGCACCCGCGGCTATGCCTCCATGGATTACGAGGTGGAAGGCTTCGTTGAATCGAAACTGGTCAAGGTAGACATCCTCTTGAATGGTGAAATGGTGGACGCACTGTCGTTCATCTGTCACAAGGATCAGGCCCACCAGCGTGGCAAGGTGATTTGCGAGAAGCTGAAAGAATCGCTATCACGCCAGTTGTTCCAGATCAAAATCCAGGCGGCCATCGGCGCCAAGATTGTAGCCAGCGAAGCGCTCTCAGCCATGCGCAAGGACGTTACCGCTAAATGCTACGGAGGCGATATCTCCCGCAAGCGCAAGCTGCTGGAAAAACAGAAGGAAGGCAAGAAGCGCATGAAGCAGGTCGGCAGCGTGGAAATTCCGCAGGAAGCGTTTCTTTCGATTTTGCGGGTTAATGAATAAGCGCTACGCGCCAAGTCTTTGATTTTGGATCTTTGATCTTTGGGTTATTGCTCCCGTTTATTTCGGATACAATCCATTCGAGATGAGCATCACGCGCGTGAGCGATCCTGATCCCAATCCCGACCTCTCTGGCAGCCGCATTTTCTGGCTGCACCGCGAGCATTTCAATGTGGATACGGGGCCGGGCGGCCAGCCGGGCCAAGTGGCTTTTCGGCTGATTGCTGCTTATGACGTCATTGCGGCTCCCGACTGGTGCATCGCTTTCCCTAAACAGCCGTGGGGCGAGATTTGGCTTATCCGTGAAGGCCAGGTCGATCTTTCGCAGGATGGCAAACGCGAGCGGATTCAAACAGGCGAAATCGCCATCCTGACTGGAGGACGCTCCCGCCAGTCTCTGGAGAGCGCCGGCAAACCCCTTTCTATTCTGGGGTTCTCGTTTGAAGCGTGGCTGTGGAATTCCCTCGATTTTTCCGCACTGTTGGATTTACCGCTGCGAATCGCTCCGCAAGGCAAGACTTACAACCACATCGTCAATCTTCTCGAAACCATAGTAACCGAGTTGCGCGACGAACATACCCTCGCCGGTCCAGCCGCCCAGATTTATGCCCATCTGGCCTTTATCGAAGTACTGCGCTGTCTGTACCCAGGTCAGGAGCTCGAAGCCCACTGGCGCCGGAAAATTTCCGCGGCGCTTTCCAACGAGATTGCGGGGGTGCTGGAGTTCATAGCGGTCAATTACCAGCAAACGCTCGATATTGAAGCACTGGCCCGCGTCGCGCACCTTTCGCCACAGCATTTCGCCCGCAAATTTAAAGCGGCCATGGGCCTCTCACCTATGGAATACCTTCGCAACCTTCGTCTGGAGAAGGCGCAAAATCTGCTCGCCGCCTCGGAGGATTCCATCGGCCATGTCGCTTCGCAGTGCGGCTTTGAAGACGCCGCCCACTTCTCGCGGCTCTTCAAGGAGCATTATGGCTCCTCTCCATTGGAATTTCGCCGCCACGCTCGTGCCTTCACGGTCAGTTAGGGCACTTCGCGCGCGTTTTGGACAAAAAATACGCACAAAAATACAAAAGACCACATCTTAACGCACCGATAATGTTCATTGGAGGCGAGCTGTTGGGCACGCCAAAAATGGAACATTATGAGCAAACCCTTTGACACGCGCATCCGCTGGTATCGGACGCCGCTCGACAAAGAAACCTTAGCGAAGTTGAATGCCAAAAGCGATCTAAAAGGGCTGGCCCAGTCGCTGGGGCATGTCGGCCTTCTCTGCCTGACCGGTGGCGCCGCGCTATATGGCGTGGGGCACTGGCCGTGGTGGGTAGTTCTTCTTATCGTTTATTGCCACGGCACAGTGGCTTCTTTCGCTATCAACGCTGTGCACGAGCTGGTTCACAAGAGCGTCTTTAAAACACAGTGGCTCAACCAATTCTTCGTGCGTGTTTTTGGTTTTCAGGGCTGGATTCACTTCGATCACTTCTACGCCAGCCATGTGCGCCATCACCAATTCACCTTGCATCGACCGGATGACCTGGAAGTAACGCTGCCCATAAAAATCATGACTCAACAGTTCTACAAGTGGGGCTTTGTGTCGCTGGGAGCTGTCCGGTGGGTTCTTGGCAACACCTGGCGTTTAGCGCGTGGCAAATTTGGCGGCGAGTGGGAATTGCGAATCTTGCCGGAAGAAGAGCCGGCCAAGCGTAAAGCCGTTATCGGATGGGCTCGCTTCCTGTTGATTGGCCACAGCGCCATCCTTATTGTTTCCATCATCAATGGGTGGTGGCTGTTGCCAATACTGACTTCGTGCACCCCGATGTACGGTTCGCTGCTCCACATGCTGTGCAACAATACTCAGCACATCGGCCTGCAGGATGACGTGCCGGACTTCCGCTTTTCCTGCCGCACTTTCACCGTTAACCCGCTTGTGCAGTTTTTGTATTGGCACATGAACTTCCATATTGAGCACCACATGTACGCCGCCGTGCCGTGTTACAATCTCGGCAAGCTACACCGCGCCATCGAGCACGAACTGCCGCCGACTCCAAACGGCATCATCGCCGTATGGAAGGACATCGCCGCTATTCAGAAATTGCAGGCTGAAAATCCAGAATACCAACACGTCGCTTTAGTGCCAGGACGGCCCAAGCCAGAAGCCGGCTTCGAGCAAAACGAAGCGGCCATGGCTATTCCCGCGTAAGCTGTAACCGAAGGAGTTTCTATTGTGTCGCACAAACCCACAGTCGTATTGACGGAAGAACAAATCGATTTTTTCTGGAAGAACGGTTTTCTCGCCGTCGAGCAAATCTCGACACCCGAGGAAATCGAAGTTATGCGCGCGGCGTATGACAAAATCTTCCAGCAACGCGCCGGCCGCGAAGAGGGCAACCAGTTTGACCTTGCCGGTGACGATGAAGAAGGCAAGGAAGCAGCCTTGCCACAAATTCTTAACCCGGCCAAGTATGCGCCGGAATTGAAAGATACTCAGGCTGAAGCCAATGCGCGTGCTATCGCTACTCAACTTTTCGCACGCAAAGCGCCGCAAGAAGAAGTTAGTGGCGGCGTCGCCCACGCCATTTTCAAACCCGCCCGCAGTGGAGCGACCACGCCATGGCATCAGGACGAAGCATATTGGGGTCCGAGCTTGGATTACATGTCGCTTTCGGTATGGATGCCTCTCCAAAGCGCCACGCTCGAGAACGGTTGCATGCAGTTCATTCCCGGCACCCACGAATGGGAAGTGAAGGAACACCATTCCATCAACCACGACCCGCGTATCCATGGTCTGGAAATCGAGCCGGAATTCATCAACGAAAGCAAAGCTGTGGCCTGCCCCCTGCCCGCTGGCGGCTGCACGCTGCATCTATCTCGCACCATGCATTACACGGGCCCGAACAAATCGGAGATTCCCCGCCGGGCGCTTATCATGGGCTACAGCTTGCCCGCCAAACCACGTAAAGAGCCTCGGAGTTTTCCGTGGAACGAAATTAAAGTTGCCGCAAGGCAGGAACGAGCGGCGCAAAGTGGGAAAAAGAATGTGAAGGCGGATACGTTGGAAGAGGACTAACAAGCCCAGCGCGCAGGAGTTCATCGGGGCTTGGTATTTGAGGGTGGCGCACACACAATGCGTCCCAATAAGAAAAAAACAAAAGGGGTGCGGAACATTGTTCCGCACCCCTTTTGTTTTCCATGAGCTGTCTAACCTTCGGACAACGACTGGCATTCCACCGTCAATGTCGCGTAAGGAATCGCTTCCAGACGGTTGACGGGAATCGGCTTGCCGGAGACATCGCAGATGCCGTAGGTGCCTTCTTCGAACTTCTGGAAGGCGCGGTCTACCTGATTGAGGAGGTCTTCAATTTCGTCTTCAACCGAAAGATCAAGCTCCTTATCCATCATAGCCGAAGCCAGGTCGGCGGTGTCTTCGTCGCCCCCTTCGCCTTCTTCGGGAAGGGCGTTGTCCATATCGGTGTGGCGGTTACGAACCTGTTCCAGCTCTTCCTCAAGACGCTTGCGCTCCTCAATGAGCAGCCCACGAAAATGCGCCAGATTCAGATCGGATCTCAGTGCTTTAATTTTCGGTTTTGAGGCCGGCTTGGGCGGGCTGATTTTCGATTTGCTAACAGGCGCTGATTTTGGCGGTGCTGCTGTTCGCTTCAACTGCGGTTTGCTGGAAGCGGCTTTGGGTTTAGTTTTGGTCGCCATAATCTACCTCTTTTAGTCTTTATTCATGCGGCTCTGGGACTTCATGTGTCTGCGTCGTTTGCAACAATTGTTCCACAATGTCATTCTTCCATGAACGGCGCTGTGCCTGGTACTGATCCGCTTGCATGTTACCCTTTGCGAAGTCCTCATCCAGACGTGCGATTCGCCCTATGAGTTCCTGAACCTCAGGAGAAAACTGTGGCGCTCCACCTGGATGCTCAAGCGCGAAAGGTGGCATAGAAACGAATTCTGCTGGCGGTGGTTCCTCATTTTTATTTATGGATTTTTCACCGATTTTGCCTGACCGGGGGCGGCTAAAAATAGCCACCGGCACGGCCACAACCAGCAAAACCACGAACCCCAGGAACCCCCAGAATAACGGTTCCACCGGTAATGTCACCTGAACTTTTAGGTCATCCCCGGCCTGCAAAACGGGCTTGCCTTGCATGGGGCGCCCCGCGGCGTTCACAATCCGGGTTTGAGCCTGTCCGTCCACGTTCAACGGCGCCGACTCATCCTTAGACAACTGTGGCGCGATGATGTTTAACTTTTTGTCGGATTCCTCACGAGCGACGAAAAAGAATTTCGTAGGATACTGGATTTTGCGGGAGAAGTCGAGTGTGCGCTTCCACGGCAGCGCCGAAGGCCATTCCATATCATAATTGATAATAATGGCGTTCTGCTCAATGCTGTTGCCGACGCTGGGCGCTATCGGCTTGATGATAGCCCAACCATCGGATCGCTTCTCAATTTTGGCGTCCGTAATCTGCTTGTCCAGTACTACATTCCGCGCGCCTTCCGGCAAATTGATCAGAATGGTGGCACGGTGTTTGCCAATTCCCAAGAAAACTTTTTTGGTGGGATTCTCCACCACAATACGTTCGACACACTTTAACCCGCCTGGTTTCGATTCAATAGCCAGGTGGTGAACTAAAAACGCCAGCGGAACCATTTCAGTGGTGGCGTCATAAACGTGCAGCTTGAGATTGGCTGGATTGAACTTCACGCCGAGTGAGTTCATTTTTCCAGTGCCATCGTACACCGGAGCAACATACATATGCCCCGTCCAGTTGCAACGGGCAAAAACGAGATCATCCGCGCCGAGGTTGATTTTGATTGCAAATCGACCGTTCGTGTCGGCTTTGACCTGGCCGACCATCGAAGGCGTCTGCCCGTCGCGGGCTTTCACAAATTCCAGATTCGCGCCGCCAGCCGGTTTGTTATGGGTATCGTTGATTACCTGACCGGCCAATTGAACAGGCGCGGCATCCGCCACGGAAAAGCAAAGTAAAAAAGAAAATAAAAGAAGCCGAAATTTCATGCGTTCACAGACGTCTCGGTAGGTTTGGCTTTTCCGCAGCTCGCGCAAAAGTTATCATTCACATTCATGGTGCGGCCACACTCGCATTGCCATGAAGCTACACCATTTGCCAGGCGCAGTCGTTGGCGCGCCACGGCGATCTCTATTTCCACTTCCACATCGAAGTTCTCGGGGCGGTAATGCCCGTTGACTTTGCCATTGCCGTTGGCGTAAGACACCGGAACTGGCAGCGCTTCGTATTCGAGAACTCTCACCCGCTCCCGCGTGCCTTGCGGAATCAGAGCGATGACCGAACCCACGATAAAGAAACCAACCGCGATCCAAATCCACGACACCAATGGATTCAAATATGCTTTGATGGTTGCTTCGCCCTTTTGTGGCGAAGTGGTTTTCTTCTCCATGTCGTAGCCAATGAGTGCTAAATATAAATCGTGCCCCATCGTCGAGTAAATCGCCGGCCTCCGAGCTGTTTGCTCGGGCTGGCCGGCGCGCGCCTCGGGGTCCTGCTCACCCACGGCTTTATAAATATCCACATTGGGCTGCATGACGGCCACTTGCGCTCCGTCTTTGAGCACCGTCATCTTTACAGCGACATCGCTTTGCTTTTCCGGCGCTAAAGTGCCGGGTTTGGGGATGAGAAAGCCGTCGAAGCGCAGCAGATATTCGCCGATGGTAAGCGTATCCCCAACCTTCAAATCCCGCGGTTCAAGTTCAATTTTGAAAACCGACGAGCCCGTCAGGCCGATAAAAAACACCGCCAGTCCGAGATGAACAATATAGCCGCCCGTGCGCCTGCGATTCTTCCACAAAGCGTTGGCTTTAGCACTTCGCCATAATTCCTGGCCCATGGCGGCGCAAAGAAAAGCACACAGCAGGAACGCCGTCGCCGCGCCGGTATGCCATTGTCCAAGGTAATAAAGCAGCGGCGCCACAAAGAGAGGAATTAAAAGAATTGCCAGCCATACCGGTTTGCGGATGTTGCGCATAGCCTGAACCGGTGAGGTGCTGCGCCAGGCGAATAGCGGGCCGATACCGGCCAAGGCGAGGATTAGCAGCCCCAGGGGAGCCATGACGCGGTTGAAATACCCCTTTTCTACAGTAATAGGCGAGCCAAGCAAGGCTTCGTGAATAGTGGGATATATCGTGCCGAAGAGCACCGCGCAAGCCGCCGCCAGCCATAGCCAGTTGGCGGCAAGGAAAGAGGCTTCCCGTGACAAAGCGGATTCAACTTCGCCGTTGGAAGCCAGTTCGTCCCGGCGATAGAAAATTAGCCCGAAAGTCAAGACGAAGATGATACCGAGAAAGCCCAGCAGGTAATTGCCAATGTCGCTTTCGGCAAACGAGTGGACGGAAGAAACTATACCGGAACGCGTGAGGAAGGTACCAAAGATGGAAAGCAAAAACGTCAGTGAGACCAGAACGATATTCCAGTTCTTCAGCAAGCCGCGGCGCTCTTGCAACATGATGGAGTGCACAAACGCCGTCAATACCAGCCACGGCATGAGGCTGGCGTTTTCCACCGGGTCCCACGCCCAATAACCGCCCCAACCTAACGTTTCGTAGGCCCACACGCCGCCCAGCACTATGCCGACGAAAAGAACCATCCACGTCAGCAAAGTCCAGCGCCGCGCATAGCCAACCCACTCCGCATCGAACTTACGGTGTAGCAGCGCCGCCATAGCTAAGGCAAAAGGCACTGTGCAACCAACGTAACCGGTATACAGCGTAGGCGGATGGATTTGCATCCAATAGTTCTGCAACAACGGGTTCAGGCCGAAGCCGTCCTTGGGAATCGTTCCATCAACGAGACCAAAGGGATTGGCCTCCCACAGAATCAGCCCGATAAAGAACACATTGACAAAGGACAGGATGGAAACCGCCGACGGCACAATCTCCAGGCGATGCTTGCGCCCCCACTGCGCCACCAGGAAGGTGTAGGTGCCCAGGATAAACGCCCACATCAACAGCGAGCCGGCCTGGCCGCCCCAAAAAGCGGAGAATTTGTAGAAAAGCGGCTGGGCTTTGCTGGAATGCCCCCACACGTAATTGACGGAAAAATCATCCGTCATGAATAGAAAAACGAGAATTCCCGAAGCGGTGAGCAGACTGCTCCAACCCAGAACACAGGCGCGGTGAGCTAAGGTCAGCAAGCTGTCCCGAATGGCTTCCCGTCCGCGCCCGTAGGCGAATAGTGTCAGACCGATATTCGCAATGGCGCACGCCAGGGCAAAGACGAGGAGATAATGACCAAAAGTGGGAAACATCAAGGACTACGGTCGGCGTTTTCGCCGTCTATCTGCTCCGCCTGATACTTGGATGGGCATTTGGTCAGCACCCGCTCGGCACGAAGCTTTCCGGGAGCATAATAAAGTCCATCCACCTGCACCGGCGAACCCGGCTTGAAGGTCTCCGGCAAAACGTCACTGTATTCGACGGCAAGGGCCTGCTTACCGTCCACAATCTCAAAATATTGCGTGATGCCGGCGCCACCGGAGGCGAGTGCTGCCCCCGTCACCCGCCTGACCGGCGTATGGGATACGAAACCTCGAATGCGCAGGCGCTGGCCCACCCGGGACTCGCTCCCGCCGTCACTCTTTCGGAGGGAACCCACCGGCATCGCCTGCAACGTATTGGTCCGCAGGGTGCCGGCTATCAGCAACGCGAAAGCTGCTGCAACGATGACAGTTCCAATGGCAAAACGTTTTTTGTCAGGCTGCTTCATGAGTCGTCGGCAATTTGTAGGTTGAGCGCTGAAAGTTTAGAGAAACACCGGATTAGCGGCAAACACGATTATGAAATGGAAGCAATAAGGGCCGCTTGTTCCAGCTTTGCCTCGATTACCGCGCAGCCCAGACGAAGCCGCGGCGCATTAGTTCCAGGACCTCCGGTGTGTCAAAAACATTTGCCTGGTGGCCGAGGGAATTGTAATAAACCTTGCCCTGACCGTAGTACTTGGTCCATACCACCGGCATCTCGAACTCGCCGTTGGTCACATGGGGGCCATCGGCCACAGGCATGGGGGTGGTGGCCAGCACCTTCACGGCCGGGTCCACGTGCATGTAGTACTGTTCGCTGGAGATGTCGAAGTCCGCAATCCCTTCAACCAGCGGGCTGCTGCCCTGCTTGATGAGCACCTTATAATTGGTGCCGTCATTGCCGGGATGCGCTACCCATTGCCCTCCGGTCATGAACTGCCATCCCGTACTATTCCGAAAAGAATCGCACATGCCGCCGTGGCAGCCGGCGAGGCCCACGCCGCTCTCCACGGCGGTTAGCACGTTCTGCTCCTGGCTGCCCTCGATGGTGCCCATCGTCCAAATGGGGACAATTAGCGAAAGCTCTTTCAATTTCTCCCCGTCATTAAAGGCGTCTAAGGTAGCGCTGACTTCCACTTCGAAGCCTTCTCCCTTGAGCACGCGCTCAAAAATTTCTCCGACTTCCTTCGGCTGGTGGCCGCTCCAGCCACCCCAAACAATCAAGGCTTTCTTCGCCACAATGGTACTCCCTTGCCAAATTTCGTGTTATTTAATCACACGGGGTAATTTTCGTAAACTACCGGTGGCACGTTATCCGCAGACGGCTGGGCAGAACACCAAAATAGAACTCGCATAAAGGAAATACATGCAAGGTGAAGTCGTCGTCTCCAATTTACCGCCAACCTGGGTCTTGTGGCTCGGTTATCTCGGCCTTTTTCTTTTCGGAATTGCCACTGTTGCGATCGCCATCGTGCTGATCCGCGTCATGGGGCAGGTCTCTCAACTCATGGACGAAGTGAACGCGATAGTGGAGAAAGACGTCCATCGCGACATGCTGCCGAACGTGACGGCGATTACCGCGAATATCAAGACGATAACCGACGATGCGGCGGAAACTACGACCAACGTGACGGGCACCGTGAACCGTGTATCGCATGTCATCAGCGGAGTAGCAACCAAAATGGAATCTCCGGCTATTAAGGCTGTGGGCGTACTCAGTGGTGTGCTCGCCGGTGCGCGAGCTCTGCGCGGTCAAAAAGAGCCGCCCGCGGCGAAGAAACGAGGTGGTCTCTTTGGCAAGAAATAAGTCCGTGGAGGTAGTGGACGTGGACAATTTGAAGTCCTGGTCGGGCCCCAGTAAAGTCGTCATTATCACCGGGCCCACCTTCGGCACAGCCATCAAATTCATCCTGCTGGGTGCCGCCATGGGTGCCGCGGTCGTGCACTTTTTAGGGGGAAAGAACTCCCATAAGGCTCGCCAGGAAGATGCGCTTTATGAAGGATTGACAGGGCACGGGGCCAAGGACATCACCAGCCTGCCCGCTCGCCTCAGCGGTGCGGCGCGGCGCGCTAAAAGTATCGCCGGTCGGGCCAAAGATGCCGCCCAGATGGTAGCTGATGCCGCCAGGCCGATGCTTCAGGACGCCATCAAGCAGGGCAAAGCCGCCGCCGAGCAGACGGAGCACGATCTGGAAGAAGAACTGCATTCGGCCAAGTGAGCTAAAAGCAGAAAGAAGCCGCCAAATTGGTGGGCCTTCTTTTTACAGGTTAACCAATGCCGGCGGCGTGCGTAAAGTAGCCCGCGGCCATGTTAGACACGCCCGCCGCAATGCAGAAGAAAACGATCATAGCCGCAATGACAACTGTCTGGAAATAAGTGTCCTTGCGGCTGGGCCACACCATTTGGCGCAGCTCACTACCAACTCCCGCGAAAAAGCCGGATTCAGAATGGGAAGCCGAAGAAAAACGGTGATGCCGGTGCGGATCGGGAGAAGCGGAGGCTATAACTCTGATGGGAGGCTGGGGCGGCGGCGGAACCAGGCCGGGTGCGGTAATGCGCATTCTCATAGCTATCCTTCGCAACAAATTTGTCGAAGGACGCCGGGCCTTCATTTGAGATCCATCTTTTTGACCATTACTCGAGTTCGGCCCGGCAATTTCCCGGCAGCGCCCGCATCCAACCACCAAATATATTTACCCCGCGGCTGCACGCCCTGAATGGGCGTATCGTCCATGTGGAGGTCTCCGTCCTCGATCTCGCGATAAACCTGTTCTACCGCTTCCGCCTTGCCGGCTCCGGTTAGCAGAACCCACACACGGCGCGCGGTGTTGATGCTGGGAAATGTTATGGTGAGACGTCGAACATGCGGCTCAAGCGACGCCACCGGCGTGGCGGCGCATAATTTTTTTGTTTCGGTTAACACTGGCGAATTCGGAAAGAGCGACGCGGTGTGCCCGTCATGCCCCATGCCAAGCAGCACCAAATCCAACGGAGCGAATTTTTCCATCTGTTTCTGATACTCGGCAGCGGCTTCTTCCAAGTCGCCGCTTTCGCCTTTCATCCGGTGAACATTCTCCGCCGGTATGGGAACACGATCCAGCATGGCTTCGCGTACCATGCGGTAGTTCGCTAATGGATCATCGGGCGCTACCGCGCGCTCATCGCCGAAGAAGATGTGAACTTTGTCCCATGGGATTAAGTCGCGGTTATCGTCATTGGCCAGGTAGGCGTAAAGAGTTTTGGGCGTGCTGCCACCCGAAAGAGCGATCGAAAAATTGCCCTTGGTCTCAACGGCGTGTTTGGCAAGTTCAATAATGCGAGCAGCAACTTTTTCAACCAGAATGGCGCCCGTGGGTTGGATGGAGAGAGACGGTTTCATGGAAAAAGAAACGCCGGGGATTAAATCCCCGGCGGCTACAATTAATATGGTTACTTACCGGTTAGTGGCGTGTGCCAACGGCGGCCATCGCGTGCCATGAAATCGTGGGACTCATCCGGACCCCACGAACCCTGGTCATAGAAAAACGGCGGAGTATCGTCCTTGGACCAGTTCTGCAGAATCGGGTCGGCTATGGCCCACTCAATTTCCACTTCGTCACGGCGGGTGAAGAGCGTGCTGTCACCGCGCAGGGCATCATGCAGTAAGCGCTCGTAAGCTTCCGGCGGCTCGGCGCCGAAGGCGTCGGCGTAGTCAAATTCCATGCGCACATCGCGGATTTCCGTACCGGAACCGGGCACTTTTGCATTAGCGCGCAAGCCAAAACCTTCATGCGGCTGAATACGCAGCACCAGCATGTTGCTCTTTACGCGATTGGCGTGTTTGTTGAAAAGAATGCTGGGCGTATCTTTCCAGCGGATAACGATTTCCGTGGCCCGCTTGCTGAGCGCCTTGCCGTGACGGAGGTAGAACGGCACCCCGCTCCACCGCCAGTTATCGATCATTAGTTTGAGTGCGACGTAGGTTTCGGTTACGGAATCGCGGGCCACGCCTTCCTCACCGCGATAACCATTGTACTGGCCTCGCAAGGTGTTGAACTTCACGGCGTCACCTTCCAGTAGGCGAATGGAGCGAAGCGCTTTTACTTTCTCGTCACGAATGGCGTTAGCATCCAGCGCTACAGGCGGCTCCATCGCAACCAGCGAGAGGAGCTGCAACATATGGTTAACGACCATGTCGCGCATGGCGCCGCTGGTCTCATAATAACCTCCGCGGCGGCCCACACCTACTTCCTCGGACACGACGATCTGCACGTGATCGATGTAATGGTTGTTCCACAGCGGTTCCCAGATGGCATTGGCGAAGCGCATCACTAAGATGTTCTGCACCGTTTCCTTGCCCAGATAATGGTCGATACGGAAAACCTCGTGTTCGCTGAAGTACTTAGCCAGCAACAGGTTTAGCTTGTGAGCGGAGGGCAAGTCCGTTCCCACCGGCTTCTCCACAATCAGGCGCCACCAGCCCTTGTGATGGCGGCCGTTTTTCTTTTTGAGTTCGCCAAGGTTCTGGATGATGGGCGCGAACTCGCCGGGCGGGGTGGCCATGTAATACATACGGTTGCCGCCGGTATTGAATGTCGCCTCGACTTCCGCAAGGCGCTTGTCGAGCGCGACGAAACTCGCCGGGTCGTCATAAGCGCCTTGCTGGTAGAAGATACGCTCTTCCATTTTCTTCCAGTCTTCCTGTGCCCAGTCCATGCGCGCGAATTCCTTGATGCCCTTGACCAGGCTCTGGCGGAACTCTTTTTCGTCACGGGCGCTGCGCCCGTAGCCGACGATGGCGAAGTCCTGCGGCAATTGGTGCAGTACGACAAGGTTATACAGCGCGGGAATCAGCTTACGATTGGTCAAATCGCCAGTGGCGCCGAAAATCGTGATGAGACAAGGGGGGGCGCTGCGGGTGACATCGGAGTCGCCGGTGTCCATCACCATCGACTCGTCGTCTTCGCAGTGAAATGTATGGCTTAGAGAATCGGACATGATCGGTTCTTAGTTATCGTTTGATCGCAACGATATTCTACTGAAATTCACGAGTATTTGAATGAAACTGCGTTTGGTTCTTTGCCGAAATCACGAATGGGCAAAGGACGAGCCAGCTGGCTCGCCCTCATTATTCCGGCTGATTCAAAGGGTGGATGAATTAACCAAAAATCCGCTTGAGGAAGCCGCCGCCGCCGGGACCGCCGTCATTTCCGGAGGCATCGCGTCCCAGGATTTCTGAAGCTAATGCCTGAATACGCCGGGCAATGACGGTAGTCGATGAAGAAAGAACGAAAGGCTTACCCTCATTCACCGAGGTCACCACCAGACGGCCATCGGAGGGAATTTGCGCCCGGAGCGAGCTTCCCAGAGCGGATTCGACGTCCTGTATAGTAATCCCCACTTCGCTGTTGGCGCGATTGAGGATTACCTGAATTTTTTCCGGAGGATACAACTGGCGCAGCATGTCCAGGGCGGTGCGGGTTTTATGCAACGCCAACAAATCCAGTGAAGTGACCAGCAGAATAGTGTTGGCCGCATCAAGCGCCGCCAGCGTGGTGTCCTGAAGCTGCGAGGGCGTATCGATGATGATGTAATGGTAAGTTTCGCGCAGGGCCTCAATGGCCTGCTCCACCGTATACACGGTCACGCTTTCCGCATACTGGGGAGTCGAGGGAGCGACCAAAATCTTAAGGCCGCTTTCCTCGTGCGTGGTCAAATACTGCTCGACCAACTCGGAGTCCACGCCGGTGTGGCCTTTCTGCGCCAGCCCGGCGATGGTGTTAACCGGATTCAGGTTCAGCATCAGGTCGATGTCGCCGAACTGCAAATTCAAATCAACCAGGACTACGCGTTCCTTGGTCCCGGCCACGGCTTTAGCCAGAGCTACGCTGAGATTGGCCGCCAGCATGCTTTTGCCGGCGCCGCCCTGTGGCGAGTAGATGGCGATGACCGAACCCTGGTGAGCCTGGGCAGCGCTGGAAGCCACGGCGGCATCGCGCTGTTTTTGCATCGTCTCATTGACGGTGCGCACCGTGCTGACAAGGTCGTCCTTGACTGGACGCACAACACAGTCGCGAGCACCGGCACGCATCAGCCGCCGGATGAGTTCCAGGTCGGCGTCATCAACCAGCACGATGACCGCCGTATCAGGGGAGGCGAGCGTTATTTCTTCGACCACCGAGATTGCGTCGAGGCCGATGATTGAAGCCGCCAACAGAACGATGTTGGGACGAAGCGTCCGAGCCAGGTCGATAGTCTCCCGGCCGTCATGAGCCTCCGCTACAATATCCAAGCCGCGGTCGCGGCGCAAGATATTGGTGACCTCGTTAACCGCGGCTTTGGCTTCCGCTACTATAATCGTAATCGCCATAAAATCAGGTACTTACTTTTTTAGTAGTACGCTGCTCACCCTTTAACTGCCCGATCCCTGTCCAGCCGTACTGAGGCCGAAGGCATTCTGCTGTTCATCAACCTGCGAGGGTAAGTCGGGCAAACTTGGAACCCAATTCACAGCGTTGCGAGTTTCCGGAGAAGCTTTCATGCGCCGTATATGCGGCGTCATGAACATGGCCAGCTCAGACTCGTTGTTCTCAAATCTCTTGGAGCGGAAAAGCGCGCCAATAACAGGCAGGTCGCCCAAAATCGGCACTTTGGAAGTCTGCTTCCGCGTATCGTTGGTGATTAATCCGCCAAGCACCAGCGTATCCCCTTCCCGCAGGGACACCGTGGTGTCCACGGACCTGACGGACTCGCCAGGTATTCTCGTGGTCCCGATGGTGATACCGACGGAATCGTCCAGGTTGGTCACGTCACCGCGGATTTGCAGAATGATGGTATCGTCATCCGTCAAAGTGGGGCGAACGGTTAACAAGATACCGAAACGCCGGAACTCGATGGAAGTCTGCTGTGTTCCGCCCGCCGCGCCGCTATTGGTGGTCTTTGGGACTGGACGCACTCCACCAATGGTTATCTGGGCATCGGCGCCTTCAAGAACGGTAATGTTGGGTTTGGAAAGGACTCGCACAGAACCGTTCTGAATGAGGGCGTTCAGTTGTACGCGAAATGGATCGATATTACTGATAGCGCCGGAGCCGGCGAAATCGCCGCCAAGGAATTGGCCGATTTTCACCGCGGGATCGATTTCCCGCGTTGTGACCGAAGGAGTGGCCCCGGTGATGGTGATTACGCCTCCATTGACCGTTGTCGTTCCTGGATTACCCGGCGTGAACGTCTCACTGGTTAAAGTCGCAGAGCCGAATTGTGTGCCCAGATTCTTGATAGCGCTCCGGTTGATTTCCACAACGTTGCTGTCTACCGTGACCATGCGCACAGTGCCGCCATCTTCGTCCTCCACGCGAACGAACATCTGCAACTGCACTGGGGCTTTATAAGACGCGGCCGGGTTCTGGGAATCCGTGAGACCTGTCAATGGGGCTGTCACGGGCGAGGGCGCCAGACCGGCTGCCGCCGCAAGTGCCGGGGCGGTGGCTAAGGAGGTTGTAGTCGTGGCGGTGGTGGCGGTGGGTGTTCCGGCGCCTGTGGTTCCCTGGCCATTAACGACGGGAACGGCGGAAGTCGTCGTCACCGTCTCCTGAAGCTGCGGCAGCAGGGTGGTCGCGTAACGGCGCACCACATCGTACTCGCCGCGGCTGCGCACTTTGCCGTATACCGCCAGCGCGTTACGCGCGGTCCGCACCGCGTATACCGTGTTGACACCGGTGACTTCGTTCATCTTCCGGGTCATTTCATAATCTTCACCGTACAACATGGGCCGGGTGGGCGTGTAAAAGCGGCCGTCATCGGAGGAGCCGCGTATCACAATCATCGGCTGAATCTGGCGGCTGAGGGTCGGCAAAACCGCAAGAATGGCCTCAGCTTCCGCCGGCGAATTGACTATGGCTTTCAGCATGGTGCCACCGGCTAGCGGCAGCAGCTCGATGGTGTCGTTGGAGAAGAGGCGCTGCAACTGTACTTGGAGGAGTTGGTCACCTTGCAACGGCACGGTCCTGGACTCCGGAAGGGAGAGCGCTTTCGCATCAACATACAGTCCGGACACCACGTTGGGAACGTAGAGTGAGGTAATGGTTGTGGCGGCGGTGACTTCGGCCTGGTCGCGCAGCGCGCCACTGAGCGTGGCGACCAGTTGGCCGTCGCCTTTCTGTAACACGCTAACGGTGATGCGGGGGTCGTTCAGCGCGGTACGGATGGCTATTTCAGCATCTTCGGGCCGCATAAAGACAGGACCGACACGGCCTACGGAGGGAAAAACTTCGATGTTGTAGATGACGGCTCGTCCCACGGCATCACCCGGATAACGGGAAAGGAAAACCGCGAGCGTGCTCTTGCCGGCGCCTTTGCCGGTAACCGCGATGGTGCGGGCGTTTACCGCGCGGGCATCCATCACAACGTCATCGGAAAAGAAAACCGAGAGAATGTTGCTCTTGAAAGCCAGTAAGCGCGCCATACCCTGCGAAACACGATAAAGCGGGCGTTTGGCGGTGGGGTCGATGGACTGCGGCAAAGTCTGCGGCAGGGCGGCCTGGAGCGGGTAGCTCGCCGTACCGGTGGGAAGTTGGCCGGGCGCCGGGGGCGGCACATCGGGGGTGACCACCACGTCCGCGTCATTGGTGGTTTCGCCAACGACTTCCCTGGGCTTTACGGCAACCTCGGTGATATGGGGCACATCGCCTGTTGTGGTCTTGAACTCGCCAGAGGGAACAACCCCACTCGGTTCAACCTGCGTCGTCTTTGGTGTAATAGGAGTAATTTCACCAAGGCTTGGAACCAGCGGCCGGGGCGCCATCTGGGCACTGGCTATGGTGGTGATGGGGGCGGTGAAATTGGCCTCGCGTTTCGCGGGCTCGGAGGCAAGCAGCACCGGTTTGCTAAGGTTCTTCATCACACCGGAAGATAGCGCTTCGGTGAGGCGCGCCCCTTTAGAGGCGATCTGTTTGGCACTCGCGACCCGAACAGTTTTGCGCAAAGTGGCCTCAACCTTATTTGCAAGAGGCGAGGTGACACGCGGGGCGGTGCTGGCCCTGATAATTACCGGAGCCGGCGGCGCGGCAATAACATCCACTGCTGACAGCGTGTTGCCAATGGTGAGGGCTGGGCTGCGCGGCGGAATGGCCGTCTCAGCCGTTCCGGCTGAGATCGTCGGGACCATTTCCGCGGTTAAAGCCTGGGTGGGCGCAGCCGGCGGAGTGCCGGCTGCCTTTTCATCAACGATGCGCAGTGTGTATTTCTGAAAAAGACTGGTGACCCCGTTCAGAAGCGTCGCCGGGTTACCATCCGCGGCGGGAATTTCAATGGTGAGAACTACGTTTCCCGGTGCCGCCGCCATGACCAGCAAGGTATCCTGGCCGGCTTTGGCCTGGATAAGCGAGGCGTCACCTCCCACGGAATACTTGGCTCCCACAGGAAAGGGAATAGCTAAGGGCTTGCCTCCCACCTTCATTTTCACCAGCGCGCCCTCTGTGGCTTCGTTGGCGTTAGTTATCAGAACAAAACTTGAAGTCTTGACCTGCGGCGCCCTATCTTCAGCGCGGGCGCCTGTGCACTGCCACAGGCAGAGCACCGCTGCCAGGGCGCCGCACAGGGCGGGAGTCAGCCGAAGCGGTGGAGCGAATTTGCGGCGCGACGATGCGCGCGTGGTGCGATGATTCTTGCGGGAGCGGCGCAAAATGGCGGCTTGGTTCATGATAGGCTTCCGTTGAAATTTCAGCAGTACTTCACTTTCGGCTGCGGCGGCACGCCGGAGCGGCCTGGTATTTGATTCCCGAAGTTACTTTAATGGCTACGAGCCACTGCGTGGCTTGCGCACCGTGTCCACCCGAACTTGCTTACCGTCGACATAAATCGGAATGTCGTAGGTGGGCGAGGACAACGTTCCCGGCGACATGGGTGAAATCGGGCCAGGCGCCGGTTGTGGCAGTATGGGCAGCGAACGATCACCGCCACCACCCGAACCTCTCGGGGCAGCAGCGGTTCTGGTGCCCGTGGCTTTCTTACTTTCCGCGTAGGGCGCCAAACGAACTCGCGTAACCGCGGCCACCTGGCCTTCAGCACCACCGGGGACCACAAAAATAGTTGGTGGCACGATCAGGAAATCGAGCACTGCGTTTGAGTTCTGCGCCAATGAAATGCGATTGGCCTGTTCAGGGGTAACCTCAACGATAATCGCCGGAGCCGGGCGAGCCGGCGGCGGGGTGGGTGTTGGGGTGGCCTGGGGCACGGGAGTCGGCTGGCCCGGAGCCACTGGTTCCTGTCCGGCGGGTGGCGGCGGGGTAGGCGGCGGTGGCGCCTGGCCGACGTTTTGCGGCGGAGAAGGCGGCGAGGGAGGAGCGGCGCCCGGACTGCGGCCCGGCGACTTGTAATCGCCTCGCTGGGCAATGGATGTCGTCGGGTAGTCATTACCGAAGACGTCCACGCCAAGCACCCGCACTCCTGGAACTATGGTTCGTGATTCCTGCCCGTCAAAGGAGGCAACGATGTCAATGGTATCCCCGATACGCACCACGTCATGGAAAGTGGGTCTGGTCGGGATCGGTATGGCGATGGCCCGCATGTCTGGCCGCAGAGCGGCGGCGATGCCGACCTCAGTGATATGCCCCGCCATGAACGACTTGCGCAGACGAATTCCCATGGTAATCGGCTGCCGGGTGATGAATCCGTTGGTGTCATTTACGCTTGTAAAATAATCGTCAGTGACACTCTCACCGGAACCCAACTCCTTCATGCGCAGCATAGCCGGCACTACCAGAGTGTGGGGAGGGATATTTACAGCGGCGACCGCCACGCGATTACCCGTGTAGGAGACAGGCTGTACCGGAGTGGCGGTATTGTTCGCGGTTTTGGGCCCCTCGGCGGAACGATTGGCGCTAAAGAGATATAGGAAAAGCAAAACGACTGCGCCCGCTATGAGAGCGATGCCGACGGTGATTTTACGATTAGAGCGCATAAGGTCCTTTGAGTCTGCAATGATTTGAGATTAGATTACGAAAATACAGCGCTTCTTCCGGCCTCTATCCTACACTTGGAACACACAAAACGCTCACAGCTTAACACACAAAACTTTGAAAAGGCAAATATTCAGGCCGCTTTTTCACCGCCATTCCTCGAGGTTTTAGCCTCCTGGGGGCGAATCATTTCCAAACGGGTTATACGAAGGCGGTCAAGAGCCAGAACACGCAGTTTTACACTGTTTATTTCTACCTCATCGCCTACCTCGGCCGGACGGCCTAATTCGTTCAAAACAAGCCCGGCCATGGTATCGGCATCATCACCGTTAAAGCCGGTCTCATAACGCTCATTTACCTCGTCAATGAGGACTTTGCCGGCCAGTTCCACCTTCCCTGAAGCATCTTCCACAACTTCAGGTTCGGGCCTGTCGAACTCGTCATGCACATCACCGAAAACCTGCGCCAAAAGGTCACCCATGGTAATAAGGCCGGCGGTTCCACCATATTCGTCGATGACGATGGCCATTTGCTGGCGGTGATTCTTAAAGGCGACGAGCAACTTGTCGATGGTTATGGTCTCGGGGACGCGCAAGGCTTCGCGCTTGACCTTCATCAAATTAACGACATCGGTTTCAGGATGCTCGCGAAGGTCCCCGGCATGGCGCACCAAATCTTTCAGGTGAGCGATGCCAACAATCTCATCCAGCGTCTCCCGGTAAATAGGTGTCCTGGTATGCGGCGCCCAGGTTTCCGCGGAATCCGATCCGAAGCGCCCCGGTTTTTTTCTGCCGTTAAGAAAGTCGAAAAACTCCTGGCGCGGCAGTTCCACCGGAACGGCGCGCATTTCAACGCGGGGAATCATCACTTCGCGGGCGGTGAGGTCGGAAAATTTGACGACGCGGTGTAGCAATTCCCGTTCGGTCTGGGTAAGCTGTCCGCCTTCGTGGGACTGCGTGAAGAGCAAATCCAATTCCTCAGGCGAATGCACCTGAGCGTGGCCTTCAGCGGCTTGCAATCCCATCCACCCCAACATCAAGGTAACGCTGCGAGTGAGAACCCACACCAACGGAGCGCACAATACTGTGAAGGACATCATCGGCCGCACGATGATCATGGCGGCCAGTTCCGCACGCTGGATGGCGAACATTTTGGGAAGCTGCTCGCCGATGACGACGTGCATGGACGTCATGATCAGGTATGCCAGCACGAGGGAAATACCGGCACGAGTCACCCCCCAGAGTGAATCCGGCATACCGAGGGCGTGAAACCCATGGGCAAAGAGCGGTTCGAGGATTTTCTCACCCTGGCTACCCAACACCAGCGACACGATGGTAATACCCACCTGCGCGGCCCCTATCTGGCGGTCCAGGTCGCGCAAAGCCCGCTGTACGGCGCCGGCCGTGGAGTTGCCTTCGGCGGCCAATTGATCGATACGGGTTCGGCGAACGGAGACCAGGGCGAACTCAGCCGCCACGAAAAATCCGTTGAGCAGAACAAGGACAACAACGACGAGCAACAGCAGTAGTATGTTGGACGGCAGAGGTTCGAGAGGGTGGCCGGGCTGCGGTGGGGGCATACAGGAGGAATGCGGAGATTAAGGACCTGACAAGCTATTTAGGCAATCGCGCCGCTAAAAAATGGCGCACCGCGAAAAGTATTCCCCAAAGCAGGAAAAGACTAACGTAGATTTTTAGGGGCGTGAGCATTGAATGAGCCGAATAAAGCGGAAAAGACGCGAAAACTCGCGTCTGATCATTACGGCAATTTTTGCAGAATGGTATCAGTATGGAGCGCGGGCATCTTGCCCGCAAGCTGCCCGCCTATACCGCGGCCATCAAATTCGCCTCAGCTTCAGCACCTTCAATTTCAGGCAGGTAACCGCCCTCTTCCCGGAGGCGCTCCCGCAGGCGGTTAACATCCACCCCATGGACATCGCCGTCGTGATTCTGACCGGCGTGCGCGGCGGCCATGCCGGCGGCTTCACCCATCGCTAAACAAACCGGCATAACGCGCACACTGCCCTGCACAATGCGCTCGCAGGAAACGGAGCGGCCAGCGACCAGGACATTGCGGAGGTCTTTTGGCGTCAGACAGCGATAGGGAATGCCATGCGATTCCCCAGGGCCGTAGTGGATGGTGTGTTTCAAGCCTTCCTGGCGGTTAGACACATTCTTTTTGACATCAGCCAGGGCTTGGTGGATATCGATGAAATAGGAGTTGCGGCAAATCTCGTCCGAAAAGCTCTGGCGCGCAATGTAATCGTCCAGCGTCAGAACGTAGTCACCAATGATGCGGCGGGTTTCACGAATGCCAACGGCAGAACCTGTTGTTACCAAAAACGCGCTGCCGAAAACATGCGGGCAGAACTCGGCGAGGGCATCGCGATACTGCTGCGCCATTTTGCGCCCCTGCACTAAAGCCTCCGAAACCGATTGCGGATCGGTGTTATCGACATTCCACAGGTGTCCGGCGTTGAAGCCGACAGTGCGCGGGCCCACCAGGGTGCAGCACAGGTGCGCGTCGGGAATAAGCGGGTACTTGCCGGACTCAATGATCTTGTAAACGGGACTGTCTTTGACACCCGCATGCAAGGCCATGCCATTTTTCAACTGGGTGCGAAAAGCGTATTCATCGACGTTGGTCAGCACGAAGCAGTGGGTGGCGGGCATGAGGTCCCCGCTCTTATCGCCCTGGTCAAATTCCGCTCCCGCCCAGGCGCAAAGGTCGGCGTCCCCAGTGCAATCCACATAAACCTTGGCGCGCAAAGCGCTAAGCCCTTTCTTGTTAGAAACCACGATGGTTCCAATCTCGCCTTCATCGGTGATGACCGCCGACAGCATCGTGTGAAAAAGCACCTTGGAGCCGGATTCGGTGACCAGTGAGTCATAAACGCGCTTCAGCAGTTCGGCGTCGATGGGTACCCAGTCGAGCGCGTCCGGCGCGACGTGAGGCTGGGCTTTCTTGCACTCATTCAACACCTTATCCGCGAGGCCGCGGTAGATGATTTGTTCCTTGTCGGAAAAAGGACACCATGCCGGCACCAGCGCGGAAGTGCCGCTGCCCCCGAGGATGCCGCTGGATTCAATCAACAGTGTCCGCGCCCCCTCGCGCGCCGCCGCGGCAGCCGCGGTGCTGCCGGTGGGGCCGCCACCGAGGACGATGACGTCCCAGCTATTGTCAAGGGGAAGGGTGGTTTGCAGATTGAATGTTGAACTCATAATTTTCCTGCGCCGCTCTATGCCACGGCTGTGTAATTGATGTTGTGTTCCCGGCACCAGTTGCGTAGCGGTGCATCAATCCCGCCAGGAATAAAATGCCCTTCCGGGCTTTTGAGCAAGCCTAATAGTTGCTTGCCGATTTCATCGGTCTTCTCGCCGAGTTCCGGCGATTGCAAAAAGTAGTCCATCGGTTTAAGCCACTGGAACCCGTAACCGAACATAACGGCTTTACGCGTGTGCGGGGCCCGGTTTACCGAAGCCGCGTGCCAGGTGCGGTTTTCGAAGAAGACGGCGTCGCCGGCTTTGAGCAGCGGCTCCACGACATTTTCCGGATCACTTTTGCCCTCCGGAATTTTCAGGTTCTCCTTGAGGTGGTTGCTACCCGGTGAAAAAAGCGTGGCGCCCCAGTTGGGTTCGGTGAGGTCGGTCAGGTAATATGCGCATTTCATTTCCATGCGCGGGATGTAGGCGTGACCTAAGTCCTCCGGCGTACCGCCGATGTCGCGGTGCCAACCGGGCTCGCGTCGCGAAAGCGGCGTATCCGCGCTATCTGGATGTTTGTATATGAGATGACTGGTGACAAGATGAATATGCGGCCCGAACAACTGTGGAATGAGCGGCATTGTCCTGGGCCAAGTCAATAGCGGTAAAAAGGCGTCATCCAACGCGATGCAGTTACGAAATCCGTCATAGAGGCCGTCAACGGTTCGTTGGCGGTTTTCCTGGCGATCCGAGTCACACAGTCGATCACCGGCCTCAATGAGTTTCTGGACAGTATGGGAGTCCAGAGCTTCCCGGACGATAAGGTAGCCTTCTTCGTGAAACTGCCGGCGCTGCTCCGCTGTCAGGGGGATGAATTCCAAAGCTTTCCTCAAGACACTGAATAACAATAATGGTGATATCAGGCTACGCTGGTTTTTTGAAGGACGCTATGCTGGAAACGAGCGGAAGGTTTGCGTTTTTTGAGCATCGGAACCCGGTGGTCCAGCAGAATTATTGAGCGGGAGCAGCCGAGGCAGCCGGCGCCGACGCCGGCTTTTTCCCGTCAACCTCAGATGCTAAATCCTTCCGCTGCCAGACGCGGACATAATCGATCACAAAATCATCGGGGAGTTTGCTGTCGTCAAGGGCGTTGTTGTCCCAGCCGCCCATTGGCAGCGTAAACATCATCATTTCCGGCACGCTGCCGACGCGTTCGTTTTCCCAACGTGCGACTTCGACACCATTGCAATAATAGATGGCCGAGCCCGGCGTCCACAGCAAACCTGCGGTGATGTAGCCGTCTTTATCTGGCTGGCCGTAAACCACCGGAGTGCCGATGGCTTTGTGGTTCTTACCGTAACCATCGTAATGCATCGCGATGTTGTAGCGGTTGGGTCCCCAGCGGGTGAGGTGCTCCAGAATATCGAACTCCATACCGCCCTGCTCTGTCATCTGGCGCTTCCACTGCGGGTCACCGGGTGTGCCACGGTCCGGCATCAGCCAGAAAGCAGGCCACAGCCCCGGCGCTTTGGGCAGCTTCATGCGTGATTCAAAATAACCATAGCGCTGCACCCATTTGTCGTAAGTATGGATGTAACCGGCCTGATAAGGCGATTCCTTCTGAGCCGGATCGTCGTTCTGATGGCCGGTTTTCTTTTCATAGCGCAATTTGACGACGCCATCCCCCACCAGTACATCATCCTTGCTCCAGTGAGTCAGCTTATCCCAGTAATTGGCGCCATAGATGCTCCACACCGAAGCATCAAGCGTGTCGCCATTGAAATCATCGTTGAAGGTTTGAATCCAATCGCCTTCCACCGGCGGGCGCTTACCAAGCCACTCCGGCAGCATTTGCTCCGGCAAGGTGGCGCGCACGGATTTAACGGTGAGGGTGCGTTCAGCCTCCGCATTTTCCACGGAAATAATTAACGCGGCGACCGCGTCGTTGGTGAGTTTATTGCCGGTTTCCTTTTCACCTAACACTGCCGGCTTGGCAGCGGCGAAGGGAATGACCAGTTCTCTGGCGGTGCCAGGTCCGATGGGATCGGACGAGACCCAATCGGATGGCCCGCCATTGCTATTCAGTCTCAGGCGTGGCGTTACGGGCGTTTGGCCTTCGTTGGCGAGCTGCACGCGGACTTCCAGCCACTGCCGCAAATCCCAACGGCCCTGAGGCAATTTATAAGAAGCGGTTTGCTCGCCCTTACCGGCGGGGAAGGTGACTCGCAGTTGTGGTTGCCCACCGCCGAATAAGGAAATCTGAGCGTTTTTGGAGGTGAGTTGCGTCCCAGGGTCGATAGCAACACCCGGCCCTAAAAGGTAACCCGCCTGCGGCACAACGCGGACTGAGTTGGGATCGACGGGTGGCTTCTCACCGGCGGGGCCGGCGGCAATGAGATATTCAATACGGTATTTCTGCTCGACATCGGACTTGCCGGTAAACATGAGCAGCCGCACAATCGCATCCGGCTTCAGCGCATAGGCCGGCTTGTGTCCATACGAATGGCCGAAGATGACTTTCACCGTACCCGATTCGCCGGGTTTGACATAGATGTTTTCGGCGTTCCAGGGATTATTTTGCCAATCGCCATCGTTATCGATGCGGACGTTAAAGGCGATTGACTTAGTGCCGAGATTGGTAACCTTCGCTTCGACATGGCCGAACGAGGAAAGATCCCACATGCCGGCTTCCGGCTTCATATTAACGCCTGGATAACCTTCTTTGCCCGGCGCAACCGTCACTTCAAGACCCGGCGCGGCCGGATCCTGACTGCGCCTCACGGTTACCTGCTCAGAAGTGGGAGTAACGCGGCTTTCCGCGCCTTCCCTCATGTCGAGAAGTATTTTGGTGGGAGTGGGTGGATCGTCAGCTAACGAAATAGCGAACGGAACAATAACGGCGGTAAGTAGCGCCAAAGCGCAAAACAAGTGGCCTTTGGGAAATTTCATGATTGTCGGTAGGAAACGCACCGCGGCCGGTTACGGCTTGATGCGGTCTTTCAACTGCCAGGCGCGCACCCAATCGATTTGGTAATAATCCGGTAGCTTGGCGAGATCCACATCTTTGGTTGCCCAGCCGCCCATTTGCACGTTGAGCAAGAGATAAGCCGGTACCGAACCGACACGCTCATTGGCAAATTCAGCTTTTTTGATGCCATCAATGAACCAGGTGAGTTTCCCCGGCTCCCATAGCAACCCAAATGTGTGCCAGCTATCCGGTGTCGGCCCGTAATAAACATTGGCGGTGCCCCACGCCTGGTGATCTTTGTCGTAACCGTCCCAATGGGCGGCGACATTGTTACGCCCAGGGCCCCATTCGGTGAGGTGTTCCAAAATGTCTATTTCCATGCCGCCGTTTTTGGTATTCTCCCGCTTCCATCCTTCGGGGCCGGCTGCGGGGCCACGGTCGGGCATCATCCAGAACGCCGGCCACAAACCGCGCGCCGTGGGCAGCTTGACGCGCGCTTCAAAATAACCGTAGAGCTGTGTCCACTTGTCGTAGGTGATGATGTGGCCGGTGGTGTAATCCATTTCAGGCAAAGCCGGGTCGTCATTCTGGTGGCCACGGCGCTTTTCGGTTTTCATTCTCAAAACGCCGTTTTCAAAAATCAGGTTGTCTTTGGAATAACGTTGCGTCTGGCCGGGGAGCAAACCATTCCACCAGGTGGTGGTGCGCCACACTTTCTCATTTAAGGTAGGGCCATCGAAATTTTCGTTGAGGGTTTGTACCCAGTTGCCTTCAACCGGCGGCCGCTTGCCGGACCAGTCCGGCACCGCCACCGGCTTGTCCTTATCCGCTGGTGAACTCAGCGGGCTGGAACCAGCCTGCGGCGAACCGGCGGCGCGCAGGCTTTTCAACAGCACGGTGGTAGGGGCTTTCGGCTTCTCCAAAAAGAACTGAATGCCGGAAATCCGCGCTGGGTCCAGCGGATAGCCGGGAGCACCGTTATTCTCACCGAATACTAACTTGATGGTTTTGGTTTGGCCGGCGGGAAGGGGTGTAATCTGCGTATTCCACGGCTGGTCTTTCCAGTTGCCGGGGTTATCGGCGCGCATGAAGAGACGCACGGTCTGCGTGCCGGGGTTGAAGACTTCCGCTTCAAGAGTCCCGAAAGCGGAGAGATTCCAATTACCGGCGGGGATGGGCAGTTGGACGTTTGGGTACGACTGATCGCCGGTATTAAACGTCAGCTTCAAGGCCGGGGCGCCATCGGCGGTGTCCCAGGCAACTTCGCTCTGATTGGTCTTGTAGCCGTCGAGATTTTTGTCCTCAAATTTCAACAGAGCGCCGTCGATGGCCGGCGCTATAGTACCGGCGGGGCTCGCCGAAGCCGGCTTGGGCGTCGCCCCGGTGGATGTCGATGAACTCCGCGGCGAACCCGCGCCAAAGGTCGCGAGGTTCTTAACCTGAATAGTTCCGCCGTCCTTGGGGTTGACGGCAAAAACTTTAAGAGCCGATACTTTTGACGAATCCAGCGCATAACCGGGGTTGCCGCCGTAGGATTTGCCAAAAGCCACTTTGATGGTTTTGGTTTCACCGGGGCCTACCCAGACGCTCTCCGTATTCCATGGCTGTTTCTGCCAGTCGCCCGCATTATCGACGCGCAACGCGACATTTAACTTCGTCGTACCTTTGTTGGTGACATCCACCTGCACACCGGCCGAAGTGCTGAGGTTCCAGCCACCGGCCGGCGGCGGAAAGTCGAACGTGGGGTAGCCATTGCCAGCAGGGAACTGCGCCTGCACGACTTTAGCGCCGCCTTCTTCCACAACTTGCACAGTCGTATTGCCCTGCGTTTTAAACGCCGCGGCATCGGCTTTGGGGATATCGAAGATGACACCAGTCACCGCCCCGGCGGTTGAAGCGGATGTAGAGGGTACAGTCGTCGATGGTGTGCTGCCTGACGATGCCGGAGCCGCTCCCGAACCGAAGGACTGCAAACTCTTCACCTGGACAGTGCCGCCTTCTTTGGGGTTATCGGCGAAGATCTTCAGGTTGGAAACTTTGGCAGGGTCCAGCGGATAGCCCGGGTTGCCGCCGTAAGATTTACCGAAAGTGACCTTGATGGTTTTGGTTTCACCCGGCGCAAGGGAAATTGCTTCGGTATTCCAGGGGTTTTTCTTCCAGTCGCCGGGATTATCGACGCGCAGAGCCACCCTTATCTTCGTCGTACCGGTGTTGGTGAGTTCGGCCTGAACACCGGTGAGGCCGGAAAGGTTCCAGCCACCGGCGGGCGCCGGGAAGTCAAAAGCCGGCCAGCCGCCACCGGCCGGGAAAGTACCTTCCACGACCTTAGCGCCACCCGCTTCCACGATTTGAACGGTGGCGTTGCCCTGAGTCTGAAAGGCCCCGGCATCGGCTTTGGAAAAGTCGAACAGCGAACCGGCTTTGGTGTTGGCTGTGGAACTGGCCGCTGGGGTGGAGGGTATTGTTGCAGTCGGTGTTGCTGTGCCGAAGGCTTTGAGGTTCTTGACTTCGACGGTGCTGTCCTGTTTAGGGTTATCCGCAAACATCTTGATGGCGACGACTTTCGACGGGTCGAGCGCGTAACCGGGATTGCCGCCGTAAGATTTGCCGAACGTCACCTTGAGGGTCTTGGTGGCCCCAGGCGCGATTTGCATGCTCTCGGTATTCCAGGGGTTCTTCTTCCAGTCGCCAGCGTTATCGACGCGCAACGCCACGTTAACCGCAGCCGCGCCAGTATTGGTGACATCAACTTGAACGCCAGTGTATTTGGAAAGGTCCCAACCGCCAGCCGGCATCGGGAAGTTAAAGGCCGGCCAGCCTTTCCCGGCCGGGAAGGACACCTGCACCACCCGCGCGCCGTTCTCCCCGGCGAGCGCGGCGGTAGCGCCTTCGCTTTTGAATTCCTGATCGTCTTTGGTGGTGTCGAGAAGAGCGGCGGATTCCGGGGGTGTCGTGGCTGCGGAAACTATTGCAGTTATGGTCGTAATACCAAGGAAGCCAAAGGCAAAATTGAGCAAAGATTTTTTAGATTTCATTATCGTTCGGGAGGACTAATTACGCTACGCGCGGGGAAACAACGTACTGTCCGTACAAGAAAATCTGTTCAAGCCAGCCGCGCTGTCGTTCCACGGACAATGAGCTCCGGGGCAAGAAGCTGAACGCCGGGTTCGAACTCATCTGGTTGGCGCATGTAACGAATAAGCAAACTTGTCGCCGCCTCGCCGATTTGTTGTAGCGGCTGACGAACTGTTGTCAGATTCAGCGAAGCGGTTATGGCCGGGGGTGAATCGTCAAAGCCAATGACAGATAGATGCTCGGGCACTTCCACACCGATACACCGCGCTGCTTCGATGACGCCAAACGCAATGCTGTCGTTGCCGGCAAAGATGGCCGTGGGAGGGTTCTGCTGACGTAATAAACGCACGGTCTGTTCAAAGGCCATGGCACCGTTAAAGTGCGAAGGCTGAATAAATTCCGGAATGACAGGGACACCGGCTTCCTGCAGAGCGTCGCAAAAACCAGCACGGCGTGGAGCGTGAGAGGCCATGTCATCGTTACCGGTCAGATAGGCAATGCGGCGATGACCAAGCTCCAACAGATGCTGAGCCGCCATGCGGGCGCCGGCGTAGTCGTCAACATCGACATTGGAAATCGGCAGATCGGTCTGGCCGGCTGATATGGCCACGAGTGGCATTTGCAGGGAGACCAAACCGGGCAGGATGTCCGAAGTGAGCAGCGGTGCAATGGCGAGGATGCCGTCGGTGCGCCCATCACGAAGAGGCGGCGCCGAAACCTCAGCATTTTGCCAGGCAGCGGTAAAAAGCGTGACATTAAAATCCTCGCGCTGGGCGCAAATCATGACACCCTTAAGCAGGCTGCCGGCGTAGGGATTGGTGATGAAATCTGCCGAATCCACGGCGCCACTGAGAATACCGAGCGTGTGAACCCGCTTACTGGCTAAACCACGCGCCACAGCGTTGGGGTGATAGTTCATCTCCCGCATGGTGCGGAAGACGCGCTCGCGCGTGGTGGGCTTAAGACTCCTCTTGCCGTTGATGACATAGGAGACCGTGGCTTCGGATACGCCGCAGACGCTGGCGATATCCCGAATTGTGGGGCGCGGTTCACGCGCAATGCGAATAGACATGGCGGCCACTGAAGTTACGAAGTTAACGTTTAACCAAAAGGCGTAAAAATTAACATAATCGGTTAAGCGCTTAAATCTTCTTAATTAAAACCGGATTTCAGAAAATTAGTCGGCCTCCACTGTCAAAGCCGTGTAAACCGGGCGAGTCGGCTGAAATTGCCTCCACGTCACGGTTTTGGTGTCGGTAAAATTCGTCACCGGACCGGACTTGACGTGGCCATCGGTATAGAGAATATTGGTCGTTTCCAGATGGCGTTCCACAACGGTCAGGCCATTGCGGTCGTAGTTGTCAGTGAAACTGCCGGTGAGGCGGAACAAGGTCAGCGGCGTGTATGTTTCATCGATGATGTAGGTATAGGTGGGGTCCTGAGGACCGAAAAACACTCCGCCATTGCCGTCCGCAGCCATGACAGTCTCTGCTGGTTCCGAGATGCGCGCGAGGCGACTTCCCGAGATGCCATGTACGTTATCGCTATTAAAGGCCGTGTAATAAGCACCGTTAAAGACGTAACTGCCATATTGCTTCGACGTGGCCTGCCCTCCGGCAGGAGCACCGCTCATGAATTTATAACGGAGTTGCGGCATCCACGTCTGGGCACCAACACCAAAGCGATTGGCGCTGGGACAGGTAAATACTGCCTCGCTCTTTATGTAGGGGTACACAGCGTCCATCCACTTGTAATTTACGGTGGCGGCGCCTTCCCCAAAAGTGGCCGTATCCCATGACCAGTTGGTTCCGTTGGTGGCAACGTTAGTGAACCAAGGCTTGGGCATGGTTTCGTCGTAGTCCTGAGTGTACTGAAGAAGACCCAGGCCAATCTGCTTGAGGTTGCTGGCGCAAGAGGCCCGGCGGGCGCTTTCGCGGACACGGGAAAAAACTGGGAAGAGAATGGCAGTCAGGAGAGAAATTATCGCGATAACGATAAGAAGCTCAATGAGAGTAAAACCTTTTTGACCGCAATTCTTCGGTGTTGTATTGTGCGTCATTTTTTCTCCCTTCAAGGCCGGTAGAGCACTCTCTGTAGTGCAGATATCATGCGCGACCGGCGAAATAGACTCGAATGCGCGAGATTTGTTTAACCGCTTAAACCGGAGGCGGTAATATTATACCCGATAATTTAACCGGTTAAACATTTTTTAAAGAAATTTCAGAAATATTTCCAAGTATCATCTTACAAAACGGCGCTGATACATTTCCGCATGAACCTGACGCGCCCCCGCGATTAACTCCGGATAAGGCGTGTCCGCTATGGAAACAAAGCCAATATTGCCATTTTCCCCATCCAGCGAGCGGCCCGTGGTGGGCTCGTCGGTGTATTGGAACCAGTGTGCCCCTACAAATTTCGGATGATCCAGCACACTATAGAGATAGTCGCGGTAAGCACGGCCACGCGCGGCCTGATCGGCCACGGCAATAAGCCCGGAATCGAACACACCGCGATCCGTAGCGCCGAAATGGAACTCGCCCACCAGGACGGGATGATCATAAGGATCAAGGATTGTCCAGGAACTCGGATCGATGCCGGTGGCGTAAATATTAAACGACATCACATCGGTGAACTCAGCGGCCGCGTCTAAAATCTCGGGAGAGTAACCGGCGAAGCGGCAGCCGAGGTAGAGGTGGTTGGGATCGTCCTTTTTGACAACATCGCGGACTGTCTGAAAGTATTTGCTCGCAAAGCTTTTGAGCAGCGCTGAGAAATCGCCAGCTAAGCCATCACTGAGCGGGTCCTTGAAGGTCAGCGATTCATTCATCGTTTCCCAGTTGGCGTAGGAGGTCCCCCAAGCCGCGTTCAACTTCGCAACATCACCATACTTCTCCCGAAGCTGGGCCAAAAAAGCTTGCTTGGCCGGAGACTCCGTGGTTTTGCTTTTTAAGACACTAAATATAAGCGAATAGCGCGAGCGCGGGCCGTTGCGGTAGAAGCCCCATGGCTGTTCGTTGGAGACGAAGTAGCCGATGCAATACGGGTCGTCCTTGATGCGCTGCGCCATGCCAGAAATGCCGTAATGGACGCTGGCGGCGAACTTCGGGTCGAACGGGTCATCCATTAGTCCGACGTGTGCGTGCCCCCCACTGGGCCATACAGTGGCGGTATACGGGACTTTGCTGTTCTTCAAGGTATCCCACGAAGAGAACGCGCCGATGGTATTAAAACCCCAGGAACGCAAACGGTCATAAGTGCGCTCGAACCAAACTTTTTTGTAATCCGCGCCGTATTTGCGCTCGAGATTAGCGGCGAGGAAATCCACCGTGCCGCCTTTTTCATCTTTGACGTATTTAGCGAGAATGGGGTCAGCAGCCGGTAAAGCCTCGAACATGTACTCCCGGCCATTGGTGATAGTCGATGCATTGGGCCCAACAGTGGTAGGACCGAAGGAGAGAAAGAGGCGCCCCTCCGGGTCGACAAAGGACCACTTGCCATTGTATTTTTCGGTGCGGAAAAAGCCGGTGGCCTTTAATTGCGGGCCTTTGGCCCAGCCGCCGTATTGGTCGCGGTCGGCCAGCGGATCATGCACCTTCAGGTCGGCATCTTCCGTCTTTAGCTGTGCGGCGAAGTCTGCATCCTGTTTGATTTTCCCCGGCCATTCGGCTCGGGTATATTGGCCGTAGCGGTCCACGATTTTGTTGAAGTCCTGCTTTTGGCCGGGAACGAGGCGGACGTTATCCAGCACCAATTCACGAGATGAGCCCGGGCGCACCAGGAATATCTGCCAGAGTACGATATGCCCCAGATCAAACGGCCCAGCACCGCTCGAACCGAGGCTACGGTAATCGCCAAAGCCCGGCAAGCCTTTCATACCAAGCGCCGACGGAGGAATACCGAAGGGCAGCACGAACGTACCTTTTTCGCCCGCTTCAAGCGAGCCGGTACCCGTACGGGAATTGTTGCCGTTACCATCCGCTTTATCAGAGCTATCGACGCGCACGCCGAACGAAGCGGAGTCCTTACCGACATTGGTGAGATCGAAAGCCAATCCGCCGTAGCCCCGAAAATCCCCAGGCGGGTCGAGTGAAAAAGCGACGTTGGGATACATCGATTGCGGCTCAAACTTCATGTGCAACGCGGTTTTACCCTGAGTCGCTGCCTTGTCCGTTGCGGTAACGGAAGACGAGTTCGTCCTGACCGCCGCCACTTCAGCCGCGTTCTCGAAACTGAGCAAAGATTTGTTTTCGGTTTTTAGCGGTGGCGCAGGCACCGAAGGCAGCGCGGGAATGAGGCGCAGGTTATCGAAAATCAATTTGCGGTCCGCCGGCGGCTTAGTCGAAAAAATCTGCACCATTACGATGTTGGCTAAGTTGAACGGCGACCAGCCGCCGGTGTAGTCCATCATCGAAGTCAGGCCCGGCAGCTTGCTCATGTCCGGCGAAAGGGGCTCGACATTGAACGGCATCAGGAAGGAAACGGTTTTGCCGGGTTCCACTTTACCCGCGCCGGTGCGCGAGTTATTTTTGCCGTCGGACATGCGTGCGCTATCGATACGCAGAGCAAAGGATGCCGGCTCCGCGCCGGGATTGGTGACATCGAGGGCGATACCGCCGTAACCGGTCCAATCCCATGGCTGTGGGATATTGAAGCTGTAACTCGGATACATGGCCGGGGGCTGAAAAGTAATTTGCAGAGCCTTTTTACCATTGGTGGCTCCCTGCTCTACCAACTGAGCGCTGGCGTGGTTGAGGCTGGCGTCCTTGATATCCGTATCACCCTCAAAAGACTGGAGCAGCTTGGGGGTCTTAACGGCTTCATCGGCTCTGGTCCGGGTGGTACTATAAACGACAACGGTCCCAACGATTGCCCATACCGGCAACGCGCGCAAGAATTTCATGGATGAAAGAGATGTTGAGATTGTTTGGCAAGCTGTTAGCCGCCGACGCCCGGCTTCATCCAGTTGGAACCCGAGTAATACCACTTCTCGATTCTTAGAGCCTTGACGTGCCCATCGGCAAAGGCCACGTTGGTCAGCTCCAAGTGTCTGGCGAGAGGACCACCCCGCGCACCGCTGCCGGTGGCCGGTATTCCGAAGGTGTAGATACTCGAATAATCTTCGAGAATAAAGCCGCCGGCAAGCTCGGTCCAGTCCTCCGGGTATTTCGCTTTATTGGCCGCCCCATTGGGATTGCCGCCCAATTCACTGATACCGTCGGCCGTGAGAACCGTGGTGGCTGGCTGCGCTATAGCCGAAGCCATGATACCCACCAAATTCGGATGCCCGCCCGTCGTGAACAGAGCATTGAGACCGTAACTTGTGGGAAATGGACTCACGTATCCAGGCGACGAGTTGGCACTGCTGGGCAAATCCGTGCGGGTGGTATCGCTGGGGCAAAGGAAAATCTGGGTGCTCTTGGCGTAAGGCTGCACATACTGCATCCAGCTAACAAGCCCGGCCGGCGTAATGTATGTGGAAGGATATCGCTCGTCGTTATCCTGGGTGTATTGCATTACCGCCAGTCCTATTTGCTTCAAATTGCTCTGGCAGGAAGATTTACGAGCTGTTTCCCGGGCGCGGGCGAACACGGGAAACAGAATTGCCGCCAAAAGTGCTACGATGGCAATGACGATTAAAAGCTCAATGAGGGTGAACGCCGCCCTGCCCAAACGCTGATGAATCATATAGCCTCCCAATAATAAAATTGCCAGCTATCGGCAAAATTTGCTTTGACGGGGCTCGGTATGGTTGGGACTTAGAGTTGATTCATTTTACGACCAAATTCGCCGCACATTCTATGCTTAAAACGAGCGCCCTACTTGCGTTTTTCGACCAGAGGACTCGCAGAGATTTCATACCACACCGTGGCGTAGGACGGATCGATCTGGAATACCAATTTTCCCGCCTTCAGTATCGCCGGCACCTCTGCCTTGCGCTCTCCTCTGGCATTCAGTGCAAATATCGTGACGGACCGGGCATGGCTTTCCAGCTCGATTTTGGCGGTTACCCCCCTGGCTTGTACCGGCCCCTGGCCCCACTGGTTGCCAATGGAAGTACGAGCGCCGTTCCAGCCCATATTGAGGTTCTCGAAACGCGAACCTATCGTCAAAAGAAGCGACGATGAATCGCGAAGCGGTTTGCCGTCACGGGCCGACAGGGTCAGAGCTACCGGAATATCTTTCTCACCCCGTACGTTGACGCTGAGACCGTCGGCCTTCAGCCATTCGGCTCCGGGATAGCCCAGCAGGAAACGCGCTTCGGGAGAACTCACCTTGCAGACGCCCTTTTCCGGCCGCCAGAAGAAGGCATCGTAGTTTTGCGCCGCCATGGTTCGGCGGCTGTGCGCCTTTTCAGGTTTTGAAGTTAGGCGAACTGTGGCCTGGCTGTTCATGAACGGCTGAACGCCGTCGCCAAACAAACCATGCCAAACCGGCGGCATGGAAGCGCCATAGCGCGCGAGAAGCGCTGGAATATCGCTCTCAGGAACTGTGACCTGTAGGGAATGCGGCGCCACCGGCATTCGCCCCCCGAGAAAAAGTAAGGCCGCCGCGGGAAAATACGCCAGCTTGGAAGGATTGGAATAGATATTCCACCAACCCTCGATGCGGTCGGAATTCCACTTCCAGCGGTTCTGCCCGTATTGAAAAAACAAAATTGCGTCCCAATCCTGTGCGGCGGCGTAAGCCGTGATGAGTGGCACGGACTCCGCCGCGAAATCATTTGGCGCGGGGTGGGCATATTCCGTCACGGTGTAGGGCTTACCCTGCAAGCGGTGCATGGCGAGGTAAGTAGCGGTGCCGCCCGCGGCATCACGTACCATCGGCGTATTGGGAATGAACCAATTCTTATCACTCCAATCGGCGTAAGGAAAATCGGGGTGTTGCCAGTAGCCATGCATGTCCACGAAATCCAGTCTAGATTCGCGCACCAGTGCACCCAAACCGCCCCACCCTATTTGCGAGCAGGAAAGAGGCGCGTGGGCACCGAGCGTGTTCTTGATGTAGCTACTCAGTTCGTCCACGTAGCGTTTTTCGACGTCCATCAAAAAAGCGTAGTAGTCGGCCTCCTGCCGCGTACCATGGCCGGCAAAGGAGACGAGTGGCAGTTCGATGTTGCCGGTCTCCAGCGTTTGGCCCGCTTGAAGTTCAGATGCATTGCCTTCGCGAAGCGTGATATCGCCCAGCCAAACATCGCCCGCAGGCAGACCGGGGTAGGCGAATTCAATTTCGGTTCGTCCGGCAGTGGTTTGCGGGAGAACGAGAGTAAAGGTGAGCCATTTTTTGGCGAGCTTGATGGTTGATTCTAAAACCGGTGAGGAACCTTTGTTGATCTGCTGGATGCGAATTCTCAAAGGGCGTTCCGGCGTGGAAGCTTTCGCATGAAAGGTAAGGCGGTATGAGGCTCCCGCATTTGTGGCAAAAAAAAGGCTTTTCAAGGCCGGCGCCATGCCGGGCAAGGTGCGGATGAGACGAAGATGAGCCGCACGGCCGTAGGGAATCTCGCCCTCTCCCGCGACTGATTCGAAAGCCGTACTGGCTTCAACGGGTTGAGGCGCCTGAAGGCGCCACCCCGCCGCGCCTTTTTCAAAACGGCCATTGGGAATGAGGTTCGGCCCGTAAGGTTTTGCACCCATATTCCACTGTGCAAGCATGGCATCGGTGCTCTTGTAACGTTCACGCAAAAACTTGTTCCACCCCGTCTGCAAAATCGTGCGGTAGTGTTCGGGAAGGTTACGCAGCACCAAAGCTCGTGCGGGACCAAGGATGGTGTCTTCGTTGTTGATCTCTATGAGGGCGACGACGGGATCATCGGCGTAGCGCAGTTTGGTGTAAGGGTTGACGCGATCGAGCAACGCATGGGCGTATTGCTTTTGCAACTCAATCATGCGCGGCTCAAAGTACGCCGCGCCCTTGCCGGACCAGGGCAGCTTGGCGGTCTCGGGCACGCCATCGGCGTCCTTCCAGGGACGGCTCACGAACAGATTAAGGTCAATATAAATACCATGCTGCTTCAGTTGGTAGACGAGATAATCCAACCTGTCCACCTGCTCGGCATCAAGCGTCAAGGTATTGTCAGCTTTGGCGGGCCAGATTCCGTTGGGCGATGGCAGCATGTCCATATGGTGCAAGCGCACCATGTTGACACCGAATTTATGAAGCCGCGCCGCCACGATGGGCGCGTCTTCCTTGTTCATGAAGTTAGCAGAATAAGTGAAGTTGACCCCGAAGAAACGAACACGCTTACCGGTCGCATCATAGAAATGACCGTCCCGCGCGGTGATGCGGTGTCGTTCTTCCAGCGGTGCCGGGTTGAGAAACGAAACATCGGTGGCGTTAACGGCGGCATCATCCCACGGAATAACAAAAGGAAACCATTCGGGAGATGAAGGACTATCCCCGCGAACAGGGAACGGTAACGCCAAAATGCTGACGGCGAGTACGAGGATGCCAGGTGACCGCATTGCTATCAGGAGGCGGCAGGGCTGACGTCCGGCTCTTTGCGGGGCGTGGTGCGAATCAGGACTTCGGCGATAATAACGCTCAGGATCAGGGTCAAAATAGCAACGACCACGCAAAGGCCTTGCGCTTTCTGCGTCTGCTCCGTGGCGGCGGCGGCCTGCTGCATGGCGTTGTTCTGCATTTTCTCGGCCATTTCACGCGCTAAGGACTGCACTCTGTCATATTCGGTTTGATGAACACCCAGCAACAATTTCTTAGCTTGCGGGCCTTTGCCATTGCGCATATCGGGAAGTATTTCGAGGTGTTCCCGCCGCCTGATGGAAGAACCGAGACTGCTGAGTTCCTTGAGCTTACCGGCCAAATCGGGATCATCAGCGCAGCGGTCGCGGAAATCGAGCAGGATGCGGTCTATTTCCTGAGAGCGCTGGCGAATACTCACTTCCATAATGATCTGCTGCGGCGATGGAGCGGTTAACATTGCCAGCGACTCGGTGCGCTGGGTGCCGATGGTTTCGCGCAACTGATGCAACTGAAACGCCCACAGTTGTTTCTGCTCCGCGTCCTTCCATTCTTTGGAGGCGAGATCAGCCCAGTTAGCCATCGTCAGTATGGATACCACGACCAAAATGGCGATGGCCGCGAAGCCTACTATCATCTTGCGGCGTATGCTCCAGGATTGCAGCTCGCTCATGCTTTTTTCTCCGGTCTCAGAAATGATACTGGCCGATGTTGTCTTTGGTTAACACTAAAATGTCACCGAGCAATACCTGATCACCTGCGATTTTCTTTTCACCCAGCTTGCCGGCATTGATGCTGGTTTGCCCCGCTTTCCACTCACCGCTTCCCACGGCTTTGGCAACCTCAAGCGTGAGGTAACCGAGGTCTTCGGTGTTCCAGGTAGCGGCGGATTTCACCGTACCATCCATCAAATATGGTTTGATATCGGCCGGGGTGGAAAGACCGGTAACAAGTACTTTTCCGGTTTTGCCCGCGGCTTTTACCGCGGCAGCGGCGGCGGGACAGGCCAAATGGCTGAGACCGAAAATACCCTTGAGATTAGGATAGGTTTTCAGCAAACCATTTGTCGCTTTCACCGCAAGTTGCTTATCTTCGCCCGAAGGGCGTGCTTCCACCAATTTCAACTGAGGATATTTGGCGAGCCGGTCTTTGACGGCTTTGATCCATTCGTTCTGGTTAGCTGCCGTGACCGCAGCCGTGACGATGGCGACTTCGTAGGAGGGCTGGCTGTCCCCGAGGTCCTTAGCCATAGCGTCAACCAAAGCTTCGCCCAATTGTTGCGGCGTAGCCTGATTTACGAAGAGCTGGCGGCTTTCAGGTTCGCCGTCAGCATCCCAGGTTATGACCTTGGTATTCTTGGCAAGGGCCGCCTTCATCGCCGGCGCCAATACGTCGGCATCGTTGGGCGATACCGCGATGACGTCCACCTTGCCGGCCTGTTTTTCGATGAGCTGAGCGGCTTTGGCCGGCGAACCATCGGTGGGGCCCTCGTAAGTCAGGCTGATGTCGAGGTCCTTTGCGGCTTGCTGGGCGCCTTTATAACACGAGGTAAAGTACGGCGCTCCCATACGCTTGGGGATGAGCAACACCGACAGCTTCTTCCCATTCGCGGGCGGCGTAACCGGGGGAGATTCGTTAGGCGTTTCCGGCGTGTTATTGCAGCCCGGCAAAGATAGCAGCGCCGCAGTGGCAAGTATTGGAATGGAAAGTGAGGCTATTGTGCGGAGAGACGTCCTCTCCAGCGATGGGCACGGACGAAGCATGATGCTCCTTTACAGGTCGATAAAAATTGGCCCGGCAGGCTTGGAGAAGCTTGCCTTAATCTTAACTTAATTGCTGGCGAGATTGAAGGATTTTCTCAGCTTGGAGCCGGCGAATTCCCCAGCCGCGAAAGCTGCCGGTACCGCGCGGGTGGCATGCCAAAGGTTTGTTTAAAAAGCCGGCTGAAATGCGGCGGAGAGAGGAAACCAATATGTTCTGCTATGTCATTCACGGAAAGCTCGGAGGTTTCCAAAAGGCGGCGCGCATCTTCCAGGCGCAGGCGATTCAAATATTCCCGCGGCGAAGCCCCGAACCATTTTTGAAAATTGCGGCGAAGTTGCGGCGAGCTGATGCCGATGTCATGCGCTAACTGCTCGATGCTGATATCAGGGTCAGCTCGCAATTCCTGCAACGCCTGTGGCAGCCATGGCGGCAAGCCCTGGCCAGCCGTCTGCTCCAAATCGATTTCGCCCAGTGCGCGCCAGCACAAGCCCACAACGGTGCGGGCATAACCATCGCAAAGCAGGTGGGAAACCGCATCCTGGCCCGCGCCGATTTCATAATGCTGCTTGATGTATTGATCGAGGGTAGCCGGGTCGACAGTGGGATATGGCGAAGGCCCCGCCCACTCCCGCGCCAAGCCCTCCATGGCCTCATGAAACTGTTGGAATCGAGTCTTGTCCGGCTGCCATAATGCGGGTGGTCGGAGAAGCTGAAGTATGTCGGTTTGCGCGTGCAGCGTGGCGCGAAGTGAAACAGATATCCAGCGTCCACCGTTAGCGTGGCGATGTCACGCTTGCAGTTTGGACCGCATAGAAAAGCCATGCCCTCACGAACCATATACTTTTCTCCGTTCATGGTGACGTGCGCCTCGCCTTCCAGGAAGAGCCAGAGCGAATGCATGTCACTGGAATCGGCGGCGTACTTCTGCCCGGCGGGCCAATGATGGCGCATGACCCAACGCACGTTGACTTCGAGGAAACGAGGATGGAAGGCACTCATGAATTTACACTTTGTTTAATCCACTATCATGGGAATAGAAAGGCGTGACTGTTATTCTAAAGATGAGTGCTTAATCTTTAGAAGTTAACAATGGCGAAATTTTATGAAGAAAAGTTTTATAACATTTTGTGTGCTGGTATTTGGCTTCTGCGTCGGATTTGGTCCTCTTTGGTACTTGGGATGGTGTTTGTCCATACGCTTCCAGATCGCTTACAGCCCTAAGTTTCGGCTCGCAAAAAGTTGGGAAGAAGCCGTTCCCTACATGGAGAAAGCTGCGGAAATGGCACTGTTACTTGGAATTTGCGGGGGAGTAGTTGGAAGCGTCATTGCCTGGATGGTCCTCAGTAATATTCGAAATGCAAAACATAATACATCAGAAGAAGCCTTTGCTCATCCTTGAAACTATTTCCCGGGCTGGCTCCATAAATTTACATATTCGATATCATAGCTTACGTTAGCGCAAAAGCCCTCCGCACAAAACGGAGGGCTTTTTAAGGACCACGGGGTGGAGCCGCCTGCCGGAATCGAACCGGCGACCTTCTCATTACGAGTGAGACGCTCTACCAACTGAGCTAAGGCGGCGCTGCAGCTACACACATGATTTGACAATACGTGCCCGAAAATTATGCGTAAAAAATAAGGTAACGTCAATAGCCATAGATAGGGAAGTCCACCCCTTCATCTATCCGCGTCCATCTGTGTGTATCTGTGGTTTTATGCCACCGGCTGCGAAAGTTTCTGAAAACGTTTCACAAAGTCGGCGTCGTAGGGGCCGAGTTCGAGGGCTTCGATATCCACCGCAATAGCCGGTTCCTGATCGTTACGGGAGTACGCGTAACGGAGCAGCGTGCGATACGAAGGGTTTTCCGGCTGCATTTCCACGGCGCGTTCGAAATGGGAGATAGCTTCTTCAGCGCGCTCAGCTCGCAGCAAAGCGGCGCCCAGGCGAAGACGATAGTAATCATCGCGCGGCGCTAATTCAACAACTCGCTGGAACTCGGTAATGGCATCGCTATCGCGAAACATCAACAAATAAACGTCCGCCAACTGGAAATGGTAGAACGCATCGTCGGGGGAGAGGTCGATGGCGGCATTAAGCTGCTGGGCCGCCTTTTCATAGAGGCCAAGCGCGGCCAAAGCCACTGCTAATTTCCAGCGATAGAACGGATGGCGAGGACGCGAACGCACCGCGCGTTCGTAAGAACGCACCGCCGCGGCGCTGTAAGCGAAGCTGACGCAGAGATCGCCAAGGCCGATGTGGGCTTCGGGCAAGTCCTGGTCGCCGTCCTGCTCGCGGCGGGCGTGCAGAGCGCGCTGGTAATATTCAATGGCTTTGTAAGGCTGATCCGCGGCGGCATAACCCTCAGCCAGTCTGGAGAGATGCTGCGGTGATTCCGGCTGCAGGCGGGCGGCTTTTTTGTATTCGCTGAGCGCGCCGATAAAGTCGCCGTCGTCGCCCTTGAGGTTGCCTTCCTGCAGATGCAGCTCGCTGAGTTCTTCGGGCGTTAGCGGCACTTCCTCTGGCTTGCCGTTATTCTGGTTCCCGCTCCGTTGTTTGTTGTATTCCGACGCCATGACGAATGCTTTTTACCGGGTTGGCGGAGGCGGGGCCTGCGCGCTGAGTGAAGGCAAGGCTTCCAGAATCATGGTGACCGGGCCATCGTTTTCCACCAGCACCCGCATCGAGGCGGCGAATTGGCCGGTCTCCACCTTCACGCCTTGTTCACGGAGCAGTGTAACAAAGCGCTCGTACAGGAGGTTTGCGCCCTCCGGCTTGGCGGCGGAGGAAAAACTGGGGCGCTTGCCCTTGCGTGCGTCACCGCACAATGTGAAATTGGAAATCACAAGCGCCGCGCCATCAACGTCCTTGAGCGATAAATTGAAACGGTCATCAGCATCGCTGAAAATGCGCAGACCGGGGATTTTGGCGGTAAGCTTAGCGGCGCAGCTCTCGTCGTCGCCTTCAGCAACTCCGAGGAAAATCGCAACACCCTGTTCTATCCGGCCAATGATCTCTCCCTCGACTTCCACGTGGGCGTGACGGCAACGCTGGATAACGGCTTTCATTAATAATTGACCTCGACTGAAGAAGTATCGGTTTCGGAAAGAGCTGATTACCGTCGCCGCGTAAGCCGCCTCAGCCACAAACCGAAAAGAATACGCATCGCCTCGAAGATAATCCGGCGGCTCATTTTGCTTTTGCCGTATTGCCGGTCAACGAAAATAATGGGCACCTCGCCGACTTTAGCACCGAGGCGAGAACACCGGTCCATGGTAATGAAGAGAAAAGCGTAACCTTCCACTCTAAGGTCGAGCACTTGCGCACGCTCGATAAGCTCACGTTTCCAGCAGCGAAAACCACCGGTGCAATCACGTACCTTTAAGCCAAGCAATGTGCGGACCAGGAGGTTGGCGCCACCGGAAAGGATCTTGCGGTCCAAACCCCAATTTTCCGTGCCGCCACCGGGGATATAGCGCGAGCCGATGACGAGGTCCATATCCTCGTCTTCGCTTTTTTTGATGAGGGCTGGAATGCGTTCGGGGTTATGCGAAAAATCCGCGTCCATCTGCAGCACGCGAATAGCGCCGCTTTTCAGCGCCAGGCGCATTCCGTCCTGAACGGCCGAAGCGTAGCCCATTTTTTTGCCGCGCTCAATAAGGTGAACGCGCGCCTCACCATTTTCATCACGGTATTCGGCTACTTTTTCCTGTACAGCCTGGTCGGTGCCATCAAAAGAACCATCATCCACAACGATGGCGTGCAGGCGCGAATCAGCGGCCATGACGCCATCCAGCAGTTTCGAAATATTGCCCTTTTCGTTAAGGGTGGGGATGACAACGGCCAGTTGCATGCGGAAGCATATCTTACCTAAATTTTTAAAACGGAGTATTGATAATCCGGTTCGTAATACAACTCGCGCTGGCATCGTATTGGCGACTGCTGCCACCGGAGATTGGAGGCAGCCATGAACCGCAAGGACATCAAGGATATTTCGGACGTATTGGATGATCAGGAGTGGATGACGCCCCTGGCCGAGGGAGTGCAAGGCGCCGTCGAGAGCACATACAAAGCCGGCGGCACCACCGGGCAAACGATAAAGAACTTCCTTCATGGAAAATTTTTAGGGCACCCGCTCCATCCCGTACTCACCGATATTCCTATTGGCGCCTGGACAATGGCTTTAGCGTTCGATGCCCTGGACGCAGTGCGCGGCAAACGCGATTTGTCAAAAGCCGCGGACACCGCGGTGGGGATTGGACTCGTGGGCGCGGTTGGAGCGGCGGCCTCCGGACTAACGGATTACCAGGCCAGTGGCGAGCAGTCCCCTAATACCGGGCTGGTTCATGGCGTGCTCAATCTTGCCGCTACCGCGCTTTACGTCACTTCGCTCATCTACAGGCGCAAAGGGGCTCGCTCCAAAGGGCGCACCTACGGGTTACTTGGCTTCGCCACCATGACCGCGGCGGCCTATTTAGGTGGCGAATTGATCTACGGACAACGCATTGGCGTGGATCACGCCAACCGCGAAAACCTGCCAGGCAAGTGGACACCGGTATTTCCCGCAAAACAACTGGAAGAAGGACACCTGCAAAGGACGCAGGTAAATGGCGTCAACGTTTTGTTACTCAAGAAAGGCGCGGATATTTACGCCATCGGCGAAGTCTGTTCGCACCTGGGCGGTCCGCTGGCCGAAGGAAAGTTGGAGTGCGAGGGCAAGAGCTGTAACATTACCTGCCCCTGGCACGGTTCAACATTCGATATGCAAACAGGAGAAGTCATCAATGGACCCGCGACTTACCGCCAGCCACTCTTTAAGACACGAGTACAAAACGGCCAGATTGAAGTAATGGCGGAGATGGGACGGCCGTATGAGGCGTGAGCCGCTCAGCTTAGAATACGCCCCGAATAGCAGCCGGGCTATGGTCATTCCCGCGTAGGCGGGAATCCAGAGAGCGTAATAATCTATTCATGAATATTATTACTTGCAATTGCAACGCACTGGATTCCCACTTTCGCGGGAATGACGGCTTGTCGCATGTCTGGCATTGCCGGACTTGTTATTTCAACTCCAAAACCTGCTTCTCATCCAGCAATATCTTTCGTAAATCGGCATATGGCACATCCTGCACCGCCGCAGCATTGGCATTCTGCAACGAGAGCGCCGCTAATGTCGATGCGGACTGGCCCAGAATCATAAACACCGGCTCCATGCGAATCGAGCCATAAGCAATGTGTGAAGCCGCGGCGCACACCGGCACCAGCAGGTTTTCACACTCGCTCTTCTTCGGCTCAATCGAACGCCGCGAAATGCTGTAAGGCGGAATGCCAACCTGCACGTCGCCTTCGTTACGCACCTGCACCTTGCCATTCACCGTGCGGAGGAAACGGCGGCAGTTATGAGAATCGATATTGTAACTACCCATGCCCACCGGATCGTCGCAAACGCGGTCGCCGCGGCAATCGTGCTCGGTCATAACGTATTCCGAAATCATGCGGCGCGCTTCACGGATATAAAGCTGTTGCGGCCAGCCGCCTGTTTGCAGGAATTCATCGGCCGGCAATGCCCACTCGCGGAATTTCTCCTGAACATCCGCCGGCACATCCGGCGAGTTGGAACGGAACCACATCAAGCCCTTTTGGTAGGTGACGTGCGCCTGAAAAATCTTCTCGCGGCTTTCATAACAGCCATCAGGATAATCGAAGTTCTGCCCGATGAAATCCGTTGAGACCGCGCCATGATTGTTCATGTCGCATTTATCGCCGCGAATCGGGTCGTACTTGCGCATGTATTCGTCCCAGCCGTCGCGAAGATACCGTGCCAGCAACACATAACGCAGCGGATCGTAACCCTCAGGCTTTTCAAATGGGATCTGGTTGGCCTTGTCGCGCGAAAGACACATGCGGAAGTTATACGCCTGCACACGTTTATCGCCCTGCCCTTCCACAAACTCCGTTTCTTCAATGCCCGGTAGCAATCCCGACGTCTCATCGTTCTCCACAATGAAAGGCGAAACCGCAAAATCATACTGATGCGCCTTATGCTCCTGCGCGCCGTTCAGAGTTTCGTTGTAGGTATCGTTGCTCTCGCGCCCCACATGGTAACCAACACCGGCCCGCGCCATCAGGTCGCCTTCATAAGAGCAATCCATGAAAACCTTCGCGCGCACCTGCAACCCGCCTTGAAGTGAGATGGCCGAGATGCGCTTGCCATCCATCTGAACCTTATGCACGAAACGGCGAAACAACGGCTCAATACCGAACTCTTCCAACCACGAATGAAAAACCTGCGTCGCGACTTTCGGCTCGAACTTCCACTCTTCGTTGTCCTGGCGATAAACCGTCCCGCACCGCTTGTAAAACTCGCGCGATAACCCACCGATAACATGCTGCTTGCCGTAATCGGTGAAGCTGAGCCCGCCCGTCGTCAAACCTCCAAGCCAACCACTGGGCTCCAGCAGCACAACACTGAGCCCCATTTTTTTTGCCTGTATCGCGGCGATGCATCCGGCCGCATTGGCGCCGTAGATACATAGGTCCGCTTCCAGCACGCGGTTATCAGTGGGTATGGCGGCGGGGTTGTAGTAGAAGAGGTTGTTGTTCATGGCGGTAAGAATTAGTCGGCACGTTCATCATGACATGCGCCACCTATTCAGGCAATATAGAACTCACATGTATCCGTACAGCCTTGGAAAGGCTTTTTGATAGAATGAAGAAGATACCATTCCATCCGATGACGGCGAAATTGAAGAACGCCTCATCGCTCGTATGGAACGGAATGACTGACCTGGGTGGGGGTTAGTATTCCCTTGTGGCGCAGGTCTAAGGCTCGCCGCGCCGGTAATAGTTCTGGCTCCACACACCGCGGCAGGCCAGGCGTGAGGATGGCGAAGAGGCCATGCGCCAGTCAGCTTCTTTCTGGGCCTCGAACCACACTACCGACTGAAACTTGGGGTAACGCCGGCGCATGGAGCGGTCCATTTGCCGTATCCATTCGGCCTTGTCGCCGCCGGTGGTGGCGCAACCGGTTTCCCCAACCATGAGCGGCTTGTTTCTCCATTTCAAACTGGCGAAGCGGTAAGGGCCGGCGAACACTTCGTCGAAGCTTTGCCAGCGCGAATGCGTCAGCGAATTACCGAAGTTGTAGCCGTCGATGGAAATCATGTCGACGTAATTATCGCCGGGGTAAGCGCGCACAGGGTCATTCCAACTGGTCTGGGGCACGGTTTCGGCATTGAAACACCACACCCATTTCACATTGAACGCACCCACGCGCGTAAAGCGGTCGTGCACATGACGGAAGGCCGCCGCGTAAAGCTTGGGGTTGCGCCCGTTCGCGGAAATGCTCCATGCGTACCAGTTGCCGTTGAATTCATGACCCCAGCGTATCCACAATTCATTGCCAAAGCTCTTGGCGTTTTGCGCCCAGGAATCGATATATTTGTCGTATTTTCCGGCAACGATATTTTTTAGCTTGACCGAATTAGGGTCCGAGTTTTTCCACGGTTCCCAGGTAATCTGCAGCGTCTTGGCGCGTAGACGCGCTTCGCGGCAATCCGCCACAGGAAAGGCCGAGGAGAAGTCGCGGAAGATAACCACCATGGGGATGCGCCGACCTAACAACTCCTCCAGGTCACTGGTGACCTGCGGCCAGGCATACCCGTAAGGCAGGGCGACACCCAACATCACCTGCGAACCCGTGGCCGGCGCGGACGTAATATCCATGCCCGCAGCCAGGCGGTTCCTTTCCCGCTCCGCGCTGCCGGCGTTCTCGTTGCCGGGGCTGGAAAGGCGCGCCATATTGCGCTGCAACTGCGCAATGCGGTTCTGGATGGCTCGGCTCTGGAAGGCAGCGTCGATACCCTGGGCGCGTGTCGCGGTGATTCCCGGCTTCACCAAATTGGAAAGCAGTTGCCGTTCCTGACGGATGCGGTTTTGCAAAACGAAAATTCGCGTTTCCCGAGCTCGCACATCACCCCGCAACTTCCAGATAAAGAGAAAAGCGAGAAGGATGACAATAGCCGATGCGAAAAAGAGGTTTTGCCACTTGCGGCGCGCACGCGCCATACGCAAACCTAGGTTCATCGCCTGGGCGCGCGCGGCCTGCGCACCGGGATTGTATTGAACACCAATCCACAGATGTCCCGTCTCCTCCTCGTAATCGGTGCGACGGATATGACCGGTCAGGTACTCGTCCGGCTCAGCTCCCGAATCATTTTCAAAACGAAGAACGATGGTTTCGTCCCGGTTGGCAATCTCGCGCCATTTGCCGTCCTCACCTTGCGGAACGATGATCTTGGTGCCGCCGATAGAGAGGTCTCGGGTATAACCAAGAGTCCAGGCCGCGCGCCCCCGCGCGTTCCAGTCCGCTTCGGTAGCCATCCAGATAGGAAGCGAAACTTCCAAACGTTTGAAGCGGCGTTGTTCCTGGGAAAAGAAGTTATCCGTTTGCGCTTGAGCCATAGATGCTGTTCTTTAAAATTCGTGCTGCGGCGACCTCGACCCAACTTCCCTATACTTTTACCCCAAATGAAGATTCGCGAGAATGTTTTTTTAGCCGGCGCCGGCGTTTTGAGCCTTCGCCTGACCAGCGCCTGGGACTGCAACGTGTTCGTGCTGGACGGCGGGGATGAAGCCGCTCTCATTGACGCGGGCGGTGGCCTGGAGCCGGAGCGTATTGTCGCCGAAATAGCGCGCGACGGCATCGATATAAATAAAGTCACCTCGGTATTGCTCACCCATGCGCATGGCGACCACGCGGCCGGTTCCAGTTACTGGCGAGAGCAGTATGGCATGAAGGTGTATTGCGCCGAAGAAGCGCGGCCGTGGGTTGAAGAAGCCGATGAAGCTAAATTCAGCCTGGACGCGGCGCGGCGCGCGGGCATTTACCCCGCGGATTACGTTTTTCCTTCCTGCCCTATTGAAGCCGGGCTGGTGGAAGGGGACACGATCACTGTCGGCGATATTGAGCTGCAAGTCTTTGAGACACCAGGCCATGCTCGCGGCCATCTCAGTTACTGGTGGCCCGATGAACGACTACTTTTTTCCGGCGACGTGGTCTTTCCCGGCGGGCGTATTTCGCCACAGGTGACCTGGGATTTTTCGATTACGGAACTTCGCGATTCCATCGCCAGAGTTCACGACCTGCAAGCGCAAACTCTGTGCGCCGGGCATTGCGGTCCGTTATTATATGATGCCGCGCAGGATATTGCCATCGCGCATAATCTCCTGCAGGGCATGCAATTTCCCAAGTTCCTCAACTAAATTTCGTGTCCTTCGATCGCGCCTCTTTTGCCGCCACGCTGACTGCATGGTTTGAAAACTCGCAACGCGACCTGCCTTGGCGCGAGCCGCATAATGCGCGGGACCCGTACCGTGTGCTCGTCTCCGAGATCATGCTGCAACAAACCACCGTGGCGGCGGTGATTCCATATTACCTCCGCTTTCTGGAACGCTTTCCTTCGGTGGAGTCGTTAGCAGCCGTCGATGTGGATGAGGTGCTGCCGCTGTGGGCCGGGCTTGGTTACTACTCCCGCGCCCGCAACCTGCACGCCTGCGCGAAGGCGGTGATGGAAAAACATGGCGGCCGTTTTCCAACGGACTACGAGCAAATTCTGGCTTTGCCCGGCATTGGGCGTTACACCGCGGGAGCGGTGCTGAGCATTGCGGAGAATCTTCCTGTTCCTTTAGTGGATGCCAACGTCGCGCGTCTGCTGGCCCGGCTGTTTTGCATCCAAAGCGATCTGAAAAGTACCACAGCCCACAAACAACTCTGGGAAGAAGCGGAATTGCTCGTAAAAGCGGCGCCCACTCCACGAGAATTTAACCCCGCGATGATGGAACTGGGCGCGCTGGTTTGCACGGCGCGCAAGGCCCGCTGCGAAGTGTGTCCGGTCAGTAAATTTTGCTGCGCTTTTCATAATAACTGCCAGGATGAGTTACCAGTTATTTCTCCTAAACGCGCCGAAGTTGAGCTGCATGACGTCTGTGTTTTCATAACATTAGAAGACCGCGTCCTTTTGCGGCGGCGTCCTGAGGATACCGATGAAAAGAACTGGTGGCACGGTATGTGGGAGCTGCCGCGGACGACACGGATCGAGGATGAAAGCGACAGTGCCGCCATCGGGCGTTTATTGAAAGATTTCTCAGGCGTACAGGCGCGAAACAAATTGAAGCGCTTCAAGCATGGCGTGACGCACCACAAGATTACGCTGGACTGCTACCGTGTGGAGGCGGAAATATCCGTGCTGCCGGAAGGTTGGGATTTTTTTGAGTGGGATGAAATTCAGGGCCTGGCTCTGCCGTCCGTTATGAAACGTCTCTTGAACTGGTTACAGGAAGAGGAGAGAAACAGCCAGCTCAAGCTGTTGTAAAATGCTTGCCTGCGCCCCTTACTCATCAAGACGCCACGACTCCATGAATCATCCAGCAGCAACCGTGCCCGACGAGCAACACCGCAAGCTTGCTATCCGCACCGTTTTCTTTACCGTTTTTCTCGATATTCTCGGGTTCGGTATCGTCATTCCCCAGCTTGGCGTTTATTCCTCCAAGTTCGGCGCGGAAGGCGCGGTGATCGGTGCGCTGGGTCTATCGTATTCGCTGATGCAGTTTCTTTTCGCTCCGTTCTGGGGGCGGCTCAGCGACCGCATTGGACGAAGGCCGGTTCTGCTGCTTTCCATTTTTGGTACCGCTTGCGGTTACGTCTTATTCGCGTTAGCGCACTCCATACCGATGCTGTTTGCGGCGCGGCTTATTGATGGATTTACCGGCGCCAACCTTTCCGCCGCGCAGGCTTATGTCTCGGATGTTACCGAACCAAAAAATCGCGCGAAAATGTTTGGCCTCTTTGGTGCGATTTTCGGGTTGGGTTTCGTTATCGGCCCTTCATGCGGCTTATTGCTTTCCACCCTGCCCGGAGATTGGGGCGGCAACCTTGGCGTGGGATTATTCACGGCGTTTCTCAGTTTTTTGAATTGGTTAATCGCCTATAAATTCCTGCCGGAGACCCTGAGTAAAGCCCAGCAAAAAGAGAACACGGAAAAGCAGGCGCGCCATCATGTTAGTTGGCTGCATACAGTACTGAATGTGAGGGCCTTTACGCACGCTCTTCGCTTGCCGGGACTAAATACCATGCTGGTTATCGCCTTCGTCGCGACGGCGGCCTTTGGCAATTTACAGATTACCTATACGCCTTTCCTTATCGTCAGTTATATTCGGCCCGCCATCGACAAGGCGATTCGCAAAGACCCTCAGGGCATGGCCGCCGAAGCGCAGCGGCACATCAACGCGGGTGGGCCTTCTCAGTCCCTTGAATCCGGGGAAGGCCCCGCTTTCTCTGCCACTTTCGGCGGCGATTTCGATGCGGATGGCCTGCCGCCGGCTCCCAGCAACCTGAGCTGGCGCAAAATTGAAAGCACCCTGGTTTCGCAGACCGCTACGCGCTACGCCAACGCTATCTTTGTGACCATCGGACTGATGGGGATTTTGGTGCAAGGCGCCCTGATACCATTCCTGCGCAAGCGAACGCGTGAAGTCAACTTGCTTACGACAGGAACAGTAATCATGTCGCTTTCACTGATGCTGGTACCGCTGCAGCATGTGTACTTCGGACAGTTCCCGGTGGCCATGCTGATTGCCCTCGGTAACGGCATGTTCATGCCGGTACTTTCAGCCATGGTTTCGGAGTACTCACCCGTAGCCGAGCGCGGTGAGGTATTCGGTGTTTACCAATCGATGCAAAGCATGGGGCGCATCATCGGGCCGGCGATGGGTGGCCTTTTATTTCAATTTGTCTCTCACAGCGCGCCTTACTTCGTAGGCGGAAGTATCATGCTCATCGCATTTTTCTTAGCAGTGCAGTTACGTGGTTTTTGCAAACATTCCCAGGAAAAAGAAGAACCCGACTTTGTACCGGAACCTGCAATGGAAGCGTAAGCACAATTATTTAATTTCAAAAGATCATGAACATCCTCGACCAGTTTTCTCTCCAGGGCAAAGTTGCCCTCATCACCGGTGGAGCCGGCATTTACGGCCGCCAGCTTGTTACCGCATTAGCGGAGGCAGGCGCGGAGACTTTTGTCGCGGCTCGCTCGCTGGACAAGCTGGAAGTTCTGGCTAAGGAACACCAAGAGAAAGGACTGGACGTTACAGCGCTGCAATACGATCAGGCAAGTGAGGCTTCCATTTTAGCCTTGCGCGATGCCATTGTGGAAAAGACGGGCACGCTGGATGTGCTGGTCAACAACTCTGTTCTGCGCCCCATGAAGCAGGGCTACCGCGATGCGGCGGAAACCTTCGCGGAGAGCATGCAGGTGAACGCCACCGGCTTATTTATGATTACGCGGGCCATGGGCGACGTGATGGCCGAGCATCTTTCCAGCACATTGGGATCCTAAGCTTAGAATTCCACGTGGACAAGTTGTCGCG